>JAABVA010004390.1_pt1 | contig 13055 bp, 23 predicted proteins | sample 5560331 | NCBI WGS metagenome assembly JAABVA01 (sample SAMN12812661, study PRJNA571458) | rock metagenome | isolation source: Antarctica rocks | place: Antarctica: Victoria Land, Mt New Zealand sud | collected 2016-01-07
CCCCCCCCCGTCATTGCGCCGGGGGGGGGCAGCTCGTTAGAGTCGACTTGCTCGGTCGCTGTGTAGCGCCGGGGAGGGACTGAACAGAGCACCCTCAGCGGCCACCTCGTCTTGGCGGGGTGGCCGCAACCTCGTGGGACGTGACGCGGCAGGCTCAGTCCGTTACCGTGATGCACGCCTAGAGGCCGTCGAGCGGCCCTGAGGGACGGGCACAAGCAGGGCGCCGTCCAGCGGCCCCGTCAGCGATGGCGGGGCCGCAACTTTTGCCGTCGCCCTACTGGTAGGTCCCGGCCGGCTTGGCGTTCTGCAACGTCACCTTGACCGGGCTGTAGCCACCCGAAGCGCCTGCGTCAGTCGTGTTCGCGATCGCCGAGTAGGTGATGTCCATCGCGAGGCTGTCGCCGGTCCGCATCTTCTGCCCGGCGGTGTAGTTCGCCTTCGACATGTGGAGCCGGACGACGCGCAGCGCAGCACCGGAGCCGATGGTGAACGGAATGTCGATGGACGGCGCGGTGCCCTGCAGGTAGTTGAGAAGCTGCGACTCGTCCTCGTAGATGAAGGTGAGCTTGCCGGACACCTCGACCGGGCCGTCCCACACGATGTACGGGCCCTGCTGGCCCGAGACGGTGTTCTCGACGGTGGCGTTGCGCTTGATGTCCATCGTCCCGGACAGCAGCGCCGGGGAGTACACGCCGCCGATGGTGACGCCGCCGGTCCATGCCTGCAGCGGCTGGTCGGTGGAGAAGCTCAGGGTCGGCTGTGCGGCCGGGGCACTTTGGTAGCCGGTGAGCTTGGCCGTGTAGGTGAGGAACTGGGCTGCGGTGAACGCCAAGCTCAGGTCGGCGACGACCATGCCGGGGAACGCCCGGGGCTGGACCGGCTCGACGTCGGTGACGGTCAGGCTCTTGGACTGGGCGTTGCCGGCGTTGAGGGCGGCGAACACGTGGGTGAACGCGCCAGCCGCGCCGGTGGTGACGACGTCGCCGAGCAGGCCGGCGAGCAGATAGCCGATGCTGTCGGGGAACACGTCGCCGCCGGTGTCGTACTCGCCGTGGATGACGCCGGGGAGCTGGCCGTAGATGTTGACGGCCGACCCGCGGAAGTTCTGGTCCGACAGGTAGGTGATCATGTCGTTGGGGGTGAACGTCTTCACCGGGATGAAGTCGGTCGGGGCGTTCGCCGGCTGGGTGCGGGCGACGAGGACACCCGACCCGTGGGACCGGGCGAGCGCGGAAACGGTGAGGATGCCGTTGGCGCCAGCGGCCGGGGGCGTGTAGGCCGTGACGGCGACCGTCTCGGTGTTCGCCCCGTCGTAGATGGTGACGTTGCCGGTGGCGACGAGCGCCCCGGAGATGGTGGCGGGGATGATCTGCAGGCTGGTACCTGCGGCGGCGACGGCAGCGGCGAGCAGGCCCTTGCCCTGGTCGACCGCCACCCCGAGTGCGCTGCGCTGGGCGAGAACTGGCAAGGGGACTCAACTCCTTTGCTTGGACCGCACGGGGGCGGCAGACGTATCAGACGGGGCCGTGCGGGTCAGGCTGAGGGCGGCACGATCGGCTCGGGTGCGACGACCGGCGCCGGCGTCAGGTCGGGCACGTCGGGTGCGGTGACGACAGCGGGCGTCTCGGGCGCGTCCTGCGCCGCCTTCGCCTTGGACCCGGTGTCCTCCCACCGCCAGTCGGGCGCGGTAGCGGCGTCGATGGTGAAGCCCTTCGACACGGCGTCGTCGGCGATACCGGGGTAGGTGCGGTTCTCGTCCTCGGTGTAGCGGAACCTGGGCACGGTGCCTCCTGGCGGTGGGTGGGATTACGCGGGCTGGGGGGCGTTCAGGCCCACTGGACGAGACTGTCCGGCAGGCTCCCGGACACGTGCGTCGTGTCCTGGTGCGGCGGCCGGAGGCACACCATCGCCGGGTTGCTGACCTGCACCTTGCCGCACAGCGTGGTCGGCTTCGCGGCAAGTTCCGCCGTGACGGCGGCGACGAGCGGCGACTGCTGCGCCGCAGGGGCGGTAGTCGATGACACGGGTGCTCCTAAGCAATGAACGGGGCGGTGATGGCCCAGTAGGTGACGTCAGCGGTCAGCGGCCGGCCGGCGGTGAGCGCGCCCACCGGGTCGCCGAACGTGACGGTGATCGTCGGGGTCGCGTTCTCCTCGCCGACGCTGTAGAACGCACCGCCGTGCGTCTTGTCCTGCAGCCCGCCACGGACCCGGACCACAACCGCGTCGACCAACGTGTCGAGCGCTCCCTGCACGGCGGCCGGGTCCTGCTGGTCGGCGGGCCAGTCGACATGGACCTGCAGGAGATGTTCCTGGCGCTTGAGCGGGTAGCCGAGGCGGCGTTCGACGACCTGCCGACGCAGCAGCCACACGCTGCGGACCCCTGACGTTGTCCGCCGGGCGTAGGGCAGGATCGGCTGCCCGGTGCCGAGCGCCGCTGTTACCGCCGAGTCGGCGTTGAGCCATGCCGCCTCGGCAGCCAGAACGGGGTCTACCACTGGGACGCGAGCCCCGTGTAGTTCGTCGGGTACATGCCGAGGTAGGGCCCGATCTGCGGGCTACCCGAATACGACGGCTTCGCCGGGGCGCCGGAAGGGGTGACGGCGCCATCGGCATTGAACCGGGCCGCCGCCGCCGACAGCCGTTTCAGCGCCGCATCGTAGCGGGACGCGAGCAGGGTTCCGAACGCCGACGAGCTGTCGGAGAAGAAGCCGGCCTCGACGTTGGCGGCGGTGCCGATGATCGCGACCTGATGGGCGTCGGGCTCGAGCGGTAGCGGGATCGTGCCGCACTCACCGACGATCTCCCCGGCGATGTCGGTCACGAGCCGGCCGACCTGGACATCGGTCGGGTGCGTGGATGGGCTGAACGTGCCGGTCGCGACTCCGTTGATGTCGAGGGTGCGCTGGGACAGCATGTCGCCGATGTCGGCGACGGTTGGTGCCCACTGGACGGAGGTGGGGACGTAGACCATCGCTACCTCCTAGGCATGGTGCCGGGCAGGGGCCGGGACGAGGCGGCCCCTGCCCGGGGTCGGTCAGACCTGCGGCGTCGGCGCGGGCGGCATCGTCGCCGACGGAACGATCGAGCCGTCCGGGAACGGCGACACCGACGGGACGACGTCGGCCTCCGGAGCCTGGGCGATCCCGACCGCGGCGAGGGCCGCCGTGTCGGCGACGAGGGGGTCCCCGAAGACGCCGAGCCGCTCAAGGCGGGCCAGCTCCTTGGTGGGCAAAGTGTCGGGCAGGACGTCGCCTGCCTCGAAGTGGACGACGCCGCCGTCGCCGTCGGGGACATTGCCGGACGTGGCGCCGGTGACGACGCGGGACTTGGGCTTGGACTCAACCATGATCTTCTATCTCCTGTCTAGGAACCGGTCACGAACACGGCGGCGCGGGGCTCCTGCACGATCGGGACCGAGACACGCATCGCCCGCAGGCGCCACGTCTCCGTCTCCCAGTCGTAGTTCGTGCCGGTCGCGAACCCGCGCTCGTCGACGATCGACCCCAGCAGGGAACGGTCGAGGATCAGCGGGTTAGCCGGCGCGTTCGGGCTGACCATGATGTCGAGGCCGGACACCATGCCGAGCTGGCCCGAGTAGACCGGGTTCGCCGGGTTCTCACGGCGTAACGCGGCCTGCAGCTTCGCATCGGCCATGATCGCGGCGTACTTCGTCGGGTTCATCAGAATCGTGTCCGGGTTGTATCCCTGGACCGTGTTCTGGATGGTTGCGACGCCGGACAGCAGGTCGAGCAGGATGTTGCTCGTGCCGCCACCCCACGAGCCGGCCGCTACCTGCGTCTGCGTGACCGACGCGGTGATCGCGGCGATGACCACTGCGTCGAAGTGGCGGACCGTCGAGTTGACGAGCTTGAGCAGCCCGCGCTGGACCGGGTTCCACCGCAGGCGCTGGATCGCCTCGAGGGTGACGAGGGTGTCGAGGCCCCACTTCTTGACGGTGGCGATGTTCGCCGTGCCGGGAGTGGTGGTCGACAGGGGGAACTCGGCGCCGGGGTTGACGGCCTCAAGCGGGTTCCGGTCAGCGAAGATCGACTCGTTGACCTCGTACAGGACCGAGCCGCCGGACGACTGTGCACGGCCCTGAAGCAGCGCGTCGCCGACGAACATCTGCTGCGCGAGGGTCCGCAGCGTCCGCTCGATGTAGGTGGGGCTGTTGAGGAACCGGGAAATCGTCTCGGTGTCCCCGGACAGCTGTGCGAAGCCGGGAGGAAAGAGCCCTGGCATGTGATGCCCCTTTCAGGCATGACTCGGAGCGGCGCACGCCAGGGAGGCGGGGCCGTGGGTGGGCTGGGACGACCGGCCAGGGTTCCGGGCGTCTCAGGTGTGGTGCGGGAAGGTCAGGCGATGCCCTGCAGCCGGACGCGGACGACCGCGTTGGCTGCTGCGGTGGTGAGCGCGACGCCGAGGGTGGCTCCGGCGGTGATGACGGTCGTGGTGGACGCGACCCCGCCGTTCGCTGCTGCGCTGTAGTGGTCACCGGCGGTGAACGCGGTCGTCACGTTGCCGGCGGGGATGTCGTACACCCCGTTGCCGAACGTGGTGACCGGCTGGCCGGCTGCCGCGTCGTGCATGGCGAAGCCGATCACCTTCGTGGAGCCGGCAGCAGCGGGGGCGACCTGGGACGGGCCGGTGACCTCGAGGAGCTGGCCTCCGACGACCGCTGCGGTGGCGGTGAAGGTCAGCTCGTCGCCGTCGGAGTAGGCGGGCAGGTAGTCGGCCATCAGAGGGCGTCCTTTCCGGTGAGGAAGGCGAGGGCGGCGTCGAGCTTGTCGTCGCCGAGGGAACCCTCGAGGCTGCCGGCGTGGCCGACCTCGACGAGGGGAACGGTGCCGCGCCGGGCCATGACGACCTCACGGGTCACGGTCGGGTTGGCGGCGTACAGCGTCTTGTAGTGGTCCTTCTCCGACGGGCGCATCGCCCCGGCGTTGACGGCCTCGGACAGGAAGCCCTCAACCTCGGTGGACAGGTCGGCCGCGTTGCGGGCGTCCAGCTCGGAACGGAGCTGCGCGACGGTGCTGCGCAGCTCGGCGAGGATCGGGTCCGCAACCGGCTCGACCGGGACCGCAGGCGGGGCGTCGGCGAGCGGCGGGGCGACCTCCACGACCGGGACCGGCGCGGGAGGCAGTGCGGGTGCCGGAGCTGGGGGGCTGACCGGCTCGGTGGCGGGCGGGAAGGCCGTCATGCCGGCGACAAGCGCCGCCGCGACGTCCTCGTTGGAGGCGTCGGCCGGAAGGCCCAGTGCCTCTCGGAGCTTTGCCGGGTCCATGCCGGCTCCCTTCGTGGTGGTGGGTGCCGCCGCTGCTGCGACGATCTGGACACCGAGGCGCTTAGCTGCCGCCTTGATGCGGGTCTTGATGGTCTGGACCTGCGCCGCCGTGTACTTGGAGGCGTTCGAGTCCTGACTGATGTAGGACCAGGCCGCCCGGACGTGGGCGGAACTGTCGATCGGGTACCGCTTGACCTTGTCGGCCTGGTATCCGGGGTCGGCGTAGGCCACGTCCCCGTGCGGCTTGTCCGCAGCTGCGGCGACCACGTCGGGGACGGTGACGATCGGGGTTCCGGTCGACGGGTGGGGGTCACGGCCGGCGGCGATGCCGTAGGTGGCGGCGACGTCGGCGAGGGACTCGATGGCGGGTGGTTCGACGCCGAGCAGCGCCAGGCCGGTGAGGCGAAACTTGTACTGCTGCCCGGATGCGGACACCTCGTTGGCGACACCCTCAACCGAGCGCGACGGGTAGGCGCTGGGGAGGATGTCGTCGAGCCATTGGGGGATGCCGACGAGGTCGCCGAGCAGGGTCTGGCCGTCGGCGGAGGCGCGGACGTTGCGGATGGTTCCGACGGCGGGCTGGCCGTCAAACCGGGGGTCGGTGTGGCCGATCTTGATGACGGGTGCCCGCCACTGCCCGTCGCCTGCTGCGGCGACGGCGTCTGCGATGGACTGGGGGGTGCAGTCCCAGGCGCCGGTGAGGCAGCCGTGGCGGCCGACCTTGGCAAGTTCGACGCCGGGGCGGGTGACGAGCTGGGCCATGCGCGAACCTTCCTGAGATTGGTTGGGAAACATCTGACGTTTCCCTTGCGGAGAGGCTTGCAGTGGCGTAACGTCATACGTGTCAGCAGGAACGAACCGAAGGAGTCAGCCATGAACGCCACCGACACCAACATCTGGTTCACCGTGGTCGTCGGCAGCCGCTATCTCGACGTCACCGACCGCGACGCTGCCGACGGCCAGGCACTCGCAACTCTGACCACGAGCGCCCCGTTCGACGGCGACGACGAAGCCGCGACCGTGCTGCGTGACGTCATCGCCGCCAGCCGCTGGGAGTTCACCGGCGACGACTGGGACGCTTCCAGCGTTGATCAAGACGACGACATCGTGATGGTCGGCCGGCTGGTCGAGCGCGCCTGATGCCGCCGCCGAACCGTGATCGCGTCCGCCTCAGCTTCTATCTGGGGCGATCGGGGCTCGACCTCGTTGACCAGGCCGCGGAACGTACCGGCAAGACTCGCTCGGACGTGATCCGGGCGGCCATCAAGCACGGCCTGCGGGCCGCTGAACGAGAGTTGAGCAAGCCATGACCGCGCTCAGGCTCGCCGTCGAGGACTACCTGCGGAGGAACGGGTGAGCCGTCGTGTGCACGACGAGGCTTGCGAGGCCATGTGCTACGCCGGCGTCGAGACGGAATGTCGCTGCGTGACTCGTCGCCGCGCTGAGATGCCCGACCTCGACGCGCTGCTAAGGAAACTGAGCTGGACACCGCAGTACGCCAAGCACCTAACCGGCTGCTACCTCTGCACCGAAGACGACCGCTGCGTCGTCGGATCAGGGCTCAACGGCGACCCGAACAACCCCGACATCTACGGAAGGCCCACGACATGAACGCTCAGCGGTGGCTGTACCTAGCCTCTAGGGCCGTCGGCGACGTGAACGCGGCGAAGCGCGGCACCCTGCCGAAGCGGCTCGTCAGACGGCAGGTCACCAAGCGTGTGCTGAAGCCTTACAACCGGCTGTGGCGATGAGCGTCTACTACGAGCAGGGCGAGCCCGATCCGAAGCCCGCGATCAACTACACAGTGCGGAAGTACGAGGCCGTCACACCCGTGCCCGAGTCCTTCCTTGGCTACGCGGTAGGGGGCCTCGTCGAGCAGGCGTTCATCGCCGACCGGATACTGAACCGCGAGCCCGAGACGCCCGAGCAGCGAGCGGCACGTAAGGCGAAGGCCATCACCGACCGGATCGAGGAACGATCCACCGCCGAGCGGGTGCCGCTGACCGTCGAGACGTTGGCGAAGCGGCTCGGCCTCGGCCCACGGTTCGCGGAGCATCTTGTCCAGCCGTACTGCGACTGCTGGCCCGAGACGGACGGCGGGGGCTGGTCCCTGTGCGCTCACGCCGAAGATGAGGGGCTGCAGGAGGACCGCTAGCTCGCGGCAAGCCGCATATCGAGCAGGTTGTCGATGATGAGCCACTCGGCGGCCAGCGCCTCGTCCTGACACCGACGGACCCGACGGGCCAGGATCAGCATCGCCAGCTCGACGTCGAGCGCCCGGTCAATGTCGGACAGGCTGGGGAGGACGACAGTCTCCATCAGCACTCCCCAGCCGGGTACGCATCAGACAGGCGCGGGGCCACCCACCGGCTCGGCTGGCGGAAGGAGCAGGTGCGCGTAGGACGACGAAGCCATGCCCGGCAAGCTCGGCACCTGTAGTCGCAGCGCAGCGGGCACGTGCCGCAGACACACGCTGGTGCCCGCTACGTGAGTCTCCGCGAACGCTACAGAGTCGACCCACATCACGTTGCCGTCGTCGATGCTTGCGGCAGCGCATAAAGCGCAACGCTCGTCCATAACATCTCCCCCAAGGTTTAGACAGAAGCAATCGCGCACCGGCAGTTGAAGTGCAAGGGGGGCACAGGTGCTGTCACCAGCGGGTACGGCCCGTCCGCCGCAGCCATCAGACACTCGTCGTCGACCAGCGTGTCCTCGGCTGTCAGGAACTCGACCTGCTGCACACCATCGGCGGCGTACCGGTCCATGCTGCCCTCCGACAGCGCGTAAGCGAGAGCGTTGTCCAGGTAGGTCGCCGCGTCCACGTCGTCGCCGAGCTCGTCGAGTGCGACGCCGAGCAGGTCGGTGGTGTCGAACGTGGTGTCGACCTGCGCCAGCTCCTGCCCGAGCCGTTCCCCGAATCGGCGGGACACCGCACCCAGCGTGTCATCCCACCAGCCGTCAGCAGCCTGGGCCGCGTCGAACGGGCGGAGCAGCGCACGGTCCGACGCTGGACTGTCCCAACCTTTGCCTTGAAAGAAGGCGGCCTGGGCCGACCCCTGACCGTAGCCGGCGGTGAGCGCGTCTGTGACGGCGCTGTAGAGGTTCCGGCCGTCGGGGCCGGTCCAGGCGGCCTGTAGCGCCCCGCGGGCCTGTGCCGATGCCGTAGCGGCCACCGCCGCGTCCGTGCCTGCCGCAGCGAACACCGACCCGCCGAGCAGAACGGTGACGATCCCCGACGTGTCGACCGACCGGACCAGCCCGCCCCACGCCGCCTTCAGCTTGCGGCGGTGCCTGGCCTCGAGGCGGGTGCGTGCCCGGTCAGCCTCGTCGAGGGCGTCGTCTTTCGGGTGCGGCTTGCGGGCCGCCCGGACCTCACGGCCACGGGACGCGGTGATCGGCTGCTGAGGCAGCACGAACGCCTTCCCCGGCGGTGTCGCAGGCCGGACCGGACCCGCACCACGAGGCGGCAGGTTGAACCGCTCCCGGGTGTAGTTCTCCAGATCGTCGTCGATCTGGACGATGTTCGCCTCAGCCAACGCGATCAGACTGTCAGGCGGCAGGTCGGTTTCGATGTCGACCTCGGCCGACGCCAGCTTCGGTGCCTGCTCGCCAGGACCCCAGTTGAGGTCGACGAGCGGCTCGATGATCTGTGCCGTCGCGTCGTCCCCGACCTGATCGGCGACAGCGTCCAGGGACAGCTTGAAGAAGTCGATGAAGCTGTCGCCGAGCGCCCGCGAGCCCGTCTTTGTCATCCCGAGCTGCAGGAACTGCGCCAGGACCGAACGGGCGATGCCCTCGTCATAGTAGGCGATGCTGTCGAGGATGCGCGGCAGGCTGCCGGACACCCCGGCCATCGTCAGCCGGGCACCGTTCGGGACAGCAGCGCCGACGTCCTCACCGGCGCGGAGCTGGTTGGCGATCGTCTGCCCCGCCGCGAGGTTCTGCTCCCCTACAGCGCCCTCGTAGATCGGGATGCCCAGGCCGTTGCGCTCGTCCTTGATGGCGTTGACCCGCAGCGCACGCTGCTTCAGCAGCCACAGGCCGTAGGCCGAGCGGAGCAGGCTGGTGCCTTGCCAGGCGGCGCCTTCGACGTCGTTCGCGTACCAGACGAGCCGGTCAGCTTTGATCGGGACCATGCCGCTGTCGTCGACGTTGGTCGGCTGCCCACCGTTGACACCGGGAACCATCGTCGGGTACTGGCCGATGCCCACCAGCCGGCCGGAACGGTCAACGTCGATCCGGCCGATGGTCGACGGCATCCGCGGCGACAGCCGGTCGATGTACGCCATGCCTGCGTCGATCCGGTACACGGTCTCAAAGCTCATGTGTCCATAGGCGAGGTGCAGCAGCGCCATCCGCAGGTGCTGGTTCCACGAGAACCGGCGGGAGATGCGGGACAGCTGGACGGTGTGGTCGTCGCCGATGATCGGCAGGTTCAGGTCGGCGGCGACATGCCGGACGACCTCATCCGAGGCCCCGTTCGGGTCGATCCGCCACGGTGCGCGGCGCAACGGCAGGAAGATGGAGCGCAAGACGCCGGCGATCTGCGCGTCACCGCGGCGCATCCGGTCGTACACCTGCACCGACAAGGGCCAGATCAGCTCAGGGGTGTGCTCGGCCGGGTCGTAAGGCCAGCCGCCGAGCCCTGCGGCGTTCGTCGAGTAGCCCTGCTCGAGGGCGAGGCTGCGGGCCAGCTTGGGGGCGGGCGGTGTGGTCACGCCAGCCTCCGACGTCTAGTGGCTGTAGTGGTCGATGAGGACCAGGACGAGCAAGGTGAACGTGCCGGCGACGAGGCCGAGGACCAGGACCGCGGCCCGTAGGCGGGCTGCCGTGTCGTCGGGTTGGGTGGAGCGGAGCATCGGCCGGGTCGGATGCCTGCGGTGCATCACGGCTTGCGCTCCCACAGCGAGCACGAAAACGATTCCGCTGTCCACAGCGCCGGCATGTCGACGCTGACCAGGAAGGCGTCCGGGTCACTCACGGTCCCGGAGATGCGCTCGCACCAGCCAAGCTCAGAGTTCCGCCACTGGAACCGATGACGACAGGTGCCGCAGTTCCGCTTCGATACCTCGGTGCCGTAGATCGGGCCGGTGACGTGTACGTCGACCACGCCGGCCCCCTGTCATGGTTCGGGGCGGTTATGTCCCTGCCCCGCGTTCGGCGTGTCGCAGCCGGGTAGCCGTTACGGCCGAGCCGTAGGCCGCTGACCTGCGGATATGCGTCCAGCTTGACATAAGGACCGATATCGGCGCAGTCAGAACTCGACGCGGAGCAGGTTCGCCTGATCCGACACCTGCCTCGCAGCAATGTCGTAGTCGTACCGTGACCGGCCAGCCCTGCCCGTCACCAGCAGCGGCGCCGAGACGCTGCCGCCGATACCGGTCATCGCGTACCGAAGCGCGTCCGGCACGTGGTCATCGCCGTGGGTATCGACGTCCTCAGGATTGCCTGTCTTCGCGTACACCAGCGCTGGCAAGTCCTTGATGACGTTCGTGCAGCCAGCGAAGACGTGCAGCAGTGGGCACGTGTTGCGGCCGTAGAAGCGGTGGATCGGGCAGGCAGGCGCGTCGGCGAGGTAGTCGTGCAGCTTGCCCCAGCCAGCCAGCCGGTCGTTGTTGGCGTTGATGGCCGACAGCCCCGCGGCGCGCCACTCGTCCGCTACCGACGTGCCGGTGCCCATCCGGGCGGTGGTTGACGGGTCCCGCCAGTAGGTGACCGTCCAGTCGCGGGACGCCTCGTCCTCGGCGAGGATGCGTTGCGCCTGCTGCTTAGCGGTCCACTCGGCGGCTTTCAGCTCGCGGTACACCCACAGCCTGCCGTCGCCGTCCTCAGCGAGCCACACAGCGGCGAACGGGGACCGGAAGCCCCAGTCGATGCCGCAATGCCGGCGCCACACGGGTGGGACGTCGAACGGCTCCACCACGTGCTTGTCGTGTCGCCAGGACGTAAAAACCTGTCCGTCGAACAGGTCCCAAGACCCCTCGCGCATCGCCTTACGCAACTGCGGGTCGCGGATGCCCTTCAGTGTGTTCTGGTAGTCCGTCTCCGACAGGTACGGGTTGTCGTCGAGGCGAGCTGGGATGAAGCGGACCATGTGCCCGGTCGACACTTCGTCGACCACGTCCTCGTAAGCCCTGCGCCCGTGGTCGGTGGCTTCGACGTACCGCTCGCGGAAGAACGCGTGCGACGCGCCGCCCGGGTTGGTACCGAGACGGACACCGATGGTCGGTATGTGCTTCTTCGACGACCGGATGCGCTGGGCGAGGAAGTCGAGGGCGTCGGCGTCGAGCCCCGTCGCCTCGTCGACGATGAGCAGCTGGATCGCCGACCCGAGCCGTAGCCGTGCATCGGCAAGGTTGGAGCAGTACCGGAACCGGATCAGGCTCCCGTTCGGGAACGTCAAGTCGTGATCCTGGGCGTTGTACCGGGCACCGAGAGCCTGACAGTTACCGACCTTGAGCAGCTCGTCGAGAAACGACTCGCGTAGCTCCTGGTAGGTGCGGCGGGTGGCGAGGACCCGCAAGTCCGGGTAGCGCATGCAGGCACGGATCGCGTGCATGAGCAGCGCGATCGTCTTCCCGCCACCGGCCGCGCCGCCGTACAGCACGTCCCACTCGGCGGCGGCGTGAAACTCCTGCTGTTTCGGGGTCGGCGTGTATCCCAGGGTGGCGAAGACGTCCGATGCGGCGGCAGACCGGTCGAGGGCGTCGGCGAGATAGTCAGGCGACGGCGCGGAGGTGGCGGGCAGTAGCACGCTTCACCTCAGCCTGCATGTCAACGTCGAGCCCGGCCTCTGCCAGCGCACCGTCCATCGCCTTCAGCACGCGGGCCGCCTGGTCTTCGGCGATCCGCACGAGCCGTTCGTCGAGGTTGAGCTTGGCGATGTCGACGCACATCCGGCCGACCCGGTCCAGCGCACGTTCGTAGACGACGACCTCGGCGCGGAGCTGTTCACCACCGTCAGTCCGGTACCTGATCTTCGCGTTCAGGTCACCGACCAGTGAGCGGAGCGCGTCCTTGAACGCCTCAGCCTCGGCGGCGACGGTCAGCAGGGCGCGGATCGGGTCTTCCATCGGGCCGACGGTGGCCGGCACGAGCCGGCGGACCTGCTGCTCGAGGTAGCGCACGTCCGCGGAAGCTCGGGCCTGCGGTGAGGCGCCGCCGTGCTTGTAGCAACGAATCTGACCACGCATCGGCCGCGACAGGCAGTGTCCCCCGGCACCGGTCCGGGCGCCACAGCGAGTATCCATGGGTTGCTCGCCGTCCTAGCTGGTCATGGGTTAGAGCGCGATGCCGAGCAGGCGCAGCAGGACGGCGACGACGATCAGGAACACCACGAGGTAGATGAGCAGGTACAGCGGGTCAGCTCGCATCAGATGCCTCCGTCGCCTTTCTGCGTTTCGCGTTGTGCGCCGCGTTGCCGTACAGACTGTCGAGGCTGGCCATCCGCACCGCGTAGTCGTGCCGGGCCCCGGCGTTGACCCGTTGGTAGGCCAGCCAGCTAGCGAGATGCAGCGTCTGCTCGTTCGGCACACGCCGCTTCGGCACATGCGTCGCCGTGTTCATGCTGCGGCTCCGGTTCGCTGGGTGAACATCTCGAGCCAGCCTTCGACGGTCCACGGCAGGTCAGCCACCGGCGCAGGTCATGTCGTCGTGGCACGCCAGGTAGCCCTTGCGGTAGCCGCGGGCCTCAGCCAACGTGAGTGCCTTCACCGGGGCGGTGCGGTACACCCAGCAGCCGATGCGGGTCAGCTCGTCGCGGGTGACGA
>JAABVA010004392.1_pt1 | contig 13049 bp, 16 predicted proteins | sample 5560331 | NCBI WGS metagenome assembly JAABVA01 (sample SAMN12812661, study PRJNA571458) | rock metagenome | isolation source: Antarctica rocks | place: Antarctica: Victoria Land, Mt New Zealand sud | collected 2016-01-07
CTCCGCGAACAGGATGGGCTCCTGGCTGACGATGGAGACCTGCTTGTGCAGGAACTCATGCTGCACGGCCGGCAGCGGGCAGCCGTCCAGGAACACGCCGCCGCTCTGCGCGCGCGCGCGCCCGTCGGCGCGGCGCACTGGTGCTGCGCCATGTGGGGTACCCAAAGGCTGATGACCAGAACACGCCGCCACTCTCGGCGCGCGCAGGGTAAGTGTGCATATATAAAGTCATGCTGCCAGGGCGCACGCCACGCTGCGCTCCATCGAGCTTATCAGCTGGCCGCTGCCTGGTGCCATGCAGCCCCTCTGCCTGCAAGCAGAAAGGTGCACTGCTGTTCTGCTGCACACACATACCCATATCCCCCACATTCTCCTGGAACGCCCGGCGTCCGAGCGGGCAGCGCGCTGCAGAAAACAGGGCCAGCCACCGCTCGGTGGCGGCTCATCGAGCCCCCTTAAATAAGCCCCCACCTGCGGGTCGTAGAAGCGCTGGATGAGATTGACGATGGTGGACTTGCCGCCGCCGGACGGCCCCACCAGCGCCACCTTGCGCCCGGGCGGCACGTGCAGGTTGAGGCCGCGCAGCACGGTCACGTCGGGGCGCGACGGGTACGCGAACCTGCGCCCCATGGCCCCGCCTGAGGCCTGCATGTCAGACGGGGGGCGACGCCCTGCTAGGGCCGGTGCCGCGCAGCGCAGTCGGGTATGGCGGGCGCGGTGGCATGGATCTGCACCCCTGGGTATTGCCTGAGGCCGATCACAGATGCGGTAGAGGCGACCCTTGAGCCCCGCGGGGCCGACAGAGGCTGGCAAGCAACTAGCGCTCCGTGCATAAGAGCTACAGGCTCGCCCACAGCCACCCGCTCCCTAATCCTCTCACATCTGCACAGCAGACTTTGCCCCTCCGGCGAGGCATGCACGCCCCTCCTGCGACGCATGCGCAAGCCTTGACTCGAGCAACAACAATGAAACAGCGTCGGCGCACGTGACATTTTGCAGGTCAATGTCGCCGCCCTCGGGCGCGCCCATGGGCTCCATGGTGCCCGGCTCCGTCAGCTGCGGCGTGCGGTCCAGCAGCTCAAACACGCGCTCGCTCGCGCCCACCGCCTACGGCCGCGCACGCGGCCCTCTGCGCATCAGGAGGGGCCAAACGCGCTCCAGCCGCCCGCCGTGTGCTTGTCAGAAAGCCCTTATAAGTCGACACGCTCTGGAGGAGCTCTGCGCATGATTAGGGGCAGCGCCGGGCGCAGGCCCCTTCATCATGTGACGGCATGTCACCAGCATGACAGCCGTGTTGATGATCGAGCTCGGCAGATATGCCACCGCAGCCCACTCATGTGCAAGTAAGCCACAAGCGATATCCCTTATCACGCGCACCAGCTAGGCGCATGCGGACACAATTTTTTCCCTCGCAAAGTAACGGCACCCACGCAACTTAAGCAGCAAAATGCATGCAATGCATACTTACCTCTAAACAGTATCACACGCCTGGTGGCTGTAGCACTCCTAAAAATGCTCCTCTCTGATAAAGGTGCTGTGCACGGTGGTGGCGGGCGGGCGGCAGCCCGCGCGGTGCGGCGCGCGCCTGGATGAGGTTGGAGATGACGCCGGCGAGCGCGCCCACGTTGGCGCCCACGTACAGCGCGTAGATGATGAACGTGCTCAGGTCGCCCGCGCTCAGGTACGCGTCCACCACCTGCGCGCGCGCTTTGCGCACGCATCACGCGCACGCCCTGGTGAGAGGCTGTTATTTTGGGAACAGGGTCAGGGTACGCGCGCTCAGGTCGCCCGCGCTCAGGTACGCGTCCACCACCTGCACGCGCGCGCCCCGCGCATTAGATGCAGCCCTGCTGAACGCTGGTCGTGTTGGGGTGCGCGGGGGTTGGGGTACGCGACCGCCGCCCACCGCAGTGCGAATCGTACCTTCTATCTTACACGCGTTTTCTCATTTGGGACCAGATTATGCCGGGAAGAGGTAAGGAGGCATAGCCTTCTGCATTGGGCCGCTTCGCCGGGCCTTCCCATGCATGCCGTGCGGGGTGGGGGGGGAGCAATAATCATGGCTGACAGATGTGATGCTGGCAGAGACGCCTGCGCAGTTACCTAGGTGAAGACCGCGCAGGGCTGATAAGGCAGCGCTGCGGTGCCAGGGCAGGCACGACGTAGGGCATGGAGCACAACACGCCCTCCAGCCCCGCGCAGACTGCCTACTCCTCGTCTGTGTCGTCACCAATGCTAGGTGCTGTGCCATCGCCGCCCTCGGTGTTATAAGTCGTAGTTGCGCAGCGGGAGCCCCATGCTGTGCAGCAAGACACCCCGGAAGGGGAGCCGTATCTTCCGGGGTGTCTTGCAGTGCATGGGGTTCCCGCTGTACGAATACGACTGCCATTATACTGAGTGCGCCAATGACACTGCAACAAGCATCGGTGTGACAGAGATGAGGAGTAGGCAGTCTGCGCGGGGCTGGAGGGCATGTCGTGCACGCGGCCTGTCATAGCGACAGCGAGCGAAGGGGGGTCGGCCGGCGGGCGCGCGCCTGCCGTGCGCCGAACCAGAGCACGGTGACGATGGAGCCCATGGCCACCAGGGAGTTGAAGCCGAAGAAGAAGCCTGGCGCGCGCGGCGCGCACGACTCGACATCAGGGGTCAACCATGAGCACACCAGTACCACGGCTATGGTTAATACCGCTACGCGCTTCAGGTCTGCTCATTAACAGTCACCATAGCTAGGCGTGCAGGCATGCTCGCGTGCCCGGCACAGCAGTGTGACCAAAGCCAGTGCATGCAAGCTTGCGAGCCATGCACTGCACCATGCGCCGGGAGCCTGGGAGCTACAGCGCCAGCACGGCGCGGCGTAAAATCTGCAGCAGCGTGCAATGATCACGAGCCGCCGCCGAGCGCAGGGCACCAGGAGGGGCACGCTGAGGGCGTTCTGCAATACATGGGCATCACACTTCTGTTCACGCTCAATGCGAAACAAGCCAGCCGGCGCTCCAAGTGTATAGGAGCGAGCGCGGTGCGCCGGGCGGGCCGCGCACCGGAGGCGTGCGCGGACTTCAGGCCCCAGCGCAGCACCTGCATCTGCGACACGCCGTACCGGTCGCACGATGCATTCTCCTTCGCGAACGAGCGCACCTGCATGCAGGACGCCACCGATTAGGGCGGCGCCGCGCCCAAACGCGGTGAGCGCCAATACGTGACCCGCCCCATGACTTCTGCGGCGTGAGGTGCGACACCCTGCCAACGTCCCCCACCACAGCAAGGTCAACAGCAGCCTGGCTGGCCCTGGCGGGGACGTATCGGCAGCCCACAAAGCGGCGCGCGGGTCACCGTGCGTATTGACCCAAACGTCTCCTCCGCCACGGTCGACGCCTCCGCGCTGGAGGTGAGCTGCTCGCTGATGTACTTGCGATTGAGGCCCGAGTAGACCCGGAACGAGGCCAGCAGCACCTGCGCAGCGCGCGCCGGTGAGCCCCGCACGGCGACGCCGGAGGCGAGCTGCTCGCCGGTGTGCTTGCTATCTGTAGGTTGAGCCCGCATGGAGGGCTGCCAGGCGGCAGCAGAGCGCAGGCCAGGCACGGCGGACAGCGTCCACAGGCACGCGCTCACTGACGCTGGCCCCCGTCGGGACCAGGCAGGCGACTGTGCACGCGCGGCCCGCAGGCCTTGCACGCATGCCGCCACTGCGTGGCGGCGCCGCCGTTCGCGGGGCCGCCCGGCGCGGGCGCGCGCCGGCAGGCAGGCGAGCGTGAGGGCAGACAGCAGCGGGCTAGTCATGAACATAAGGACGACGCCGAAGATGGACACCACGATGCTGCGCAGCGCGATGGAGATCGAGATAGTGCCCGCGCTCTTCATCAGCCGCGTGTCCTGCGCGCCGATTCAAGTTTAGGGTCAGTTTAGGGTCAGTGCAAGGTAAGGGGCCCCCCGTCGCGCTCAGCCGCGCGCCGTGCGCGGTGGCGGCGGCGGTAGATGGCTGGGCGTAGCATGGCTGCGCGCCGCTGCTCATCCTACCGCTCGCCGAGAGTGCTGTGGGCTGCTCCGTGCATCGACCTCTCCCCAACACTACCTCATGGGATTGCCTCCCTCCTCAAGCAAGGTCGTCCGCAACAGTCACCGGCTCCAGCCCGCGCTCGCGTGCGCGATGGCGCGCGCCTCTGACAGCCGGTTCATCAGCTCGCCGGTGCGCACGCGGTCAAAGAAGCCTGCGCGCCCCGGCAGAGACACCGCCGGCCGTGAGCGCACGGCGGACTCTGCATACCAGCCTGCACACCAGCCCGCACAACGCGCCAGCATGGCCTGCGACACATGCCTGCTCGCATATGCGCCTGGACTTGCACGTGCACACATGCAAGCTGCAGCGGCTCAGCGGCATCAATGTAAATGTAACACCAGGCCTGGCAAGGTGGCGGCAGGCGTATCCAGCACTGGGCGGACAGGCTGGCGTCTCTGCCGCCCCAGGCAGCCGCCCCTCCTGCCTGAGGCGGCACCCCTACCACACAGCAGCGGCAAGCGCACCATCGTCCGTGTAGCCCAGCTAGGTCGCGCCCCTGGCAGTGTGCTGACCACGGCTAGCGCGGGGCGTGGCGCAATGCGCGCCAGTAGCCATACGGAGGACCATGCCCAGCCCCAGGCAAGCCTGCCCCCCCTGGGGTCCAGAGAAGGGCGGCAGCAGGCGCACCAATCTCCTGGTCCACCAAGCGGCGGAAGAGGCTGTTGCGCAGGCGCCACATCACGCGCTCGGCCGCCGAGTTGAACAGCCTGCGGCGGAACAGCCGCCCGGCTGGGCCACAGCGCACACGTGGCTGTTTACCGCAGCGCGCGGCGACGCTGCAAGCCGGGCTGCGGAAGAAGCGACTGACACGCGGCGCGCTCCCGGCATTCCCGCAGCAGCCCCACACGCGGCACTGCACGACATTCTTCTCTGTGTGAGCAGCGCGCCGCGCGCTGCGCGCACGCCGCGCGCGCGCACGCCGCCTCACAGCCGCAGGGCGAGCGGGCCGCGCGCCAGCTGCGCACGCCGGTCGCGACGCCGCCGACCGCCAGGATGCCCAGGATCTGGAACAGCATCGTGTCCAGGTGGCGCTTGGCCGCCGCGCGGCCGCCCTCCTGCCCAAACTGGATGCAGACGTCGATCAGGCTGCCCGCCAGCTTGGGCACCGCGACCGTCGCCAGGCTGCTGACCAGCAGCGCGAGCGTGGCCACCGTCAGGCACTGCGCGCGCGCGCGCGGCGCGGCTCAGCGCGGCTGTCCGGGCGGTGCCAGGGTTATGGTAGGGTACCACCTAACCCTACCCAACGCCGCCCCTGCTGCGCAGGAGCTGGGCCGTCCCCTAGCACGGGTGTGCGGAGGGTCTCAGGCTGGTGCGCTTGGGCGCTGTCATGAACGCCAGGCCAGCCACGAGCAGCGCCAGCAGTGACCACTGTCAGGCTCTGCGCGCCCTCGCGGCATAGCACCCCAGCAACGTCTGACGGCTAGCAAATGTCCAAATGAAGGCACTGCCCTGACGCGGCTGGCCTCATGCTTGATTCCACTGCTGTGAGCCTCCACGTTGCGCCCACCAGCGCGGAACACGACAATGGAGGCAGCGCTCAGGCACATCAGCGTTATGTAAGCACTTTGCTCATACATGCCAGCGCCGCAACAGCCATACCGCTGACGAACAGCATGCGCACATTCAACTCACACCAGATTGCTTTGCACCGCCGTGCCTGTTGTATGCAAAGCACAGGAGTCGTGCCGGTGATATTATGATTGTCCACGCCGCGCTATTACCCAGCTCACCACGGCCGCATGCCGCATCAGCACTACAACAGCGCACGGTGCGCGGGAAGGCTCTGACCGCCTTCAAAGGGCACAAAGTCAGAGCGCCCGCGTCAGCAGAGCGTGTTGGCGGTCGCCCGGCACGAGGCTCCGCGCAGAGGACAACGAGCGGGCCGCACCAGCGCCTCCGCCTTGGCCAGGCCCAGCAGGCGCAGCGCGCTCGCCGACCGCTTCTTCCCACCCTCCACATCGTGGAAGACGTCTCGCGAGGCAGTGCCGTCTCGCAGCAGCGAGTAGTCCTGCACGCTCACGGCCGCGGAGTATGGGAGGGAGCGCTGGCAAACGCTGTTTGATGATGGAACTAGCCTACTGCAGCAAGCAGTTTTGTACGTGGAAGCTACACGCAGCAAGACAGCTGTGCAACAACAGGCAACTGACTGCGCGTGATGTTGATGCGTGCTCACCTTTCTAAACGCGCGCCGTCCTCCGCCGCCCTGCATGGTCTTGCGTTGAGCCTTCTGGAGTGGCTGCGGCAATCAGGCCAAGCTTTTCCCACAACTGCTGGGCTGTTCAGTCTGAAGCCCTCACAGATAGGGCCAGCTGGGAGCAGCTGAGCACAGCCGCATGCTCGTGGCGTGCACAGAAGCTCATGGGGAAGCCTGTGGGTTGCCTAGTCCTCGAGTGGGGCCAGAAAGCCTGAGCAGGTCGAGTTGGATGGTGTGACGAGCATCATGAACATGCTTTCAATGATGCATTGAACAAAGACTGTCGGTAGGAGCACTCAAAGCACCTTGGACAATGTCTGGCCTCGTGGGGCAGCGGGGACTGCTCGTGCGCAACCAGTTGCGCCGCACACCGCAGAAAGCGTGTTTGCAGTGCCAATGCAAACAATATGCGTTGCAGCCGAAACACGCATGTCAACATACGCACCAAGCTCGCGCGCACGGGCGTGCCATCAAGCGCTGGGCGCTGCGTGCTGCCCAGGCAGAGCGCTCTGAGCAGGCTTTGAGCCCGCTCCAGGACTTCCTAGTGTGGCTCACTGCCAACGGTGGGCCTTCCCTCCGCCAGTCCTATCACCAGGCATAGAGCAGCACTGCAAGCCAGGGCCGTGCTGCAGGAAGCCGATGAAGCGAAGGCTAATTGCAAAGTAATGTTGCGGGTCTGGCGCGGCGCACACCCAGCAGAAGTGTAGTCTGGGACTGTGCTGCAGTGCAGCACGGGTCCTCTGAGTAGTGTTGCGGCCTCGGTGCGGGGCAGGCGGCATGGGCGTGGGCGCTGCCGACAGCAAGCTCGCCGTGTACGAGGGCTACAGCGGCGAACGGGGCCTGCTCTTCGTGCAGGCGCGCTTGCGCAGCTGCTGGCGCCGAGCCCGCTTGCAAACTGCTAGCAAGAATGGCCTGCTATGCTTGTCCTGACATAGTTGTGTCCGGCCACAACAGGGGCGGATAGCAAAGCAGCTTGTAGCCCTGACGGTGCCTTGCATGGGGACGTGCCCTGCGCTCACGGCGCCGCGTAGAACGGCGCCCCCCCACGTGGTTTGCGCAATTTCGTTGCATGCATGGGCCCTGCCCTGCTGGCGGGCATTTTCCATGTTGATATTACTATATATTGATACTTATAAGCGACTAAGGCGGCTTGCAGAGTTTGCATGCACGCAATGGGCACAAGCGAGGACCGGTCGCGTCACGCGCGCAGGATGCGGCGGAGGGCGAGGCGCTGGCGCGCGTGCCGCTGCGCCTGGCGCTGACCGACCACGCGGACGACGAGGAGTCCGACGCGCTGCTGGGCCGCGGCGGCCATTGGGCCACGCGCCTGGCCGCGCGGCTGCTGCGCCAGCGCGCGGCGGGCGCCGCCTCGCCCTGGGCGGCCTACCTGCGGGCGCGCGCGGCGCTCATGCATGCCAACCCAAGCAAGCGGTGTCTGCACCTCGTCCGGGCGCGGTCAGGGCGCGGTCAGTGAATCTGATGTGTGCGCATTGTGTGTGGATCAGGGCATGACTGGGTCATAAGCGCGAGTGCCGATTCGCCCGTGAGCGCCCAGTGCGGGGGCGAGCCGCCCACCTCTGCGCCGCCGCACAGCTCTCGCAGTGCTGTCAGGCGCCACGTGGCAGCGGTGCGCGCGGCCGAACCGGCAATAGGGCGGCTCGCCTGATTATACCCTATCATAACCCTACCATATGACGCAGATCCTGCCAACGGCTGTCCCGAGCGTGTACGGCGCGCTGGGGCCCGAGGCGCTGGCAGCGCTGGAGGGCGCGCCGCCGGCCGGCGACGCCGCGGCCGTGCGGCGTTACGCGGCGGAGCAGTTCGCCGGCGTGGCCGACCCGGGGCGCGCGCTGGGCGGCGCAGACAGCGCGCAGTTTGTGTGGGCGCTCTCGGTGCGCTCAGCATCGCAGCTCTGGGACAGCATGAGCATGCCTCACTAGCAGCTGCATGGCGCGCGCCCCGGGGTCGGCCCTGTGCTGAGCAGGCTGCAGCGCGCCTTGCTGGCAGCTGCATGGGGTGGAAGCCGCGGGCACCCTCCCGCCCCGCTGTTCGGTGCGCGCCGCCGCTCCCTCTGTGCAGCCGGAAGCATGGGGCTGGGTGCTGAGGGCGCCAGCCTTGCCGTGCAGCAAGCTGCGGGGTCGCTGCCGACCGCGGGCAGCTTACCCTGCTGCAGGCAGCCCTGCCTGCCTGCGGCGCTCGCAGTGCCAATCACGGCCCTGCGCAGGTGGTGCTGCCCCTAACTCTAACCTTGTCACGGCCCTGCGCAGGTGGTGCTGTCGCGCACGTTCGGGTCGGCGGCGCCGGGCGGCGGCGTCGGCGTGCGCATGCTGGTTCCGCTGCTCGATTTGTTGAATCATGCCGGCCCGGAGTCGGCGCCCGCACTGCAATACGCCGCCGACGGTAGCAATGTCAGGTAATGCCTATGCGCGAGCTCGCTGCCCTGGAGCGCGGGTGGCCAATCTGCCATTCCCCCTCCATATGTCGCGGGGATAATGTCAAGACGTGTGGCGCCCGAGGGAGCTACTCGGAGCGCATGCAGCGTCAGTCATGTCCCGCTCGGCCTGGTCGTGCCACGCACGTGTTGCGTGCTGCAGGGCGCCGCAGTGCGCACTGCGCGCGCGTCCTGCGTCTGCATGCGTGCTGTGCGTGCGCTCTCAGGCAACACGGCGGCGGACCATGCCCTCACGTGGGCTGCGCCCCTGCGCGCATACGGTGCGCGGGCGGCACCCGACAGCGTGCGCGTGCGCAGGTGGGACATCATGCCGCCCGAGCGGGCCGCGTGCGGCCAGTGGGAGATGGTGCGCTGGCCCCTCACACGAGCGTGCAGGCGCCCTTCTGTGGACGCGTCCCGGCACCCCGGAGTGGTACAGCAGGGATATAGGTGATCAAGCGGTGAGTAGGAGAGGCTGCTGCCCACAGTGCATGCGCGCCGGACCTCGGCAGCGGCCTGCACGCGTGCACGCGGGCGGCCAGCGCGCCGGCAGGTGCTTTCGGCGACCTGTGCGGTGGAGGAGGGCTCCGAGGCGCTGATACCCTACGCGAGCCAGGGCAATGCGGCCTTCTTGACCATGTACGGCTTTGTGCCCGAGCACAACCCCGCGGCTGCCATGGAGCTGTTCAGCGGCGTGGCCGAGGCGGCCGCGTGGGCTGTGGCCGCCTGCCCGCCGCCGGTGCGCGCAATACTGGACGGGGGCCGCTCGCGGCAGGCGCTCTGACAAAATGGCGGTGCCGAGCGGGAGCAGGGTGCGGAGCGTTTGGTCTGGTGCTCGTACCTGGCGACATGCGAGTGTCGTCTGGTCCCGAGCACCTGCACACCGGCTGTCTGGAAGCAGGATGCCGGCCCCAAAGCAGGTGGCCGGCCGCGCCTGCTGCAGCGCTCGCAGGCACTGCCGACCGTGTGAACCCTATGGTCTGGCAGGAGGTGCAGTTGTCTTGGGGCCTGCACGCCTGGCAGAGGCTGACCCGGGCAGCGACGCAGGGCCTGCCGGCGCCTGGGCCGCAGCGCGACGCGCGCGTGGCGGCGGCGGCGGCGGCCGCGCTGGCGCAGGGCGCGGGCAGCAGCGACCCCGCGCCGGCGCCCGATGAGGAGCCCTTTGCTGCGGCGGACCGTCAGCGGCTCACCGTGAGCCGTCGCCCAGCCGCTTGCGCCTGTGGCGCCGCTGCTGCACGTCTTGTTGCTCGGCTCTGCGCAGCACTGCCTGCAGAAGGAGAGCATGCGCGGTTGCAATTCACAATAGGTGTAACTTTAATGACACAAACTGCTAGACAGGCAGTGATAGCCCCCCATTAGACAACCTGCATGGAAGGAGCTGTGTTAGGTGGCCGCTCGAGCATGCGCTGACTGCGGCGCCTGCGACGCACCTCCCTGTGGCAGGCCCACACAGCAGGGCTGAGCCATGGGTGCGACGCGCCAGGTGGCTGTGGGCGGGCGGGCCGACATGCGCCTGGTGGCGCTGCTGCGCGCGCTGGCCGCGGGCGCCGACGGCGACGAGCCGCCGCGGGGCCCCGGCAGCGACCTGGGCCGCTCCGATGCGGGTGAGCGCAGCGCTGGCAGCTCTGACGGGGCAGGCAGCGATGGTGCAGGGGGCGCCGCGGAGGGCAGCGCAGCGCGCGGCCGCGAGCACGACAGCGCCGGCGCGGAGGCGGGGCAGGGCTTCGCTGCCGTGGGCGGTGTGCGCATCCCCGCTGGCGCGCCCGCCCGCGGCGGCGACGCTGGCGCGACAGGGCCCAGCGCTGGTGAGCCAGGGGAAAGTGCTCGGGCGCCGGCGCCCGACGGCGACGCGGGCATGGCGTATGCGCGCGCGGCGATCGCGGCGCGCTGCGCGGAGCTGCTGGCGGCGCCCGGCGCGGCGCCGCTGGCGGCCGACCTTGCCGCGCTGGCCGCCGCAGAGGCCGCGGGGCTCGCCGAGGATGCGGCCTCCGAGGCCCTGAACCGTGAGGGCGCAGGCGGCGCCGGCGCTGCGGATGGCAGCATCTACGCCGCTCTGGCTGCCCATTACGCGGAGGTGCTGCCTCTGCCGTTGCGGTGCAGGTGTCAAGCTAGCATTGAGGCTGGAAGCTTCAGCGTGGCTCCATGCCCTGAACTCGTCCGAGGCCGCCCGCCGCACGATGTACGCATGCATGCCGCACTCGGCGGGCTGGCTGCTGTCCGCACAGCTGTGCCTGGGTCTCTGTCGCTCTGGGGCACCGGCATGTTCATGGCCGGGCCCGCCCGCTCCATCGGCTGCGCCGCACTCAGGAGCACCTTGCATTCAACGACATGCCTCATGCGGCGCGCGGGCGGCGCGCACGCGCTGACGGAGTCGGGCCTGGGCCTGCAGGGGCGCGTGGAGCTGCGCGCGCGGCCGGCCTTCGCGCTGGCGCATGCAGGCGTGCTGCTGCGGGAGGCCGCAGGCGGCGCGGCCGCGCCGCCGCCGCCGGCCGCGCTGGCCGCGGTGCGCCTGCGCGCGCAGCGCAAGATGGCCGCGTGGGACCTGCTGCTGGGCCTGCAGCGCGCCGGCGGGCCGTAGCCGGGGTTTGCCGGACAGGGTATCCGCGGTGGCCCGGCCCTGTCGACATGAGGAAAGCCTGTGGTGCTTCTTTGCTATAGGGCGCATCGGTCGGCGGCATCGTGTGTGACGGGGAGTGCGTGACATGTAACACAACTAGATCTGCACGTGCATGCGTGTGCAGGCGCTGGCCGTGCGGGAAAGCACTTGCACATCCCGAGCGCCTGGCGCTTTGCAGAGGCATATGTGCGGCATCGCCGGGAAGGCCTTCTGCATGGCATGCACATTGCAGGTCATGCCATGTATAACTTCTGGTGCGCGCTGCCTGGTGACATGCGCGCGCCGAGGCTTGTCAGCTGACGCATGCGACAGCGTTGCTGGACTGCATGAGCCCTACAACGCAGCGGGGTCCTCCATCTCGGCAGCCGCACGGAGCGCGGCGGTTAGCATCTCTGCCGTGAACGTGTCCTCCGGCCGCAGACCGAGCGCCTTGTGGTAGTGCTCGATCGCTGCCTCCAGGCCGCCCCGCTCGGCGCCGCCCAGCGCCTGCGCGCAGCACCCTTGCCTCCTCAGCCTGCGCAGGCGTTGGCAGGCAGCGCTCGGCCGCGCCGCCGCCTCGGGGCCCTGCGCGCGCCCCGACGAGCCTCCGGGCGCGGCTTCCCTCAGGGCCCCTGCGGACTCCGCGCGATGCGTCGCTACCCAGGCGCAGCTTCCCCGGCCGCGCTGCGCCCCGCCACCAGGCCCAGCCACGCGGGCTTGGCGTGCGGCCCGCATGTCCGCGCTGCCTTTGCTGCATCCTGGCCGCCCTGCGTGGTGCTGCCCCGCGCCGCGCAGTGCTGAGGGCGGCCCAGCACGCAGGACCCAGCGACCTTCTCAGCTCTCGAGCACGGCCCTGGTGCGTGCCACCTGGGGTGGGGCCCGCCTGCCGTGATGCCAGCGGCGCGCGGGCCCCGGGCGGGCGCCCTGCCTGCATCGGGGACGGGCCTGCGTGCTCGGGCTGCGGGCTGTGGGAGCGGGCGCCGCGCCGGGGCGCGCCTGCAGGTGGTGCGTGTAGCCCAGCGCGGCGTGCGTGCCGGGCTGGCCGGGGCAGAGGCCGAGCGCCTTCTCGAACGCGGCGACCGCCTCGCCCCAGCGCCGCTGCTTGCGGAACACGTGGCCCAGGCAGACCAGCGTCGGCTCCCACGCTGCGCGCGCGCGCCGCGCCGCTGGGGTTAGGGTTAGGGACGGATACCTGGCCATACCCTACCCCTGAGGCCGGTGCAACGGCTGAGGCCGCGGCTCCCGGCCGGCAGCGCGCGCGCGCAGACGCGCGCGACCGTCACAGGGCTGCAGGGCAGGAGGCGCGCCGCTCGGGCGGGCGCGGCGCGCAGCGCGGCGCGCAGGGGGGGCGGGGCGCGGGGGCCGGGGCACCACGCCGCGCACCGGGCGACAGGCGGCCGGGCATGCGCTTGAGCGCGAGCTTGAGCCAGCGCTCGGCGGCCGGCAGGCCGCGCGCGCGGAAGGCCAGGCAGCCCAGCTCGTGCGCGGGCAGCGGGTCGCGCGGGCAGGCCGCGTGCGCGGCCGCCAGCAGCTGCTCCGCCAGCGCCGCGTTGTTCATGCGCGCGTACTCCATGCCCATGCCCGCCAGCGGCGCGTGCAGGCCCGGGAACAGGCGCGCGGCCGTGCGGTACGCGGCCATCGCCTGCGCGCGCGCGGCCGCCCGGTCGCGGCCGCGCCCGATTGTACTTCGTCCACCACTGGGCAGCAGACCCCATCAGACAGCCCTGCGCAGCCCATTGCGCGGCGCTGGCAGCCGCCCGGTCGCGGCCGCGGC
>JAABVA010004394.1_pt1 | contig 13047 bp, 8 predicted proteins | sample 5560331 | NCBI WGS metagenome assembly JAABVA01 (sample SAMN12812661, study PRJNA571458) | rock metagenome | isolation source: Antarctica rocks | place: Antarctica: Victoria Land, Mt New Zealand sud | collected 2016-01-07
GCAACCGGAGGTCGGCGACGGAGTGGCCCATCGGCCCGTCGGTGGACAGGTCCATCCAGGACGGGACGGGTGAGCGTCCCACGACGCCGTTCGTCGGCTTGAGGCCCACCAGGCCGCAGAACGCCGCTGGGATCCGCGCTGAACCACCGCCGTCGGTCGCGGTCGCCAGCGGCACCATGCCCGCCGACAGTGCCGCAGCCGAGCCCCCGCTGGACCCGCCGGGGGAGTACCGGTGGTCCCACGGGTTGCGGGTCACCCCGAACAGCCGGTTGGCGGTGTAGGCCTCGAAAGCGCACTCAGGCAGGTTCGTCTTACCAACGACGACAGCGCCGGCCGCCCGCAGCCGGCCCGGGACCAAGCCGTCCACGGCTGCCGGCGGCGAGTCGGCGTAGACCAGCGAGCCCTGCGTGGTCACCATCCCGGCTACATCCTCGAGGTCCTTGACCAGCAGCGGGACGCCGGCCAGCGGCCCGACGACCTCGCCCCTCGCCAGCCGCCGGTCCTGGGCAGCGGCCTCGCTCAGCGCCTGCTCCGCGCGCAGGGCCACGACCGCTCCCAGTGCCGGGTTGCCGGCGTCGATGAGCTGCAGCGAGCGGTCCACCAGCTCAACGCACGACACTTGCCGCTCCCGGACCAGCCGGGCGACCTCACCGATCATGCGGCGATCGCGCTCAGGACCGGACGCCGGTCGCCAGCAGCTCCGGCGCCTCGGCCCGTTCGATGACGATCTCAGCCTCGACGTCAATCGAGCGACCGAACACGTAGTAGAGAACACCGGCGACGGGCAGCCCGATGAACAGCGAGATGTCGGCGCCGCCCAGCGCCTTGGCGGCGAAGCCGGTGAACAGCCCGGTACTGAAGAACGGGACCATCGCCAGGAAGCCGACTGTGTACGCCGTGATGCCGCGCCAACCCCACCGGCCGTAGAGACCACGTGGGTTGAAGATCTCAGCGATCGCGTAGTGCCCGCGCCGGACCAGGTAGTAGTCGACGAGGTTCACCGCGGTCCACGGGATGAAGAAGTAGAGGATCAGCAGCAGGAAGTTCTCAAAGTTGGTCAGGAAGTCAGCCGAGGCGGCCAGGGCGCCTACCAGCGACAGCGCTGCGGTCAGCGCGATGGTGGTGATCCGGACGGCGAGGGTGGCCCGCACCGGGCGGAACGAGTCGATGGCGCTGATCAACGTCAGTGACCCGCCGTACATGTTGATCGCCATCACCGAGATCAGGCCCACGGCGGAGAAGATGAGGGCCACGGCCCCGAACCCGCTGAACACCTTGTCCCCTGCGATGTTGATGGCCTTGACCGCATCGAAGGTGTCGCCAGTCTTGATGGCGGCTGCCAGTACGGTACCCAGGCACATCAGCCAGATCGCCCCGAGCGCCGAGCCCCAGTAGGTCCATTGAAAGGTCTTGCGCACGGTCACGTCCGGCGGCAGGTAGCGGGAGTAGTCCGAGACGTACGGCGCCCAGCTGATCTGGTAGCCCGCGACGATGCCGAACTGCGCCAGGAAAGGCGTCCAGTGAAAGCCGGACAGGCTCAGCGAACCGGCTGGGAAGTGCAAGGTGGCTAGCGCCCCGACCGTGAAGACGCCGAAGATCAAGATGAAGCCGTAGGCCAGGTAGCGCTCGAAGCGGTGGATGAGGTCGTAGCCGATTAGTGCCACAACCAACGCCACAGCCGTCACCACCACGAACCACAGCTTGTCGCTGCCGTGCACCGTGGTGTGCAGCGCCTGCCCGGCCAGGATGCTGTTGAAGATGTTGAAGCCGAAGTACTGCACGTAGACGAACAGCCAGATCAGCAGGGCCCCGACGTAGCCGAACTGCGGCCTTGATTGGATCATCTGCGGCAGGCCGAGCTGCGGGCCCTGGGCGGAGTGGAAGGCCATGAAGAACGTGCCGACCAGCGCCCCGAGGACGATCGCAATCAGCGACCACACCAGGTTGCCCCCGGTGGTGATACTGATCAGCCCGACCGCGAGGGTGGCTATCTGGGCGTTGCTCATGAACCACAGCGGCCCGAGGTGCCAGAGCTTGCCGTGTCGCTCGTTGAGCGGCACGTAGTCGATCGACCGGACCTCGATGCCCCCAACCTTCGGGGCCTCTGCTGGTGGTGCTGTGGTCATGGTTCTCCTTGTGAGCAGAGTCGTTCAGGACGCGTTCGCGGTGCCCAGCGGGACGCAGTCAAGGCCGAGGACGTCCGCGGCAGGGCGGTAGAGGAGGTGACCGTCCCAGGTGTTGAGCCCGCTGGCGAGTCCTTGGTCCGCACGGAGCGCGTCGCGCCATCCTCGGTCTGCGAGTTCGACGACGTAAGGCAGGGTGACATTGGTCAGCGCATAGGTGGAGGTGTTCGGTACGGCGCCTGGCATATTCGCCACGCAGTAGAAGACGGACTGGTGCACCCGAAAGGTCGGGTCGTCGTGCGTTGTCGGCCGGGAGTCCTCGAAGCAGCCGCCTTGATCGATGCTGATGTCGACCAGGACGCTGCCGAGCTTCATCCTGGACACCAGGTGGTTCGACACCAGGGTGGGAGCTTTTGCCCCGGCCACCAGCACTGCACCGATGACCAGGTCGGCCTCCAGCACGGCCCGCTCTATTTCGTAGGTGTTCGACGCCACCGTCTGCATGTGGCCCTGGTAGATGCGGTCGACCTCTCGGAGCCGCGCGACATTCCGGTCGAGCAGCAGGACCTCGGCCTGCATACCAAGTGCGATCGCGGCGGCGTTGAGACCTGACACCCCGGCGCCGATGACGACCACTTTGCCGGCGTGCACCCCGGAGACGCCACCGAGGAGCACACCGCGACCACCCTCGGCACGCAGCAGGGCTTGAGCCCCGACCTGGGGCGCCAGGCGACCGGCCACCTCCGACATCGGTGCGAGCAACGGCAGGGAATGGTCGGGCAGCTCAACGGTCTCGTAGGCAAGACCGGTCACCTTCCGCTCCAGCAGTGCCTTCGCACAGTTGCGCCCGGCCGCCAGGTGAAGGTAGGTGAACAGCACCTGGCCCGGCCGCATGCGGTCGAACTCCTCCTCAACGGGCTCCTTGACCTTCAGAACCAGCTCGGCACTTGCCCACACGTCGTCCGCGGCGGCCAGCACCTTGGCGCCAGCCGCCAGGAAGTCCTCATCGGCGATCGACGAGCCCAGCCCCGCGCCCGCCTCGACGAACACCTCGTGGCCGTGCCGGACCAGCTCCTGCACCCCGGCTGGGGTGATGGCGACGCGGTACTCCCGGTTCTTGACCTCTCGCGGGATGCCCACCTTCACGGGCTTGTCCCGTCGACCCGGGGCTGGCGGCTCGTCGCGCGACTCACGTCAACGCCGCTTGCATGGTGCTGACAATCAGGTCGACGTCCTGGTCCTGGATGACAAGCGGCGGGCAGATCGCCAACGTGGACGGAGCGATGGGACGGACGACGACGCCGTCGTCCAACATCCGGTCGCGCACCACCACCGGGTCGAGCCCCTCCGGCAGGCTGACGCCCCACAGGGCGCCCACGCCGCGGACATCGGTCAGCAGGCCGGTGTCTCGCAGGCCTCCGAGTCCGGTGGCGAGCCGCTCTCCGACAGCGGTCGCGCGGGCAGCTAGCCCCTCACGCTCGGTGATGTCTAGGCAGACCAAGCCGGCCGCACAGGCCGCAGCGTGGCCGGAATAGGTGTAGCCGTGCCGCAGCACGAAAGCCGGGTCGGCGCTGAGGGCATCGTGCACGGCAGGACCCACCAGAACCCCACCAAGCGGGACGTAGCCGCTGCTGACGCCCTTCGCGAAGGTGGTGAGGTCAGCCTGGACCCCGAAGTACGCGCCTGCGAACATCGACCCCAGCCGACCAAAGCCGCAGATCACTTCGTCCAGGACGAGGTGGGCGCCGTGCTCGTCGCACAGAGCCCGCAGACCCTCGAGGTAACCGGGCGCCGGCGGCCACACGCCGCCAGCTCCGATCACCGGCTCCGCGAACACGGCCGCGACCTGCCCAGGATTGTCCTCGAAGACCTGCCGGACCCCGCCCAGGTCGTCCTTGTCGACCTGGACGACATCGGCCATCCCGTTGCCAAAATCCTTGCGATTCAGAGGCAGTCCCGTCAGCGCCATGCCGCCGTAGGTGACACCGTGGTAACTGGGGCGACGGCTGATGGCGATCGTGCGCTCGGAGTGACCCGCCTGCGCATGAGCGACCCGGCTCAGCTTCAGCGCCGTGTCGACCGCCTCCGAGCCGCCGCTGGTCAGGAAGACCCGGCTGCCCGGGACCGGGGCCAACTCGACCAGCCGGGCGGCCAGCTCCTCGGCGCGCGGGTTCACGAAGCGCTCGAACAGGTGGTAGTTCTCGAGCTCGGCGAGTTGATCAGCGACGGCTCGGGCGATCTCGGTCCGCCCATGACCGACGTTGCAGTACCAGAGCGAGGCCATTGCGTCGACGTAGCGCCGGCCCTGGTCATCGAACACCAAGGCGCCCTCGCCCCGGACGATGCGCGTAAACGAGTAGGCGGCGGCGGCGGGCTTGGCGAAGGGGTGGAGCAGCGGACCTGGAACGGCGGTGTCCACCGCTCCGGTCGTGGGCTGAAGAGCGGTTGTGGTCATGGGTTTCCCTTGCTGTGATGACGCGTTAGGGACGCGTAGGAACAATGGCACTCCTGGAGCGAGCGTCCTCGCGGACGTTCTCCTTGGGGCGCACGATCAGCAAATAGAGCAGGCCCGCAGCGAAGACAATGGCCACCGACAGGGGCACCAGCCAGTGGTCGAAGAAGCTCGTGCCGGCGCCGCCCTTGATGGAGAGGATGACAATCGCCGCCACGCCGTAGATGAAAGCCGCAATGTTGATGAACCAGCCCCAGCGACCCAGCGTGAAGGCTCCCGCCGGCTGCCACCCTCGTGCCCGACCGATCAGGGAGCTGAGAACGACGCTTTGGAAGCCGACGTAGATGCCGACCGCAGCGAAAGTGATGATCTTGGTGACGGTCGCCGACGGGAGCAGCGTGATGAGGGCCGGAATGACTGTCGCCACCGCGATGGCGCCGATCGGCATGTGGAAGCGGGGATGCAGTGTCGACAGCGCTCGGGCGCCGACGATCATGCCGTCGCGGGCGTAGCTGTAGACCAGACGGGCTGTGGCGCCCTGGATCGCGACGGTGCAAGAGACGAAGCCGATCACGATGAGAGTCAGGACGAACGTCTTGCCGGTTGACCCGAGCGCGTCATTCAGGACTCCCCCGATCGGGTCGGCGTCCTTGCCGCTGACAACCGCCCCAATGTCCTTGACGGACAACAGCAGGCCGAGCGACAGCAGCACAGTGGCGAATGCCCCCACCGCCATCGTCATGACCATGGCCCGCGGGATTTTGCGGGAGGGGTCCTTGACCTCCTCCGCGATGTCGCCGCAGGCCTCGAATCCGTAGAAGATGAACACGGCGAACAGAGCCGCGCCTAGGAAGGCACTCGTGTAGTGGCCGGGCGTGCCAGCCCCGAACGTCTTGCCGAGCACGCTGAGGCCGTGGTGCCGCTCGAACACCAGGAGATAGACACCCAGCCCCGCCGTCCCCAGCACCTCGGCGACCAAGCCGATCGTTGCGATCAGTGCGAGCCGCCGGACACCGGCGAGATTTACCAGTCCAGCGAAGAAGATGGCCACCACCGCCGTCACCACAGTGGTCGCCGTCGTCGGCCGGTACCCGAACAGCGGTCCGGCGTAGGTCGAGATCGGGAAGGCGATGGCAGCGACCGTCACGAGCAGCGCCCAGGTGTACATCCAGCCCGCAAGCCAGGCGTACTGCGAACCCACCAGCCGCTTGGCCCACTGGTAGATGCCGCCCGCCAGCGGAAACTGGGACGAGACCTCCGCGAAGACCAGGAGCACCAGGCTCTGGCCGAGCACGACGATCGGTACGGACCACAGGAACGCCGGGCCGCCGGCAGCGAGTCCGAACGCGAACAGTGAGTAGACGCCGACAAGCGGCGAGAGGTAGGTGAAACCAACCGAGAAGTTCTGCCACAAGCCGAGAGCCCGGGTCAGCTGCTGATGGTAACCAAGCTCGGCCAGCTGGGCGGTGTCGGCGGCGTCCTGGTCGGATGCCGACACCCCCGTCGACGAGGTGCGGGTACGCATGGGTGCGGACATGAGATCTCCTGGGACAGGGGCGGTACGGGGAGGTCAGGCCTTGAGGTTGGTCATGACGTGCTTGATCCGGGTGTAGTCCTCGAGCCCGTACATCGATAGGTCCTTGCCGTAGCCGGTGTGCTTGAAGCCGCCGTGCGGCATCTCGGCCACCAGCGGGATGTGGGTGTTGATCCAGACGCAGCCGAAGTCCAGCCGCTTTGCCATCCGCATCGCACGACCGTGGTCGCGGGTCCAGACGCTTGATGCGAGGCCGTACTCCACGCCGTTGGCCCAGCGGACGGCTTCGTCCTCGTCGGTGAAGCGCTGCACGGTGATGACCGGCCCGAAGACCTCGTTCTGGACGATCTCGTCGTCTTGTTGCAGGCCGCTGACCACCGTTGCCTCGTGGAAGAACCCGCGGGCGAGCTCGCCCGCGGAGCGGGAGCCGCCGGCCTGTACCTCGGCGTGGTCTGGGAGCCGGGACAGAAAGCCCTGCACCCGCTCGAGCTGGGCGACGCTGTTGACGGGACCGAACAGCACGTCCTCGTCGTCGGGCATCCCGGTCCTGGCGGCACTTCGGGCCTGCTCGGCCAGCGCGGCCACGAAGTCATCGTGCACCGCTGGCGCGGTCAGGACTCGCGTCGCGGCCGTGCAGTCCTGGCCGGCGTTGAAGTAGCCCGCCACGGCGATGGCCTCGGCGGCCGCCTCGATGTCGGCGTCGTCGAACACCACGACCGGCGCCTTGCCACCCAGTTCGAGGTGCACCCGTTTGAGGTCCTTCGACGCCCCGGCGGCCACCTCCATGCCGGCGCGCACTGAGCCGGTGATCGACACCATCTGCGGCGTCTTGTGATCGACCAACAGGCGGCCGGTCTCCCGATCGCCGCAGACGACGTTGAAGACGCCGGCCGGCAGGAACTCGGCCATGAGCTCGGCCATCAGCAGCGTCGACACCGGCGTCGTGTCGGACGGCTTGAGCACCACGGTGTTGCCCGCGGCGATGGCCGGCGCCCACTTCCAGACGGCCATCATCATCGGGTAGTTCCAGGGGGTCACTTGGGCACACACCCCGATCGGCTCCCGTCGGATCATGGAGGTCATATCTGCCATGTACTCGCCGGCCGAGCGACCCTCCAAGAGGCGCGCGGCGCCGGCGAAGAAGCGGATCTGGTCCACCATCGGCGGCAGCTCCTCGCTGGCGGTGAGCCCCAGCGGCTTGCCGGTGTTCTCCGACTCGGCCCGCACGAACTCATCCGCCCGGGCCTCGATGGCATCCGCGATACGCAGCAGCGCCCGCTGCCGGTCAGCCGGCGTCGTGTCGCGCCAGGTCTCAAAGGCCCTGGCGGCTGCCGCGCACGCGACGTCAACATCCTCGGCGCCGGAGACCGGAGCAGTGGCGAAGACCTCCGCGGTCGCCGGGTTGACCACATCACTGGCCCGGCCGGACGTGGTCTCGAGGCGTGCGCCATCCACGAAGTTGTGCAGGCCCTGGGCCATTGGTCTCCTTCGACGTGCGGGCGGTCCGGTGGATGGTGACGTGGGCCACAGGCAAGCACCCCGGGACCACCCCCCGCGAGTGGCCATCGGGTCCATCTTTGTGAGCTTGACCTTCCAAAATGGCCAGTGTTACCGGACGTTGAGGTGGCTAGCATCGCCCGGCGTCGTGCCGCTGCGGTACGCAGAGGAGGCACCCCGTGACCGATCCATGGCCGTTCTGGGTGGCCGGCCAGCCCCAGCATTCATCGCGTTCGTTCTCTGTCTGCTCCCCGTGGGACGGGCGACATGTCGCAACCGTGGCCGAAGCCGCGCCGGACGACGTCGAATGGGCAGTCGCAGCCGCTGCCGAGGCGGCCCGTCCGCTCGCGGCTCTGCCCGCCCATGCTCGGGCCGCGGCCCTGGCGCACGTCTCCGCCGGCATCACGGCCCGGGCCGATGAGCTCGCCGACCTCATCACGGCGGAGAACGGCAAACCCATCATGTGGGCGCACTCAGAGGTGACACGGGCGGCGTCGACCTTCCGTTGGGCGGCCGAGGAGGCACGCCGCTGGTCCGGCGCCCTGCAGCGCCTCGACACCGACCCAGGGTCCGAGGGCCGGCTGGCCGTCGTGCGCAGGTTCCCGCGCGGGCCGGTGCTCGGCATCTCGCCCTTCAACTTTCCGCTGAACCTGGTGGCACACAAGGTCGCCCCGGCGCTGGCGGTCGGCGCACCGATCGTGCTCAAACCCGCGCCCAAGACACCGCTGTCAGCGTTGGTGCTGGCCGAGCTGCTGGCCGGCACCGACCTGCCGACCGGCTCCTGGTCGGTGCTGACCGTGCCGGACGCGGCAATGCCGGAGCTGGTTGCCGACCCGCGCCTTCCGGTGGTGTCGTTCACCGGCTCAGGCCCCGTTGGCTGGCAGATCCGCGCCGCCGTGCCGGGCAAACACGTGACTTTGGAGCTCGGCGGCAACGCCGCCGTGCTGGTGGCCGCGGACTGGTGCTCACCGACCGATCTGCGGTGGGCGGCCGAGCGGATCGCCCGTTTCGCCACCTACCAGGCGGGCCAGTCGTGCGTTGCCGTGCAGCGGGTCTACGCCGAGGCCTCGGTCTACGACGCTCTGCTGCATGAGATCGTGGCCGCCGTGGCGCGGCTCGGCACCGGGGCGCCCCAGGATCCCCACACGGTGGTGGGCCCGCTCATCAACGCCGAAGCTGCCGACCGTGTGCAAGCCTGGGTGGCCGAAGCCGTTGCGGCCGGCGCCAAGATCCGCGTCGGTGGTGGTCGGCAGGGCACGACTCTGGTCCCCACCGTCCTGACCGGCGTGCCCAGCGACGTGCGGCTGTCCCGCGAGGAGGTCTTCGGCCCGGTGCTGCTGGTCGAGCCGGTCGCCGACCTCGACGAGGGCCTGGCCCGGATTGACGACAGCGCGTACGGGCTGCAAGCCGGCGTCTTCACACGGGACCTGACCACGGCTTTTCGGGCGCATGCCGAATTGCGGGTAGGCGGCGTGATCATCGGCGACGTGCCGTCCTACCGCGCCGATCAGATGCCGTACGGCGGTACAAAGGGCTCCGGGGTGGGACGCGAGGGCCTCACCGCGGCGATGACGGACCTCACCGAGGAGCGGGTCCTGGTGCTGTGCGGGGTCTCCCTCTGACCCGCGTCAGGCGGAAGTGAGCGCCATCGCGGAGAGCAACTCGTAGGCCACGTGCGAGGCGGCGATGCCCGTGATCTCGGCGTGGTCGTAGGCCGGCGCGACCTCGACGAGGTCGGCCCCGACCAGGTTCAGGGAGCTGAAGGACCGTAGGATCGCGAGCAGCTCGCGGCTGAGTAGGCCACCGGACTCGGGCGTTCCGGTACCCGGCGCGAAGGCCGGGTCGAGCACGTCGATATCGACTGACACGTAGACCGGCCGGTTCTGCACGCGGGCCGCGATCCGCTCGGCGGCGCCTTTCGAGCCCAGGTCCTCCATCTCCACAGCCGACACGACCGCGAAGCCCAAGGCCGCATCGTCGGTGAGGTCGGTCGAGGCGTAGAGCGGACCGCGGACGCCGACGTGCAGGCAACCGGACCGGTCGATCAGCCCCTCCTCCGAGGCCCGGCGGAACGGTGTGCCATGCGTGTAAGCCGCACCGAAGTAGGTGTCCCAGGTGTCGAGGTGAGCATCGAAGTGCACCACCGCGACCGGTCCGTGTCGGCGCGCCACGGCCCGCAACAGCGGCAGCGCGATGGTGTGGTCGCCGCCGATCGCGAGTACGCGGCCGGACCGCTCCAGCAGGGCGTCGGCGCCCCGCTCCACCTGCGCGACCGCCTCGTCGATCGAGAAGGGATTGACCGCAATGTCACCTGCATCGGCGACCTGCAGCCGGGCAAAAGGAGACACCTGCAAAGCCGGGTTGTAGGGCCGCAGCAGCCGCGAGCTCTCTCGCACGTGGGCCGGACCGAACCTGGCGCCGGGCCGATAGCTGACACCTGCGTCGAAGGGCACACCCACCACTGCCACATCGACGTCGGACACCTCATCGAACCGCGGCAGCCGGGCAAACGTCGCCGGCCCAGCGAAGCGCGGCACCAGGCTGGCGTCCACCGGGCCGACGCGCCCGTTCGTGACCACGCGCGGCACGGCTTCGGTCAAAGCTCCTCCTCGGTCGGCGACAGCTGGCGAGATCGTAGACGCCACCTGCGGTGCAGGATGACAGCGTGGACCCCTGGCAGGACATCCCTCCCATGGTCGCTGGACCTGCGGGTCCCACTGTCGCGACGGTGGCCGCTGACGCTTCCTTGGGGTTGCGTGTCGTGGTCGGGGGCGCCGGCCTCGACAGGCTGGTGTTGGCCGCGCACACCAGCGAGCTGAGCGATCCCGGCCCGTGGTTGCGCGGCGGCGAGTTGCTGATGACGACCGGGCTGACCCTCGACACCGACCCGGCTGCGCTGGCAGGCTACGTCGAACGGCTGTCCGTGGCGGGCATCGCCTGCCTGGCGGTGGGCACTGGGATCGCGCTGACCCACGCAGAGGTGCCGGCGGCGCTGGTCGATGCAGCGCAGTCGTACGGCCTGCCGCTGCTGGAGGTGCCGGAACGCACCCCGTTCCTGGCCGTCACCGAGATGGTCTTCGCTGGGCTGGCCGCAGCCCGATACGCCGAACAGTTGCGGGCACTGGAGGCCCAGCGGGTCTTGATCGCCGCAGCTGTGCACCCCGGCGGGGTGCCCGCCGTCGCCGCCGCCCTCGCCGCCCTCACCGGGCTGTCGGTGCTTGTCACTGATCTGGCAGGCGAGCCGCTCGGCAGCGCGGGTGGTGACCTCAAGGGCCTGGCCGCCGACCTCAGCGGCGAGCTCGAACGGCTTAGCGCCCACGGCATGCAGGCGACAGCCAGTATCGGACGTCCCGGCCGGGACGTCCGCGTCCAGCCGCTCGGGTCCCGGAGGCTGCGGGGCTTCGTCGTCTGTGGCGGCGCGGTGGCGCCCGGCCCCTTCGAGCGGCAGCTTGTCGCGGCCGCCGTCGTCCTGCTCACGCTGGAGCTGGAGCGGCTGCGTGGTGCGGGCGACGCCGACCGGCGGCGGCGGTCGGACGTCGCCACCGCCCTACTGGCTGCTGAGCTGCCCGACCCTGCAGCGGCCGACCTGCTCGCCTCCGTTGGGCTTCGGGCGTCCACCGTCCGCGCCGTCGTTCTGCACCTACCGGCCGCGGCCGACCTGGAGGGGGTCGTCGACCTGCTCACGCCGCGACTGCCGGGGCTACTCGTCACGGAGCGGGCGGGGGAGGTCCTCCTGCTGGTGGCCGACCCGCCACCCGACCTTGTCGCTGTCATCGACGCGGCCACCGAGCGGGCCCCTGCCGGCATCGGCGGACCGGTTCGACCGGGAGCCGCAGCCCGCTCCGCCAGGCAGGCCGCCCGAGCCGGGCAGGTTGCGGCGGCAGCCACGTCAGGAGCAATTGACGTGCTCGAACTGGCAAGCCTACGGCTGCTGCTCACACTCGACATGGGAGCCTCGGGAGCGGTGGCGGCCTACGTGGCGTCCGTGCTGGGGCCGTTGGACGCGGCCGGACTCCGCGGTGAGGCGCTGTCGGTCTCGCTCCGCACTTTCCTGGAGCACAACGGGTCGTGGGAGGAAGCCGCCGCACAGCTCGGGGTGCACCGCCACACCCTGCGCCAGCGGTTACAGCGGGTTGAGGAGCTGACCGGGCGTCGATTAAATACAGGCAGGGACCGCATGGAGCTCCTGCTGGCATTTGAGGCCCGCGACTTGGAACTCCCAGGCTGACGGAAGCAGCGTTGCAGAATCAGCGCGCGTTGTTGCTGCGGGCCGCTCAGGAACATGCCGCGCGTTGTCCTCAAATCAGAGCGTGTCTAAGCCCAGGGATCCACCGTTCGGCTTGGCTTGACGGGCCTGTCGTAAAGGCTAGATTCCCTTGTGCTGTTGGAGAATAGGTCTTGTCTAGGGACCTGTTCAACCACAGCCGAAGGGCATCCGGTAGGTGCGAGTCTGTCACGTCAGTGCCGCGGTCTTCGATGATCCCAACCTCGTGTCGTGCGTGGGTTTGCGCCGGTCCTGGAGCTCGCCGAGCGGGCTGGTTTGCAGGCCCTGGTCACCGAGCACGTCCGGATCGCCCGGCCCGGCGGTGGCAACGTCCGCCTGAAGGTCCCGGCGCTGGTCGCAGGGATGATCGCCGGCGCCGACTCGATCGAGGACATGGGCCTGTTGCGGCACGGCGCGATGAACCGGTTGTTCACCGGTGTCCGGGCTCCCTCGACGCTCGGGACGTTCCTACGCACCTTCACCTTCGGCCACGTCCGGCAGCTCGACGCGGTCGCCTCCCGGTTGCTGATCAACCTGTGCACGTCCGCGCCGCTGCTGCCCGGTGCGCACCAGCTGACCTACGTCGACATCGACGACACCGTCAAGCCCACGTTCGGCTACGCCAAGCAGGGCGCCGGCCGGGGCTACACCGGTGTGAAGGGGCTGAACGTGCTGTTGGGGATCATCAGCACCCCCATCAGCCGGCCGGTGATCGCCGCCGCCCGGCTCCGTAAGGGCTCCACCAACAGCGCAAAGGGCGCGCACCGGTTCGTCGCCGACACCCTGATCACCGCCAAGGCGTGCGGCGCGACCGGGACCCTGGTGCTGCGGGCCGACTCGGCGTTCTACTCCTCCGACGTGATCGCCGCGGTGCTGCGCCGCAAGGCCTGCTTCTCGATCACCGCCCGGCAGCTTCCCCCCGTCCGCAAGGCGATCGACAGCATCGCTGAGGGTGCCTGGACACCGATTAAGTACACCAACGCCATCTGGGATGAGGACTCCCACCAGTGGATCAGCGACGCTGAGGTCGCCGAGATCGCCGAGATCGCCTTCACGTCCAAAGCCAAAGCCAAGCAGGTCACCGCGCGGCTGATCGTGCGGCGGGTCCCGGACGTCAACCCGGCGAACCAGAGCCCGCTGTTCACCGTCTACCGCTACCACGCAGTGTTCACCAACA
>JAABVA010004395.1_pt1 | contig 13046 bp, 10 predicted proteins | sample 5560331 | NCBI WGS metagenome assembly JAABVA01 (sample SAMN12812661, study PRJNA571458) | rock metagenome | isolation source: Antarctica rocks | place: Antarctica: Victoria Land, Mt New Zealand sud | collected 2016-01-07
GCTGCGCTGCTGCGCGCCGGCGCATGTCCATGCGGGCGCAGCGCGGGCGCTCGCCAGCTCCGAGCAGTGCGCGAGCCCGCGTGTGCAGTAGCAGGGTCGGCGGCCGGCGACGCGCCTATCAGGCGCGTGCTTGCAGGCGCTGGCACGCGCCCCTGTGGCCCGCGCGCCAGGCCGCCTTCTGGCACGCGGTCGAGCAGTAGCGCGCGACGTTGCAGCCGGAGCACACCTGCGTACGCAGCCCTGCCTCCGACGCGCCGGACAGGTTGCCGCACCTGCGCGCGCGCGGCCCGCTCAAGAGTCAGGGATCCTGCAAAACGTCAACGCGCTTCTGCTGGCGGCACGGGGCGAGAGCGGCGCGCACCCCGTGCACCAGCAGCCCACAGGGCGGAGCGCGGGCGTGCGCAGGCGCAGGTCCTCCAGGCCGGCCTCCGGCTGGGCCTCCTCCGCCACCTCTTCTGCGGTGCTGTGCTCATAAAGCGCCGCAAACGCCGCCATGTCCGCCAGCTGGTCCACCGCGCTCGCGCGTGGACCCGAGGGCACCAAGCCGCACGCCGCTGCGGCCGCGGCGGCGCCCCGCCCAAGAGGGCCCTGCATGCGCGCGCACGCCGGTCTGCGGGCGGCGCAATGCGGACCGCGCGCGGCGCCACAGCCGCATTTGAAGCGCACGCTAGGGCTTGTCGCCGCAGACACTTGGGGCGTCCGGCAGCAGGGCAGCCTGGCGACCGCGCGCACCTGCGGCGAGAAAAACACGCTGGCGCGCGGCAAGCCGGCAAGGCAGCTCACTGCACGGCAAGCCCTGTCCTCGCGCTCGCGCGGCCCGCGCGCATCCGCAAATTGCTGCGCCAGCCGCGCCGCCGCGCTCATCGCGCCGGCGCTCGCGAGCGCCTGGGCCAGGGCGAGCGAGGCCCGGTACAGCGCGTCAAAGCCAGCCAGCGCGTCCGTGACCACCGCGTCCGATTCTGCGGCCCAGGCCGTGTGCGGGCTGCCTGTGTCGTCGCCGCCGGCCGCGGAGCGGCCCGGCGCGCTCGCCTGACGGGGTCCCCCCTGCGAGCGCGCCGGGCAGGCGTGACATCCGCACGCGCAGGCTGCGCCTGCAGGCACTGGAGCTGGGCAGCCCGCACGCCCACAGAAGCCGCATGCTCGGCGCCGCGCGCCGCGCTCTGCCCGTCATGCTCGGGCGCGCATGCGCGCACCAGCCGCCTGCTGCTCAGCCCGCCCCTCCCAGCGGGTGCAGCCACAGGCGGGGCCCCCGTGTCCACGCCAGAAAACATGCTGAGGGCACCGGGCAGCACGCACAGCTCTCGGCCAGCGTGCGCAGCGCCGCCACGATGAAGGGCACCAGGCCTTCGCACGCGCGCACGGCCGCCTGGCACTCGCCGCAGCCGCCGGGCGCCACGAGCCGGCCGCAGACGCCCTGCGCGGCCGCACAGGCAGGTGAGTGCCGGGTCCCGGCAGCAGCGCCGCGAGCGCACAGGGCGGCCGGTCACGGGGACATGCCGCGCGCTCACCACCACCTCCGAAAGGAAGACCGACACTTCGTCGGCGCAGCCTGGCGGGCTGCACACGCGCTGGAGCTCCAGCGCGCGCACGCGCTCTGGCGGTAGGAGCAGCAGGGGCAGCAGCAGCGCGGCCGCGCACGGCAGCAGCTCCGCCGGAAGCGCGCATGCGGCGGCGCCCATGCCCGCGGCCGGGCGCAGCAGGCGCGGAGCCCCGTGTATGAGCCCCTCCTGCCGCACGCCCATTATGCGCCGGGTCATGGGCGCGCGGGAGCTCGCACGCCCAGCAACCCCACATGCACGCAGCTCATTCGGCGCCACGGCCGCTGCGATGGCGCAGGCACCGGGCGGCGCACCCACAGCCCGTCGCGCATGGCGGAGCCGGGCGCGTGCGCCATCGCGAGCAGCTTTGCCAGCGTCGCGAGCAGCGCCCTCGCGGCCGGCAGGGGGGGGGCAGCCAGGGCCCCCGGACATCAGCAGCTCCACCGCGTGGCCCACCGCCTGCGCGCGCCGGCGACAGCGCCGAGGGTCACACGGCCGCGCCTGCCGCCCTCGCGCTCGCAGTCTTTGCTTTGCTAGGGAGGCAGCTGCATGACAGCCCGTGCAGCCAGCAGAGCTCGCTGGCATGGGCCCGCGCCCTGGGCGCGCCTGTCGTGCAGCAAGACGAGTGGTTTCTGGAGCCCACTCGTCTGCGGCATCCGGCATGCGCCTCAGCGCGGCCTCCACGGCCGGCAGGGCGAGCGGCAGCAGGCCCCTGCCTCGCTCGGCGTGCTCGTGGAGCGGCCCCGAAGCAGCCTGCGCAGGCAAGAGCACGGCCGCTGGTCGGTACGAGGCGCCGTCCGGCTGCCTGCACCGGCACGAAGCCCTCCCGCCCGGCGGCGCAAACGCTCCGGCTGCAGCGCCGGCTCGCTATATAAACACGCGCATGCGGCCTCCTGCGAGCATGGCAGGCCGCGATGGCAGCAAGCGGCGCGGCCCCCCGCATGCGCGCCCCGCAACTGGGCCCCGGCCGGGGACGCACCAGCAGCGACCAGGGCACATGGCAGCGCACGACGGCCTGCAGCGTCTTCTGCAGCAGGGCCGGGTGCCCGCTGCCCAGCGACGCGTCGACGTGCGCGCCCGCCTCGCGCGCGTCCTGCGCCGCGCAAGTGCAGTGATGCGCGCGCCTTCCGACGGCGGCCCAGGCCGGGCTGCAGGCCTGGCTGCTGTGCATGCAGGCGGCCGGGGCTGCGGGCGTCGCCGGGCAGTGCGGGTGCTGATGCCTCCCTGGCGCATGTCTGGCTTCGGGCGGCGGGAACGCGCGGCGCGGCCCCGGCACGCCGCGCCTCCTTCCGTGGGCGCACCAGCTCCGCAAGGCGCCGCGACGTCCACTGCAGCAGCGCGTACAGGTGGCGCATGGCGCGGATGCGCTCCTTCCCGGGCACGCGCATGCACACCGCCTGGACGCAGGTTGCCCAGCAAGCAGCCGCCCTGGCACGCGGTGCCGTCCGGGACGCGCCGCTCGCCTGCGGCGCGCGGCGCCGCCCTGAGCTGCGCCGGCCCCATGGACGAGGGAGCGCGCCGGAGCGCCGCGCTGGCGCGCGCCGGGCTGCGTGCATGCGCGTGCCTCGACTCAGGAGCGACCATGCGGACAGCATGCCCCGGACAGAGGGCGAGCCGGTGGTCGCCAGCGCCCCAACCCGCAGCGCCGGAGCGGGCGGCTGGCGCAGATGCGCAGCATCGCGAGCTGGCGATGCACCGTGGAGCCAGCCGTGGGCCGCGGACCGGGCGCCGCGCACCGGCCTTCCACAGCTGCAGGCAGCGCAGCAGCAGCGGGGCCACGCGGCCGGCCAGCAGGGCCTGCAGCCGCCGCTCCACCTCTGGCTCGACCCGCTCCGCGCCCTCCTCGAGCGTCTCAGTGTACGCCCGGGTCGCGCACTCGATGCCATGCACAGTCGTCCCCCAGAGCATGGGCTCCCGAGTGGGGCCGCCTGCGGCCCGCGCGCCGGCGCGCCTCAGCGCGAGCGCTTCCAGCGGCGCGGCGGCCGCCCCGCCTGCCGAGCCCTGACAGGCGCGCACCGCGGCCGCCCAGCAGCGCCTGCTCCATGACGGTGACCAGGAGGTCGCCCGAGGCGGCGCCGCAGAAGGCCGCCAGGTACGCGGCGTGCGGCGCCTCGCCCGCGGCGACCAGCGCGTAGTACAGCAGCGCTGCGGCGCACAGGTGCTGCGGCGCGCGGTGCGGGGCGCGGTCGGCGCTCGCGGCCGGGGCTGCAGGCATCGGGAGGTTGCGTGGGCCGCGCGCGCCTGGGCGGCATCCCCGAGCATCGTCTCGCGGTTCGTCAAGTGCGCCGCCTCTGTCACGAGCGCGCGGGGCGGCAGCGGCTGCGGCGCGCTGGTCAGCCACAGGAACACCGCCGACATGCCGGAGTGGTACTGCGTCAGGAGGGCCGCCCCAGGTGCTGCGGCGCCGCCCCACGCCTCCGGTGCGCCTTTCAGGGACCACAGCGCAACCACCTGCTCGGCGCGCCGCCCGCTGGGGCGCAGCCCGCGCGGACCGGCTTGCCGCAGGACGCGGGCGCAGGAGCGCACCCGTTGCAGGGCGGGCGCGCAGTCGGCGAGCAGAGCATGGGTCAGACAGTGCTCCACCCTGGCCGGGGTGCTCGCCGCCAGGGCCGCCCACGACGTGGCCAGGCCGGCGGCCAGGCCGTATATATCGTGCCGCGCATACCTGCGCGCGCACAGACGCGGTGGAGGGGCCCGGGGCGGCGGGGAGACCGACGGCTGCTGGCCGCGGGGCACAGTGCCTGTGCCACGCACCGTTCTGCGGCCTCGCGAACGGCCGTGCGGCGGTCGGGGCCGGCGTCGACCGAGAATGGGGTTGCCAACAGGCCGCAGAGCGCCTGCAGAACCTCCTGCCCAGGCACTAGGCGCCCCAGTATGCGGCCCGACGCGGGGTGGCTCGCGGCTAGTGGGCCGCGCCACATGATGCGCCTTGCGAGGCTGATCAGCAGCGCTACGGCCGTGTCGGTGTCCTCGCCGACCACCCTGGCTTCCCGCAGAGTGACGCCTGCTGCCTGCTGCGATGCACAGCGCGCGACCAGCTTCAGCAGGTCCGCCAGGTCGGGCTGCACCAGGTCGGCCGGGCACAGAGGGCACGTGGCCGCGGCTGCCAGCGCTGGCGCCCGCGCCTCGACCCTCCTGACCAGCACAGCAGCCTGCGCGGTGGTCCTGGCCGGCGGCCTTGCCCGTGCGCACATCGCGTGCCTCCGTCCGATTGGCTCAAACCAGCGGGGCAGACGGCTGTGAGCCTACTGGCCGAGCTCTGCTCTCAGCCGCAGCTGCCGCTGGAGGTGCTTGGCTGCCAGGCCGTGCTGGGAGCGCGCTGTGAGCAGTGCACGCACCTCGCTGTGAGCAGTGCACGCACCGTCGGCAGGACTGCACGCCCCGCGGTCAGTGCGCACTCTGCTCAAACCATGTGCAGTCCGAGGTGGACATCCAGCCGGACATCAGTCATCAGAGCTCGAGTCAAGTAGCACTCAGCAGCATGGGCAAGCTCGAGTTCCTTCTCCTCAAAGGAGCGGCACTCTGTCGCACGGAGCAACATCTCAGACGCGCCGCCAAGCCATGCAACTCCCACGCCTCTGATTGCGCGTTGGTCTTCCGCGCCTGGCTCTGGGGCCTCCCGGCAACCAGTGGTGCGCTGCTCCCGCAGCTAGTTGTGTGGACGCTTCCAATGCGCCGCGGCCTATTGTGCCTGTGTGCCCGCAGAAGGTTGCAAAAGATGAAAAGACAGTCGCAAGGGCCTCGCTTAGCATGGTTTGGTGCTTGTGCACAGCTTGGGTGCGCGCTGAGAGTGTGCAGAGTGTGCACCAGCGCTTGCGCGTGCTGTGGTGGTCACGCCGACTGCTGTTTTGCTCAGCCCTAGCCAGTTGCACGCTGCGCAGGCGGTCGGCTGAGACGGCAAGCTGCTGAAGGCCGCTGACAGCACGCCCAGGGAGGGCGCGCCGTGCGCGCCGGTGCGCGTGGAGCAGGCGTGCCCCTGGTTTCACTACAGCTGTGTCAAGCGCCGCAGGGGGAGCCGCCTTGCTGATTACGGTTCACTTGTGTCTCGTCAGAGCCGCGCGATGCGATTGAGCTGCTGCGGAGTGTGGCTGGTGGAGCTGCATGCACAGTGCCTTGCGTTTTAAAAGACGGGCCTGGTGCTGCACTGTGACGCCCGTTGTGCGCAGGGGGGCCGCTTGCCACTGCTGTACCCCAGACCTCCTCTGCACCGCGGGCAGGTCTCCGCATGGCGTACCCCGAGGCTCGTGATCAAGGCGCCGCGGGGGTGAGGCACTCCTGCGCTGAAGACGCGCGCTGCACAAGTCCTGGCGCTCCAGCCCGGCAGTGCACGACGACGCCTGATGCCGCAGAGCAGGGTGCTTGACAGCCAGCCCGGGGCTGCGCCGGCGCTCGCTGCACGCCGTGCCCTGCCTGGCTGAAGCGTAGACGCGCGCGGCGGCCCTGGTGGGGGCTACGGGCGCCTCAGCAGCCCCAGAGTAGAGCTCTGTCAGCAGAGTGCATTGCGCATGTGCACGGCCACTCCCTGAAGCCAAGCTGGTGCAGCCTTGCTGTGCGCTCCATGGGCTCGCATGGTGTCGCAGAGGTGGTGCTGCCCTCTGCTGCGCTGCAGAGCCGCAGGTGGAAAGCCCCGGCAGTGCCTGCTTGGCTGCTCGCGCAACAAGGCTGCAGAGCCTCACCGCTGCCCCGAGCGTGTGTGCCGCGCTCAGGCGCGCTGCTGGCCGCGCAGGCGTCCCTGATCGCGCTGCCCAATGAGCTGCTGGGCGGCATCCTGCGGCGCGCCTGGGCGGTCAGGCCGCCGCGCCCCGCGGCGGAGGAGGTGCGCGCCGCGGCCGGCCTAGCGCTCGTGTGCCGCCGCGTGCGCGCGCTGCTGCGCGCGCGGCCGCTGCCGCTGGCGCTCGACCTCAGCGCGGCGCGCCTGAGCGCGGCCCAGCGCCGCTGGCTGCTCGACCGGGCGCAGGCCGGCCGCGTGGAGCCGTCAGCTTTGACTTGCATGGTCTCGATCACCTGCCGCTCCTCAGCAAGGTCCTGGCCCTGCACGGCCGCACGCTGCTGCGGCTCTCCGGCGTGCCGCTGCGGCTGGCGGCGCGCGTGAGCCGAAAGAAGCGGCCTGCCCTGGACCTGAGCGGCCTGCGCCTGACCAAGCTGGGCGTCGACTGCAGCGAACAGCGTGACATGGTGCCGGACGAGCATGCATGGGATAAGCAAAACTGGATGTGGCCCGAGCGCCTGCCGGGCGCCCTGGAGGAGCTGGAGCTGCTCGGCATCTACATGTTGGACTGGCAGGAGAAGCTGGCGTGTGCGCCGCGCTCAGGCGCACGCTTGGCAGGGCGGCTGCCGCGCCTGCACACCCTCCGCTTGACCAGCAGTGACAATCATGCCCTGTTATCTGCTGAAGACATCCCCCTGCTGAATGGCTTCAGCAGCCCGCCGCATTTTCAAGCCAACACGATCGGGCTCGAGTCGGACATTGGTGTAGGCACCAAAGTGCTCGACCGGGTCAGGTCTGTGCGCATACGGGCTGGCAACAGCCGCGTGTTCCTGCGGGATGACCAGGAGGATGGCGCCATGGTCGTGGAGCGCCTCTGCCGCCTGGAGGCTGCTGAGCTGCATGCGGAGCGGTGTTCTATTGGGGTGGGCCCCGATGACGGCCGACTCACGCGTGTGAGCGCGCGGGAGATGGTTGGCAGGCGTGGGGACTGCTTTGCGGTTGATGTGGGAGTCATCGCAACGCCTTATTATGGGGGCTATGACCACAAGGCCAGGCTGTACCGCCTGGCCTGGCGCCGCTGGCCTGCCCCCGGCGCGCCCGACCTGCCGGCGGCCAGCCGCGCATGAGCGCGCCCGCGCATGGGCGGCGGCGGGGGGCCAGGATGATTATGAGAGCGATGAAGAGGAGGATAGTTGGGGTGAGGGGTAGGGCGACGATGCGTATGATTGATGTTTAAATTAGGTGGGCGGGACATGCATTGGCGCACTCAGTGTCAGTGAAGCTCGGGCAGCGCATGCGTCTCAGTGTTATATTGTGAGTTTGCTCAAAATCATGCGCAACGCAGCACCTTGCATGCTGCAGGGCCCTCCTCTTTGAAACACCGACACAACACACGCCACACAACACACGCTACCGCGCAACCCCACACACCTCTCCACTGCTGCTCAGAACTGCAACCTCATACATGCGACCGCCTCTGCCAAACCTCTTGCAGCGTCGCCCCAGGCCGGGTAGGCCGCTCCGCGAGCAAGTCCGTTGTCACTGCCGGCGCCGACCCATCTTCTGCCACCGGTGTCTCCTTCACACTCTGGCAATCCCAAGCTCAGCGGTGCCGCCTGCATCACAGCACTTTGTGCGCCGGCATGCCTGCCCTTCAGGCTCGGAACAGGAGCTACCAGGTGTCACCCGCTCTAGCAGACTGCAGGTGGAGGGCACCTCCAGTGCAGGGCACCTGGCCCGGCCGCTCTCCATAAAAAAGTCGCCATCGCGCACCAGCATCGCGAGCTGACACCGCAGCAGGTGCCAGCAAAAGGGTAGGGCGCGCAGGCGCGAGCTCGCAAGCGCCCGTGCGGCGCACGGCCACCAGCGTCACCGTGCCGGCGACCAGGAGGAGACGCGAGATGCGCCTGTCCCATCGAGCAGCGCGGGGCGAGCGCGCGGACAGGCCAGCCTGCGCGGAACTCCCACGCTGGGCGCGCCGCTGCGCTGCTGCGCGCTGGCGCATGTCCACATGGGCAGCGCCGAGCAGAGCGCGAGCCTGCATGCGCCGGAGCAGGGTCGGCGGCTGGGCGGCCGCGCCTGTCAGGCGCGCGCTCGCAGGCGCTGGCACGCGCCCTTGTGGCCTGCGCGCCAGGCCGTCTTCTGGCACGCGGCCGAGCAGTAGCGCGCGACGTTGCAGCCGGAGCACAGCTGCGTCCGCAGGCCCGCCTCCGACGCGCCGGACAGGTCGCCGCACCTGCGCGCGCCCAGCGCGCTCGCGAGCCGGAGCATGTGTGACAGCAGGCTCCTGCCAGCATGCTGCGTGCCGCGGGGCGCCGCACCCCGTGCACCAGCAGCCCACGGGGCGCAGCGTGGGCGTGCGCAGGCGCAGGTCCTCCAGGCCGGCCTCCGGCTGGGCCTCCGCGGCGACACACGGCGCGACCTCGGCCTCAAAGCGCGTGACAGCAGCCGCCACGGCGGCCACCAGCTGCTGACCGGCCGCGCTCGACCGCCCTGACGGGACGGCATCGCTCGCGTCCCAGCTCGCATGGCCCGCCTGCGCAGGCGGCCGGCGCGAGCAGCTCGTCAGGCCCCAGGCGCGCATGCAGGGTGCTGGGAGCGTGCTTCCCAGCCCCAGCCTGCGCAGGTGCGTGTCATGCATGCATGCGCATGCAGGAGCGGCCTGATGCGGCAAGCTGGAGCATGCTGAGCTGCATGCACGCGGGGCGCACGCTGCATTTCAAGTCTTCTACTTCATCCAGCAGCGGGGCGGCCTGCCGCAGCGCCCGCACCACTTGGCACCCCAGCCCCCGCCAGCATGACACGCGGAGCAGGGAGTGCTGCAGGGCGTGCACACCTCCGGCACGTGCCGCCCGACGACTCGCAGCATCTGCAGCATGTGCCCCGCCGCAAGGGCTGCCCTCACCTCGCGCTTGCGCTCGTCCTCGTGTGCGAGCACAAAGCGCCGCACCAGGCTCATCGCCGCGCCCAGCGCCCCGGCGCGCACGAGCGCCGCAGCCAGGGCGCGCGACGCGCCGGCCAGGCTCGCGGTGCTGCCCAGCGCGTCCATGAGCATCATGTCCGTGCGCATGACCCAGCCGATGTACAGGCTGAGTTCATGCGGGCTGCCTCCGTCGGCGTCGCCATCGCTGGCCGGTCCGCAGCCTGGTGCGCGCGCGCCTGGCGGGGCCGCGCCTGCGTGCAGGTGTGCCGGCTGTCAGTCTCATGTCTACAACCCTTGGAGTGTAACCTCAATGCGCATGACATCAGAGCCCGGCATGCATGCGCGCCCGCAGCGCCTTGGTGGGAGCCGCCTGCCATCATCTGTCAAGGTGCGATTGCCCCTGCAAGTGCTGGCCCCAGGAGGTGCAGGCGTGTGCCGAACGCACTGCTGTTCGACATGACGCTTGCCGCCATGCAACCAAGCACGCAAGTGCCTCGGAAGCCCGACAAGCTCCCAGCCCACAGGGAGGCGCGCACATCGCTCGGCGAGCGTGCGCAGCGCCTCCACGACAAATGGCACCAGGCCCGGGCACGCCAGCACGAGCGCATGGCACTCCTCCGGGCACGCCAGCCCGAGCGCCTTGCACTCCTCCGGGGGTGCCATGAGCTGCCTGACGTCGCCCTGCACGTCCACAGAGCCGGGCGCGCGCTCATTCCCGCCACCCTCGGCGGCCGGGCTCAGCTGCTCCTCTGAGCGCGGTGCTGAGGGAAGCGGAGTGCGCACCACCGTCCCCGAAAGGAAGTATGACACCTGGTCGGCGGCGGCCGCGGGCGGGAGGTGCGCGAGGTCCAGCGCGCGCACGCGCTCAGGCGGCAGGAGCAGCAGGGGCAGCAGCAGCGCCGCCGCGTACGGGAGCAGCTCCGCCGGCAGGGCGCGCCCGATCACCCGCAGCCTTGCATTTGTGTGCAGCAGCTTTGGAACGCAGGTCATGAGCGCATCCTGCCGCGCGCCACACGCTGGGTCGCAGGCAGGCGCTCCGCATTGACAGAGCCCTCACGCAGTCTCGTGCCGCCTCTGGCCGCCGCAGCGGCTGCAGCGCTGCGGAAACCGATGCGGCTCACCTTGAGCCCTGCTTCCAGGGCGGCGCCGGGCGCGTGCGCCGCCGCGAGCAGCTTGGCCAGCGTCGCGAGCAGCGCCTTGGCAGCCAGCGGAACAGGCTGGACGGCGCCCACGGCCAGCAATACATCCACAGCGTGTATCACCGCCTGCGCGCTGGCGGCCATGTCGATGTCGAGCGGTCCCTGCGCCGTCGCCGCGCTGCACAAGCGGCCGGACGCGCAGCTGCCAGGGTGCAGCCCTGTGCGCACAGAGCTTGTGGACAAGAGGATGCGCGCCTGACGAGCATATACGTCAGCGGCGCGCCGGTCCAACGCGGCCAAAGCATCTGGCGCGCGCCTGAGCGCCGCCTCCATGGCGGCCAGGGCGAGCTGTAGCAGACCTTGGCGCCGCCTGGCGCCCCTGTGAAAGTCCGGCTCCTTCACCTGTGCAAGCAACAAACTGCGCTGCACACCACCGCCCGCATGTGATCCCTGGACGACGCACAGGCGGCTGCCTACCACGGCGCAGAGTGCTCTGCTTGGCCACACATACGCCCGGGCTCATGTGCTCCCTGCCAGAGTACGCAAGCACCTCATGCGCTCTTGCAGCCATGCCACGGGCGGAATGCGCCTCTTGCGTGCAAGCACTGCAGCAAGGGCGCCGACTGGGGTCGCACCATGCACGACCAGGGCAGGCAGCTGCAAGCATGGTCCCGGAATGTCTCAAGCAGCAGGTGCGCGTCACAGCCGGCTGGCGCTGCGTCGGTGGGCAAGCCCGCATCCATCGTGTCCTGCGTTGTGCGGCCGCGCTGACGCATGCGACCGCCGACAGGCTGCAAGCGCTGTTGCCAGACGAGCAAGTCAACCCGGAGGTGCAGGCGTGACGAGGATGTGCAGGAGACTTGTCCTAGGCACTATCGGCAGGCGCGTCAAACGCAGACACTGATGCGCTCATCACACTTGACGCGAACCGCGAGCCAAAACAAGACTCCCACAGACCTTGCGTGCGCGGCGGCGGCCAGGGGCGCGGCGCAGGCTGGCGGCCGGCTCAGAGGCACCTGCCTCTGCTCAAGCATGCAGGGCACTGCTCTGGATGAGTGCGCGCCGTCTCCGGGATGCGCTGCGAGATCCACTGCAGGCTGGTGTACACGTAGCGCATGCAGCGTGCGCGCTCCTTCCCGGGCACGCGCTCGCACATGTGCCTCCAGCTCATCATCCGTGCCACCAGTCCGCTGCACAGGCAAGCGGTGGCGTCGGGGATCCGCCGCGGGTCTGCGGCGCGCAGGCCGGTCAGCGCACAGCTCCTGCAGCTCCCCGACCTGCTCTTGTGAAGGAATGAGTAGCCACCAGGGCACGCCGCCGCGCTGGCAGGCACCTGTGCATGCCTGTGGCGCAGCTCGGCGGCAGCAGCCGGCACGCCCAGTGGCGTGCCCGGGCCTGGCAGCAGGCGCCAAAGCCCAGCCAGCTAGCCAGAGCAGGGCATCTGCACAGGACAGGAGGCGCTGCGCACCGTCCTCCCACACCTGCAGGCAGCGCAGCAGCAGCGGGGCCACGCGGTCGACCAGCAGGGCCTGCAGCCGCTGCGCCACCTCCGGATCAAGCGGGGTTGCTGCGACCGCGTGCAGCGTGCAGTACGCCAGCACTGCGCGGTCCACGCTGCGCAGAGCGGCTTCAAAGGGCTCCCTGTCGCCTGCGGTGCCATGAGGCAGCCTCGTTCAACCAAACACACGTACGACTTTCTTGGTGCGAGGCAGGTCTCGCGTTGCAAGTGTACTTGAGGGCGCCACACTGCGCACCGCAGCTTGCCAGCAACCCCTGCTCCATGACACCCACCACGAGCTCGCCTCCGGCAGTGCTGCAAACCGCCTTCAGGTATGCGGCATGTGGCCCCTTGCCAACCTTGCACAGCGTATCGTACAGCAGCGCCGCAAAGCGCAGGTGCTGCAACAGGCCAGGAAGCGAGTCGGCAGACGCTCAGTGCGACAAGTGCTGGCAACGGGACACGCGGCGTGCGCACTCGGGAGGCGGCGCAGAGGGTGCTTTTGCGCTTGACGTCTCTGCTCGCTGACGAGCGCGCAGTGCCATCCGCCGGCGTGCTGTCTACAGCGCCGGTCAGCCAGACGAGCACAGCCGACATGCTGGATTGGTACTGCGCCAAGCAGGCTATCCGGGGCGCAGCAGCCTCGCAGCCCCACGCCTCAGGCTCGTACGCGCCACACCAGGTCTCTACCACCTGCATGCAGGGCGCGCAGCCTTGGTTTTCGTAAAAGCCAGGCACAGGGCGGCAGTTGCAAGGCGGGGGCACGAGTCACCTGCTGTAGCAAGGGTGCGCACACGACGAGCAAAGAGTGGGTCCCGAGTATCTGCAGCGTGTCTGTGCTGCTCGCCGCCAGGACCGCCCACGACGTCGCCAGGCCTGCAGCCAGGCCGCACACGTCGCAGCCCGCGTACCTGCTCGCAGCGGTGCGGCGCGTGAGCTGCGCCGACAGGCGTGTGCACGAGCGGCAGACAACGGCGCCTGTGTCGCTGCACGCTCACCTCGCAGCAGCTTCGCGGACGGCGGCGCTCCGGTCAGGGCCCTCGTTCGTCATGAACGGGCATATCAGGATGTCGCTCAGCGTCTTGAAGACGCGAACCAGCAGCTGAGACAGAGCTTGCTCTTTGGCTCCTCGGCCCGCCGAGGCCTTCCGCTGCGCAGCAAGCAGGTCGCGCCACACAACGCGCCGGACCAAGCCCGCCAGCGTGCTGGCCACGGCCGCGCCGGCGCCCTCATAGATGAG
>JAABVA010004397.1_pt1 | contig 13044 bp, 15 predicted proteins | sample 5560331 | NCBI WGS metagenome assembly JAABVA01 (sample SAMN12812661, study PRJNA571458) | rock metagenome | isolation source: Antarctica rocks | place: Antarctica: Victoria Land, Mt New Zealand sud | collected 2016-01-07
CCCCGTCCCCCGGCGGCCGCACCACCAGGTGCGAGGAGTCCCCCAGCGTCCGCAGCACGGCGATCAGGCTCTCCTCCAGCCCCACCACCCGCGGGTCCGCCACCAGCCCCGCGTGCTCCTGCGCGCGTAGCCCGTAGCGCAGCGCCGCCACCAGCCGCTGCGCCACGATCAGCACCCGCAGGAACGACAACTCCGCGCGCGCCGGGTGCGCGTAGAACAGGATCGGGTGCGTGGTGTGCCCCTCGGTCAGAGTCGTCAGTTGCGTCGCCAGTTCGCGGCAGCGCTGCGCCAGCGGCTCCGCCGCCCCCACCGCCAGGTAGCGCCGCACCAGCGGCAGCGCGTCGACCTGCCCGTCGGCCTCCTCGTTGAGCGTCCGCGCCAGCACGCGCGCCTGGGGCAGCAACGGGAACACCGCGAGCACGTAGGTGATGGACACCCCGACCACGAGCAGGCCGGCGAGCCCCTCGGCCACCGCCGCCGCGCGCACCAGCCCCGCGCGCGGGGTGAGGTCGCCGAAGCCGATCGAGGTCAGGCAGACCCCGCTGAAATAGAGCGCGTCGCCCCAGGGGGACGCCCCCGGTCCCGCCCCCGCCTCCGCCGACCGGGCGAAGGCGCGCGGGGTGGCCAGGCCGGGCGCGTCGAGCAGGGCGAAGCCGACCAGCAGCGCGAGCAGCCAGGAGAGCACCAGCCCCGCCACGCTCAACGGCAGCGTCCAGCCGAGCAGGGAACGCCGTGCCCGCATCGGCAGCGGGCGCGCCGCGTAGCGCACCGCGAACCAGAGCGCGCGGTGGAAGCGCGCGGAGAGTTGGCTCTCCGCGGCGGGGTGCAACGCCGTGACGGCCACGTCGAGCAAGGCGAGCGCGATCACGACGCACCCGAGCGCGACGCAGCCAAACGCCTCCACCGTCCCCATCACGCGCCCCCTTCTCGCCCTGGTCGGGGGCCGGCCCCACCCGGCCCCCGGCCCTCGCTAGGGTCGCGCCGCCGCGCGCCCAGGCACAGGTCGCCGCCGTGCCGGATCGCACCGGCGACGAGGACGACGGGTTGGCCCTGACGATGCAGGCCGTCCACGTCACGCACCCCGCGCGCTGGCGTCGTCTGTGTGCTCATGATGTCTCTTTCCTTTCCTTCCCCGTTGCGCGCGCGCGCGCCCGTCGCTCCTTGCGGGGACAACGGCAGGGCGCGAAATGGCACTGGGCGCAGCGTGCGATGGTCAGGCGCGCGCCGGGTGCCGGCGAGGCCCGCGACGGCGGTGACACCGGCGGCGCGCGCAACGCCTCATCCGTGGCCGCAGTCTCCCCCCGCACCTCGAACACGACGCGCACGCCCGGCGCGACGCGCCCCAGCGCCCGCTCGATCGGCCCGCGCAGCCGCTTGTCTAGCCACTGCTGGTCGACGCGGTCGGGCACGCCGACGCGCAGCAGCCCGCCGTCGAAGCCCACGACCGTCGTGGGCTCCAACCAGCGTTTGTAGTTCTCCGGCGTGAACTCGCCACGCAGCTCGTTCAGGGTGTCGCGCCAGGCCGGCTCCATGCCCGGCGGCGGCGGCGCGATCTCCACCATCTCGACGGCGGGCCGCGCGTCCAGCGCCGGCAGCCCCTCCTCGCCTCGGATCTTGCCCACCTCGACCCGGATCATGCCGATGGTCAACGCGCGGGCGTGGATGCGCGCGGCGAACTCGGCCGCGCCCCCGATCGCCTCGAGCACTGTGGCCTCGCCGACGTCGGCGAGCAGCGTCCGCACGCCCCGCGCGACGCGGTGGGCCGGCTCCGCCCGCATCAGCTCGACGTAGAGCGCCCGCCAACGCCTGTCCGCGGCGGCCGCCTCAGGCAGCGGGGCGGGTACGACGGCCAGCGGCGGCGTCGTGCCGTGCCCCGCCGCTCGCTTGCGCCGTTCGGGTGTCTCGACGGAGTAGCGGTTGCTCCGGCCCTGGCGTCCAGTGATGCGCAGATGGCCGGCCTCCTCCAACTCGCGCACGTAGTTGTACACTGCGCGCGGCCTGGCCCCGATGCGCTCACCGAGGGTCGTGTGGCTGCACGGGCACCACCCGTTCCCGCCGGCGCGGCGGCACAGCACGATGTACGCCCGCCTGGCCCCCTGTGAGAGCGTCGCGTCGTCCAGGACGCGATGCAGGACCGTGGTGAAACCGCACTGCGCCCTCGTCGTCGCCGCGCACGGGCCGGACGTGGAGATGGTAGACGTTGGGGTGGTCCTGCCCCCCGCCGCGCTCCACCGTGACCAGCGCCGCCGCGCGCAGCTCACCGACCCGCCGCTTGATCGTGCGCACCGAGACCCCCAGGCGGGCGGCCAACTCCTCTTGATAGGGGTGGCACGCCTCCTCGTCCCAGGCGTAGCTCATCAGGATGATGTGCGCCAGGCGCTCGTTGTCGAGCGGGGCCGCGTCGATGAAGGCGTTGGCGACCTGCACCCACCCGTCGCGCGGGACCGGGATGGCGGGCCGCTCCACCCGCGCTGTTGTGGCTGTCGTGCGCGCGCTCACCAAGCGCTCCCCGCGCGCAGGGAGCGCAGCCGCCAGTAGCGATATTCGTCCCACTCCCGCGCGGAGGTCGCGGCCAGGGCGCGCCGGCGGTCCGCGTCGTGTCGCGCGCGCATCGCCTCGTCGTCGGCGCGGCGGTGGCCGGCCAGATCCGCGCGGGCGCGAGCGAGCACGCGGGCCAGGCGGGTGTCATGGGGCAGGGCCGCGCTGATCCGCGCGCGGCTGTTGACGGACGTGGAATGATCGCCGCGTCCGAGGACCCGCGCCGCCGCCGCGTGCGTGAGGTGGTAATCCTCGACACACAGGTAGGCGCAGAGGTGCCGCGCCCAAGCCACGGCGGTCGCGCGACTCGGCCCCAGGATCGCGGCGGGGGTCACGGCGGTTTCGAGGAAGTAGATGTCGTTATAGGCGCGAACGACGGCCACGATGAGGGACGGCGTATCGACCGTCCCGACGCCTGTCCACGCGCGGGCGGGGTCAACCTGTTGACACGCGCGGGAGTCCACGCTATCCTGTCGAGAGAGCATGGGTGTGCTTTGAAGCATAAAACGCCTCCGTGCAGGCCCGCTACCCGGTTCGGGAGCCTTGGAACTCCTTCGGGCGACGGCCTCCGTTTTGGTGGCTCTGGTGATCTCTTTAGCGGTTGGTCACACCAGGGCCGGATGATATAGATAGTTAGTTCTGGCAAGGTAGAGGCTCACCGGTTGGTACCCGGTGGGCCTCTACCTTTTGCGGCCGTAGCGGCCGCGCATCGTGCTACATAGCGCACTCCTTCATGATGAGCATTGTAGCCCACATACTCCCCCCGCGTAAAGGCGGCGCGCGCACGCACGCCCTGCCCCTTCCTCCATGGCGCTATCCGGCACCTCATGTGTGCGGTCATGGCAGGCCCGTCCAATCGTAGGCCGTGCCATGCTTCACGGGGGCCGTGGGCAGTCGCGCCGGCCTCGCCGGGTCCGTCGCCGCCACCGGGGCCTGGTCCGGCGCCGCTGAGGCTGCGGGCGCTGGGGGGGGTGTCATCGGCGTCGGCTTCACCAGCACGCGCACCGGCGCGTGGGGCGTCCCGACTGGCGTGGCTCCCCGCGCCGCGTTGGGCACGGCCACCACCTGTGCGTCCTCACGCGCGGGTGTGATGGTCACAGGCGCGGGTTTGGGCTCCGCAGGGGCTTCGACGCACGCGCGCGGGGCCGGGCGTTTCATCAGGCGACGCATGGCCCGGACGGACCACATGGGCCGCGTGCGCAGGTCCATCGGCCGCGCCTCGCGCGCGATGGCCACGACGCGCCGCCGCGAACTGGCCGCCAGGTCGTCGGGGAACAGGAGGGGCACGCCGGTCTCGCTCACCGACTGGCTGCCCCGATCGCGGCTGCGGCCGAACAGCCCGGCCGTCCGCGACTCGCCCTCCCCGTGGGCCAGCACGGTGCGGTTGCCCAGCGCGTCGCTTGCCCACTTGGCGTCGTCGCCGCGCGTCCCGCCCAGCCAGGCGAGCACGTTACACGAGTCGATGATGGCCTTGGCCCCCAGTTCCCCGTAGTCGTCCACGAGTTGCGAGAACGACTGGAAGCTGATGACGCGGGAGATGCGCGGCTGCCGGCAGATGTTGAACCACTTGGGCGCGTTGGGGATCGCGCCCATCGTGCCGAACTCATCCAGCAGCATGCGCACCTCGCTTTCCAACTCCCCATTAGGGAGCGTGCGCGCGCGGTCCAGCAGCACGGTGAACATCGTGGTGAAGAGCGCCGCGACGAGCGGCCGCAGCGTGTCGTCCCCGGCCGGGATCACGATATAGAGCGCCACCGGCCGCCGCTCCTTGCGGCCCAAACGGTCGAGGTCGAGCGTGCCCTGGCCGCCGACGACGGCCTTGATGGCGGGGTCGGCGAGCGCGGAGAGGCGCGGGGCCAGCCCCGAGGGGATGGAGGAGCGCAGGTCGCGGTGCTCGGCGATGAGCCCGAGGAACTGCGCCGCCGGTCCCGTCTCCGCGCCGCTCGGGCCGTTCTTCAACGCCTTCTCGATGGCCTCCACGTTTGGTTGCAGCAGCAAAGCCAATAGCTCATCCAGCGTGCCAGAGGACCGGCCAGCCGCGGCGACGGCGTGGACGTGCATCACGCCCGCCGCCATGAGCAGCAAGACGGCCTGCTCGAAGTAGGGCTGGGGCGGGGCGCTGTCGGCGGGCTTGGAGTTGTGCAGCCAGGCCCGCGCCCAGTCCTCGGCCTTGGCCGGCGTGCGCACCAGGGCGAGCGGCGCCCATGTCACGCTGTTGGCGGGGTTCTGCATGTCCAGCCGGTAGACATCGTGCGTCCGGCTCATCGCCGCGGCCGTCTGGTTCCACCCGTCACCCTTGTTGTCGGTGGCGACGTAATCCACCTCTGGGTCGGGCTCCAACAGTTGTGTCTTGAAGAAGGCATTTGACTTGCCCAGACCGGTCGGCGCGTCGATGGCCACACCTTCCAGGAGCAGCGCCGACCGCACGCCAATCGTGATCCGTCTGAGCCCGCGCCGCGCCGTCCCCAGCACCAGGTCACCGGGCTTGGCCCGCCGCCGCTTCAGCTCGTCCCAAGTTTGCCAGCGCGCGCCGCCGTAGGTGTTGGCGCGCGTCGGGTCGAGGGCGCGCTTCCGCCGACCAATCACGATGAAGACACCAAACAGCGCCAGGCCCAGGAGCGCACCGCCCAACTCCAGCGGGATCGCCGCGCTCGACCTATGCCGCGCCGCTCAGGGGCACGACCCTGAGCGGCGTTGGGGCGTCCTGCTCTTCGTCCTCACGGCGACGGAGGATCTGTGGGCGGCGTACCGGGACCACCTCGACTATCGCGCGGGCGCGGCCTCCCTGGAGGACACGGACGATGTGGGCGCACAGGAGCGTCTGTTGCTGTCCGTCGCACGGGCTCTGTTCGCTGGCGCGCCGGGTCTGGTGGATCTGGCCACCTGCTGCGCGACGCTGGATGCACGCGCCTTCAACGTCCTGGTCGCCGCGTGCCGGCTGTGGCGCGGCGACACCGGCGCGGCGCGCGTCCTCCTGGATGGGTGAGGGCGGCTCTGTCGTCGTGTGCTGAGGAGTGCGTCAGCGTCCGATATCCAACTCGCCGGCCAACTGCTCGAACTCGCCCTTGATGTCGTCGAGGGTCGGCAGGCCCAGGTCTTTTAGCGTGCGATGGACCTTCTTCGCCGCGTCCGAGGTGAGGTCGTCGCGAAAGTTGGCGTGCACGGCTCGCGCACTCGTATATGTCTCGTGGTAGCTCTGTTGTGTGTGGCGCGTCGTTTCCTGTACGTCGCGCAGCTTCTCCTTATCGCGCTCGTTTTTGTAGCCATCGGGGGACGCCGTGAGGACCGGATCGAACGCTTTCCGATCGAGCAGGTCGAGCAACTTCTCGCGCGCTGTGGTGTCTGCCATCATGTCCCTCCTGTCTGGCCTCATGCATGGTGATCCGTGCGGTCGTCAAGGGTTGGGCGCGAGGTAGCGGGCGAACCAGTCGCGGGCCAGACGCGCCACCATGTCCAGCGCCCCCGGCTCCTCGAACAGGTGCGTCGCCCCCGGCACGATCTCCAACCGTGTCTCGCTGTGCACCTGGGCCAAGGCATCTTCGTTTAGGCCGATCACCGGAACGTCGTTGCCGCCGACGATGAGCAAGGTCGGCGCCCGGACGCGCGCCAAGGCCGCCCCGGCTAGGTCGGGCCGGCCCCCACGCGACACGACCGCGCCGACCGCCTCCGGACGCTCCGCCGCGGCCACCAGCGCCGCCCCGGCCCCCGTGCTGGCTCCAAAGTAGCCGACCCGGAGGTGTTGTGTGGCGGATTGGCGCCCCAGCCAGTCCGTCGCGCCGACGAGCCGGCCGGCCAGCAGCCCGATGTCGAAGCGCAGCTCCCGCGTCCGCACATCGACCGCCTCCTCCTCCGGCGTGAGCAGGTCGATCAGCAGGGTCGCCAGCCCAGCCTCCTGAAGCATACGTGCCACATGGCGGTTGCGCGGGCTGTGCCGCCCGCTGCCGCTGCCGTGCGCGAACAGCACGACGCCGCGCGCGTCCGGTGGCAGGCCCAGCGTCCCGTCCAGTGTGACCGCCCCCGCCGCGACGGATACCGCGCGCTCCCGTGTGTCGTTCTGCTTCCCGTCCGCATCCATCGGCGCCTCCTCCCTGCGCGCTGTCTCTCCTTCTGTCATCCCGACGAGCTATAGCCGCTCAGACGGCGGAGGGGAACGTCTCCGGCGCCTCGCCCGTTTCCCACGGCGCGGTACGCTCCAGCGGCTCCAACGCTCGCGTCTCGTCGATATGGATCACCGCATCGAACTGGTCGGCGAGGCGCGCGTCAAAATAGTGGCTCCAGCGCTCGGTCTCGGGCCGGTAGATGACGCCGATGGCCCGCTCCAGCCGCTCCGCGCGCAGCCCCTCGGCCGCCACGCCGCCGTCGCGCAGCGGCAGCAGAAAGCGCGCGATCTTCGTGTCGTGGAACAGCGCCTCGTAGCTCCCGGCCATCCCCGGACGCACGCGCTTGCGCTCCGCCACCCCGCCCCAGTCCGAGGCCGCCGTGACCGTCCCCGTGTAGGTCGTGAAGCCGACGTTGACGGCCTCGGCGCCGTAGCGTTCGCGCACGAGCTGGCCCACGTTGAGCTCGCCGTGCCGGTCACCCATCGCGGTGGCGCGGGCGTCGCCGAGGTGCGAATTGTGCGCCCACACCACGACCTTGCTATGGCCGCCGTGTTGATCGAGGTGGGTGAGCAGGGCGTCGAGCGTCGCGGCCATGTGGCCGTCGCGCAGGTTCCACGACGACACGCGCCCGCGGTACATCGCGCGGTAGTACTCCTCGGCGTTCCGGGCCAGCCGCGCGTTCTGCTCGGCGTAGAAATACTCGTCCTCGGCGACGCGGCCGTCCCGGTTGGCGTACTCCTGAGCGTGGCGCCGCAGGTCGACCAATTGCGCGACCACGGCGTCCTCGCAGGGCTCGACCAGCCCCGCGCTCGTCGCCGCGCCATAGTCCTGGCTGTCCTGATGGAAATGCTCGAAGCAGGCGTAGCGGTCGCGCGCCCGCGCGGCCGCCTCCGGGTCCACCCGGTCCAGGTAGCCGATGACCGCCTCGATCGAGCCGTACAGGCTGTAGAGATCGAGCCCGTAGAAGCCAGCCGGCCGCGCCTCAGAGGGATGGGCCTGGTTGTACGCGCGCAACCAGTCGATGAACGCGCACACGACGGTATTGCGCCACATCCAGGTCGGGAAGCGCGTGAAGCCGGCCAGGGCGGCCTCGGCGCTGGCGTCGCCGCCGGCGCCCCGCACATAGCAGTTGACGCGGTAGGCGTCCGGCCAGTCGGCCTCGACGGCCACGGCGCTGAAGCCCTTCTCCGCGATCAGCCGCCGGGTGAGCGCGGCGCGCTCAGCATAGAACTCGTGCGTGCCGTGCGAGGCTTCGCCCACCAGCACCACACGGGCGTCGCCGATCAGCTCTAGCAGCGGGTCATAGTCCGAGGCGACGCCCGTGAGCGGCAGGGCGGCGTCGCGCAGCATCTCCAGCAGCATCGTATCGGTCACGATCATGTCCTCCGTTCGTTCGTTTCGCTCCGCGTTTCCGTGCCGGGCGCGGTCCCCTGCCACGCGCGCGCCAGCAGGTCGTGGACCTCCGCGTCAGTGGTCTGCGCAAAGTCCGTGTACCAGAGGCCGACCGCATAGAAGGGCTCTGGGGTGCGGGCACACACGATTTCGTCCACGTCCGCGCGGAACGCGTCGCAGGTCTCGGGGGCCGCGACGGGGACCGCGACCACAATGCGTGCAGCCGCCTCGGCGCGCAGGGCGGCGACGGCGGCGCGCATGCTTGCCCCGGTCGCCAAGCCGTCGTCGACCAGGATCACCGTGCGGCCGGCGATCTCCGGCGACGGGCGGTCGCCGCGGTAGGCGCGCTCACGCCGCGCCAACTCCTCTGTTTCGCGCGTGGTGACGGCCTCAATGGTGTCGGGGGTGATGTCCAGAGCGCGGACCACCTCCGCGTTGAGTACGCGCACGCCACCCGAGGCGATGGCGCCCAGGGCTAGCTCCTCGTGGCCGGGGACGCCGAGCTTGCGCACCAGGAAGACGTCCAACGGCGCATCCAGAGCCCGCGCCACCTCAAAGGCGACGGGTACACCGCCGCGCGGCAAAGCGAACACCACGACACCGGGACGCTCCGCGTAGGCGGAGAGTTTGGTCGCGAGTTGGCGCCCTGCCTCGTAGCGGTCGCGAAATGGCCGCGGCCTGGTCCCGCGGCGCCCGGCCGCGTGCTCCGCGTTATCCATGCCATCGTGTGCGCTGGTCATTTGTGTGGCGCTCCCGTGTCCGCAGCCTCAGACGTTGGATGTGCGGCCAGCGTGCGGTCGGTGCGGTCGCAACGCCAGAACTCCTCCGCGTACGGCAGCCCGATGAACAGGCCCACCGCCGCCAGGTTGCCGACCACAGAGCGCCGCGAGAGCAAGCCGGGGCGCTTGGGCCGCAGCGCGAAGCGGGCTGGCTCCGGGCCGCGCCCCACCAGCGCCCGCGCCTGATCCCCGTGCAGACACAGCAGCAGCGAGGTGACCATGAACGGGAACACCTCCAGGAAGCTATGGATGTGCTGCTCAGTGGGCGTGACCTTCCGGCGGGCCTCGGCGTAGGCGACATCCCCATACGCTGTCGCCTCGTGTGTGAAGAACGTGACGACCACCACCGCGAGGACCAGTGCGTCGATTTCCAGGAACAGGCCCATCAGGATGGGCAGGCCGAGTTCGGCTATCATCAGCGCGTGGATCGCGGACTCATGGGTCCCAGAGGTCTCCTCAATCTTGGTCTTACGGTGGCGCTGCCCGTCGAGGAGGCCCGCCCCGATCCACACGGGCAGTGCGACATAGAGCAGGTAGCGGCGAGTCGCCCGCTCCACGCCCAGCGTGCGCACCACCTCCTCAACGTCGGACGCGATGCCCGGAACGTCGGACGCGATGCCCGGAACGTCGGACACGATGCCCGGAACGTCGGACACGATGCCCGGTGTGTCCAGCCCGTCCCCCCGTCGCCGACGCGGGAGGAAAGGGCCGAAACGGACAGGTCGTATCTTCCTCACGGGACGGTGCTCCTTAGCGGTGTAGCCGACGATATCAGGTGTGCCACCGATCGGACAGGCGGCACACCGTGTGCCGTCCCGCCGCGCCGGAGAACGGGGCGCGTCCGCCCGTCACAGCGGGAGGAGGGGCGGGTGCGGCCAGCCCATGCGGCCCACCTGTGCGGCCGGCACGGCGAGCACCACCCGGCCACAGCGCAGGGCGCGGATGGCCGCGTACGGCACGTAGAGGTCGCGCCGCCAGGGGCGATCAATCAAGAGGGCGCCGGGGGCGAGGCCCTTGACGGCGCCGATAGGCAGCCCGTCGGCGCCCAGGACCTCCACGCCCAGCGCCAGGGCGACGGATCGGTTCATCATCATGTGTCTCCATGGAGCGGTAGCGCGATAGATATCATGCATCGCTAGGACAAGATGTGTGCCAGGCATCATCGCCACCCGCTCGCGATACCCCGCGGCTGGAAATGCCCACCGCCCGACCCGGCTCAGGCGAGGGACACGATGCGCGGGCGGCGCGCACCCGGCGTGAGCGTCAGGAGTCCGGGCGCGGGGAAGACCTGGGCGCTGGTCCGGTCGGCTGTCCGACCTCCCGCCCCTGTCCCCGCACACCCTCCACCCAGGGGGCGCGACAGGCGCACGGGACGCGCGCCCGTCGCGTGGGTAGCGTCACCCTCTCTTGGCAGCGGGAAGGTGCCGGGGAGTGAGGGCTGGCCAGGGATCGGCGTCTCCGGGACGGGCGGCCGCCCTGGGAGATCGGGCGTGCCCGGCAGCGGCGGCTGACCGGGGATAGAGATGCCCGGAGGCTGGCCGGGGATTGGCGTTTCTGGATAGGGCGGTTGACCGGGTAGAGAGGGCTGATCAGGACGTTGTGGACTGTCCGGGTAGTGGATGCGTGGCGTCACCATTGGTCTCCTCCTTGTCTCTTACCGCCCCCGCGTGACACCGGGGCGGCACTTCTGCCTGCGGGAGGGGCGTTGTTCCCTCAACGGGCCTGGGCCAACATCTCCTCACGTTTAGCGGTGATCGTCTTGGTCAAGTCATCGAAGGAATCGGCGAACTGCCGCACGCCGTCCCGCTGCAACTGCTCCGTCACCGCGTCCAGGGAGATCCCGCCCGTTCGATCGCGGCGAACGCGCGCCGCGCCCCCGCCACATTCCGATCCACCGTGCGGGCGACCTGGCCGTGGTCGAGGAAGGCGTCGATGGTCGCCGGCGTCATCGTGTCCACAGTCGCGGGGCCGATCAACTGCTCGGCGTAGAGGATGTCCCGGTACGCGGGGTTCTTGGTGCTCGTGCTGGCCCATAGGCACCGCTGCGTCCTGGCCCCCTGGCGCGCCAACGCCTCCCAGCGCGGGCCGGAGAAGATCTCCTGATAGGCGGCGTAGGCGAGCTTCGCGTTGGCGACGGCCACCGTGCCGCGCAGCGCGGCGATCTCCCCTTTCTTGCCCTCGTCGTCGGTCCGCGCGATTAACGCATCCAGTTCCTTGTCCACCGCCGTATCGACGCGGCTGACGAAGAACGAGGCCACCGAGGCGATCCGGTCGAGGGGCTGCCCCATGGTGGCGCGCTGCTCCAAGCCGGCGATGTACGCCTCGGCTACCTGATGGTAAGCGTCGAGCGCGAAGACGAGCGTCACGTTGACGTTAATCCCCTCACTAATGGCGTGCTGGATGGCGGGGATACCCGCGGATGTGCCGGGGATCTTGATCATCACGTTAGGTAGGTCCAGATAGCGGAACAGGCGGCGGGCCTCGTCCCGCGAACGCGCGGTGTCGTCGGCCATGTCGGGCGGCTCCTCGATGCTCACGTAGCCGTCGCGCCCGTCGGTGCGGTCGTAGACGGGCCGCAGGACGTCGGCGGCGTGGCGGATGTCGTCGAGCACCAGCCCGTCGTAGATGTCGGCGACGCTCTTGCCGTCGCGGACCATCGTGCGTAGGTCCGCGTCGTCGTCGGCCTCACCTTCGCTGATCGCCTTCTGGAAGATCGTAGGGTTGCTGGTCATGCCCACGATCCCCTGGTCGATCAACGCCTGGAACTTGCCACTCTTGATCAGGTCGCGGGTGATATAGTCGAGCCAGGGGCTCTAGCCCTGGTCGAGGAGTTGCTGCAAAGTATTCGTGGTGGCTGCCATGGTCTGCCCTCTTCCTGTGTCGGTGTCGCCGACGCGCCGCAGCGCATACCGCATTGGCGTCCGGTGCGTCACGACTACCAGGCTACGGCACACCCCATGCCACGCGCATGAGCACCCCCAGCTCTGCTGATCTCCGAGGATACGTCGTCGCTCCGCAGTCCTCCGGCGCCACGTCGCGCCGCCATGATTGGCTGATCCGCGTGCGAGGGAAGGGAACGGCCGGGCGATCAGCCCTATTCCCGCGCCGGCGGGGTGTCCATCCACCCCTGCATCGCCTGTGCGGCGGGCTGATGCAGGTGGACCTGCGCATCGAGCCGCGCCACCTCCGTCGCGGTAATCCAGTGGTGTTGCCCGTGCTCATCCTTGGTGAGCTTGATCGTGTCCTGCGCGTCCAGGTGGTCCACCGTGCCGACCGGCGCGCCGTCCGCGCCCACGACCGACATGTGCTCCGTGATCTTGCCGTCTGCCATGGTTTCGTCGCTCCTTGCCGGGGCTGCCGCCATCTCTAGCGGAACTCATCCCTCATCGCGGGGGAAGGCGGAGCCAGCGCCCCGCGTCAGCACCCCCCCGCACGCTGGACACCTATCCGCGCGCTCCGCGCGCACGTCTGACGCGGCGATGCGTGGGAAGTGGTTCACGGGACCGTGACCGCCCCCGAGGCCCGGCGCCTGGCGGATCGCTTCCGTGATGTAGCGCTTCGCGCGTCCGACCGCATCCGGGACGCTGACCCCCTTGGCTAGCTCGGCCGTTAGGGCTGCGGAGAAGGCGCAGCCCGTGCCGTGCGTGTGCCGGCTGTCGATGCGCGCGGCCGGATAGTCCAGAAAATGGTCTCCGTCGAACAGGAGATCGACTGGCGCGCCGTCCGCGTGTCCTCCCTTAATCACTACATGCTGTGCGCCCAGCGCGGCGATCGCGCGCGCCGCCGTTTCCATATCCGCGCGTGTCCGGATCGGCCGTCCCGTCAGCACCTCCGCTTCGGGCAGGTTCGGCGTCACCACCAGCGCCAAAGGCAACAGCATCGCGCGTAGCGCACCCACGGCATCCTCATGCAGCAGCCGATCGCCGCTCTTGGCGACCATCACCGGGTCCACCACCAGCGTCTCTATGCCCCAGTGCCGGACCTTGTCGCTCACCAGTTCGATGATGGGCACACTGGAGAGCATCCCCGTCTTGGCCGCGTCCGCGCCGATGTCACCGAGGACCGCATCCAGTTGCGCGGCGATGATATCCGTGGGCAGCTCGAAGACACCCTGCACACTACAAGTGTTCTGCGCGGTGATCGCGGTGATCACCGACGCGCCGTACACGCCCCGCGCGGCAAACGCCTTCAGGTCTGCCTGAATCCCCGCGCCACCCCCCGAGTCGGAGCCCGCG
>JAABVA010004399.1_pt1 | contig 13042 bp, 12 predicted proteins | sample 5560331 | NCBI WGS metagenome assembly JAABVA01 (sample SAMN12812661, study PRJNA571458) | rock metagenome | isolation source: Antarctica rocks | place: Antarctica: Victoria Land, Mt New Zealand sud | collected 2016-01-07
CCCCACCAGACGCAGCCGCCAGACGTCGCGGTCGTACTCGACGTCCCAGGGGCCGCGTTCGGTCCGGCCGAGGTCCCGTCGTGGCGATCCCGACCGTCGGGTGGTTCCCGCGGCGGCGGCGATCGGCATCGGATAGGTCATGGCCGCACCCCTCGTCGGGTGAACCAGCCGGCCTCGTCCAGGGCCTGTCGGGCGTCCTCGACGGTCAAGTGCTCGTAGACCTTCACGGTGGTGGTGATGTCGGCGTGACCGAGCAGCTTGGACACCACCTCGATCGGGACGCCGTCCCGCAACATCACCGTCGCAGCGGTGTGCCGGTACCAGTGGGGATCGAAGTCGATGCCGGTCCGCCTGCGCAGCCGCCTGACCAGGTCATAGACCGCCGGGTAGCTGAGTGGGTACCCGTGTGGGTGGCCCCAGAGGTTGACGAAGACGTAGTCGGAGTCGAGGTCGCCGTACTCGGTGTGCAAGTAGTCGGCGTAGAGCCGGATGAGCTCCGGGCTGACCGGGATCGATCTCGGCTGCCGAGACTTGGTGCGAGCACCGTTGTCGTTGACTCGGGGCACGACGCTCACCTCGCGTCCGGCGGCGTCGATATCGGCGTGTCGCAGCCCCAGCGCTTCCCCGATCCGCATCCCGGTGTCGTGGAGCACCGCGAACAGGAACCGGTCGCGTAGACGCTCGCAGGCATCGAGGATGGCCTGCGCCTCGGCGACCGACAGCACCCGCGGGAGCTTGCGTGGGGCCTTGAGCCCAATCGCGCGCCGCGGCTGCGGCTGTCCCTTGCTGATGTGATGCAGGAACGGCTTCCACCCCGCACCCCGGCGACCGGCCGGCTGCCAGATGGTCAGCAGCTCACCAAGGTCCGCCCCGTGTCAGGCGGCGTGCTGGTAGAACGCGCTCAGCGCGGAAAGCTTGCGGTTCACCGTCGCCTCGGTGCAGTGGTGCTCGACCGACGGCCACACCGCCACCGCGCCGTCGCGCGTCGCTGGGGGCCGGCGCAGCCACGCCATGAACTGGGCGATGTCCTCCAGCCCCACCTCGCGCCAGTCACGCTCCCGCCCGGCGAGGAAGCTGAACCAGTCCTTCAAGTCGTGCGCGTAGGCCTTGATCGTGTTCGGTGACCGCTCGATGTCGGTCAAGTACCCCAGGTACCGCTCGATCGGCGCGACGGGAACGTCGTCATCCCCGAGAACCGTCCACGACTCCAGCCTCGTGGCCGGCGACAACACCCGCTGAACAAGCATCGATTCCTCCGCAGATCCACCTGATGGACGGCGGCAGATAACCACGTCCACCACGCAGATCCCAGCCCCTCACGCCACCGTGCTCGACGTCGAAGACGCAGCCCCCACGGCTCCAGATAACGGTCCATTCTGCGAAGACCGTCCAAAGTAGCTGACGAGCCACCCCCGAGGTCCGTATTTCTTCTCAAAACTCGTTCTCACTCAAAACCGGGCGGAATGCTTTCTGAGAGATGTTTGTGAGAAGATTCCCGCGTGAGTAGCGAGCCAGATGCCACCATCGCGTCCGATGCCGCCGAGGTCGAACACCACCGCTGCCCGCGTTGTCTGGTCGAGCCGGGCTCACCGTGCCGGTCCCGCTCCGGCACGGTCGCCGGTACCTACCACACCGGCCGGTTCACCAAGGTCCCTCGCTTGGCGAAGCTGCTGCGCATCCCGACGCCACCGCGCGTGGACCAGCGCCCTGGACAAGCTCCCGCCCGGTGACGCCGCCACCGCCCTTGGCAGGTAGACGTAGACGCCGAGGACGTCGGGTGGGGTGCTAACCGGGCGCGCTCAAGTATTCCTCGGCAGAAAAGGAGCCGGCAAAAGCGCGAACATGTTGCAATCGGTCGAGGAGCTCCGAAGAGATCGCAGGGTATTGGTCGTTTCAATAAAGCCGAGTTCGTACGACCTTGCCGCCCTAGTCGGGACAGTTGCGAGATTTCAGGACACATCCAAGCGTGACTACTTCCTTCTAAATCTATGGACATTTCTCCTACTGACCGAAATGGCTATTCGGGCCTTGGCGCACGCGGATAGCCTGCCCGCTGGATATGGGGGTGACCCAAATCTGGCAGAACTTGCTGAGACGGTCGCGCAAATGGGAGTCGACCGCGAAGGCGATCTGTCGTCGCGCCTAGACGAAGTTATCTCGAAGTACGCGAATGACGAACAAGACCTCCGCGTTGCTGCGGACACCCTTCGGCAGAACTTCAGCCAGCGATTGCAACCAGTCCTAAGACGCGCCCTCCATAACTATGAGCACGTCGCAGTGTTGATCGACAACCTCGACAAAACATGGGAGAAGGGTGTTGACTACGAAAGCTTATCGCACTTTCTATTGTCACTGTTAGTAACCGCTGGCCGAATCAGGTCCGACTTCGAGAAATCTACAAAAGATAAGCCCAGCGTTGATGTTACGCTTACCATTTTTCTGAGAACCGATATATACGACGTTATGACGAAGTATGCCCGCGAGCCTGACAAGATCAATCCGCAAATGATCCAGTGGCACGATGAGGAGCTTCTAATTCGAGTACTTGAAGAACGCTACGCCGCAAATCGAAAACATAGAAGCTCGGATGCGGTCCGAGGACTCTGGTCGGAAATCTTCTGCCCAGAAGTTCACGGATTGCCGACTCGGGATTACTTTCTTTGGCGAGCCCTTCCGCGCCCACGCGATATAGTTTTTCTTGGCAACGCTGCACTTACTACAGCAATTGATAGAAGGCACTCCGAAGTTCTCGCGCAAGATTTTGCATTTGCAGAGAAAGCATATTCCCGGTTCGCGGTAGAAGCGCTCCTTGTCGAGAGTGAGGCCCAGGGCTTTGACCTCGAAGCTATTCTATTTGAGTTTGCGGGACTTGACGCCACCATCAGTGCTGCCGACCTAGCATCTGTACTGAGCTCGACTACAGACCCGGCAGCTATCGAGCGGTGGCTGGTCCGAACGTCGTTCCTTGGCTTGGAGACAAGGGACGGCAGTTTTGTTCATGTTGAGGGCGAGTCCGAAGCGCGGAAAAAGCTGAAGGCGGCGAATAGACTTTCCACCCGCATGGAGCGAGAACTTAGATACCGAGTTCACCCAGCCTTCCGGCCGTACCTCGACATCGGTGATGACGATCTGTTGCTAGAAGACGGGGACCATGTGCCGGAGAACAACGCGACGCAGGTGGACAGCTGACCCGACGAAGTGTCTTGAACCCCAACCGCCCGATTACAGGCTTTTCGGGATCTTCGCAGTCGAGCGTGGTTGGCCGGGGGTGACACGGCCCGGCTCACCCCACGATCGTCACACAGGCACCGCTCCGGACGGTGCCGTTCAGCGCTGTTGTCGAGAGTCGACAAGCCGCGTGTCATGCGTCTTATTCGCTCGTATTTGAAACATGGTCGAGGTAAGTCGAGATCGATCGTCGGGCTTGTGAGCCTCAGCGGAATGTGGCGGCAATCTGTCGTCACTTCCTGGCGTTCATTAGCGTCGGCGCCTAATTCAGAGCTGCTGTTGGGCTTGGAAGAGGTAGGAGTAGGCGCTCGCGGGATCGGCTTGTCGATGAAGCCCGAGAACGGCCGCGGCAGCAGTCAGGCCGGCGCCCAGCGGGTTCCCGTAGGCGAGGGTTACGGCGCTGCCTGCGATCCCCAGCCCGAAGGTGGCGAGGGGGCGGCGCCAGGATTTTCGTGCGACCCGCCGGATCTCGTCGGCGGCGCCGGCCAATTCTTCGCGCCGGTCGAGGAGCGCCTGTTGCCGATCGGGCCGGGTCAGTGTCGCCGCGTCGCGGACGAAGCGACGGAGGTCACGAGCGTAGGCGCGGTGAGTGTCGCCATGCTGTCTGCGGAAGTCGAGGACTTCATCAAGGGGGACGGAGCTCAAGTCGAGAGTGACCTGCTCGAGGTCCGCGGCAATGACGTGTCGCACGGTGGGCATTGCAGCCAGATTCAATGTCTCTAGTAAGGCTCTGACCGTGCGCGGCTGGGTGCAGACAGGTTGCAGCGCATAACCAGCGGCCTCTGCCGGTGCTCGGAGCAGCTGCGGGAGGAGCACAAGGACCATGGCCCGGACGGCTGGGTGTAGTGGTACCGAGACGCCGTCGGCGCTTTTCCCGGCGAGGCCCCGGTCTTGAAGCAGGCCGACAACCACGTCAGTCAGACCGCCGTCGACGACTCCCCCAAGCCGGGAGTAGGACAACTCTACGAACCCGGCGCTGGGGTCGAGCCTGTCGAGTGCGCCCGCGGCAAAGAGGGCGTCGAAGAGTTCGGCGAGTCCGTCGGCGGTCTGCTGGTCGACGAGCGTCTCGGGGCTGAGCCGATGCAGGAGGCCTTGCTCGGCGAGCGGCTGAGCGAGAGTCGGGTCGGTGAACAGCGGCCGGTCGCGCATGTAGTCGGGAACGAGCACGGCAACACCGTCGAAGAACAGCAGCAAACTCTTGATCCAGTCGCCCCGGCCCGAGTTCCAGTACGGCTCGTAGTGGTAAGCGACATCCAGCAGCTCGGAGGCAGCTGGCGCTCCTGGGTCGGTCACCTGCGAAGCGTAGGTCACCAGTCCACCAACTCGGGCGCGATCAACGGCGCGATGTGGAGTGCCTGATGCTGGTGGTGAGGGAGAAGAACCAGCCGGGAGTCAGCAGAACGATGCGGTCGGGTGCGCCTCCTGCTCGAACACTCAGGCCCGACGGATCCGCGAAGTGATCGTCGAAGCGCAGATCTGGTGGCAGCCGGCCGGCGTGGACCAGCTCGCAACGAAGCCACTTCCAGAACAACTGGTCGAGGTCGATCTGGGCGCCGCGGTATTTCACAGAGATCGTCCACTCGTGCTGTGTGCGCAGGAAGCGGCGGAACGCTTCCCCGTCGCCGCCTTCGGGAACGCTTGTTGAGCGGTCGCGGCTACCACAACGAGTGTGCTCAGCAGTGCGCCCTCGCGGCGATCGTGTCGCCACAACAGCTCAGCGTCACCCAGGCGGCCTTCGATGGTCATCGACTGAGCGTGCCAGCCGCGGGTGCCGGGTAGCACGGTGACCGTCCCACCCCGGAGTGCGGGTGACCTTGGACGGTCGGCGAACCTGCGCTACGCGGTGCTCATGCCGATGGTGCTACCCCACCCCTCTGACACTTCCTGGCACGATTGCGCCGGGGCAGTGTCGCGGAGAATCGCTACGCCGTGCCCCACGTCCGGAAAGTTGTGCCCGGCACTTCGTCCGTGCGGGTAATACCTGCGGCATGTGCGCGCCACTGTTCTTCTGGGCTACACCGCAGGCGCCCTCTGTCGTCGTCCGGCGCGCAAGCGTGTGGGGGCGAGGGCCGGGTTGATGCACGGATTTGCCCGAAGTCGATCGATGACGCTGCTGCGACCGGTGTCAAAATCGATCGATTTTGACCGAGCGGGGACGGCTTGGCCGGCGGGAGCTGAGCAAAAGAGCTACAGCGGGCAGGCTCCCGGTCAGGCTGCCCCAGGCGCCTTCCCGGGGGTGAAGGCGGCAGCGAAAACTGGCACGAGGTCGGACTCCATGAAGAAGTCGGTGGCTTTGCCCGGACCGTCTGCGTACCACGGCCGCAGCGGGTTCGACGGCGAGCGCGGGTCGGCCGCGCCGGGGGGAAGGTGGCCGTCCGCCATCAATCGTCGGAGCAGCCCGTTGGACGGCCGGGTGTACGAGGACAGCGACGCGCCCGCGTCGGTGCGATCCGCGATCTCCAGGACAGTTGCGCGGTTGACCGATGCTGTGGAGCTGGCGACGATCGCGCGAAGGACGTCGACGCGGTCGGGATGCCGCGCTTCTAGGCGACCGGTGTACCAGCGGGCCAGGTCGATCGTCCAGGCGTGCACGGGCTCAGCACCCACGGCGGGCGCCTTCTTGCTGCGGAGCGTCTCGAGCATTGCCTCAACACCCGCCGCGAGGGCAGGCACGAGGGTCGGGTCGACACCGGTCACGTCAAAGTGAAGGTAGGTCATGGGTTTCGTTTCCTGTTCCTGCGAGCGTTGGGGTCCATCTCCAGTGTATCTAGACTGGAGATGCAGTCAAGATGCACTCGCGCTACGTGGCGCTGAGCAATAACGATCGTTTGTGACGCACCGAGGCGATGAAGAAGGTCCGCAGGTGGACAGTGTTCCAAAACTCGGTGTCAAAATGGGTGTGTCACCGATCGGGTTGTCGGTGAGTTATGGAACAGTCGGTGGTCATGGGCGAACTTTTGGGCTACGCGAGGGTGTCGACGGCGGATCAGACGGCCGCGTTGCAGCAGGACGCTCTGAAGGCAGCTGGGTGCTTTCGAGTCTGGACAGACACGGCGAGCGGAGCCAAGGCCGATCGCCCCAAGCTGGCGGAGGTCTTTGACCAGCTGCGGTCGGGGGACACGTTGGTGGTGTGGCGGTTGGACCGGTTGGGTAGGTCGTTGCCACATCTGATCGAGACCATCGGTGATCTGGAGGAGCGAGGCGTGGGCTTCAAGTCGGTGCAGGAAAGCATTGACACCACGACCCCCGGCGGCCGCCTCGTCTTCCACGTGTTCAGTGCCCTCGCGCAGTTCGAGTTGGAGCTGGTGCGTGAGCGCACCATGGCCGGACTGGCAGCAGCTCGGGCCCGCGGACGTACGGGGGGTCGGCCGTCAGTAATGACGTCGAGCAAGCTCAAGCAGGCCACCCGGATGGTTCGCGACGGGTTGCCGCTCACCGAGATTGCCCAGGTGCTGGGCATAAGTCGAAGCACCTTGTACCGGCACATCGAAACACTAGGCACGTCCGCACCGAAGGATCGCGTCTAGCCGTCGAGTCGGCGTTAGGAATCTGTCCGGAAGGTCAGCTCATCGCGAGCGATGGGTTGTAACCATCAGCGGGCGCGGCGTGGGGCAGCGGAAGATGGATAGATACCGGTACGGAGTGGCCTGATGTCGAAGACGTTGACGGTCGATCTACGGCCCCAGCGTTACGTCTTCCTGATTCGTCTCGATCAACCGGACACCGTAGAGCAGGCGATACGGGCCGCTTCCACGCTCTGGGGTGGGCTTCGGTCGGTGATGCGTCGTTCGAGCGTGCCCTGATCCAGGAGCGGACCCGGGCTGGGTTCGACGCCGCCCGTCGCCGCGGTCGTCTTAGTGGCCGGCCCCCAGTGCTGACTGCGGCGAAGGCCAAGCAGGCCCATCGAATGCGGGCGGAGGGGGCGACAATGGACGAGATCGCCGCCGTGGTCGGGGTCAGTGTGTCGACGCTGTACCGGCGGTTGCGCCCGGTAGCGCAGGGGCCGGGGGCGTAACTGGGCATGTTCGTCGTCGACGAGACCAAGCGGCGCGTTGTCCTTACTGCGTTGGCAGCGACGGGCGCGGCGTGAAGGGATGCGCGGCGTGGCCGAGGTCCGAGACTGGCGAGGTGTGGACACTGGCGCTCTCGGGATAGAGGCTTGGGGCTGGTTACGGTGCGCGTATGACGATGAGCATGTCTGGCCCGGTCGACCCGGGCCTGATCCGAGAACTTGCCACACCTGATCTCGCGCTGCGGCTGCTCGCCGCAGTGGGAGGCGATGGGCAGTTGAACGCGAACAGCGTGCTGCGCGGCGCGGAGGCGGCGTTCAAGGGCAACGGTGAGCCGGACCTCGAGTTTCTTCTCGGCCGGTTGTCCGACGCCTGGGCGTGGCTTGAGGCGCAGGCGCTGGTCGGTCCAAGTGTGCGCGACACCGCGTCGACCTGGCAGCGGCTCACGCGTGAAGGCCAGAAGGCCGCCGCCGCCGCGGACGCTCTCCCCGCCCTGTGGGCGGCACGTCGACTGGCTGGAGACCTTCACCCGATGCTTGAGGAGAAGGTTCGCCCGATCTTCAACCTGGGTGACTATGAGACCGCGTGCTTCGCCGCGATGAAGGCCGTGGAGGTAGAGGTCCGTCGGGCGTCCGCCCTCGATGGCTCGGTCCTCGGCGTTGATCTGATGAGGCAGGCGTTTCGCGATGGCGGGCCGCTCGCCGATCCGGACGCGCATGCCGGGGAGCAGAGGTCGACCATGGAGCTGTTCGCGGGCGCGATCGGCGCATTCAAGAACCCGGCGAGTCACCGCACGGTGGACTTCGCGGATCCGGTCGAGGCCGTGGAGGTCGTGCAGCTCGCCGACCTCCTGCTCCGGCTCCTGGCGCGGGCAGAGCGCCGCCGGTTGGACGCCTCCGTCGAACGTGCCGAGCCGAAGTGAGAGAGCAATACAGTACAGGGCCTCGCCGGTCACCGGATGGTCGATTGAGACGCACCCGCCGCCCGACGGGGTGGGCGCCTGGGAGTCGCAGGTTATCATTGACCCGCTGAGACGGCAACATTAGGAATGCTGAGACGGTTGCGCTTCGATGCCAGGATGGTGCATCCTGCTGGTATGAACTCGAAGATTCCACGGGCATCCACCGGCATCATGGATGCGGCCGCCGGCGACGACGGCCACCCCGTGAGCCCGGCCACGGTGCAGGACACCCGCGCGGCGCTGCTGAAGCGGTCCAAGCGCGGCTTCGCCCCGGTGAACAAGGTCTTCGTCCAGGCGCCTGCGGGCAGCGAATCGCGTCACGGGATGCTCGCGACGTTCGTGACCGGCCGGGACCTGAGAGGTCTCCACGCCATGCTGCTGTTGCTGGGCATCATCAGCAGCGGGTCCGGCGACGACGGCTGGAGCACGACACTGCCCATCAAGGTGTGGGCGCGGGCCCTGGGCACGACGCTCACCACCACGGGGCAGTCCGCCACCACCGCGGTGTCCAAGACACTCGCTCGCCTCGAGGACCGCAAGCTCATCACGCGCACCCGTCGCGGGCGCGAGCGCAACATCCGCGTGACACTGCTGCGCGAAGACGGATCGGGCGACCCCTACACCCGCCCCGCGGCAGGCAATAGGGACCGCTTCCTGCAGCTCCCACACACGTTCTGGCTCGACGGCTGGCACGACCGACTCGACCTCCCCGCGACCGCCATGCTCCTGGTGGCGCTCCACGAGAAGCCGGGGTTCGAGCTCCCCACCGAGAAGATCCCCGAGTGGTATGGGTGGTCCGCTGACACTGCCGAGCGTGGTCTCAAGACCCTGATGAGCCTCGGCGTCCTCACCAAGACGGAGCGCGTGAAGAAGGCGCCGCTGAGCCCCAGTGGCCTGACGAGCGTCAACCAGTACACCCTTCAGCCCCCTTTTGCCCCCAACCCACAGGCGATCGGCACCACGACCGAAAAGGGCGACACCACCGCGGCCAGCCCGGATCGCATCACCAGGCGCCGACGGCCAACCCGGCCCCGCACCATCGCACCGGCGACGACAGCCGCCCCGGCGAGGGCGGCGCGATGACATCGCCCACGTCCCCCGCCACGCCGCTGCGACTGTTCTACGTCGACGACTCGGGATCGCCCGACACCGGCTTCATCGTCTACTCCTGGATCGAGGTCACCCCGGTCGACTGGAACGCAGGACTGAAGGCATGGCTGGATCTGCGCAAAGACCTCTACGCGAACTACTTTATCCCGCCCTCGGCCGAGCTTCACGCCACGGCCCTCGCCGGGGGACGAAAGGAACCGTCCACGAACCCCGCGGTCAACAAGTCGAAGCACCTGCGGCGGCGGGTGATACAGGACGCGCTCACGGTCATCGGATCAACTCACGAGCTGCGGATCGGCAGCGTCTACCGGCGCACCAAGGCACGAGGCAGGGCCTACGCCGCGGAGCGGGACATCGTCTACACCAAGCTCGTGGACCACCTCGACACACGGCTCGGCCACGCCGGCGAGCACGGCATGATCTTCATGGACGGGGACGGCACCGCACCCGGCTACCGGGCCGCTCATCGCGACCTGAAACTCTCCAGCAGAAGAATCATCGAGGACCCGATCTTCCAGGGATCGCACCTCTCGCAGTGGGTGCAGATGGCTGACCTGGTCGCCTGGTCGACCTACCAGTCCCTGCTCCGCCACAGCGGCAAGCAGTTCGCCTGGGGCTGGTATGACCAGCACCTGCGAGTGGCAGACATCAACCAGGGCCCGCTGCTGGTCTAGAACAAAGCTAGACCCGCCTATCCACGTGTGTGGGGCGGGTCCGCATTAGCAAGTTAGCACACAATACTCGACGCGTCAGCGGACGACTTCGACTCCACCCGCCTCGGCCCGACGCCTCGCCGCTGCCGCGGACACGGCTTGGTAAGGCGGCGGGGGTCAGCCTCGCGGCGATCTCTCAGTACGAGAAGGGGCAGACACGGCCGATCCTGCCGGTGGTGAACAGGCTCGCCGAGATCCTCGAGGTCCCGACGGAGTTCCTCTTTTTGCTGCCATGACCGGACCGCGGCGGAGCGCGGGGGGTTTCTGGCTGTGCTACAGCAGATCGGGAATAGTGAGACCTGCAGGCATGCGGGTGACGCACCGGGGTGGCTGTGCCGAGCAGGGTGGGTCCCGCCGCTCGGGGACCCGAGGGTGCGTCCAGGGGAGAGTCGTGGCACGACGTACCAGGGTCGACGCGGATCAGCCCGACCTGTTCAGTGTGGTGGCGGAAGGAGCATCCGATGAGCGAGCAGATACGCCAGATCGTGGCCCGGACGTGGAGGGAGCACATCGGGGTACCGCAGGAGTGGTCGAGCGAGCAGACCGAGGAGTTCTTCACCGAGGAGGCGACTCGGATGGCGGACCGGATCGCCCGGATGCAGGCCGAGGCGCAGCTGGTGGTGATCCGGCAGTGGCGGAACGCGCACCACGGGAACCAGCCGGATTATTTGACGCAGGTGGGGCTGATCAACTCGGCGCGCGCGCAGTGCCAGGAGATCGTGTTGAGCGAGGAGTTGTACGAGCAGATCCCGGAGGACAGCGAGAACTCCGAGGAGGAAGACGAGCTGCAGGCGGCGTGGGAAGCACAGGTGGAGCGGGAGCAGTGGTTCCGCCGCCTGCCGGAGGGGGACGAGCCCTGGAAGGTGGCAGCGCGGGCGAACCCGGACCGGTGGAAGACGGTGTACCGGTCGGATCCGACCGAGGAGATCGTGGACGCCGTGGCGGCCCTGTGGCCGGAGCGGACACCCAGGTTCCATCTTTATATGGAACTGCTGTGGCAGAGCCGGGTCGAGGACGACAAACCCGTGCCCGCGATGGAGCCGGTGGCGAGAACGCAGCTCCGCGCCCGGCGGGCGAACGCCGCGGTGATGGGGGAGATGACCCAGGTCGTCGACGCGGAGGAGCGGCGCCGCGACCAGGAATCCGCCGAGATACTCGCAGAGGACCGGTCCAGGATGAGCTGACCCTTTTCGATGAGCTGGGGGATATCCCCACCGACCCGGTCAGCATCGACCCCGGCGGTACCCCACTGCCCCCGTCCCCGCCCACGAGCGGCCCGGAAACAGGGACCGCCACCACGGTGTCGCCCGCGGCGGGATCAGCCCCCGAGGTGGCCGCGCAGCCAGATGTACCGACCACGCCGACGCAGGTCGTCGTCGATTACCAGCCGGGCATCACGATCCACCCCCCGTCGGGGATCAAGGCCCGCGCCCGGGCGAACCTGGACGCGATCGGCCTGCTGCAACGCCTGGACGCCGAGGCCCGACCACCCACCGCGGTGGAGCAGGACGTGCTGGCGCGGTGGTCGGGTTGGGGGGCGGTCCCGCAGATATTCGAGCCGCACCGCGAGGACTGGGTGGGGGACAACGCCGAGCTGCGGGGTCTGCTCACCGGCGGAGTACCGCAGTGCTTCGGCGAACACCCTGAACGCCCACTACACCGACCCGGCGATCGTCGCCGCCCTGTGGGGCAGCGTGGCGGCGGCCGGTTTCACCGGGGGGCGGGTGCTGGAGCCGGGCTGCGGGGTGGGCTCCTTCATCGGTTTGGCCCCGGCCGCGGCCACCATGGTCGGGGTGGAGCTGGACCCGATCACCGCCCAGATCAGCGCCCACCTGTACCCGTCGCGCAGATCCGTCAGGAAGGGTTCGAGAAAACAAGGGTGCCGGAGAACAGTTTCACCGCCACCGTCGGCAACGTCCCCTTCGGCGGGTTCGCCCTGCACGACCCGGCGCACAACCCGGCCAACCACAACATTCACAACCATTTTCTGCTCAAGTCGGTGGCGTTGACTGCTCCCGGCGGGTACGTCGCCGCGATCAGCTCGCATTTCACCCTGGATGCGGCGAACCCGAAGGCCCGCCGGGACCTCGCGGAAGTAGCGGACCTGGTGGGGGCGGTCCGGTTGCCGACGAAGGCGTTCGACCGGGTGTCGGGGACCACTGTGGTCACCGACCTGATCATCCTGCGCAAACGCGAGCAGGGACAGGCGCCCGCGGCCGGGCAGGACTGGATCGACACCACCACCGTGGACGCTCTGGACACCGACGGGCAGTACGCGCAGACCACGGTGAACACCTACTTCGCGGCGCACCCGGAGAACGTGCTGGGCGCCTTGCACCTGGGCCATGGCATGTACAACGCCGCCACCCTGGAAGTCCGTGGCGAGACCGGAGCCGAGTTGGCGGCGCAGGTGGCCGGGCGCCTGGCTGCTATCACCACCGAGGCGAAGGCGCAGGGTCTGGGGTTGAGCGCCACTGCGGATTCGGCTACGACCATCGACGCGACCGGGGCCGGGAAGTCGGGGTCGATGTTCATGGGGGCGATGGAACTCAAACGCCTCGGGCTGGCTTCGCAGCCGTGGATCGTGGTCCCCAACCACATCATCGAGCAGGTCGCCCGCGAAGCCAAGCAGTGGTACCCGGCGGCGAACGTCCTCGTCGGGGCCGGCGCCACGAACGCTGAGGGGCGGCGCCGGTTCGCGGCGCAGACCGCGACCGGGGACTGGGACATGGTGATCGTCCCGAAGTCGGTGTTCACCGCGATCAGGGTGTCCCCGCAGCGCCAACGCGCCCACCTGGAAACCGCCCGGAAGGCTTTGGAGGAGGCGAAGACGCAGGCCGGTGAGACCGGCACCAAACAGATCGAGTTGGCCATCAAGGACCAGGAAAAGCGGGTCCATGGAATCGGTGACGGCCCAGGAGCAGCTGTTTGCGACTGAGCCCGCGGCGCCGCGCCCATCGTCGTCACCGGGCGAGGTGGCGGTGGACAAGACGTTCCGGGTCTATGACCAGGATCAGTCG
>JAABVA010004400.1_pt1 | contig 13039 bp, 7 predicted proteins | sample 5560331 | NCBI WGS metagenome assembly JAABVA01 (sample SAMN12812661, study PRJNA571458) | rock metagenome | isolation source: Antarctica rocks | place: Antarctica: Victoria Land, Mt New Zealand sud | collected 2016-01-07
TTCCATGTGACCCAGCCGAGGTCGTTGAGCAGGGTGCTGATGCTTTCGGGATGATGAATGGCACGGGCGATGGCTAGTCCTTCCTGGAAATGTGATGCGGCAAGGGCGTAGTTGCCTTGCTTCTGCGCGATTTCGCCGAGGTAGAGCAGGGTGCTGGCGATGCCGTACTGGTCGTGTTGTGCATGGGCTGCTGTCGAGGCGCGTTGCAGGTACTGTTCGGCAAGGACGTAGAAGCCACGCATGAGCAGGTAGGGGGCAAAGGCGATGACACCGTGTATGAAGTCTTGCGTTTTGCGGTGTGTGTACGCAGCATCGAGGGCAACGAGTATGATGTTGGTCTCTTGCTCTAACTGCTCGTAGTCCTTGCGGTGCGCGGCGATAAAGGCGAGTATGTAGACAAGGTAGCGGTCATATGTGCTGTTGCCGTGCTGCTTTGTGAGACGGAGGCGTGCGTAGTCGGCGATGGTCTGGTGTAGCGTGTAGCGACCAGCCGCGCTCGTCTCTAGCAGTCCCATGTCGCCCAACGTGTCAAGTACCTCGACGGGGGCATTCATGATAGCAAGGGCGGCCTCTTCCGAGAAGTTATCAGGCTTGGCGGGAAAGACTGAGAGGGCATAGAGGGCGTTACGTCCCGTCGCATCGAGCATCTGTTCGGTGACAGCGATGACCGATTGCAGCGAGAGGCTGTTATCGTTTGGCAAGCTGGTGTGCTGCTCATTGGGACCACGCAGCTCTGTGAGTTGCATGCGCTGCTCCACATCGTTCAGACGTTCCAGCGTGGCACGAATGCGGCGTGGCTGATTGGTGTTGGACTGCACATGCAGGAATTTGCCCATCAGGGTGAGCGCGAGGGGTAGGCCACCAACGGCTTCGACGAGTTGGGCCGCCCGCTCATGCTCCTGATCGACGACACGTGGGGCAAGATGTTGGAGCAGGTCCATCCCATCTGCCGCGCTGAGTTCCTGGAGCAGGATGGCACCGTCAGGGGCAATTTGATAGGCGATAGTGGGAAAGCGCGTAGTGACGAGATGGGCGCAGTTGGGGCCACCAATTTTGAGGGCAAGGGCATCCTCAATCGTCCACGCATCGTCAAGCACCAGCAGCATGGCACGATTGCCGATGGCCTTCGTCAATGCCTGTGCCCATGCGCGAGTATCCTGTCCCACCTCGTTGTTCGCTACGCCTAGCAGTGTACACCAATGGCTCAATAGCTGTAGCAGGTTTGGATCAGGGCCAAGACCAGCCCACAGGATACCATCGTAAAAATGTGCGCGAATATCGTCATCGTGTGCAAGAGCTATCGACAGCGTTGTCTTGCCGACACCGGGGAGTCCGTTGAGGGCGGTTAGAGCAAGGTTGGGTAGAGTGTCGGAGCAGAGGCGCATCTTGAGCTGTGCAAGCACGTCGTCACGTCCGATGAGTTGCGCGATTGAACGTTGCGGAATGAGCGGGTCAAGGATGGGTGCGTTGGGCGTGACGGTGGAGAGAGAGACGGGCACACCTGTTATATTTTGAGCGGCGACAGCGGAGAGCGACGATACGCCCTCACGCGATGAGCCTAGGTCTAGCTCTGCCTCGCTTTTACCAAAGAGGGCGCAGAGCTTGTGGCGGAAATAAGGACTTGGTCGCGTCTGGTTGCGTTCCCAGCGACTGATGTTGACGTAGGTTGTGCCAATAAGGTCGGCGACCTCGCGCTGTGACCATCTTTTTTGTGTGCGTGCCTCTACGAGAAGGGCGCGAGGTATGTTATGCGTTTCGTGTTGAATTGCCATCCATTATCACCCTTTCTCTTAGGTAGATCGAGAAAATGATAAATCTGTTAAAAGTAATGATAACATAAGTTCTTCTCTGTGTACATAATTTCTGGCATACTTAGCATAAGAGGATTGCAGGGTGTGATAAATCAGACCCGTACAAATCACAACCCTACAAAAAAGAACGAACTAGCGCAAGGAGTTGATGGTCATGCAACATATGGTCTATCGTGTAGAACCCCCTGTCATTGTTGAGCGAGAGTACGATAATGACGCAATTTTGCATTTCTCGCTACAAGACGCCTTGCCAGAAGGTCATACGTTCGCCCTGAACATAACACTGGGCACCTTCTCGTACCTGTCTGCCAGCGATGGTATTCCGCACCTCAAGGGGCAGCAGCAGTTCACACGCGGTGAGATGAGTATGCTCCTGCCACTTTTAGAGTCGTACCCTTATTATTGCCCTTACGAGGTGTTGTACGCAAGTTTTTACAATAACGACACCAGCGAGGAGGTTGTCGCGCAGAGCCGTCTCCACCTGCAAAAGGCTCTCGACAACGGTGTATGGGACCAGGAGATGCGACCCGTGCGAACTCTGCTGTCGCGCACGCGTTTCAAGACCCGTGCCCTTGGTATCGACATCCTCTCGATCTTAGAGACAGGGTATATATTGCGCTTCTTGCCTTCGTTGAGACCACAGAAAAAGACGAAAAGTACAATCTAGCTCCGAAAAAAGTACAGAGTGAAATTTCACAGGAGATTATCGAGATCGTATTGGAATGTTTCCTCTGTCAGCGTTGCTATACGTTTCAAAGGATAATATAAGTAGCGAATGCAGAAAATGTATGCAATCTGTACTCGCTACTTGTATTATCTCTTTATGATACATTAGATATGTCTTATTTTCCTTTTAACACGCTTTCTGTTTTCAAATTTTCCATCATGACACTTTTCCTGACCTTTGAGTATTTGTGGGAACTGACGTTCGGCAACAATACTTAATACAATATTAACCTCTACATTGGACTCAAATAACATCGTAACCCCTATTTGATGTTACCAGTCATTCAACGTTTTATTAAGTACAATAGAAACTTTTATAATTTAGCAATCTTAGACGGTATCTTACTATACTTCTCATAAATAGCAAGTTTTACAAATTTCGCTAAGAATGAACCGGAAAGGATAATTGTTAATGGAGAGCAAAGTACAAACGAACGTCCTTTTAGCCTTTGCAAATCCAATAAACACAAGCAAACTTCAGTTAGATGCAGAGGCACGTGAGATACAGCAATCTATTGAACGAAGCAAATACCGAGACAATATACATTTGGTTATAAGACAAGCAGCTACGATTAAGGATATTCGGAGAGTATTGCTCGAAGAGACATTTCAGGTAATTCATATCTCTGGACATGGAAGTAGAAATGGATTGTTGCTTGCTAATGACCGAGGAGGACAATATATTGTCGATCCACCCACTTTTTTAGAATTGTTTCAACGCTATCCATCTATAAAATGTGTGTTTCTCAATTCTTGCTATTCTACGGTGCAAGGGAAACTCTTTGCTTCCTCCATCCCGTTTACTATTGCTATGGACACCCCAATTACTGACGATGTGGCTATCGCGTTTTCAAGTGGATTTTACGATGCGCTGGGTGCGGGACATTCGATTGATTTTGCGTTTCAAGAAGGTATCTTTAGTATCAAGTCTGAAATATCACCATATGCTCAGCTTCCAAGACTCATAAAGAAAGGAGAAACCGTTTCAGCAGTAGGGGGTGAGGAAGAACGCAAGGAAACCTCTGATAAAATTCATTTTAAGCAGGGAAATTTTCTCGTGGCACTTGCCATCGATCTATCTGGCTCTATGGATCAAAGCATCCGTAACCAAACGGATGTAGATATAACTCGTCTTAAAAGCCTCGATGAGTCGCTTGATACATTGATTAGAAATGCTCGTGAGAGCATTCAGGAAAGCAAAGCTAGGAATATAGAAACGTCCCTTGATCTGTTCGCTTATGGCTTCGGGCTTCGTACCATCCCCGTGTGTGACCTTTTCTCACTGATAAAAGCTGCCCGTGCGATTATAACCGACGAAGTTATCGATGAGTACACCGAAAACTACAAACGGCATTACCAATCTGAACACAGAGTATATGAGGGGGCAAGTGACCTAGCGAGGAGCTTAGGATTAGGAGGGTTATGGGCAATGGGGGAAGATTTCTTTAAGAGGCAAGCAAGAGACGCTATTATCAGGCGTATTATACACGACAAAAGTTCACAGATTGAGGCTCGTTTAAAACGGGTTGGTAGTACAACGCTTTCCTTTGAAGAAGTTGCTGAGATGTGGGAGGCGAGCCAGATTACGTTAAATAATGTTAAAGATCTGATTTTTGGCAATACGCCTGTGGAAGAAGTACTTTCCACCATTACAAATCGCTTCGCTCAAGAACTACGAAAAAGAAATACAGAAACACAAGCTATTCTGTTTCTTGTATCAGACGGTAAATTTGCTGATGTCAACCCTCTGCCTTTAGTAGAGAAGTTGCGAAAAATGGGAGTAACGATTATTTCCTGCTTCATCAACGATGAAGATACTGCAAATCCTCGAGTACTGTTGAATGCACCTGATCCGCATTGGAAATCAGAAGCAACATTGATGTTTGAACTCTCTTCAACAATGGGCGATCTTCCAGAAGTGCGCCGATATTTGCTGGAACATAATTGGACGATTTATCCACATCCGAAGTTGTTTGTTCAATTAAACCATTCAGATGTGTTACGAGAATTCATCCAAATCACCCTAAGTATCCTTGAAGATTCCGAAGTTGCACGTACATTACCAAAAGGATGGTAGCTGATGAAAACAATATCCAATGTAATGGTTCCCGAAGAAAAATCATCTCGTACACTTCTTGGCATCTTAGTGGATGTATCACATTCAATGAGCAATAATTGGCACAACAAAGATGGTAAAACATTACCACGCATAGAAGTAATAAAGAATACATTGAACAAGAAGTTAAAAGAAGGGCAAATACGGGGAAAGACTTCTAAAAATAATTTGGAGAATATTGATGTTTTTTGTCTTGGTATGGGATTCAGATTTCCTATGTATATAGAGCATAACATACTCACATGTGAACAAGAGCAACCGCTAGAAAAGCAAGAAAAGACGATGCTTATTGATCTCATCTGTGACCTTCTGGCACTGTGTGAAATACTGCCGAGTAAAGAAAAACTCGAAGACTTCAAAGTACGTCTGCATGAGAAATGGCAACAGTGTACTAAGGATGTTTTTGAGCAATCAGTGATTGTTGGAGATGTGTATGCCGATCTCGTAGAATACGTTCATGATGCGCTGTACGACACTGCGATGCGGAAGCATCAACGAAGTCTTAGGCATTGGTTATCTCATAAGAAACTTCCATATGGATTTGGTTGGATTTCTCGCCTTCTCGAGAAATATGAGAAGCATAACAATGAGAAAATTACGATGACGGCACAAATTGCTGCAAATCGTTATACTGATGAGATTTTCAAAAAAACAGATAGAGACTTTAACAACAATGCTACGAAATATGTAGCTATTATTGAGGAATACCTAAACACATTCATCCAATCTTATACTACTTCAACATTACAAGCCTTCACGCTCGGATTTACCCCGGCTGAAATTGTTGAAGACCTTGATACGAAACAGGCACTTTTGCTTGCCGAGCGTATATATACGAAACTAGATGACGAAGTGAAAAAACACTTAGCAATAACTATAAAAATACATCAAGAGAAACTGCTATCAGCAAAACGAAGTATTTCAGCTTCCCTTGACAAGAAAGAGTTAAACCGACTAACGAAACGCTTCGTTCAAAAGTACGGATGGGACATTTTAAAACCTCTCATACAAGATACGGTCTATGGTATGGTTTCACAGCACTTTGAGCGTCAAGCTCAAAAGAACTTTCCCCATTGGATTCGTTTAGCATCGGCACGCGAAATTGTAAGGCCCCTAAACGCAGTATCACATATGTTACCGAATATCATTGAAGAACATATATACTCTGAGGAAGTAATGTTTGGTGCTACGCCTCTCAGGGAGGCTATAGACCGAGCGGCCATCCGCTTCATTGACGAGGTATACAAAGATCATAAGAAAGTACTCCTTATCATTTCAGATGGAGAATTTCGAGAAGAGGCAGAAGTTATGGTATCTGCAAATCTTCTTAAAAGACGAGGAGTGATAATTATCTCTTGTCTTATTCATGACAAAAACCTCCTGTCACGAATTGTCAACGCTGGAAAAGATTGGCCTTCTGGTGCAAAGCGGATGATAGATATAGCATCTGAAAGACCTGACCAAAACGGATTACCCGATGATCCAGATCAAAAACGTCTTGCTCGCACGCTAACAGACAAAAAGTTATGTTATCAGATAAACCATTCATCAATTCTTGATGCAGTGATAGACAACGTTTTTGAAGAAAATCCTGTTTGGGGAAGTGGTATACCACAGATCGTTGAACAAAAGAAGAGAAAAAAACGCAGTGTTAGTGTGAAGAGGTCAGCAAACTAACCTTGAGCCATTTTCTTAGATTATCCACAACTTCCGTTTTCAGCAAGATAATGTTGATGAAAACTGCGTTTGTAGCAGAGTATTGATACATTTTTACACTTGAAGAGAAGAATTCTTTACCTCTCAACAGAACTTTTTTGACACCTTTTCATACACTTAAAATTGCTAATCTTAAAGAGCCAGAACGCTTGAAAAACATTCCCGTACTTTTTTCGGGGCTAAAATGGATATCTTTAGCTACCTCATACTCTTTTCATTTCAGAGTCACATAGGATTTGCTTAGAAGAAAATGTAGCGAAATAGAAAAACCTGCACCTGCCTCGGTAGGTACAAGTTTTTCTATTTCGCTACACTGCACTTGCCTGCAAGCAGTTGTTGCAACGTATACACCACCTGCTGTATGACGGCGTTAGCCTTGGACACAATATTTTCTTTATGGTCGCGCCTGGCGACGGAGAGAATTTTGCCCTGATGCAAGCCTTCATAGACGTTGGCACGGAAAATTGCGGAAGTGTCCTGTGCTGGCAGACCGTACTCTTGCCAGAACAGTGCTTGTGCGCGTGCTGAGGCGCGTTTGGGCAGCAGAAAGAAGGTCCAGTCGGCGAGTGGGTCGCCCCATGAGCCGCGATCAGGGTCCAGCAAGGCGACGATGTGCGAACCCGTTGCGGTACGCTCGATGAGCAGGTTGAACCACCACAGGTCGCCATGTAGCAGGTGTGGTTGTGCGATGTGGTCTAGCAATGACGTGTTGCGCTGCACGATAGCGAGGAGTTGGCGTAGGGCGGTAACGTCAACATTGCTGCGTATGGCATCGCTCAGGGTGCGTTCAAACCAATCAAGGATGGTGAGGCTCCAGGTGGGAAATTGAAGTCCCGCACCAACAAGCCCAAACGTGTCGCCCTGAATCGCGGAGATGGTTTTCACCAGACGTGCAAACTCACGCCAGAGTACGTCATGCTCTGGCGGCATAAGGTCGTCAGGGAGTTTTGACCAGGATACACCATGCATGAAGGATTGGAAGAGATAGTCACGGTCAAGTAGGCGGTGGCTGAAATCGACCGCGAGGATACGGGGGAGAAGCGAGTCGAGACGCGAGAGGTGGGAATACATTTGCAGTTCTCGGTGCATCAGGTTTGTCTCGTGCCAGAAGTGGCAATGACATGCGGGAGGGGCTACGCGCAACACGACAGGCTCACGTCCCTGCATCTGCACAAGATACGTCGTGTTGAACTGACCACCTCCTATTTCTCGAATAGTTTGTAAGTGGGTGTGTCGTCCAAAAGCGTGCCGACATATTGCTACAAGTTGTGCAAAAGGCACTCCAACCTGAAAAGCTCCCGGTGGACGTTCAATTGGCGTATATTCGATCATGGTACGTATCCCCTTCTGTACAGAACGTCAATGCATGCCTATTTCGAGTATACAGTATGTTATGCACGTTCCTCAACATTGTTTTGTCCCCGTTGTGTAATAGGCATGTTGCATTTTATAGACGAGGTAGTGTCTTGCTCATGAGTGGATTAAATAACAGTAAAGCTCCCGAATTTTGCCGCGGCAAAATTCGGGAGCTTTACTCTCAAACTTTTTATTGTTACGCGACATGCAAGACAATACGGCCACGTCCATGACCCTTTTGGCTGAGTTCCTGGGCTTGCGCGGCCTCGTTGAGCGAGAATGTATCGCCGACGATTGCTTTGATCTGTCCTTCGTCGATAAGTTTGGCAAATTGGGCGAGCAGTTCGCTAGTACTCTGTGCAGAGAAGCGACTTGCATGTATACCAAGCTGACTTGCCTTTGCCTCATCGGGCTGGCCTGCGATGGTAATGAGCGTACCACCGCGTTTGAGTGTAGGCCATGCGGTTGCGAGAGCATTGCCACCAACGGTGTCAAGCACGAGGTCTACATCATGTACCTCGTCCTCGACCTGTGTCTGAGTATAGTCGATGACGGTTTCCGCACCAAGCGAGCGCACAAAGTCAACGTTAGGTGTCGAGGTGGTGCTGATGACATGTGCGCCTTTCCAACGGGCGAGCTGGACGGCGAAGAGGCCAACACCGCCGGAGCCGCCGAGGATCAATACACGTTGCCCTTCCTGCAGGTTGCCATGATCGAAGAGGCCCTGCCACGCGGTAGTCGCACCGATGGGAATGGTGGCCGCTTCTTCAAAGCTCAACGTTTTGGTCTTTAAAGCTGTGGTATTTGCAGGAGCTATAGCATATTGTGTATATGTGCCCTGAGAGCCACGCCCAAATACTTCCTGTCCAACCTGAAATGTGGTTACGCCAGCCCCAACCTTTTCGATAGTGCCAGCGAAGGCGTCACCGGGAATGTAGGGAAGTGACTTTGGCATGAAGTCTTTCAATGCTCCTGAGCGAATTTTCCAGTCCATAGGATTGACGCCTGCAGCATGTACGCGTACAAGGACTTCACCTTCCTTTGGCTCTGGTTGGGCAATCTGTTCAAATTTCAGTTGATCTGCATTCCCGTAGTTATGAACCTGTATTGCGTTTATTTGTGTTGGCATAATCGTCTCTTTCCTGTTGTGTTTTGAGTGGTTAAACGTCACTTGCGTTATAACGAGACTAACACGAATACGCTATGCGATATTCCATTTGTGCCTTTGGGTAATGATTTGCCCAACAAAAAGGTTGACATTTCGTGTACTCTTCTTTATAGTTCAAACAAGATATTTTGCTGTACATCTCTACACAAACAAGCATAGGGAAAGAGCCGAGGGGAGTTTCCAGCGCATGATAAGAAATTTTCAGTCTTCGACGCCGCCAATACCACCTTATCCGTCTGTGCCCTCCAGCGCACCACACACGGCACCCTTATATACGTCGCCCTATTTACCGACAGGTGCCCCTCCCTGGCCGACAACTATTTTACAGAGACAACCACAACCTGTAGCAATCCCCTTGACCGCTACACAAACAGGAACGATAAACGAGCGCAAGCCGCTTTCCGCACGTAGCATGCTGATAGGAGCAGGTTTGCTCGCACTTGCGATACTCGTAGGCGTGGGACTGACGCTTGGTGGTTTGTTTGTGAGCGGTCAATTAGGCGCGAACGCACCGCAGGCACAGAAATCGTTGCCATCACTACAACCAACGACAGCAAGCAGCACAAATTCGGCTACTCCTGGCAGCACAAGCACCTCCAATTCGTTGCCGACTCCGACCTCTTTTTCCACGATGAGCAGTGACAACCAGAAAGCAGTGGGAGTGCTTGTCAAATATCCTAGCGATTGGGTAGAGGTGCCACCACCAGCGCAACCTCCGACAGATGGTAGCGGAATCGCAGTTTTTCGTTCGCAACAAACTCTGGGGATTATTGTGGCAATCTGGAAAGTTCCTGCTAGCGAAGCGACCACCACCGATGCATTAAATACAAACATCATTAACGCAATTTATAGTGGGAACGGTAATACAGGCAATACAAACTTGCAGGCTGTGCAACCCACGAACCAGCATCCTACCTTTGCAGGCACACAGTGGGACGAGCAGGATGCCTCATTCTCCGATAACAGCGGCATTCCGAGGAATGTGGTGAGCATCGCTATCAAGCACGGGACAATGTTCTATGTGTTTTCTTTTGAGTCGCCGCAAATGTACCTTAATGATGCGAAGACGAAATATATCCAGCCGATGCTCGACTCGTTCAAATTTTTGTCGTAGATGAGATTATACCCCACAAGCTTGACATCTGTGCTACACTCATTGTAGCAACAACTCGAATGTTCTGACTATGAGCAGGAGGAGTAGGAATCGTAGACCGCGAGAGAGGGAAGGCCATTGGCTGCAAGTCTTCCTCGGCAGAGCGATACCGAAGGTCGCCTGGGAGTCTGGAAATGAAGCGCGATTGTTCGTGCTAGTTTCTACGGGTATGCCCGTTATCGCATCTATTGAGGGTCTTTCGTTGTGATGATTGATTGACTGAAATAAGGTGGTACCACGAGCAATGCTCTTTCTCGTCCTTGTGGAATGAGGAAGGGCTTTTTCTATGCAAAAATACGCTATGAATCCCATTCGGAGGGAAGTATGATCGAACAAAATACGCCCGGTGAGATAGCTCACGCTTTGCCAAAGACGTATGAACCACAGGCCGTTGAGGGCAAATGGTACCGCTTCTGGGAAGAGGGTGGTTACTTCAAGCCACGCCCGAATAATACACGCAAGCCGTTTGTAATTTGTATGCCACCACCTAATGTTACAGGTGCGCTCCACCTGGGGCATGCGATTACAGCAACTACAGAGGATATTCTTATCCGCTATCACCGTATGCTTGGTGATGATACGCTATGGGTCCCAGGCGAAGATCACGCGGGTATCGCGACGCAGACCGTTGTCGAACGTTTGCTGGCAAGAGAAGGTACCGACCGACATAAGCTGGGGCGTGAAGCCTTTGTCGAGCGCGTGTGGCAGTGGGTTCATCAATATAAGAGCCGCATTCAGGACCAACACCGCCGCTTAGGTGCTTCCTGCGATTGGTCGCGTGAACGTTTTACGCTGGATGAAGGTCTCTCCAAAGCTGTACACGAGGTCTTTGTGCGCCTCTACGAAGAGGGACTGATTTATCGCGGCGAGCGCATCATCAACTGGTGCCCACAGTGTATGAGCGCACTTTCCGACCTTGAGGTGAATCACGTCGATACACAGGGAACATTGACCTACGTGCGCTATCCGCTCAAGCCGCTTGAGGGTGAAACTGAGACAAAGTATATCAGTGTTGCCACGACGCGCCCTGAGACGATTCTAGGTGATACCGCCGTTGCCGTCAATCCAAAAGATGCACGCTATGCAGATATTGTGGGGCGGGTCGCGATACTGCCAATTATCGGACGCGAGATACCGATTGTGGCCGATGCTGCCGTTGATGCTGCATTCGGCACTGGTGCAGTCAAGGTGACGCCTGCCCATGACCCGACGGACTTCGAGATTGGTATGCGCCATAACCTGCCACGTGTTCAGGTGATTGGCTTCGATGGCATCATGACGGAGGAGGCTGGTCCCTACGCTGGTCTTGATCGTTTCGAGGCACGGAAGCAACTGGTCAAGGAGTTGCAGCAGCAGGGTGTGGTGACAAAGATCGAGGACTACATGGTTCCGCTGGGCCTGTGTCAGCGTAGCGATACCGTTGTCGAGCCGCTGATCTCGAAACAGTGGTTTGTCAAAATGACATCACTGGCGACTCCAGCGATTGGCGCAGTCAAGTACGGACAACTCAAGATCATTCCCGAACGCTTCAATAAGACGTATATGGACTGGCTGGATAACATTCACGACTGGTGCATCTCGCGTCAACTGTGGTGGGGCCATCGCATTCCTGTGTGGTACTGCGATAGCTGCGGGCAGATGATCGTGAGTCGCGAAGATGTCACAACCTGCCCCGATTGCGAGAGCAGCGACATTCACCAGGATGAGGATGTACTGGATACATGGTTCAGTTCGTGGCTGTGGCCGTTCAGCACACTGGGTTGGCCCGAAGTCACCGACGACCTGCTGCGCTTCTATCCAACCTCAGTGATGGAAACGGGCTATGACATCATCTTCTTCTGGGTGGCACGTATGGTGATGGCAGGTACCCATTTCATGGGCGTGGTGCCGTTTCACACGATTTACCTGCATGGCCTTGTGCGTGATGCGAAGGGCGAGAAGATGAGCAAGTCCAAAAACAACGTCATCGACCCAATCGAGGTCATGGATCAGTACGGGACCGATGCGTTGCGCTTCACACTGGCAACCAGTAGCACTCCTGGCAACGATAGTAAGTTGGTGCCGGAACGCATTATTGGCAATCGCAACTTTGCCAACAAAATCTGGAATGCCTCGCGCTTCGTGCTGATGACCACCGCCGAAGTTGGACATGGTGTGCTGGATATCGCGCAGGTGCAGCCTCATACGCTCGCGGACCGCTGGATACTAGATCGTCTGGCACGGCTCACGCAGAACGTGACGCGACTGATTAACGAGTTTCAGCTAGGTGAGGCGGGTCGCCAGATCAACGAGTTCTTCTGGTCCGACTACTGCGACTGGTACGTGGAGATTGCGAAGGTGCAGATGCAAGATGACGAGCATGCACGACAGGCAACGGCAGGTATTCTACGCGCGGTGCTTGACCAGAGTTTGCGCCTGCTCCATCCATTCATGCCCTTCTTGACAGAAGAAGTATGGCAGTATCTCTATCAGACGAGCGAGCCGAACCACGAGGCATGGCCTGCATCCGCGTTAATTGTGGCACCCTGGCCGCAGGCAAACATCTCAACTATCGACGACGAGGCGGAGCAGCAGTTCGGGCTGGTACAGGAGGTGATTACGCGCATTCGTGATGCGCGTAATCAGGCCAGCGTAGAGCCAGCGCGTCGTATTCCCGTCATGATGGTTGTCGGCTCTGAGACACGCATGTTCGCAGCACAATCGCCACTGATCGAGTTCCTGGCACGAACCGAGAAGCCTCACCTGTACGAGACGTTGCCACAGAAACCAGAACAGGCCATGAGTCTGCTTGCTGGACCAATCGAAATCTATCTGCCACTATCGGGCTTGCTCGATATCGATAAAGAGATGGAGCGGCTCGACAAAGAAATCGCGCAGGCGCAACAAGAGATGGTGCGCTTACAGGGCAAACTCGCGAACCAGAACTTTGTCACCAAAGCCAAGCCAGAGGTGGTCGAGAAGGAGCGCGAGAAGCTTGCGACCCAGGAGGAGCG
>JAABVA010004401.1_pt1 | contig 13039 bp, 9 predicted proteins | sample 5560331 | NCBI WGS metagenome assembly JAABVA01 (sample SAMN12812661, study PRJNA571458) | rock metagenome | isolation source: Antarctica rocks | place: Antarctica: Victoria Land, Mt New Zealand sud | collected 2016-01-07
TGAGATCCGCTTTGTGAACCAACTCTTCCAAGTTGCCGCCTGAACTCTCGCACGGATGCAGGCGGACTGCGCTCCAGCTAGTTAATGCAACAGAGCCCATTCAAGGCTCGTCAAAATCGAAGGTTGTGGCGGGCGGTTTGAATATCCCAACGATTGCGGAGACGCTCCGTTCGGTGGCGTTCCCAGACCTGCCAACGGGAGCAGCCTACCTTCGCTACTCAGAAGAGACAAAGGACGGCGCATTTCTAAGACCCGCTAGACCGCTTGGCGTTTTTGTGGGTGCGCGGCTTTCTCTCCGACAGTCCCAAGCAGCGGGTTGGCAAGAAGGATTAGCCGAGCTCCATGTGTGGACTGTAGATGAGCATGAAATTGTGACAAAGTTATCTCCGCCAGCGGCTGCGAGCTTGCTGCGTGAACTCTTTGTCGCAACTCTTCGAACGAAAGAGATTTCCGCTCCGAAGATCACGGAAGCCTTGCTCCTCCTGGAGACAACGGGACTTCCAACGCTGAAACGCCCCAGTTTAATCGAGAGAACAGCCCTATTCTCGTTTGCGACCGTACCGCTCTTCGCCGGTGTAATCGCTTCATAACGGTGCCGATTGATCTTTGATCCTTTGACTTACAGTGACGCGGACAGGTTATCGTTTGTAGCCCAGACTTCCGCGAACACTTCCTGGATCGCAGAAGTCTCGCTCTCTGTGAGCTTAGAGAACTCGCGTTCTCTAGCGCGTTTAGAAAGCTTTCCGTCATTCTGCTGCAGGAACCGCCATAGTAGGTCCAGTGTGCTCTTCGGCATATCAAAGAACACCTCGATACGGCTCACAAAGGCGTCGTATGTCTTCAAATACTGGACCTCCCTCGGAAGATCCTCTTCGACCGTTTCGGCCACACGATCAAACAGGAACTCTGCGTGAGCGGTGGCGTCGAAAAAACGATAGAAGTCCGCTGTATCGTTCTTGACTTCAACATTGCCGTCCATCCTGGGTGCCCAGTCGATAACCTTCAGCAAAGGCCGCGAGTAGGATTCGAGGACCTGCCGGTAAAGGTCCAGCCGGCGCAGAATTGCTGCGCTGATCGGGAAGATCACTCCGGGCGGATTGAAGCCTCCTCGGGCAAGAACATGGTGGATCAACCAGCGATGCAAGCGACCGTTCCCGTCGACAAAGGGATGAATGTAAACGAAGCCGAAGGCGAGAACGGCAGCAGCAATTACGGGATCGGAACCACCACCCGACGAGCGGTCATCGAACGCAACCAGGCCTTCTACCAGGGCCGGAAGGTCTTCTGACCTTGCGCTAACGTGGTCGGGAAGCGGCTCGCCGGTTGATCGATCACGTTCCCCCACAAACCCACCCTCCGTCCGCAAACCCAAAGGAACAAACCTTGCATCCCCAATGACGATTCGCTGGAGGCGCTCCAATTCTTCGCGAGAGAGCTGCACCTGGCCGGCCTCGGCGATGGCTTGACCCCATCGGGCGATGCGCTGAGCTGGCGGATGTTCTCCTTCGATAGCAAAAGACGCCTTGCTGTCAGCAAGCAGCATGAACGCTGCGGCGCGGGCCAGCAGGTCGGGATGGGTATGGCCGGAGATTTCGCCAGCCCGTTTTGGAAGGTGCGCTGCAACGTAGCGGTCAAGTTTCGGCGTTCTACGGACTAAAGGGCAGAAGGCAGAGGTCCCAGGGAGATTGTTGATGACTTTCTGGCGCGTCGTGGTCGAGCCCTTTGCAAGGGCGAACTGCAGCTCAGGATCAATCACGGGAACTGCTTTGACTTTTCCCATGTCGGGAAGAGCGAGCGTTCGACCGGTAAGCCATTCGTACAGAAACCAAATCCTCCGCGCATAGGCTCCAGTTGGCGTTTCAGCAATGATCTGCTCGATCTCCGCCCCTTTAACAATTTGAAAGAGTGCGGCAAGAACCCCTAATTGAAGCCCTTCCCACTTGAGCGCGAATGTCAGGTGTCCAGAGAGGGTGTCGAGCGGAGCATGACGCGGCGTTAGAATCTGCCAAGCGTCTGTGGAACTCTTGATGTGTCGTTCGCCTATCGCCGCCAACATGGGAGGCAGGACTACCGATAGACGATACTGCTCGATGAGAGCCGCATATCCTGCCAAGTGGCCAGGCTCGGGCAAACGTCGGCCTTGGAAGCTGGCGACAGCGCCTGAGCCGATATTCCAAGTAGCTGGTCGATTTGCACTCGAATTGGTTGAATTCTCTTCACGGCCCATGAATTTGGCACCCCTTGAAGAGATTATATTGAAAAACTTAGTCTTTCCTTGGTTCTTGATATGGCAAGCTGAGTGTTGGGGTCGTTGGCTTCAGCTTGTTCTTGGGCACTATGTTCCGTTTTCGATGGTTCGATATAGCTCCCGGGTCATGAGCGACCGCGGCCCCGAGCCCAACTCCTCATTGATCTCGGCCCCGGTCGCTTTGTCGAACTGCCAAGCGCTACAAACGACGAGCTGCTCCGTAACCTCCGATACCTGCAACTTCATTGGAAGGGTTCCGGCCAGCATCCTGACCACCACGTCGCCCACTCTCAATTTCTCGAATCCTGTCATCGTCAGCCTCCCACTTCACCATCAACTTTGCCTGAATCCAAGCGTTTGGGATCGGGTTGCAGTCTTTCTAAATTCCGATTCGTTCCACCTCGTCGAGTGACACTTCATCATCGCGGCGGTCGTACAGGCCGGTTGTGCGAGATGATTCATGCGCCGCCATTCGCTGAGCGATCTCCAACTTGCCGCCGTTCTTAAGATAGGCCGTTATGCCCGTCGCTCGGAAGGTGTGGCAACCAATCTCGGTTTTGATTCCGGCTGCAAGCGCCCGCCGACGAATCTTTCGCCATACATCCGGCTGCAGCAGCGCATTGCCGGTCAGCTCGCCGGATCGGCCCCGCACTGTGCGGAACAGCGGCTCCTTCCGGTCTCCCGTTATCCCGGCCGCCCGGATGTACTCCTCCAGGTAGCGGTCGAGATTGTGGTGCGTCGGCATCTCGTGCTCCTTGCCACCTTTCTCATGTAGCCGCACCCAACCGCGCCGGCCCTGCACATAGAAATCCTCCACCTTCATCGCCATCGCTGCTCCTACTCGAGCAAAGGTATAGACCATCAGGCCAATCAGGGCTCGATCCCGCAGACCGGGAAGGGAAGTGACATCGATCGAATCAATGAGTGTTCTAGCTTCATCGACCTGCAGAACCGGTGTCTTGCCGCGCCTTTGCGAGTGCTTTGGACCACGTACGGCGTGGGCAGGATTGACGGACAGGATTTGACCCACCACCATCCAGTCGAAGAGCATCCGCAGAGCGGCCAGCCGCTGCTTCACCGTGGGTTTGGAGTGCAGCTTGAGCTGCGCCTCCACAAACGCCGCCACGCGGATCGGCTCGACCTGGGCGAGATCCAGGATGCCGAGCTCGGCACACAATGCCGAGAACTGTCGGACAGCCTCCATGTAGGCGCGGCGGGTGTTGGGATTGCGGATATGCGAGCTGAAAAAGTCCCGCATGCGCGTCCTGGCCTCCGGTCGCGCTGTAAAGATTGAGGGCAGGGAAGCGGAATTAGCAATGTGGATTGCCGTGCTGGAGCCACCTAGCGTCAACTGCTACCATAAGGGGTTTCTATGCCAAACGTCAGAATCGTACGCTAGTGCGCCGGGAGACCGGCAAGGAGTAGCAGGTGAGAGTCCTGTGCAGTGAAGGAATAGCAAACCACACTGGCCCGAGTCATGCGTTGTGCACCGTGAGGTGCAGGGCGACCACACCGCGCCAACAGCGTAGCCATGTGCTCGTCACGCCGCTTGACGGCCGCATAGCTTAGGGCAATGTGGCGGCCGGGTGTTTGAAGACGTCTAATGGGACTAAGGTATGCATTCCTATCCGGTGTCGCCGTGCTCTCCCCCAGCCTTCGATGGCCTTGGGCTTTACGTTGAATAGAAGAGGGAAAGCAGAACTCGACGCCAAGAAGGAGGCCACGCTTGCCACGTAACCTGCCCGATGAGTCAGTCGCTGATGTTGACGCTCCCTCAACCCCGCTCAGCGCTATATCGCGCCGTGACTTCCTCCGTGTCTCAGGCGCGACAGTAACGGTCGCCTCGGCACCGCTCCTGGGAGGCTGGAGCTACGGATTTGACGAAGGCAAGCGCGGACCCGCGGCCTGCACCTTCTCGCTCAACCAGGGCTGGCTGTTTGAAGGACACTACGATTCGGCCGGGGCCGATACTACATCGAAGGGCAAGGGCTTTGCGGAGGTTACTCTTCCACACTGCGTCACCCCCCTATCATGGCAGAACTGGGATCCCGCAGCGTGGCAGCACCGTTGGCTGTATCAAAGAAGTTTCTCACTTCCAGCAGGGCTCAAAGCAGGAGAGCGTGTCTTCATCCAGTTCGATCGCGTCATGGCAGCCGCAACCCTGTCCATCAATGGTCATCCTCTCCCCGAGCACCTCGGCGGCTATCTTCCCTTCGAGCGCGAGATCACCGAGCAGATACAGGCAAACAACCTGCTCGCACTTGAAGTAGACGCCCGCTGGCTTCCGATTCCGCCAGCCGGATCCCCGGTGGGTCCCAGGTCGGTCGATTATCTGCTGCCCGGCGGAATCAGTGGCCTGGCGACCTTACGCGTGCTGCCGCCGGTCTTTGTCAGTGAGGTCTTCGCCCGGCCCGTGGATGTCCTCTCCCCCTCTCGAAGGCTGGAGATCGCTTGCACGATCGATGCGGGAGCAGGCGTCCTCGGCTCCTGTCACCTCGTTGTAACTCTCCTCTCCGGGACCGCAACCATCGCGACCGTATCACGGCCTGTTTCCGTAATCCGCTCAGGCGAGAGCAAAGCCATGCTGACGATGACTGGCCTCAAGACCGTGCAGCTCTGGGATATCTCCGCTCCGAATCTCTACGATCTGACTGTCACGCTCTTTCGCGATGGGCAGCCAATCCATGAGCACCGCACCAGGCTCGGATTCCGCGAGGCACGCTTCGAGCTGGACGGATTCTTTCTGAACGGCAAGCGCCTGCAGCTCTTCGGTATGAATCGGCACGAGATCTATCCCTACGCCGGTTACGCGATGTCTCCGCGTACCTTTCGGCGTGACGCCGAGATCCTGCGCCACGACTTCCACTGCAACATCGTGCGCTGCTCTCACTATCCCCAATCCCCGGCCTTTCTGGACGCCTGCGACGAACTTGGCCTGCTGGTGTGGGAAGAGACTCCCGGCTGGCAGTACATCGGCGACGAGCAATGGCAGGATCTGGTCGTCAAAGACGTGGGCGACATGATCCGCCGTGACCGTAATCGCCCGTCCGTGGTCATCTGGGGCGTGCGCGTGAACGAGTCACACAACAACCCGGCGCTCTATCAACGCACTCGTGGCCTCGCCCACAAGCTCGACCCATCTCGGCCCACCTCTGGAAGCATGACCTTCGAGTCGGCTGCGCACTGGAAGCAGGAGTGGCACCAGGACGTCTTCGCCCTCGATGACTACCACTCGGCTCCCGACGGAACCGTCGCCCTGAAGGACCCGCTCCCCGGCGTACCTTTCCTGTTCGCGGAAGCAGTCGGTCAGTTCAACTATCCGAAAGGCCACACCTTCAATAACATCTATCGAAGAGCGGGCGATCTCGCTATCCAGCAGCAGCAGGCTATCTTTCATGCCCAGGCTCATGATCGCGCAGCATCCAACCCGCGCTATGCCGGCCTGATCGCCTGGTCCGCGTTCGAGTACGCCAGCCTGCTGAACGGATATCACGCCGTAAAGTACCCCGGGGTAGCCGATGTCTTCCGGATACCGAAGCTCGGGGCCGCGTTCTATCTATCGCAGGTCGACCCGAGCGTAAAGCCCGTCATCGAGCCAAACTTCTATTGGGACTTCGGCCCTCGCTCACCCGAGGGGCCCGGAAAGCGAGCGGTTATCTTCTCCAACTGCGAGCGTTTGAAGGTGCAGATACAGGGCAGGCCTCAACTCGCCCTGCATCCGGATTCCGCCGCCTTCCCCCACCTGAAGTACCCGCCCTTCTACGCGAACCTCGAAGCTGACGGATCTCACCAACCCGAACTCCGCATCGATGGCTACGTAGGGGACCATCTGGTCGCGTCCCGTTCCTTCTCGGCGAATCCAGCCTTTGATTGTCTGGCCGTGCACATCGATGATCCTTCCATACTGGGCGACGGTACAGATGCCACACGCCTGGTCTTCCAGGTGACCGATAGGTTCGGCGCGCTGAGGCCGTTTGTCCAAGGCTCTGTCACGTTCAGTATCGACGGCCCCGCGACTCTCGTTGGCGACAATCCCTTCGCGCTGACGGACAGCGGAGGCTCAGGCGCGGTCTGGATCAGAAGCCGTCCTCATTCCTCCGGCCACGTCCGGATCACGGTCTCGCACTCCACGTTCGGCGACCAGACCCTTGCTCTCATCGTCCTGTCCCAACCGCGACCACAGAACTCGATGTGAAAGAGGGTGAAAGTTAGAGAGAGGGACAATTCGAGGCGAATAGGGCTCTGGAAATCAATGCTGGGCTGCGAGGTATTTGTAACAAGTCTTGAGAAGACACCCAAAGCTGGCCCTTGCGGACTCAGGCCGACAGTGCAAGCCTTTATGTAGCCGCACCGTGCGGCCTGAGGTGAACAAATGCCACGTCCTCGCAAAAACCCGCTTCAGTTGCTGAGCACAGCTCAGATCGCACGAATCACCGGCCATTCCACGAAACCGTCCAGCGTTGGGCGCGCGCAGGGAAGTTGAGGCCGGTTGATTTGTCCCGCCGCCAGATGTTTCTGGAGCGCAATCGGTCAGGATGGTGATCGCCTTCGTTTCCTCCCAGTCGTGAATGATGTGCTTCATGATGTAGGAGTCTGCGGCTTGGACGGAGTGGAAGAAGTCGCCGGCAGCAGTGACGCATCGACCGGTGAGGCCCACCTGCTCGATGCGTGGCTTCGCGCCTTCGACAACAAGCTCCTAGGACAACTCCCCTGTCGGAGAGTCCCACACGCGGTTCGAGCTTTGACCGCTGAGCGCGGAGTCAAGTAGAATCCTCAAATTCCGTAGTTGGGCTCCCAAGACAAGCTAGTAAGCAGGTGGACGAACTGAGGGGTATACATGCCCGCCCAAGCTACCGATCCTGTCAGGACCTTGCGCAGTTGGATAGCGGTGTCGCTTGCCTGCGCTTTTGCGATGACGGCTGCGCGGAGACCGCGGCGCATCGAATCGTTCGACATCGACGTGTATGAGTATCCGCCACCGTTCTTGCTGATTCCGCGCGCGCTGATGATTCTGGCGCCAGATTTTCTTCGCTTTCGCATGATCTGGTTTGCGCTGAATGGTGCGGTCCTGCTCATTGGGGTGCTCGCCGTCGCCCGCATGCTTGGACCGGTGGCAGGCACACGCGCACTGCTCCTTTCCCCGCTCGTCCTAGCCTCTAGTCTTACCATCAATACCTTGCAGATTGGCAATCTGCAAGCAATCGTGTTCTCGCTCGCGATGATCGCGATGGTGCTGCTGACCCAGCGTCGCTATGCAGCCGGTGGTGCGCTGTTGGCTTACGTAACGATGAGCAAGCTGTTCCCAGGGATGCTGCTCGCTTACCTGCTGGTGCAGCGTAAGTGGCGCGCGCTTGCCTGGACGATCGGTCTGGTCGCTGTCCTAGTCGCTATCTCCCTGCTCGACACGGGATGGCCGCCCTACCGCGCGTTCCTCGCCCACCTGCCCCGGCTGCTGAGTGGCGAATCCTTCCCTGCCTTTCGCAATCCCTATGCCATTGCTAAGAACTACTCTGTTCCAGGAATGGCTTTCAAACTCCGCTTATTTGGCGTATCGGGCGCCTCGTTTGGAGCGATGAAGGTCGTGGGCTGGATTTACACGCTGGTGGTATTGGCAGCCACGGTCCTGGCCGCAAGGCGGACATGGAGTCGCGGGCAGGAGCCGCTGGTCTGGCTGGCAATCCTGATCCTGGCTTCGCTGCGGAGTCCGTTTCTCCCGGGTTATGCGATCATTCCCGTGCTGTGGCTCCTCACCCTGCTGACGGCCACGGTTGCGCCAACCGTCAGAACGTTGTGGCTCGTTTCACTGGCCTGGATGTGTCTGAATGGCGCTGCGTGGCAGTCGATCAAAGATCCCAGGCTGATGGCAGTGATGATCCTACTGCCGCAAGCGGTGATTCTCATCCTGATCCTGCTTGCGTTCCGGAGCCGACCAGACTCAACCGGTCATTTGCCTGCCGAAGTAGGCTAAAGGCCTATCGGCTGGAGGAATGTAAGCCGAAGGCCCAGTTTCGTTTATAGGAGGCGCTTGCGCCGGTGATCCTCCCGGACCTGGCTCGAAGGCCGCTGAGTCTGAAGCGGTACCCGGACACCGTTGAAGGCGAGGCTTTCTGGGAAAAGACGCTCCGAGCTTCACGCCGAAGTGGGTCGAGCGAATGCCTGTCCCGAGAGAACATTAACCGGGTGCCATCGACTACATCAGCATCCCGGACGTGAAGACGCTGCGCTGGGTGGCATCGATAGGCTGCGTCGAAATCCATCCTTTCTTACATCGGTACCCGTACATCACGGCTCCGAGCGTAACCATCAGCGCAACCATAAAGATCCACCAGGTCGCGCCGCGGCCCACTCAGATCATCGCCGCCGCCCTCGCACCCACATCCTGATTTCCCAGCAGGTCCTCCGCTTCCTCCTCAAATCGGCGTTCCCCAGCCTTTCGCCGACACCTCCGATAACGCAATCGCCGCACAAACTCCATGATTTCCATCGCACGGAACCGCACCCCCTGACTTCACCTTCAAGAAGAGAAAATCCAGTTCAACCACTAACGATGCGGGGCCAAGCTGATTCTGAGCGAAAGCCCCCGCACTCGCTCCTCCCGTCCTTAAACCAGCAAACTCACCCCGCCGGTCTCCACCAGATCATCCGCGCCAGCGTCGGATGATACAGCGCCAACCGCACCTCCCCCCACCTAGCGCCTGCTCATAAGCCTCCATCTGCGGCCCATACTTCACCCGCTCCCGCTCCAGAAACTCCTCCACCCCCTCGCGCCCATGCGACCCCGTCTTGTACGCACAAGCTTCAGTTCACGCGTTCTGGGTGACTAATCGACGTCCCGCGTCAGGGATCCCTGCGAGCCCGTGGAGGGATGGGAGTCGTCGCAGTAGTTGTGCAGGGATCGCGGGCCCATCAGAAAGCGGAGCCTTAATTGACGCGAACAGGGCTCTGCATGAATTGTTCCCTCTGGCGTGATGGCTTCGCGTGGGTAGATCCATTTGGATGAGAAACGGTCATCTCGGACCTCCCGTTAGCGGATCGCTCTCAGCGGTTATCTGGTGCAAGCGGGTGTAAACTTTCGACGTCGACATCAACGCTCTACATGATCGAGCACCCAGATGTTGCCGGACACCTGCGTCACGGTGAGTGCGAGACGATTCTGCGAAAGCGAAAGAGCTACCGTGGGGATAAACTGCGGAACCATCTCACTGGGACTGTCCAGCGAGGTCACGGCGAAGGGATCTCCCTGTGGCTTACCCGCAGCCTGATCAAAGTGAAGTCCCCAGACATTAAAGAATCCATTGCGCCCCGAGACGAAGTAGATGATCTTGCCGTCGGGAGACCAGTTGGGTTTGTCATCCCAACGGGTGCCATCGGTGATGCGAACCCATGGGCCCCCTGCTGCAGGACTGACAAAGATCTCAGATGTCTCTGTAGTCTGCGAACTGTTGACCGGAACGGCTTCGAAGACAATCCATCGATTGTCTGGGGAGTAGTGGGCCTGATAGAGATCGTAAGCAGGGTCTGAGATCAGGGATCGCGCCGCAGGACGTGAAGGAGCGCCACAAAGGACGGGTAACACTGCAATCTCCGATCTATTTGTGTGCACGTTGGTCTGTGCGAGAAGAAGCGAATCGCCCTGGCGGGACCAATCGAACACTTTAAGAATGGTGTGGCCGAGAGTCGTAAGCGGGCGTTCGCTGCGGTCCTGATCGGACCATTCCATGACCTGGCTCTCTCCGGTGACGTAGTTTCTTCGCGCGTAGGCAAGGCGGTTGGGTTCAGGAGACCATTTCGCAGCGTCGCGGTGATACGAGTCATTTGGCACCACTAAAGCCTCCTGACCATTGGGCAGCGACAGCTCTCTCAATCGCCATTTGCCAGAGCGGACGATGGCGAAGACCAACCTGCTACCGTCCCGAGAGATGTCGGGGTACCAGGCCCCTGCTCCCGAAGAAGTCACGGGCTGCCCCGGGCCCGTAACTTTGCCATTTGCAGCATTAAAGGGAAAGAGCCATGTCCGCACCTGTTGCAATTGATCAGTAAAGGCAAGCCTTCGTCCGTCGGCGGAGAGTGAGAGTTCGGTATTGAGTCCGGGCCCAGTGGTCACCCGCTCGACCGCCAAGGCACGCAGAGTTTCGGGGTCGACAGTCATACGCCAAATATTTCTTACATCACGAAAGGTGCGCTGGAAGTAAATCGCCGTTCCCGAAGGCGCCCAGGCGAATCGGAAGTCTGCCACCCATTCGGGTTCATAGCCACGCGTGCCCTTGCCATTGTCTGCGGAGACCTCCTTGATTTGCTGCAGCAGAACGGCAGAGATCTCTGATTTGACCGCCCTGCCTCCGGCGATAGGTACAGTCCAGAAAATCGGTATGGAATCGGAGTTGATCAGGGCAGAGACTCTCTTCCCGTCGGGATGCCAGGCGGCGGACCTCACCGAAACGTGATGATCGGTCGCAAGCTGCGTTAAGACTTCGCGAGGTGTAGCCCCTTCGAGATTCACAACGTAGAGCTTGTTCTTCGAGGTGAACTGCGTCGTTTGGAATAGGAGCTGCGAGCTGTCAGGCGACCAGCGGGATAGTACCCAAAAGAAGCAACCTTCCTTGCCATTCCAGCGCCACCAAGTGAAGGGACGATCAATAGGCCTCCGTCGCCCGCTTCGGAGCGATAGGCGATGTACTTGCCATCCGGAGACCATTCGGGCTGCCAGTTCTGGCCCTGGCCCTTGGTTATCTGGACCGGATCACCGCCGGTGAGTTGCTGGACCCAGATGTCGAACTTGCCGCCACGGTTGGAACTGTAGGCGATGAAGCGGCTGTCTGGAGACCATGTGGCCCCGATCTGCAGGCCTTGGTCAAAAGTGAGACGGGTAAGCGACCGCTGTGGCGCAGGATCTGAAACGCGATGTCGGTCGTAGAGGAACATGCTCGCAGCTGCGATCAGAGTAACTGCACCAATCAGAACTCCAGGACGGAGAACTCCCGAGCGGGCGCGTAACTCGTGGCTCGTATCCGGCGGCATGGGAGGCCGCGTGCCATCCACGGGAGCGATGAAACGATATCCGCGCCGAGGCAGCGTTTCGATGAAGCGTGGATTTTCTGCCGAGTCGCCCAGCACCTCTCGAATCTTATTAACTGCTGTATTGAGGTTGTGGTCACCATCGACGAAGATGCCAGGCCAAAGCCGCTTCTGTAAGTCTTCCCTGGGCACCATCTCTCCGGGGTACTCCAGCAGAATCGCCAGGACCTGGAATGGTTGACCGCTGAGCTTTAGCTTCACTCCCGCCTTGCGCAACTCTCCCGAACGAAGATCAACTTCAAAGGTTCCAAACCGAATCAACCGAGCGTTATGGAGAGTTTCTGCCACGGCGGTTACCTTAAATGGCGCTCAGTTTAGCACTTGGCTGCCGTAGTCGCGCTGCATGGACTACTGATTTGGCTCCATAAGACCCACAATCTAGACAGCTTAACCACTGACTTTCTTTCCATCTGATCCTGATACGAATTCCACCTTTCACGCATTGAGGTAGTCGCTCCGGAAGGCCAATGTCGCCTTCACCGCAAAAGAAACGCGGGGGAGGGCGCGATGGTCAGTGTTCGGCAATCAGCAGTTATGGCAACGCGGCCACGCAGGCGAACACTGGCCGGGTTCAACCTTGTGCTCGCAGCGTTTTCTGTCCTAATCCTTGCCTTCCCGACCTCAATCTTCGCCAAGGAAGAGTCGACAGTAAGCATCTCAATTTTGGTTTACGACTATGCCGAGGTCGCACCTGGGATTTTGGCTGGTGCAGAACGCGAAGCCAACAGAATTCTTAACCGGGCGGGCGTGCGGCCCGTCTGGTTCGACTGCTCCGGGAAGACTGCCAGTGTCGATGAGGAAAGCATTTGCAGGAGCGGATGGGGATATCAAAACATTGCTCTGAGGCTACTCTCGCGACACATCCCCACTAGATTTCAAGATTTCACATTTGGATTTTCGGTTTCTCCTGGGCTCGCCAGCGTCTACTACGAAGACGCTGCACTTCTGACCGCCCGGGAGCAACTCGGATCGGGGCTTCCACTCCTCCTGGGTTGCCTTTTTGTCCACGAAATTGGGCACCTGCTGCTCAACTCCTCCGACCATTCCCCGATTGGGGTCATGCAGGCACACTGGGGACCCAAGCAGCTTCAGCAATCATTGACCGGATTCATGGCCTTCACGCCCGCGCAATCAAGGGTCATGCGTGAACAGATCAAAACGCGAATGGGTCTACCTCTGGATGGCCGTACTCCCGAGACTTCATCCGTAGCGATACCACCGACGATCGCCGAGAACCGCTCAAGATGAAAACATCCTACTTGTCACTCCGCGAAGAGGTGGACGAAAAGATCTTCAGGGTCTACTTCCGAGAGATTGAGCTCGGTGAGCTGAACGTCCCTCAACTGAGGTCTAGATGGGTGAGGGCTCTTCTTCTATCTGTCGGTCATAACACACGAGAGTTGTCGCTCATCTAAGATGTTGCGGGTTGACAGAATACTTGCACCCGCATCTACTCACAGTCCCCAGCGAGGTGACACGAATGCCGATTGCTAGCCGTCGCACCCTCCTCGAAGCTTTTGGAATCGCTTCCATCACCTACTTACTACCCGCCCAGTCTGCACCAGCCGGCAAAGTAGTTGTGGTGAAGCCGGTGGCCTGCCCGATCTTTTTGTACCAAGTGAAGAGTTAGTGTAACGCGGTTAACGGTGTTGCTCGATAGCCGCCGTCGGGGGTGTGGGGAAGTGGGAAGCGCGTAGCGGTTTCCACTTCCCCATA
>JAABVA010004402.1_pt1 | contig 13039 bp, 22 predicted proteins | sample 5560331 | NCBI WGS metagenome assembly JAABVA01 (sample SAMN12812661, study PRJNA571458) | rock metagenome | isolation source: Antarctica rocks | place: Antarctica: Victoria Land, Mt New Zealand sud | collected 2016-01-07
TGTGCGCGCAACTCGCACACGCTCAGACAGACAGAAATAGTACAGTGTGGTCAGAAGAAGACAGCATGTTGAGCAGAGAGCACTGAGGAATGAAGTGCAACACTCTGCAGACTATAAATCTGGCTAGCATACCTCCTACATGTATGACTTATGCACAGCTCTTGCATGACATAACAAGTCTCAAACAATGAGGCAGTGCATGAAGAGTGGACTGCCTCCATGCAAATCAGCGCAACTGTGCCGAAGCACACATTGCCGCACCGTCATAACATACGTCAGATAGCAGCAATCCTTGTTAACAAGCCTCGTCCCAATGCAAAGATTGAGCAACTGTATGGTGATGCACATGCTGACACCACAGGAAGCGTATGCAAAGGGGTGGTAACCTGAGCAGTGATTGGCTGCTTGACAGTGGGCTGTGCATCCACCAGATCCTGAGCAGTCATGATGCCGCCTGCCGCCACAATCTCAGCTGCTAGAACCTGCACACCCACGTCAACTTCAGCGCAAGCGACTTGTTGCATAGCACTTCATAGGGTATGTCTCCACGAGATACCTCTGTACATCAGTCTATGTTGACGCTCACTGATGCCATCAGTAGAAGGCAACAGTCTTAATGAGTGGCAGGGAGCTTGCTGAAAAGCGCTGTGTACAAGGTCCTGACCCATAGCATGAGGACAATAATAAGTTGCTGGATGGAGTCCACAGGCATCCAAGCCATGCAATGCACTTGTGTATACTCACTGAAACACTCTGGACTGTGAGCATGCTAACTTTGACTACTGGTATGTCATGTTACCCTTGTCAATAGAACGTTATACACTACAGAAACCAAACTGGCACCACTTTCTTGACATGTTGACATGCACATGAGGACGACTGTCCACACCTGGCCGGCCTCTCCAGTGTAGACAGCATCTGGCCCACTTTCAGCAATCCTCTGTAGGGTCGCAGCTAGCTGCGGGCGTGCACAGCAGGTCTCATTTACTGCAGGAGGCCGCCAGGTGTCGCCATCTTGGATCATGAATGTCTGGTACAGTGTGGGGTATGGTCTCAGCCTGTGGTTGCAGCCCATGATTGTCATCCATTGTGACCCAGCGGGTGAAATGCATGAATGCAGAGCAGCTGGTGCTGCAAACAAAATGCACTTGCACCGTCATGACTGGTGAGGCGCTGTTACTCTGCAAAGAAGGCCAACACAGACGCACAAACAATCTGGTTGCTCCCGCACAGTTGCTGCTACAATGTAAACCAGAGCTTGCAAACAAGTGATAGTAGCCATAGTAGTGCCAAACAAGCACTGTATACAACATCCACTCCTTGTAAAGGCACATGCAGACAGAGTGCTAGCACAGTACAGCAGACAGAGTGGTGTGCCAGCAGCAGGAAGAGAAGAGGAGGATGTGCATGCTACAGCCGCATGCAGCTGACACTCGACAGTACTACGGGGAGCATTACAATCTCAGCAGATCCAACATGAAGCAAATGTTACGATGAAACCAGGCTACCCACACAACAAGGCCATACAGTCCCACCAGACCACATCAATGATCACCTCAAAACAGGAATGATGCCAACACACAGGAGCTCACCACTCTCCATCATCAATCTCGTCAGCAAGGTAGGGGTGCAAGGGGAACCCATCCCTGGCCAGGGGTATGACAGGGGTGACAAGGTCAGCCCAAGCCATGCTGCCGTGGCGCTGGTGTGCCAGCCACAGGCCCTTCAACTCCAGAGGTACAGCAATGGCCAGACCCCCATTCACCGCAGCATCTGGATTACCTGCAGAGGCCCCCAACAAATCATTTGCTGTCAGCCCACGAGGAGGTTGAGCAGGGTTGTTGGACAAGAAGTCTGTGAGAGGATGGTGTCGTGCTTTGGTGTGCTAGCCATAAAAGGCTCAAGAGCTGTGCTTGAAAGCACACATGTGAGCCCAGCACATCAGAGTGATATGCAGTCCAAGCCAGCGTTGTCCACATTGCACAACTGCAATAGAGCCTGGTATTAGAAGGTGGGAACTGGAAGTGCCTTTATAGTCAGCTGGCTTGTGCAGCTCTCCGATGCAACCTGTGCTGCTAACACGAGTATTGCAAACCCTAAACCCTAAACCCTTAAAACCCTAAACACGAGGCTAGCATGCTACGACATGGTCAGCTTCTGACAATTTAGAGCATACATCTATGACAGGTCAACCTGCCCAGAGAGATGAAAAGACAGACGGACCTGAGAACATGGTTTCAGTAGCTGCAGCTGGGGCAGGCTCCCTGGCATCTATTATTTCTGTACTGCCATTGGGGGCCCTGATGGCCATGAATTGGCCTCCACCCAGCCCTGAGGCAGCAGGACTCAAGATGCCCTGACACAGGGCTGTTGTGATGGCTGCATCCACAGCATTGCCCCCTTGCGCAAGTATCATGACCCCTGTACACAACAAATGCGTGATATAGAGTACCTATGTTTAGAGCACTTGTAGCATGCACATATGTGTACCAGCTGACAAGTGTAGCTAGCAAGGTTTGCTGAGCTCATGTATGCTACAGTGACAGCAGATGACTGCAACGCAAAGAGAATCAAGATGTCAAGCCTCAACCCACTCAAGAATCATTTGCTCTGCAATAGGGACTCAATGTATGCCTGAGTGTCTCTTAAAGAGCGTGGCGCTTGATGCGAGCATGTAAAGATTGAATCGTCTGTGCATATATGCAATGCAACAGAAGACAAGCAAAAGTACAATAATACAGAGTGTGCTTTTTGAGCTTGTCAGTTCAAAAGCATGTGATGGCACCCACCAATGGCTGAGCAGTCTCCTTGGTCAGCTGCAACCATGCCATGTTCACTGCTCAACATCCTCGGTCGCCCCTTGTAATCATGAGACATGGCAGAATCATCATGCACACTTCCTGATGCACAAAAACCACTGTCAGGGTCATGTTCATGTTTTTGATATGTTCTGTTCTCGATGTAGTAGAGCCCATATCATGTCTTGCATTACTTGTTTGCCCCCAGTCTGTGCAGTTGCTGCAATGCTTGGGCTATAGACAAGCACCAATCAGCAGTGAAGAGCTGTATACCTGCAGGACTGGTCAAGTCTATAGTCTGTCCTGCTGAAAGCACGTCTGCAGTGGTGTCAGCACCAGAGATGGTGGTGCCTTTGGACGTTGACGAGGTGCTGACAAGAAATAGAACAAGAAAAACTAGCGCCAGTGTGGCAAAACCTGCAGACAATGACTTGGTAACAAGTTGCAACACTCACGCAGGAACACAGGGAGCGGAAGCATAGCGCCCAAACCCAGGGAGTGACCTGCAGCTGGAGCATTGAACAAGGGGTGAGGCCGCTCCTGCGCAAAGTTGAGAAATCTGTCCCAGGGCCTGCACAAGGCTCACAGAGTGAGGGTGCTGAACAAGTCAACATCATGACAAGAGCACAACATTATGTGCACCTTCTTCTGGCAAAGTCAGGATTAGCCAAAACGCTCGTCAAGTTGGACTGCCCGAATGGCAGTGAGTCGTCCGTCTCGTCCTCATCCAACAAACGAACGTCGCTCATCTCGACGTCCCTCACTTGATGCCCATTGCGTTGGGGAGTCGCATAGTCTGACATGGTGCTTGTGCGGCCTTACTCACCGAATTCGGACAAGAGTGGGACCACTGCGAGCTGCGGGTGCGATCACCTGACCAGTAAGGGTCGCAGCACTTCTCCTGCTGAAAATGTTATCAAAGTCAAATGGCTTGACAACCACTCACTTGCGACTGATGCTTGATCGCAGCGTCATGCTACCGTGTTTCTAACTGCGAAATAGGTCAGTCGCGAACCGGCAGCATGCATGGTGGTGACGCGAACCAATGTCGGAACAGATATCCACAAGATCGTCACAAGATCGCAATGTGCGGATCGTGTAAAACGAGTCAGATGTGTACGTAGCTTTTTGTCTTGTGACGCTAAAGCGGAACCTGAGCAATGGCCTGCGCAGCATGAGGGGCGTTTGTGGTAGGGCGTCTGCCCTATGGACTGCCACTGGAGTTTCGGAATCGTATCGGATCGTTATAACACGCTTAAAAAGTGACCAGCATGTAGCAGACCACGCCTCCAAGGCATGGATGAAACTGAGCTGATCTGGGTGCTTGCCGCAGCTGCGCAGGGAGTGCAGCAGTTTCTCAGAGAGCAGAGCGACGATCAGCGGCAGCAACCTGACCCCGACTATCTGCGCAACGCGCTTCCCAGTCGATACCGCCAGGATGGACGGCCTCGCATTCCAGCATCGCCGCAGCCTACCGGCGAGTCTGCTTTGCTACTGTCGAAGTTGTGGTTGTCCTTAGAGAACAGGGCCGGAGGCCTTGTGGGAATCCCAAAAGGAACCAAGCTTCTTTTGGCTGCAAACTGCCTGCCGTTTCTCAACCGCAACGGCTTCTCATTGCCGGTGTTTGGGCAACAGCCCTTCATGACATGGGAGCACAAGCAGTTCTACCGATTGGTGACAAGCATCTTCCTACACAGTGACCTCAAGCATGTAGTGATGAACCTGGGAAGCTTGTTGCAATCGGGGAGCTGCCTTGAGCCCCAATGTGGCACAGCAGCTTATTTAGCGTCTGTCATGTCCTTGGGGTTGACTGCAAGCTGTCTAGACGGTGCGTGACTTGGTGACTGGACTTTGGTGTCGAGCAGTGCCTGCTTTGTTCGTTGTTGTTCAACACAAATACAAAGACCACTGTGCTGCTTGATGCGGTCCATGAATGTCATGCTATCTGCAGTGCTATACAGCCATTTCCTCTTCAGAAGGTTCGATGACCGGCAAGGTTACTTCTTGACAAACTCTGTTGGCGCTTCTGGCTTGTGCTTTGGTCTCCAGGTGAAATCTCAGCAACAACAAGTATAGACAATTAGTTCATCGAGCAAAGCCACTTCCCTTGTGTTGTCAGCCAATGTCTGTTGCCCGTGCAACACATGCCAGACCAACTAAAACATCCCTCTCCTTATGTTCTGTGCATGCCGTATGTTGCAAGCATTTGAGACTGAAAGCTTGTGCAGAAAAGCATGTCATCATCACACATCAGCCACCGCTTGCAAAGTCTCAATTGTAACACATGAACAACTTTTCCAAAGCCTTCTGTTTTGCAGGTTGTGGCAGACTACAGGCGGCAAGGCTTAGTGAATGTGCTGAATGCATTCAGTGTGCCAATCCGGTTTTCCTGCTGGCCCAGGTAGTCACTCAAGCTCTGTTCTCATGTGAGAAGGCCAGCTTCAAGGCCCACCTGGCTGGTATCTTTGCGGGCCTGCTGCATGTCTTCCTGCCCAAATCAGGTGAGACCTCAGCATCATACCCTTTGTGGTATGGACTCTGTTGAGTATCACATAGTGATATCTCAATTGTATATTGTACATATGTATAACTTCACATCTGGGCTGTGTGTTCACATTCTCTTCTGATGAACTCATGTTCATGCAGCATGCTGGTGCTGCGGCCATGTGCTGCTCATTCCTGTCATGTTAAGATGGCGCAATATACCGATGTAGTGATTGATGACAGGATTGATCAAATTATGAGCCAGCTGAGCCCAAGTCATGACACATCTAGCCTGCCTTTGAAATGTCAACAGCTAGTTGTCTCATTTATTTACAGAATGGAAAGGCCTGAACTTGCTGCAGTGAAGCAGCTCTACAGAGTCAGCAGAGGTAAGAACAAGAAGGCCCCACAGCGGCAGCCATGGCAGTTTTGGCTTCCATCAGAATGCAAGCACAAAGCTGCAAGCAGTGGGGACGCCCAGTGGTCAGACTTGCCAGTGCATGCTGGCTGTGCTATACTGGCTCTTGGGGGACATTGGTGGCTGCATCATCTGAAAAGGAGACGCCATGGAAGCTCTGGCAGCAATGACAGAAATGCACAACCGCAGCAGAGAGGCAATAGACACAGGGCAGCTGCTGCCAGCTGTAGATTTCAAGGAACAGCCAGACGCAATGGTCATAGGCCAAGGTTTCTGTGATTTGCTGAGAGGTGATGTGCCGGACTGACAGCAGCTCAGTGACTGAGGCAACAGCTATGGCTGTCACATGAGCAACTCCAGCAATGTGACCATGCTGCAGGTGCAGTACAAAGCAGGGCACGTATACTGTGTCGTACTTTCCACCTGCAAATTCTGCTTGTAGCTTGCTTGCATGTTTGCAGGAAGGAACATAAGCCTCTAGTGAGACATTTCATTTTGCACATAGTGAAAAGGCTGTTCATGTTGCATGAGCAGATGAGCGTGATAGTCTACTTCGCAGCAAACTTTAAGACAGGAAACAATTGGGCTGCTCATGTTGATGTGACTTAATGCACAACTCAGTAAGGCTACACAGTGTATTACCTCCACTTCAGGGTCACACTCAGAGATTTGCGTCTTTGGCCTGTAACATGTGATACCAGGCTCTGCAAAGCAGTGCATCCTTGGGATCTTTTTTCTGAATTGTTTCTGAATCAACCCTTCAGGATATGTGATATCGTATGTCACGGACACTCCTTTGGCTTAGTCAAGGTTGCATGTGATAGTCTGCACTCCGAAACCAAAGGTCAATGTTACGGTAAAGCTTAGCTGCAGGCTTGGCTCATGCAGAAGACACTGGAATACGTCGGAATGTGCATTCGGTACCTGGCTCAGCGTAAACTCACTCGTGGCAAAAACCGTGTTCACTGAGCGCTCGCAGACGGTGTTGCCGATATCACGACTGTCGCTCAACGCCTTCGGCGGCATCGACCTGACTCTGCTGCAAAGCGAGCAGCATCTGTTCGCGAGCAAGCTCCAGATCTCGCAAAGCAGCAGACCGGCGAGCAACCCGATCAGCGGCACTGGAAAGGGATAGGGCGCCCCAGCTCTGCTGTGATGACGACTGTAGGTCAGCGATTGTATCAGCAATACCATTCAACACTGTATAAACTTTGCTTTCAAAGTCAAGCTTGTCGTGCTGATGCAGCCACACCAAAGTCCGGCGCAGTTGTAGGTCGTAAACACCTCAAGAAAGTGCTTGTAGCATGTGGTAGGTGGCCCAGGACTATCCCTCGTGCTGATGTATTGTGAAGCCTTCATTTCTGATGTAATATGAAGCAATAAGTTCGGGACATGTACAGCTTGATTGTATTTGCATCTATTGTGTACCGGATCACCTTTGCGACCGCGAATTGAGTCAAGTTGTGTGTCTGAAATACGCTGTTGTGCAGCCATGACAGCAGAAGCACTGCCAATGGTAGAGCGGCTTGGCCTTCAGCCTGATGAGCAGTTTGCTGCTCCTGCGCCCTGTCTCAGCTGGTCTGGTGAACACTTTGGCATGCATATACAAATCGTCCAAAATGGTAAGCAGCTGCCTGTTTACATGTAGACGCAAAATCCACCTTGCGTTTGAGTTGTGCCTCAATGCAGGCTGGTAGAATGAATTCTGTATAGATCACTGGCTGTTGGAAGTGCTGCAGTTGTGCCACTGTGTCAGCTTTGTTGGCATCTATACATCTGCCAACCTCACCCTCACCGTCTTGGCTGTGGCCAGTTGAATATTGCAACAGCTGCTTGAGTTTTTCTGCATTCCCGACGGAGCATGACGTGCATGAACCATGAGACTATTGCCAATAGTAAGCTTGTAGCGACATGAAACTGCATAGCTGCATTCGCTTACCAGGCGTGGCACAGAAAGCACTGTATTCTCACTGCACTTGCACTTCTGCAATCACCAATCACCGATCTCAAAAAGTTTTTCCTGGTCGACTGCATAATCATGCCTTGTTACTGGACTCCCCTGTTATAGGTAAAGACGGCGAGCATGGTGTGGACAATGTTGGCACAGTGCCGGCAGCGTTGAGCACATACCTAGCCTGTCAGAGGTTCCAGCCCGACCTCATCATCAGTGTAGGCACAGCAGGAGGCTTCAAAGCTCAAGGGGCTGCTATCGGGGATGTCTTCCTGGGCACAACTACAGTCAACCATGACAGGAGAATACCTATTCCAGTGAGCTTCCTGTCTTTGCTGAATTACCTTCCAAGCTTGTTTCAACAACAGGGTGGCTTGACTCTTATTCTGGGACCAGCTGCAATCTTATCATGACAGAACAATGCTCATTCCAATATCTTGTCCTGTCTTTGCTAGCATCTGTGTTGATGTACCAGAGCAGAACAATGCCCCTAGTCATTGTGTTGTGCTGTGATGCTATGCTATTCCACTGTTTGCCATAAGGCAGCAAGCACTGTTGACAAGCTCACGTCAACAATCAACATTTATCAGGTTGTCCAAGGGTACAGTACAGAGATGGTGTCTGCAAGGGCTTTGACAGGCTGGTGCTCAGGAGACCTCACAAGAATGCTGAACACAAGCCTTTTGAGAGGTGCCAAGTCCACCTTGAGTGAACACCGCAAGAGAATGCGTCTAAATTGATGTGATTGGTTAGTCGAGACAGCCCATCTTGCATGATGGCAGAGGGTGCCTCTACCTCCAAATCTAGCCTTGTCACTTTCTTGATAAGGGGTCTCAGGTGTGACATGATGATGCTGTAATGCAGGGCTTTGACAAGTATGGCGTGGGAGCCCACACCGCTGTGCCTACAACTCACCTGCAAAAGGAGCTGAAGCTTAAGGTGACTGCCAGCACTGCATCTGCTGCTGACCTTTGTCATGTGCTGCACCTTAGGGTTTGCTGCGGCCCATCTGCATTCACACACATACTGTGCACAATCCTGCACCATGCATGTCTGAACATAGCTTGGTGTTTGACTTAATTACTCATGCCATACAACTATGTGCAAGTCACATGTAGTCGCATACCCTAGACTGCAGCGTACCCCTGAAACTGCTACATGTTGATGCTCACTGAGCTTGCTTTTGATATGATCTTTCTTGATTGAAAACAGTCTTGATGTCAGGCAGGCGTTATGGTTTCATCAGATGCAAGCCCAAGCTAATCAACAATTGAGATGACTCCTGCTAAGCATTCATGCTACAAATTGAGAGCAGCGGCTGCTGCTCTGCAGGCTGGAATGGTTTCGTCAGGCAACAGTCTGGACTACACAGAGCAGGACATGGCCTTCATGCAGAGCAACAAGGTTGCCGTCAAGGAGATGGAGGCTGCAGCTGTGGCTTGGGTGGCTGCCATGTTCAAGACGCCCATGTTCTGCTTGAAGTCCATTACTGACATAGTTGACGGTAAGCTTGTGTCCATCACTATGCCCTTCATACATGGATGTTTTGGCTTGTGCTTGGTCCTTCGCACCAGCAATATGTTTATGGTTCAGGGTCTGCGCCCTGTATATCAACCCACGACCCAAGGGTTTGTATGGTGTTGTATGCAATAATGCTGGGTCTGCATGCTCTAGAGTAGATCTACCAAGTATTTCAATCAATGCAGGAGACCGACCACCTCAGGAGGAATTCCTGGAGAACCTACAGCGCGCTGCTCAAGCCCTTCAGGAGACCATTCTGCCAGTGCTCAAGTTTGTCTCTGGCAAAACAGCCACAGAGCTTTGAGTGCAGCGAGTCTGCAACTCAGACAGATGTAAAGATGACAAGTGCTATTGGGGACTTGATCGGTGCTGACAGAGTTGTAGCCCTGGATGCACACATACCTGGCCATAGGGCTGCAGCACAACAGTAGCTATATAACAACCCCAGGAACAAGGTTGGGCTAACATGCAGGGCTACTTTGCTACAGTAGCTCATGATTTGCAGGGCATTTGCTATATGAAATTCACAGTTTGGCCCTCACGCACAGCTTGGCTTTCTATGATATGCATTTCTGCATGTTGTCATCGGCCTATCAGCGTTTCCACACTTTGCTTAATAGTGTTGACTTCCTGCTATGATTCCAAAGAGTTTGCGTCTATGTAGAGTGTGACATGGTACAAAAAACCTTTATCATGCATCAAGAGCAGCGAGACTCCAAGATCTGAACCCAAACACCTGATAAACTGGGGGTCTATGCAGTGCACAGAGGGTGTGCATGTCATGAACAGACTCTGAGGGTGAACATATCAATCCAACGTCGACATGCCGTTAGCATCATGAGCTTGGCAACTTGAGCGTGATTGCACAAATTCACAGTCAAAAGATACATGCATGAGGTACGCTTTGTTTGTACTACAATGTCTACACATGTGGCTACCTACTCCAACTACAGGGCAGGAATGTACTCAACATGCGGATCTCCTGCATTGGCTATGTGCGATTGAGAGGCGGCTTTCGACCTAGACAGAGCAGGATTCATGGTGCGTGGTCTCGAGAGCGTCGTGGCTGTGTTGAGCCTGCTGTTCAACATTGAATTGTGTTTGTCGAAAGCGGCAGTATCCACACCTGCTTGCTGGGCTGCCAGGTCAGACGCCTCCACCTGCATGCATAGAATATGCTTGGGGATGCCTGTGTCAAAACTGGTCATACATGTCAATCCCAAGTACCTTGCTGTCAGTAACCTCCAGAAGCTCTAAAACCAGACTCAAAAAGTTGAGTAAGCAAAGCCATACGGATACAAGCAAGAAAAGATGCCGACTGCAGAGTCCACCGGAAGTATGTAGACCATAACATCTGGACAGGTGCCTTGCAGCATGCATGTGGGCCTTAGTCGCACCGCAATGCTGCATAGATTGTGTAGGCGTACGCAACCTACGCCTTTTAAGCTGAAGTGACCAGATGCTCACCTGTGATTGCACATGGGACGTCATGTGAAGCACTTGCTGAGTCAGGTCAGCAGTCTGAGCTGTGAGCTGGCTGTAGCTGAGCTTCACCTTGTCCATGCTCTCTACCAGTGTAGCCTTCTTGTCTTTGCAAGCCTGCCATTCAGCATGTGTTGCAATCAGCCATGCAGACATCAAACCATTCTCAGTACAAACATCAGTAAACCATTAGTTGTTGACATTGCCCTGATTCAATGTTTGGTGGTGGAGGGCCAGCTGGTGCGGTGGCATCGCTGTTGGTACGACATGGAGCATACAAGGCCTGGGGGTTGAGGGGGATGGGTCAGGTAAAAGGTAGCACCATGTATTGCGAAACCATGTCAGGCAATGTAACAAATGCAATGCTCATGGCTGCATATGGCACTCTGCAGATGGGACTCAGCTCACGATCCTTGAGATGGTTACCATATTGTTGTGGGCTGCAGCAGATAATGCGACAATCCAACAGCAGCCTACAGCAGATTCATGCTTCTTCTCTTTATGCTTCCATGTCACCTGCCCGTGCGGCATTGCATGCTTTTGTACAAGCACCTAACACATCTCAAATGCAATGAAGCAGCTCAATGCCAGCAATGCCCAGCAATGCTGTTTTGTGTAGTAGGCTGTGACGGCCACACCTCCAGATCAGCAAGCAAGGCGGCATTGGTGACATGGCTGCCTGCATCCCTGATCTTGCGGGTGGCAACAATGGCCTTGTCGCGGGCCAGCTTGACGCGAGCCAGATCATCTCGGTGAGTCGCGAGTGCGGCTTCCACCGAGTCCAGCTCAACCTGCATGCCCTCCTTCTCCTTCTGAGCAAACTGCAGCGTCTCCTTCACATGCGTCAAGATCTGCAGGGCACACACCACACACACTATCAATCAATCAGTTTAGGGTTTACTGAGTAGGGTTTATATTGAGTCTATACTGAGAAAGAGCGGAGGAGCAGCTGCAGGTGCTCACAAGCGCACACCAGTGGAGCTGACTCACTGCATGATGCTGCCCTGTCCAATGTAGTCACTGTATGATCCAAAAGCACACTCAAAGTTTCGAAACAACATATGCATAAGGAGTGACCAGCCCCTCATGGATAATATCTGTTGAACCTGTGTACTGAACACATGCACCACGGCAACATCACTTTCATTGTTAATGGCCGTGCTGCTGAACTTTGAAACCAAAATCAACAGAAGCAAACGAAGCTCAGCACATGCAAACTGAGCGACAGAATTGTGCCAAACAAGAGCAGAACCTGGACAGTAGTGGCAGTCTTCTTCCTCAGCTTAGCGAGCTCCTCATTTCTCTCTTCAATCTTTTCATTCAGGCTCTGGTTCTCAATCTTGAGCTGCTCAAAGTCAATCAGGTGCAGACCCTCTGCCAGCTCCTCCTAGAATACAGTCTTATAGATGTTTAGCACATGCTCATCAATGCCAAAGGTCATGATGAACAGGTGTGGGTCATTTTCTCTAGATTACCGGGATGCTACTTCTTTTGTTTCAGGCTGTGATGTAGAAGGAAAAAATCTTGATGCCCTCGTAAGTCATACTCACTTTTATTTTCTCAATGTCTGCAGCTTTGCCATCAGAACCTCTGGCATGGCATTGATCCTACTCACAGCTGACCAACATTGTATGCAATTCTTGCAGGAGCGTTTGGACCAGATTGCTGCAGTTAGAGAACAATGAGCAGACAACGAGCAGAGGACGAGCAGAGCACTTCAGCACAGTGGCTTATGAGACTGGCTTGGCACAAGTCACTACATTCAAATTGGCCGAGCCGGACCATGCATGCCTGCTTGTCTCAACTTGCAGTCTCTGTGTTGTGCATATATTCAGCATGCGAGCAATGACTCACACATCTGGTTCCTGGACAGTTTTGGGCAAGGAGCAAGGTATGACCCAATAGACATCTTGGCTTCAAAACCCAGAACCATATTGATGAGAGTTCTGCTGGGAATACCTTCTGCTTGACTCGGTGCTCTATCTTAGCGAGCTGAGCCTTGAGCATGAGGTGCCTGAGTCGCACTTTCTGCAGCTCAGCGTCCTTGATGCCTTCCTGCTTGGTGTAGTCTGACAGCACCTTGTGAGGTATGGGCCGCCCTGTCTTGCTGTTCTCGGCAGCCTTGGCCACCTCTGTCAAGAAGTGGTGGAAGGTTGTGCGCAGCTCCTCGCTCTTCTTCAGCTTCTCCTCCAGAGTTGCCTGCACACATCTCAAGGTGAGAGATACATAACATGACGTGCTTGAACATGTCCTGACAATGCTGCTGTGAGCTGTTGTTGTGGCCAGCCTGGGCTGCCTTGCTCAATAAGTGCTGGAAGGTGCTGGTCCTCACTCTTGTTGAGCTTCTCTTCCACAGAAGGCTGCACGCTACACACACCAGTCAAG
>JAABVA010004403.1_pt1 | contig 13033 bp, 9 predicted proteins | sample 5560331 | NCBI WGS metagenome assembly JAABVA01 (sample SAMN12812661, study PRJNA571458) | rock metagenome | isolation source: Antarctica rocks | place: Antarctica: Victoria Land, Mt New Zealand sud | collected 2016-01-07
GCTCATCTACTCTTCACTCTACTCGCTCATCTACTCTTCATTCTACTCGTCTATCTACTCGCTCATTTACTCTTCATTCTACTCGTCTATCTACTCGCTCATCTACTCTTCATTCTACTCGTCTATCTACTCACTCATTTACTCTTCACTCTACTCGTCTATCTACTCGCTCATCTACTCTTCATTCTACTCGTCTATCTACTCGCTCATTTACTCTTTATTCTACTCGTCTATCTACTCTTCATTCTACTCTCTATCAAACGCGTCGATCAAGTGCATAAAACATGTCAAACAGTGCTTCAAACAATGCTTTCTACATGACTTTTTATCTACTCGTCATTCTACATGCTCAGCTATCTACTCGATAATCTTCGCTTCGAGCTCTATAGAGCTGACGCTAGAAAGTTCGAAGTTTTCATCTTCTTTTTCCCTTCATAGTTTCTACTTTCTAGAACAACAACAATCAAAATATCAACATGTTCAGCTATCAACTCAGCTATCAACTCAGCTATCAACTCAGCTATCTACTCGTTCATCTACTAGTCAATCTACTTGCTTCAAAACATGCTTCAAAAGACGTGTTGATCAAGCGCATAACATGAGTCAAACAGTGCTTCAAACAATACTTTCTACTGAGCTTTTCACTGAGCTTTCTACTGATCTTTCGATCGAGTCATCTAATGAGCTTTCTACTGATCTTTCGATCGATCTTTCTACTGATCTTTCTATCGATCTTTCTATCAATCTTTCTATCAATCTTTCTACTGAGCTATCTATTGAGCTATCGACTGAGCTTTCTATCAAATGCTCTATCAAACATTCTACATGCTTCAAAATACGCGTCGATCGAGCGCATAACATGAATCAAACAATGCTTTCTACATGACTTTCTACATGACTCTCTACATGACTCTCTACCAAGCATTCTTCATGTTTCCCTACCAAGCGCCCTTCATGTTTCCCTACCAAGCGTTCTTCATGTTTTTCTACCAAGCATCCTACCAAGCGTTCTTCATGTTTCCCTACCAAGCGCCCTTCATGTTTCCCTACCAAGCGCCCTTCATGTTTTTCTACCAAGCATCCTACCAAGCGTTCTTCATGTTTCCCTATCAAGCGCTCTTCATGTTTCCCTACCAAGCATTCTACCAAGCGCCCTTCATGTTTCCCTACCAAGCGCCCTTCATGTTTTCCTACCAAGCATTCTATCAAGCGCTCTTCATGTTTCCCTATCAAGCGCTCTTCATGTTTCCCTACCAAGCATCCTTCATGTTTTTCTATCAAGCACTCTTCATAACTTTCTACATGATTCTCTATCAAGCATTCTTCATGTTTAAATAGATGATTAAATAGCTACTTAAATAATCAATTCATCAAATGATTTATTTGATTACATACGAACCTTGAATGTAGAAACGTACGAAAAGTGAACATGTATTGCGCATTATATCTTTTGAGCAATTGATGTCTTTTGAGCAAATGACTGTCATCAAAAGATATAAGCGCTTGTAGCTAGCTATTAGTTGTTGATGAGTGACTATTAAAGCTTGTGAGCTAGAAGCTCAACTAAACAGATATTTTTGACTGATGCTAGCTTGGTGAGCTTGTAGTCAGTTTTAGCTGGTTTCGTCAAATGATCGATGTTAACTGTTTGTTCTGCGAAGATTTCTTCGTCATCTGATCAACATGATATATAGTGTTGTTTCTTAGACAATCGATCTATGACTGTCAGAATCGCGTTGCTTTCATCACTTTTTGATAGATTGATAATGAAGTTCAAGAATATGTTCTGTCATCATTGTTTGAATATGAGCAATGACTTCAGCAGTTCATTGATTCGATCTTTTGATGCTTTTGATCTACGATAAACGTAACAGTTTCAAATGTAACGTTTGATCGTCGTTCTCATCTTCGATCAGCAATATGATCATCTCAACAAGTCTAATGTTCGATTCATGTCAGAATGATCATTGATCAAAAGATCATGTGCTTCTTTTATTAATCAAGTGATTATTGACTGAAAAATTCATAGTCTATCATCTTTTCAGAGTACTTCATCAAGTACTCTGCAGTTGTTCAGATCAATATCTTGACAAGTTCTTCTGTTTTGTTTCATGACTATTCAAATATTGAAGCACAGTTGATCTGTTTAATTTTCAACTATAATCTGATTCTGAATAAAAATCATCTCTTCGATCAAATTTTGATTAGCTTTTGATTTGAGTTTCAAATCTGAGTCAGATTCTGAGTCAGATCTGAATCAGCTTTCTGATTATTTTCTTGATCAGCTTCTATTGACTGCAGTTCAAATTTGCCTTCAAGCAATAGCATCTGATGCTGATATAGCTTTCGATCATTGTTTGCTTCAACTGACTTAACGTCTGACATTCTGATCAGCGCGTCAACTTTCAAATTCTGTTTTTTCGACTGATATATGATCTTGAAGTTATATTCAGATAACTTCTCAGCTCATCTAGCTTGTCATCTGATCAGTTCTTTGATGATCATGAAGTACTTCAAATTCAGATGATTGATGAAGATCTTGATTAAAATATTCATACATTTCAATTTGAGACATCAATGTTTCAAACAGCGAATAATAATCAGCAGTTCTTTTTCATAGATCTCGTAGTTGCATTCTGCGAAAATCATGTTCTTGCTATAGAAGATCACTGAATGTAAGATGTCTTCATCGTCATATTGAGACAATACTTTGTCGTTCACATAGTTCAAGAAGTTCGTTTTCAGAATAGCTTCTTTAGTCGAGTTGAAATGCTTCAGAATGAAGACTGTCATCATTTGTTGCTTTAGTTCTTCAAAGATCATCTGACAGATCTTTGTTCATTCAAAAAGATGATTTTTTCAAGTCAACTTTATCATGAGTTGAATGATCTTTGAGAAGTTCTTTATGAATCATTGATAGAAATTGCAGAAGTCAATGAAGATTTGCACATGAGTCAATGATCGCGACACTTCTCAGTTTCGAATCACATCTACTTTTCAAGAGTTCATTCATAAATCATTGATAGATATCAGTAGTTCAAGAAACGAGATTTTCTGAATCTTGAATTCACACTTGTCAATATCTATCTGCAGATCGACTTCACGAAGCTTGTTTAGCACTTCTTTCACATGAGTTCTATGTTCTTTCAAGATCTTGCTGTAGATGAGAATATCATTCAAATATGTCTGACAGAATTTATGTAGATAGTTGAACAACACATTGTTGATATAGTGCTAAAAGAACGTGAGTTCATTGATTAATTCAAAGAGCATTACTCTATACTTGTAGACGTCAAAGAAAGTAACAAAAGTAGTTAAATCTTTGCTTTCTGAACTCATGCGCAGTTTATTGAACGTGATGATAATGTTGAGTCAAGTCAGATACTTACTGTCTTGAATTTGAGCTAGTACTTTGTCTATCAAGAGTATTGAATAACGATTTCTTTTAATCAGAGCATTCAGTTTTTGATAGTTCACGCAAAAGCGAAGACTGTCATCTTTCTTTTTGACAAATAGTATTGACGAAGCAAAAGAAGCTTTGCTGAGTGTGATGAACTTCTTCTTCAAATTCTCTTCTAGATACTCTTTGATCTTCTGCAACTTGTAGCTCGACATAAGATACAATCAACTTCTAGAAGATTGATTCTCATCTTCTAATTCAATCTTATGATCGTATGATTGATGCAAGGGCAACTGCGTTGTCTTTTCTCTATCAAAAACATTCAGAAAGTCGTGATAGACTATCAAAAGCTTCTTCTTCAGTTCATTTAATGACATGACAGAGATCATTTCATTCAGTTCTGCGAAATCTTCAACTGAGCTAAGCGCTTTGTTGATTTCACTAATGATCAAGAAGAAGATCTTGATCTTCTTATTCTTGACTAGAGTTCAATACGCAGCGACTTCAATCATAGTAATATTGACGAACTCTTCTTTCTTAGTAGACTGAATGAGTCGAGAATGATCGAGATCAACTTGAGTGCTTTGCTTTCGTCTGAGTACAGGTTCAATGAATCGAACAGATTCAATGAATCGAACAGATTCAATGAATCGATTCACTGATTTCTGATTCGTGAGTCTCTTCAAAATGATCGTTGATGTAACAATCAAGTTCAAGTTCTTTCGTTTCATTTTGCAGATTTCGCTTGACTCAGATCTGTGAAATGCTGATTGACTGCTTGCTTTTGAAACGACAGATTTCAATGTTCAAATATTCAATGATGATATTAATCGATTGTTTGCAGAATCTACCAAAATTTGATTTCTTTTCAATCAAAGATTTTCAATGATTATCTTGTGCTGATCTAGACAAGTTATCAATAGAAACATCATTTCATTCTTGTGTTCTTGAATCATGATTGATGTATACAGAGCGTGTGTAATCGACTTTTCGATCAGAGATTTCATCATATGATCAAATCAACTTTGATTTTGACAGCGATATTGACTGAATATCAAAGCGTTCACATAACTCTGACATCAAAGATTCATCCATGAAAGTCATGTCAGTGACTTCAGTATTTATCAGAGCAAAAGATCTGAATATCTTTTCTAGACTACTCAAGATGACGTCAACAGTGAACGACTTGAAATCAAATGAATCATTAGACATGCTGATGAAACAGAATATGAGTATATCGCTCTCAGTCACTACTTTGACGAAAGCAGATCATTTTTCAAATTCGTAGCGATCTCATGCACTTGAGTCGTCTCAAAACAATTATATGCTCTATGTTCTGATTTCTTGCATTTGAAGCAGAGTTCTTTCTTAAACAACTCTTTCTGAATAGAGTTAAGATTCAATCTTCTGAGTTTCTTTCATGAAGAGACTGATGACGTGAGTCGAGCAGTCAATGTGCTAGAGACAGAGCGAGCAGCTTGAGTCGTTGATGCTTTGACGACTGATCGAGCGTTCAATTCAGTTAATCTAACATTGACTTGCATGCAGATGTTGATAAACTCATTCAAATCTATGATTCATTTATTGAGCGTTGCTCGTTGAAGATTTGAGCTGATCTTGTGCTGAAAATCATTTAGTAAAGTCTCGTTATTGTATTCTAGTTCTGCACTAAATCTCTGAAATTTCATTCAAATTTCATTCAAGAAAATCTTGTTCTGATACAGCTTCAAGTACTGTTGTTGAGTCATGTGATGATGATTAAGATCGTCGTACATCTTATTAATCATTGATAGTACTTCTTCGACTTCTAGAAACGAGTTCAAGAAGGTATTTTGCATGCAAGATGCAATATGTTTGATCGCAGCTTCACTGACTCAACTTTCAATGTACGTAATCTTCAACTCTTCAATAGAAAAGTGATTCTTATTTGTCTTCAGCTTGTTTCACATTCAAGACAGTCAATTGTCTACATTCTGCGTCGAATCTTCAAACAAAGATGAATTCAATAACTTGATCAATTTCGAGAAATGATCTTCAGAAATTAAAGTGCTTTGTCAACTTGATGCAGCTTTTAAATGATGTATAATCACGTTCTTGTCTTTATTCTCTTTCTGCAGATGCGTCTGCATAATCTTCAACGTGATATTTATCTCGTTGACATCTTCTAACATCTGAATCATGTCATTGTGAATCTTGATTTCGATGTCGTGCTGTTGACATATGTACTTGATAAAGATAACAATGTCGTCAGCTTCATGAGCGTTTATTCAAGCATTCAATTCAGTGTTGATGCTGATCTTGATCATTTCGTGATCAAAGAGCAACGCGTTTGTGTTCTCTTTTTCTGTATTTAACGACGCATTCGTGTCTTCTTCTTCTGATGCTGCTCAATTCTGTGATAGAAGTGATTCTCTTCTAACATTTTGAAAGTCGTAGTGAGCAATGCTCACTGATTCTGATTCTGTGCTTCTAATCATTGTATGAATAGAAAATTGCTGATCGAAATTCTGATGTTACTCTATTGAACTTTCTGAGTTCAAGCAACGAGTAATACTCTATCAAACTTTCTGAGTTCAAGTATTGCTGAAATTTCTGATTTCTGATGACGAGCTCAATAAAGAGTTAATCAAGAGCAACGCGTTCATGTTCTTTAATTCTGATTCTATCGAAATTTCTGATTTTGAATCAAGATTCTTCTTTAGAAATTTCTGATTTCTATCAAGCTTTCTGAGTTCGAGTTCTGATTCTGCTGTTAAAATTTCTGAGTTCGACTTCTGATTGAGTTGATTGTGTAGCTTGTTTTTGTATCGTCTACACGTTGATAGCAAGATTAATGAGCTTTGAACTAATGTTATGAGTTTGCATAGAGCGAATCATATGAGTGTATTCTAACTAGAAGTTCAAAGCTAAAGAAGAAAGAAGATGAAACACGTCGAGAATTTTATACTCACGAAGGCGCGCTAGGTCACTAGCGTGTCAATATCAGCTCTGTACTAGTCTATGATAGTTTAACACGAACTATGTTAGGCTAATTCAGAGTAACAAGGCACGCTCGCAACAGAATCACGCATATTTTCAACTCAACATGACTTAACTCAACTGTGAATTGAGTCAATTTAACTCGACTCGTCAAGAACTTAAGCTTGATGTCAAAAGAACTAAATATAGAAATTTTTTCAACTTTTACATTATCTTTTTGCATTATCTTTTTGCATTATCTTTTTGATAGAAAGTCATGAAGAGAAAACATGAAGATCATTTGATAGAAACATAAAGAGAAACATAAAGAGAAACATAAAGAAAAACATGAAGAAAAACATGAAGATCATTTGATAAAGAGTCATAATGAGAAAACATGAAGATCATTTGACTTTGATAAAGAGTCATGACAGAAAAACATGATAGAAAGTCATGAAGAGAAATCATGTAAACTGTTCAATTAAACTATTTACATTTATTTAATATCTTGTTGAATCAAATTGAGTTTTTGAGTCAAGTTGTTGAATTAAGCTTTTCAACTTGATTCAAGTTGTTAAGTTCAACTTCTCAACTCAATTCAACATTTTTTCAAAAAAAATTCAACTCAATTTGATACTTTTTAAGTTGAATACTCAACTTGAACTTGAATACTCGACTCAACATGATCAGTTTAACTAAATGAATAAACAAAATTTATAAAAGTGATATTAAATTGATTGTTAAGTTAAGTTTCAATAGACTGATCATTGAGTCAAGTTTTGAGTTGACATTTTGAACTTGAATCGAGATTGAGTCAAATTGCTCATATTTTCAATTTGATGCAACTCAACTCAACTGAGAATTGAATCAATTTAACTTGATTCATCAAGAATTCAAGCATAACGTCAAGAGAGCTAAATATAGAAAATTTTTCGATTTTTGACTTTTGTATTATCTTTTTGCATTATCTTTTAATAGAAAGTCATAAAGAGAAACATGAAGATCATTTGATAGAGAATCATGATAAGAAACATGATGAGAAACATGATGAGAAACATGAAGAGAAACATGAAGATTGTTTGATAGAAAATCATGATGAGAAACATAAAGAGAAACATAAAGAGAAACATAAAGAGAAACATAAAGAGAAACATGAAGAAAATATGAAGAGAAACATGAAGAGAAAACATGAAGATTGTTTGACTTTGATAGAGAGTCATGACGGAAAAACATGATAGAAAGTCATGAAGAAAAATCATGTAAACTGTTCAATCAAGTTATTTACATCTATTTAATATCTTGTTGAGTTGAATCGAGTTTTCAAGTTGAGTTGTTGAGTCAAGCTTCTCAACTCAACTTGAGTTGTTGAATTCAACTTCTCAATTCAATTCAACACTTTTTCAAAAAAATTTCAATTCAACTCAACACTTTTCAAGTCAAGTATTCAACTTGAACTCAAGTACTCAACTTGACATGATCAGTCTAAGTGATATGACAATGTGATATTCTAAGCGAATACAGAATGAGTATATATTATGATAAAGTTAATTATTAAGAAGTTCTTGATAACTCAAGAAAATCAATCAACTATAAAAAGTTTGTTAAACATTGTTAAGTTGAACATGACATAATTCATGATATATTAAGTTGAAAATATGATGTGATTTAACTGATGTCTTGACAGAGTTACAGAGTTTCAGAGTTAATTCAGATTTGATCTTCAACTTAGTCTTTGATTCTAGTCTTTGATTTAATTTATATGTATCAATTTATCATGATAATTATCTTTTTTTTAAGTGAATTCATTCTCAATCTTAATAATTAATGTCTTGATTTATCTTGATAAATGATGATGTATACTCATGATTTCACTTTAGAAACTCTTGATAAAAATCTTCAAATCTTCATGAAAAAACAAGAAAAAGAAAAACTTTTGATTAAATGATGATTCATCTTCAATTATAATGTGTATAAATGACATTATAAATAGTATATGTGATGTATAGTTGATGTAAATGACAGCAATGATGACGTGTAGATAACGCATAAACATTGTTTATTAAACTGATCGCGTTCAGTCGAGTCATTGAGATCGAGTCGAGTTTTCGACTCGTTAAGACTCAATTCAAGTCAGAATTCTTGACTTGAGTATTTGAGTTGAGTTGAGATGTTCGACTTGAATATTCAAGTCGAGTCAGAGAATTGAAATCAAGTATCGACTTGAAATTCTCGACTTGACTCGTCAAGACATGAAGATAGATAGATAAATATTCTATTATAGCTCTTTATCATAGCTTTCTATCATGTTTTTCTATCATAGCTTTTCTTTCATGACTTTCTTTCATGACTCTTCTTCATGACTCTTCTTCATGACTTCTCTTCATGACTCTCTATCAAACAGTCTTCATAGTTTCTTGTCATGACTTTTTATCATAGCTCTCTATCATAGCTCTCTATCAAAGCTCTCTATCATAGCTCTCTATCAAAGCTCTCTATCAAACGATCTTCATGTTTCTCTTCATGTTTTTCTTTATGTTTTTCTTTATGTTTCTCTTTATGACTTTCTATCAAAAAGATAATGCAAAAAGATAATGCAAAGGCGAAAAACCGGAAAAATTTCTATATTTAGCTCTTTTGACGTCATATTCGATTGCTTGACGAGTCAAGTCAAGAACTTGAATCAAAGTCTGACTCAAGATCAATATTAAGTCGAGTCAGAAGATTCAACTTGAGTATTCAAGTTGAGTCAGAAGATTCGACTTGAGTAATTGAGTTGAGTCAGAATGTAGATATGAAAACTTGATTCAACAATCAGTCTATTGTTTATCTTTTGAGTAAATAATGTTGTTAAGATGATAAAGCATAAACAAGAGTGAATAATAATTGTTGATTTGTTTATCGCTTTTTCGGTTTTTCTCAACTTCTCACTTTCTTCAACTTTATCTTTTTTCAATCATGATCATATTTTTATCATTGTATAATTACTTTTGACAAACTTTGAGTATATTTATATCATAAAAGTAAGAGATCTAAATTATGAATTATGAACATACAGCGATGCTCAAAGAGAGTTGTAAGATGATGAAGTCAACTGATGATCAAGTTAAGATCATTATGAAAGTAAGTGATGTTACAACTTGAGATTTCACGACTATTATTGTAACTAACAGTATCATAAGTCTGTTTAAAAGACATTGATCAAATGTGATGATCATAATGCTGCTGATGCTGAATCACTCATGATGATGCAAATGTCATCAAATTTTGATTGAAAGCTCATCACTTCTACTATTCAAACTTTCAAGTATGTCTCAACTATCAAAAAAGAAATTCAAAAGATGATGAAAGAAGAAATGATTACTGATGCTTTGTCAATGATCTTGTTGAATTCATAGACTTCGCGAAATTGAAAAATGATGATGAGATTCATTTATTTCACTTCTTGATGTCATTACTGATGCTTTTCAGCTGTCAATTGTGAAAATAAGCGAAAGAAGCATTGCTGATCTCAAAACTTTAAATAAAGTAATTTGTATAAAGTGTGCTTGAGTTCTACACATCGAGAATAAAGCATCACTATGTGATGTCATCTTTCAGAAAAAGATAATGTACAAAAAGTGTGCTCATTATGCAAATAATGAAGATTTTTGTATTGCAATGAATATACTTATATGATATGTCTGCTAAATGCTCATGATTCAATGTTTAAATTTTTAACATTTGCATTTTGACTGTTAATGAATTCTTTCATCTGCAGAAAATTCATGATAGTGCGATTGAAAATGAAGAAGAGAACATCATTCTGAAAACATTCACTGCTCATCAGAAAATTCTTTACAAGAAATTGATGACAACGACTCGTGTAAAGAATTGTCTCAAGAAAGTTCACAAACTCAAGTCTTTAAAGATTCAAAAGCTCATTCTTAAAGAAATGATGATTATCAATGACATTATCAGAGAAATTCTGAATGTAAAGTGCTTTGTGATATGTTCAATCTTAATTATATATCATTTTGTCAACATTTTTAATTGTTCTGATATATTTTAGTACAATCTGTTGTCTTTCAAATCTTTATCTTCACGTCTTAATGTAAATCTGATAATGAAGAAGAAGAAGAAGTCTGTGATCTTGTCTCATGTGAAAGATGTTTGATAAAGTGATGATTGAATAATGTTTGTTGTGTCGTGATGATTACGCTTTCTTGTCGAACGCGTTTAAGCATCTTTGCGCTTTTTTATTCTGTTTATTGATTTACATATGTGATCACTTTATTAAAGAGTGAAACTATCATAATACAGTGATTCTTCTTTTCTAATAATGAGTTTATGCTTGAAAATGAGTGATTATGCTTTTCGCTTACGTTTCAGCCTTGTTTTGAAAGCTTCTATAAGCTTCAAAACATCTTTCATATCTTCGCTCAATATTCATTGATTATATTCAATGAGATATTCTTTTCATTGTATCTTATAATATAAGATTTTCTTTCTTTTTCGCTTCTATAAAATCTTTTCTATCTTTCATTCTTGCTCATCATCAATGTCAAAATCATGTTTAAATGATACAATCAATGAAGATCAGAGTTGATAGTGCTTGATCTTTAAAGATAGCTATAACTGAATATTAAGAATACAGAAGAAGATTGATACAAAAGCTTTTATTTATGTAATGTTCAAAGACTATGCTAGGCTTGAAAGAAATGTGTTTGTGACACAAGAAGAATATGATGTAAATGAACAAGATGTTGATGAAAGAAAAGAATGTTGAGAAAGAAAAAAAATATTAAGTCATATCTGAGTCATATTTGAGTCAAACCTGACTAGCTCATTGATTAAAGCTTCAGTCTTGTTCAGTCTTATCAGTCTTGATACGCTCATAACATTACTTTCTTCTTCAAAAATTCATGTTCGCATGAATGTAGTTTATTTGCTCACTTTTGTTGATAGTTATTTCGATATTTAGCACGATTTGTTTGAATATAACTTATGAAATTCGTTCAAAACTTTCTTTGAGTCATTGAATTTCTCTTTATCGACATAGTATCATTCATCGTTTCTATCTAGATCTGTTTCTTTGACTTTGTACTGTACTCAATCTCGATAGCATCTGAAGTTCAATATATTATTTATCTTTCAATGTTCATTGTTTTTAATAGTGATTGATCTGAGTGATTCTGAATGCTGTTCTGATAAAGAGTCTTCTGAATATGATTGCAGTAGCTTCGAGCTGAACATCGAATGCAGATGCTTCATGCTGACTGATAGATGAAAATGATAGAAGATATTCACTTTGACAGTGATTTGATAAAGATTTAACTGTTTGTCTTTCAAATCTTTGCAGAGTCTCGTTGTCTTGACATTTCTGAAAGATAGTCAAACTCAGTCATTTGCTTTATAGATGATGTCTCATTTATGTTTATTGATCTGAACTTTGATGATCAGCTTCATCTTTTTCAATTATTAATGATCAAAGTAACTCTTTCATTCAAATGACAATATCATCTGCTTTTCTAGCTTTAAGTCGTTCACAAGTTGTTTTATAGTCAATCATATCTGAATCGAAACTAATTCAAGAGTGAAATTCTTTATTAAAGTAGAAGAAAATCATTGAAGTGATTGAGAAAATATTGAAATTGTTGCTGAATTTCATCATAGATATTTATTTGACTCAGTCGTTCTGCATGTAACTGCAGTAAATTCTAAGTTCGCGTTCAACGTCTTGATTGACTTGTTTTGATTGATCGTTGATCTCAGAATGATAGACTGTAAATAAACTAGCTGTGATTCTCAATCATTTGCAAAGACTTTTTCATATAATCAATATGAATTGAGAATCTCTGTTCAAAACAATAGAACTGAATAAATCATGCAGTTGATAGACGTTTCATAGCACGATTCAAATCGTTTCTTCAACTGAGATGTCATCATTTTCTTAATGACAGAAAACATAGTGATGTTCTTTGATGAGATGACATATAATTATGCAAATGACGTTATAACTTTCTGACAGAGATAGTTCAGTGATGAAGTTCATAGCTATATCTTTTCAGCATTTCTATGAAATTGAGAGAGAATGATGAAGTTCATTGATGCAATTTCTAGAAACTTTGCTTCGCTGACAAGCATGACAGTTTCAAATGTATCATCAAATAGTAGCTTAATGATCTGATCAATAGTAAAAATGTTGAACTAGATTGATGATTTGTTTATTGTCGAGATGAAAGATTGAAGATTGATCATGCACTTCTTGTAGTAATTTCGTGTGCATGTTCTCAGAGATTCACAGTAAATCTTTTCTAAATAGAACGTCGTCAATGATTTTGCAATTCTTCAGTTTGATGACATGAAATTTGAGCTTGTTTTCGTTCATAACTTGTTTATATTTAATGCAGAGCTCATCTGTTTAATTGATCATTCATACTCGTTGATAGAGATTTGCTTTCGATTCAATAAATAGAACATTGATTCTATTGAAGATCAAAATAGTCTGAAAATGATCTTCAAGACGCTGAGCTGATTCAAAGATGTTCGCTAGAGACATTCTGATTAAAGCATCAACTTTAGTGTTTATTTTACCTGATCTAAAGATGATCTGAAAGTTGAACTTTGATAGAATGTTCAGATAGTTGACTTATCATCGACTCAACTGTTTGTTTTTCATGAAGATTTTCAAAGTCT
>JAABVA010004404.1_pt1 | contig 13026 bp, 13 predicted proteins | sample 5560331 | NCBI WGS metagenome assembly JAABVA01 (sample SAMN12812661, study PRJNA571458) | rock metagenome | isolation source: Antarctica rocks | place: Antarctica: Victoria Land, Mt New Zealand sud | collected 2016-01-07
GGCACCTTCGGCTCGGTCAAAGACCTCAACGCCAAGATCCGCACCTTCGTCGACGGCTGGAACGACCGCGCACACCCGTTCGTCTGGACCAAGACCGCCGACCAGATCCTCACCAAAGCCAACCGTCTAAAGACTTCAGAGACGCGACACTAGGTTTGTACTGTGCAGAGTCGACCGGCTTGGGGGCAGGCGATGTCGACTCGGACGATGCGATGAACGCCGAGCTAGCGGCGCTGCGTTCACAGCTCGGACGGTTGCAGGCCGAGAATGCGCGGCTGTCTCGGTTGCTTCGGCTCCGTCCAGGCGAGGCGGCTCTCCCCGCCGCTGCTCAGAGCGGGATCTTTCATGTGGATCCGGGTCCTGTTGATGCTGGTTCCTCCGCGGCGGTGAAGGTGGCGTTCTACGAGCGGCTGTTCGGGAGCCGCCGGGACGTTTATGCGGTGCGCTGGGAAAATGCCCGTACCCGGCGTGCCGGCTGGATGCCTGCCGTTCGCGGACGTTGGCGCAAAGGCACACGACCGGCGGCCGGGGACTACCTGCCGTTGACCGAGCAGGTACTGACCGCTCACTTGTCTGGTCAGCTTGACATCGGGCTGTATCCGCTGCTGGACGGCGACCTGTGCCATTGGCTGGCGGCGGATTTCGACGGTCCGGCGGCGATGCTGGACGCGCTCGCATACTTGAAGGCCGCTCGCGCGGCCGGCGCACCAGCTGCGCTGGAGGTGTCTCGTTCGGGGTTAGGTGCCCACGCCTGGCTGTTCTTCGCCGCTCCGGTTGCTGCTGCCACCGCCCGCCAGCTTGGTGCCGGCCTGCTTCGTGAAGCCATCGCGCTTCGCGGCAGGATGGACCTGGCCAGCTACGACTGGCTTTTCCCATCCCAGGACGTGCTGGCGACCGGCGGGATCGGCAACCTCATCGCCGCCCCTTTGCAGGGTCGATGCCGTCGGCAGGGCACCACGGTCTTCTTGGATCTGGCCACGCTGGAACCACACGAGGATCAATGGGCGTACCTGTCCAGCGTCGCTCGGCTGTCTCCCCAGGAGGTGACTCGGCTGGCCCGCCGGCTCGGGACGGTAACGGTCGGCAGCGCAGTGGATCGCGTGCGAGCGTCGACGTCGACCCGGATCCAGGTGCCCGCACCGCCGGTGGTGCGGGCTCGGCTTGCTGCGACGCTGACGGTGCAAGGCGCGGAGCTCCCGCCGGCGCTGGTCGCGACCCTTAAACATGCCGCGTCGATGACGAACCCGGCTTTCTACGAACGGCAGCGTCGCCGGGCGTCGACGTGGAACGTGCCTCGATTCCTGCTCAGCTACGACGAGACGGTGGACGGCAGCCTCATCGTGCCTCGTGGCATGACCGATCGAGTCGAGGATTTAGTGCGCCAGGCCGGGAGCCGGTTGGAGGTCACCGACGACAGCACGTCCGGACAAACGCAAGCATTCAGCTGCGCAGCGACTCTTCGGACTGAGCAGCAGGTCGCTCACGATGCGCTGGCGAAACATCAACTGGGGGTCCTCGTTGCACCGCCAGGAGCTGGCAAGACCGTTGTCGCCTGCGCGCTGATCGCAACCCATTCGGTGTCGACGCTGGTGCTTGTGGATCGCAAAGCGCTCGCCGACCAGTGGCGTACCCGCATCACGGAGTTACTCGGCGTCAAGCCGGGCCAGCGCGGCGGGGGTCGCAACAAGCTCCGCGGCAGAATTGACATTGCGATGTTGCAAACACTTGCCCGGTCCGGGGATGTCGCAGCCTTGACGCAGCAATACGGGCTTGTCGTCGTCGACGAATGCCATCACATTCCCGCGGCAGCTTTCGAGCATGCGGTACGCCAAATTGCGGCTCGGCGCTGGCTCGGGCTGACAGCCACCCCGTACCGCCGCGACGGACTCGAGGATCTGATCTCCCAGCAGCTCGGCCCTGTTCGGCACACCATCACCCAGCCCCAAGCCGGAACATTGCCTGCACAGGCAACAGAGGCCGCCACGCCCGATCCCGTGCTTCGTGTTCACCCGACAGCTTTCCGCTACGCCGGTGACGCCGATCCATCCGCACCCGGCGGCATCAGCGCCGTCTATCGTGATCTCGCCGCCGACGTGCCGCGGACGCAACAGATCGTTGCCGACGTCGTGGATGCTCTGGGCCGCGGGCGGCACTGCCTCATCCTGACGCAGTGGATCACCCACTTGGACCATCTGACCGACGCGCTGAACCGCGAAGCGGTTGAGGCCGTTGTCCTTCGCGGCGGGATGAGCGTGAAAGCACGAAAAGCAGCCCTGGAGGCGCTTGCACCGTCCCCCAACGGACCACCGCTGGTCGCCGTAGCAACCGGTTCCTACATCGGGGAAGGATTCGACTGCCCCATTCTCGACACGCTCTTTCTCGCCGCACCAGTCGCGTTCCGGGGTCGGCTCGTGCAGTACGCCGGACGGATTCTGCGGCCCTACCCTGGTAAGCACACCGCAGAAGTACACGACTACCACGACGTGCTGACAGGAGTCCTAGCTTCCTCGCTGGCCAAACGGGCACCCGGATACGTCAGCCTCGGCTTCCCCGACCCACGTCGACAGAGCGGACCAGCTCCGGTGTTCGGAAGCGCTGGGCGTGTCGGGCTCCTTTGAGCCGGCATATGATCTCGCTGTGCGAGTTCTCGCATTCCCACCGCTGCGGGTTGAGCCAGCCACCTGGGCCGCTGGGTAGCCCTGATGGTCGAGCAGGGTCGTGATCAGGCGGGCGACCGGGAGATTCGCTTCGGTGAGCTTGGTCGGTGGTCAAGCGTGAAGGTTGCTGACGCAGGCAGCAGGTATCGCGGAGCACGCCGCAGCTGCTCTAAGCCGGGCAGCAGAAAAATCTCTGATGTGCCCCGGGGAGCTGTTCAGCCCAGTGACTTCACGGCCTCGTCGGCGGCGGCGAGGTTGAAGTCTTTGGGGTCGAAGGGCCTCCCGACCCACTCGAGAAGCTCGGTGTGCTCTAGGTGCGTCAGGTCGTTGATCGCCTGCAGGAGGTTCTGATAGCCCCGCCGGCCCGCCGCAGTCGTGGGGTGGGCAGCTGCCTGCCTGCCAGGCAGGTCGCAGAGCGCTGCGGCGCGAGCACCTCCTCCACGACCAGCACACATGGCGCCGGCCGTCGCCGAAGTCCTAGGTAGCCGAGCTTGTCGCCAGCGGCGTGCACGACCTCGTGCAGCCGGGTCCGCTCCTCCCGCAGGACCCCATCACCGACGTCCAAGCCGGGGTGGGCTGTCCCCAACGCTGGTCTCCGCTGGTGAACTCGTGCAGGTGACCGCCGCTCCAGCCCACTGCCGCTTGCACTGCAGCGTGCACCTTGCCCAAGTCCCAGAAGCCGGGCAGGACCAGGCGCCGCAACACCGCCGGCTTCACATCCCGCAGTGTGATTCTGATGCGGTATGCCGGTACTTGTGCGAGCCCGGACACGGGTTTCACGGCTCTTCGCGGTGATTGATCTTGATGGGTGTGTCGTAGCGGGCTGAGGAGCCCGCGGCCTCACTGTGGTTGGTGTCGAATCACCCAGCCTCGAAGGGGCCGCGAGCATGGAGCACGCTACGTCGCTGTTGTACGACCTGGAAGGCTTCCGGGTCGCCGAACTCACCGTCGACCCGTTGGGCATCTGCATGCTGGTGCTCGAGTGCACGCAGGTCCAGGGCTGCCCGGACTGCGGGACGGTCACCGGCCGGGTGCACTCCCGGCGGCCGGTCCAGGTGCGGGACTTGCCGTTCGGCCGGCCGTGGCTGGTGCGCTGGGACAAGCGCCGCTTGTTCTGCGACCAGGTGCGGTGCCCGCGACGCACCTTCGTCGAGCGCTCCAGCCAGCTCGGGCCGCGCCAGTGGCTCACCGACCGGTTGCGCAGCCAGCCGGAGCGGGCGGTTTCAGGGTCGCGGCGGGCCGTCTCGGACGTGGCCCGCGAGTACGGGGGGTCGTGGTGGAGCGTCAACCCCGCCCTGGTCGCCGCTGCCGCCAGGGTCCGCGGCCCGGCAGCGGAAGGGGTGTGGCTGCTCAGGGTTGATGAGACCCGGGCCCGGTCGATGCGCTGGCTACTGTCCGACACTGGCTGGAAACGGTCCGACCCGTGGATGACCAGCTTCGTCGACCTCGACCCCGCCCACGCGGGTGGGCTGCCTGGGCTGGCTCCGGGCAGGTCCGGCACGTCGGTCCGGGGCTGGCTGGGCCGGCAAAGCCAAGCGTTCCGGGACGGCATCGAGGTCGTCGCAATCGACCCCTCGGCGCCGTTCGCCCGGGCGCTGCGACAGCAAGGGCGAGCGTGGCGAGCTCGGACGCCGGCACCGTGACGAGCCCGGGCAAAGCGCTTCCGCCGCCGCGGCCGGTCCTTGATGCGGGCCGCTGCCTGTTCAGCGGAGATGACTGTGATGGCGGGCCGTTCCCAACGGAGAACGTCTGCGTGCGCCGTAGGCCGGGAGCGACAGCGAGACGGCGTCACAGCGTCGTGCGACTTACTGAGTACCGGAGCGAGTCGCTGAGGCGCCGTCACGACCGAGCGCGACAGATGCGCTCACATAGTCGGCGTCACCACAGATGCATCCCGGTGTCCGCTGACGAGGTCGAGCCGGCCACTGCGGCGGCCCGGCTCGAAGGTCCAGGCGCATTCAACAACTGGGCTGCGATGCACACGCAGCTCCGGAAGATGTGCCGCGACGACCGACGTTGCCAGCATCACCCCGGCCAGCGCGGACTGGTGCGCCAGCGGAACGACAACATCTCGCTCCACGAGCCCAGGACGCGCCTCGATGAGGCCGGCTCCGCAGATCCCGCCGCGGTACAGCTTGCCGATGCGCACATGCGCCCACTGTGCGGCCGCCTCCGGCTCGAGACGGCCGGCAACGACGAGGTCGTCGAGCAGCGAGGCGACCAGCCACGCATCGGTGTCCGGCGGCGGCGCGACGTCGCGACGACCGGCACGACGGGAAGCGGCTGTCCCACCGGGACGTCCGTCACGAAGTACGCGAGCACCCGAAGTGCAGCAGCCAGTCGTCGCCGCGGTGAGGTCGCGCGCGGACGTGACCGAGGCGCTGATGGCCCGCTACGAGGGACGGATACCGCTGACCACGGTAGGTGAAGTGGTGCGCCAGGTGCTGCGCGAGCACGGGCAGCTGCCACCGCCGATGGCCGCTGTCGACGCGGCCGCCGCCGTCCGGCTCGAGCGGCTCGCAGCCGGGCTCGGGACCGGGCGGGCCGATGGCCTGAGATGAGCAGCGATGCATGACGCGAGCACGTAGCCGGCGGCGCCTGCCGCCAGGCCAGGGTTACCCGGCGGGCCGCTGTCCCGGCCGGCTGGTAAGGGCGGCCAGCCGCTGTTCAAGGACGGCAAGCCGATCGTCAACGTCAGCCAGCGGCTCAGGGTCGTCACCCGCCAGGCCGGCAGCTGGGACACCGGGCAGGCCGGCAGCTGGGCCGCCGCCAAGGTGGGCAAGGCCCTCTACGATCCCCGGCCGCGAGTTCGGATGCCTGTCCGGGTAGCAGGCGCACCGTGCCGACGCATCCGTCGGCTTTCCAGGTGCTCACGATCAAAAAGCCGGCCTCGGCGTGCACTGAGACCCGGACCGCGCGCCCTTCGCCGCGTAGGTCGTGGGCCCACCGCGAGTCCGGGGACGGCGGCGCCAGTTCCATGCCAGGAACCTGCGGCGAGGCAAAGGTCACGTCAACGCGCCCCGCGGCTGACCCCTGAGGTCCGCTCAAGCCCTTTGGAATACCCAGGAGGCCCCGCTCCCGGTGGAGATCGAGGCTGGGGGTCTACCTGGTGCGGTCCCGGTTCCGCATCCGCTCGTCGAAGTACTGCTCGGCCCATTCGAGCAGGGTGCGGCACCGGGCGCGCCGGCTCTTGCTGCGCGGGGCCTTTCGCCGGGTCTGGGCGTCGAGCCGGGCGAGCTCGTCGTCTCGGCGGAGTTCGGCTGCGATCTGCTCGCAGCGGCGCCGCTCGCCCTCTGAGAGCACACCTGGAGCCTGTCGACGCGGCTGGGTCTGGCAAGAGGGCGGGCACCTGCCCAGTTAGGCCGTCCTTGCGGTGACGCGGCCCTGGCGGTCGGCTGGTTTGCTGGCGGTGCGGGGTCACCCGCTGCGCGCACAATGTGTGGTGCTGGGGGTCCGCCGGTTGGCGGGCGCAGGGTGGGGATCGGCCGGCCGGCCGTCGCCCCCTGGATGGGAGGAGTTGTGCATTGCGTGTGCTGATGCTCGCCGCTCCTGGTGCCGGCAAGGGCACCCAGGGTGGGCTGATCGCCGAGCATTTCGGTGTGCCGCACATCGCGACCGGGGACCTGCTGCGCGCCCATGTCGCCGGCGAAACCGACCTGGGCCGGCAGGTCAAAGGCTTCCTGAACAGGGGTGAGCTGGTCCCAGACGGGGTGGTGCTGGACATGGTCCGCCGGGCCCTCGAGGCAGCCAGAGGCGACTCGGGTGGCTACGTCCTGACGGGCTGCCGCGCACGATGGAGCAGGCCCGGGCGGTGTACCGGATGACGGTCGAACTCGACATGACCGCCGATGTGGCTCTGTACCTGCAGGTCGGCCAGGACGAGCTGATCCGGCGGCTGCTGGCGCGGGCCGAGCAGGAAGGCCGCGCCGATGACACCGAGGAAGTCATCGGCCGGCGGCTGGCGCTGCACCGGGAGGTGACCGAGCCAATCCTCGGCTGGTATGAGAACCGCGGGATCTTGGTGTCGGTAGCGGCTGAACGCCCCGTCGAGGACGTCAACCGCGAGGTGCTGGTCGCGCTCAAGGTGCTGCAGGCAGTCGCCGGCCAGGTCCCCGACAGCGACCGGCGCTCGATCGACCTCACCGGTCTGGACACCGCGTTCGGCGCAGCACCCGAGCCGGAGCCCGAGCCGGAGAGCGGCGACTGACCCCAAGCGGTGACCGGCCGGCTACCAGGGGACTACGCACCACCGGAGAGCCGCGCGGCACGGTATCGCTGACTGCACCCGCCGCGGCGGCCGCTTGTGGTCGTGGTCGTCGTCGCCGGGCGTGTGGATGTGGTCGACGGCGATGTTGACCTCGAGAACCTGCAGCCCGGTCATCCGCTCGAGCATGGAGATCACGTTGCGTTGGATGGCGGCTGCCAGGTCGCGACCCGGCGCGCATTTGGGACGATGTCGAGGTCGACCGCTGCCGGGTTCGCTGGACCCGCGCCGACATGCCCTGAGCGACGTGGGACCAGCTGCGCCGGGATCATCTCGTGTACCGCGGCGAAGGTCGCCAACAATGCCCTCGAGTCAGTCGCGGTGCTGGGCGCCGCCGTCGTCATCGCGACCCCGGTGGCTGGCGCGCCGACCGGGTCGCGGCACAACGGCATCGGGCTGATCCTGCTCCGTACGCTCCGGCTGCTGCGAGCCTGCCGAGGCGCTGGTCGAGCCGACGACCGGCAGGCTGGACCTGCCCCGCTGCAGCGCGAGCACATGCTCGCGCTGAAAGAACGTCCACGCCGTCCGCGACCTGCACGCAACCAGACCGCGACCGGGCCTGCCGGTGCTCACCGCCCACCTTGTCATCGACGGCTCCTGCGTCCTGGACGGGTACGACCCCTGGATGGTTGACCAGCTGCAGGCCGGCGCCGCCGGGAACGTCGGTGTCGCCGTGGAGCACTGCACAGTCCAACTCGAACCGTCGAGCCACGCCGACCACGAGGCCGGCCTGCCCGCATGGACAACCGGGCGGAGGTCCATCCCGAAGGCCGGGTGTTTCCCGCCGGCGGCGATGCCGCCGCCAAGCACGGGGTGCTGCTGCGCCGGGGGTGCGCCTGGAGCAGGCGACGCTGGTCTGGAACGTGGCCGGCATCGTCGTGCTGGCGCTCGCCACCTGGACGGCCCGGTCGGTGGCGCTGGCCGGGTTCGCTCTGGACGGCCTGGTCGAGATCGGCGCAAGCACTGTCGTGCTCTGGGAGCTGTCCGGACCGGTGAAGACCGGCAGCGCCGGGCGCTGCGCCTGATCGCCTACGCCTTTTTGGCGCTGGCCGGCTACCTGACGGTGCGGTCCACTGTGGTCCTCGCAGCCGGCTACCACCCACGGCACAGCCGGCTCGGGATCGGCTGGACGGCGACCACGGCCGGCGTGATGTTCACCCTGGCTGCCGGCAAGACCCGCACCGGCCGGGCGCTGGGCAACCCGGTGCTGACCGGCGAGGGGCGGGTCACCCTGGTCGACGCGCTGCTGGCCACCGCCGTGCTGCTCGGCCTCGTGCTGAACACGCTCGTCGGCGTCTGGTGGGCCGACCCCCTCGCCGGCCTGGTCATCGTTTTCTACGGCCTGCGCGAAGCCCGCAGCATCCTCACCGCCCGGCACTGAGCCGGCCGCTCGAGCACGAAATCGAGCGTGCCGCGCCCGGGCTCGGCGGCGGCGGCGGCCGACCGGGGGCGGTCTGTCAGACTGTGGGCCTGAGCCGTCGCGGCAAGTCCGGTGAGAGTCCGGGGCAGTCGCGCTACTGACGTCGATCCGCAGCACCAGCTGCCGGGTCGCGAGCCAGAAAACCGGCGGCTCAGGCGCACCCCACCCGCTGTTCCTCCGCGCCAGAGGAGAGTTGGCATGCTGACTGCTGCCGTCCTCAGCACCACCCTGCCCATGGCTCTGCCTGGCGCGTTGGCCCAGCTGGCCTGGCCGACCCTGGGAGTCGCCGGCACTGGCTTCGTCCTGGGTTGTCGGCATGGCCTGGACTGGGACCACATCGCCGCGATCACTGACCTGACCACCGCCAACACCGGCGAGCTCCACCAAAGCGATGGCGCCGCCCTCGGCGAACACCAGCCCCGACGGGGTCGCCGGCACCGCAGCAGCCTCGCCCTGGCGGTCTGGTACTGCATCGGACACGGCCTGGTCATCGCCCTGCTCGGCGCCGCCGTGGGGATCCTGGGACTGGACCTGCCACCCGGCCTGGACCGTGTCTTTGAGTCCATCGTCGGTGCGACCCTGCTTGTGCTCGGTGCCGTGGTGCTCTGGCAGCTCGGCCGCGACCGAGCCGACTACCAGTACGCCGGCCGCATCCGGCTGGTCATCGGAACGGTCAGGCGGGCCTGGTCCCGGGCCCGTCGCCGCGGACCCGGACCGGCCCAGCCGCTGGAGGACCTCAACCGGCGGACCGCGTTCGGCGTCGGAGTGCTGCACGGAACCGGCGCCGAGACCCCCACCCAGGTCGTGCTGTTCGCTTCCGCCGGCGCTGCCGGCTCCTCGCTCGGCGCCGTCGTGATCCTGCTCGCCTTCCTCGCCGGTCTGATCTTGTCCGACGTCGGCATCGCCGCCGCCTGGCTCAGCGGTCTGCTCGGCACCCGACGGCTGCCCGCCGTACAGGTCAGCCTCGGTGCCCTGACGGGCCTGTCCTCACTGACCGTAGGCAGCCTGTTCATCGCCGGATACAGCGCCGTCCTGCCAGCACTGTTCGGAGGCTGACGACGCGTGCTCAGCCACTGCCTCAGCCCGGCTGACGCTGGCTGCAGATGACACCGCGCCAGGGGCAGGCCAGGACCTTCCTTCGCCGCAGCACTGCCGCGCCAACCAGACCCGCGTCCTGGACGACGCGCTGCTGCTGGCCTCCGAGCTGGTGACCAACGCGGTGCGTCACGGCGCCCCGCCGATCACCATGCACGTCGGCTGCGACCACAGCGCCGGGCTGACGGTGCGGGTCAGCGACGCGAACCCCACTCCGCCAACTGCCCGCACCGCCGACCACGGGCAGGAGTCCGGACGCGGCGTCGCCCTGGTGGACGTGCCCAGCGACGACTGGGGAGTCGAGCCTGGCGAGCCCGAGCCCGGCAAAGCCGTCTGGTGCCGCCTCGCGAGCCGTTAGCCCTGCACCGCATCGGCGGGCTCGAGGGGACAGCCCGGCGTTACCGATGCTGTAACAGGTACGGGCCTTGCGCCGCCCAGGATTGGTTTTGTCGCGCAGCTGCAGTGCTCGGCGAGCCACCCCTCAACCGGGGGGGACGGCGACGAGCGCCGGCGCCACGCAACGGACCCGATTCCGCGCTCCCGCAGAGCGCCTAGGCCTAGCGGCATCGGGGCCCCCCGTGGCGCCGGTACGCGACGGCGAGAAGCACAATGGACACAGACGTAGCTGTCTGACTGCTTTCGGGAAGACCAGGATGCTGAACCAGGCGATGCTCGACCGGCGGCCGCCGTGCTGCCATCAACCGGCGTGTCCCAGCGCTGTTGATTCCGCCCATGACGCGGCTCGGGTGGTGGCCAGCCATCCCGAGCAGGGCTGGGTGCTGCTGTGTAACGGGGTGGTCGTCTTCGACGACACCGGCGAGATCCTTCCCGACGGCCAGGCCGTGCCACCGCACCGGCCCGGTCACCGGAACGGGGGTCAGGCCGGCTCTTCCGCCTGACCCCCAAAGCTGTAGTGGGCTACGCCCAAGAGCCTGTATGGGCGGCGCGTGGCCCTCGGCAGACTCGGTTCCCTGGGGAGCGACGTTCACGAAGGGACCCCTGGGGCAGATGGTCTTGGTGTCGTCGGCGTCGACGCTGGCTCTCTGCTAGAGGGGGTCGTCTGCAGCCCGTGAGCGGCGGCGTGGAAGCGATCTGGTCGACGTGGCGTAGGGCTTGGCGGGCATGTCCGAGCACATGCCGGCCGTGCCCGGTCAACCGGGTTCCGCCGCGGCCGCGCACGACCAGCGGCAGGGCGAGTTCGCGTTCCAGGGAAAGGACGCCCTGGCTCACGGCAGACTGGGTGAGCCCGAGAGCGTCGGCGGCTGCGGTGAAGGTCCCCTCGTCGGCGACCGCCAGCAGCGCCCGCATCTGCGCCGGGTTCATGAGCCACACGAACGGAGCAGGCGGTAGGCCCGCCGCGACCCTCTGCCGCGCAGCCGGTCGCGGCTTGCCCCGGCAGCAACACGTTCTTCACCGTGCAGTTGGGCCGGCTCGGTGCGTGTCAGTGGGGGTTGCTCAAGGCGTGGATGCGGGCTCCCGATCACTATGGCGCCGCCCCTTGTCGGGCAGCGGCAGCTGCCTTGGGGACGAGCCGAGCTCCGCGGCAGCGGGAGGATCCTCGGCGGGTGGGTTGGGGTCGTGCAGATGAGTCGAGCACCTGCCGAGGGGATGGCTCAGGCTGCGGTCTTTGAGCGTGCGCCTGCGCTGAACTGGCGAGGGCGGTGGGCGCGGCCGGCGGGTGGGCTGGTCCGGGCCCGGTGGTATTACCTGATGTTCGTTCTGGTGGTGGGCGTCAGTTGTGTGCCGCCGATCGTGCTCGGCGCCCACACCGGCAGCTGGTGGAAGGCGGCTGGGCTGGCCGGGGTGGCCGGGGTGCTGGCGGCCCGGGTGTGGGAGTACCGCCGGGACAGGTTGCTGCCGCTGTGGGCGGAGGCCCCGCAGGCGTTGGCGCTGGTCGCGGCTGCGACAGCGGCCGGTCCGTTGACCTCCGGGCTGGGCTTGTTTTTCACCGGCTGCTTTTTCCGGGCCCTATACGGGTCTACCCGCCGGACCGTCGCCGCGACGGTGGGGTGGATCGCCCTGTTGGGGCTGGCCGCGTCGATCGGGCCCGGCGTCAACTGGCAGGAACAGTTCGTCAGCGAGGCGTTCGGTATCGCGACGGCGACGCTGCTGACCCGGCTGCTGCTGGGCACGTTGCTGGCCCAGAACCAGGCGGTGGTGGACAACGAGCGGCTGCTGACGGCTGTGTTTGACAACCTGGACGTGTCGGTGATCGTCGGCGGGGCGCTGGGGAGCCCGGCGTTGATGAACCGGGCCGCCCGGCTGCAGGCCGCAGCGCTGGGGTTGCCGGCCGCCCCCGCGGCGTGGCACGGCGCCGCCGAGGTCTACGAAGCTGACGGGGTGACCCGGGTAGCCGCCCAGGACATGCCTGATGCCCGGGCCCGGCGGGGGGAAAGCGTCCGCGAGCAGGGGTTGGTGTTCGGTGCCCCGACCGGGGCGCGGCGCAGTTTCGCTGTCAACGCCGACCCGCTTCCCGCCGAGGCCGGCCCCGCCGGTGTGGTGGTCACCATCTCCGACGTCACCGCCCGGCTGGCGGCCGAGGCCGATCTTTCGCACCTGGCGTTGCACGACCCGCTGACCGGGCTGGGCAACCGGACCCTGCTGACCCAGGCGATGACGGGCTGGCTTGCACGTTCGACCGCACCGGAAGTGGGGCTGGCTGTTGTCCTGCTCGACCTGGACGGGTTCAAAAACGTCAACGACAGCCTGGGCCACGCCTGCGGCGATGAGGTACTCAAGGTGATCGCCGGACGGTTGGCGGCAGCGGTCCGGACCGGGGATGTGATCGCCCGCCTCGGCGGGGATGAGTTCGCGGTCCTGGTCACCGGCCGGCAACTCGCCGGTGAGCTGGCTGACCGGGTCTGTGAGGTGGTCAGCGAACCGGTCGACGTCCGCCACACCAGGGTCAGCTTGACAACTAGCGTCGGGATCGCCTACCTGGCGCCGGGTCAGTCACCCGACGATGCGCTGGCAGCAGCCGACCTGGCGATGTACGCAGCCAAAGGCGCCGGCCCGGGCCGGGTGCAGCTCTTCGCCCCGGCGATGCGCGCCGCACTCGACCAGCGCCTGGCGCTCGAGGCAGAGCTGCACCACGCCCGGGAACACGGCGAGTTCGAACTGCACTACCAGAGCTACGTCCACCTCGAAACCGGCGACGTCATCGGCGCCGAAGCTCTGGTGCGCTGGCGCAGCCCCACCCGCGGGCTCGTCCCACCGGTCGAGTTCATCCCCATCGTGGAAGACAACGCGATGATCGTCCCGCTCGGCCGGTGGATCCTGTTCACCGCCTGCGCCGCCGCCGCCGGCTGGCAGCCGGCCGACCCGGCCAGGGTACTAAGCGTGTCGGTCAACGTCTCCGGCCGGCAACTCGCCGAAGCAGGCTTCCTCGCCGACGTCACCCAGGCCCTTGCCGACAGCGACCTGCCCCCCGCCGCGCTCACCGTGGAAATCACCGAAAGCGTGTTCGTCGACCAAGGCCCCGAGCTGCTCGACACCCTGGCCAGCCTCAAAGCCCTCGGGGTGCGGATCGCCGTCGACGACTTCGGCACCGGCTACTCCTCACTGTCGCGGCTGCAGACCTTCCCCGTCGA
>JAABVA010004405.1_pt1 | contig 13026 bp, 13 predicted proteins | sample 5560331 | NCBI WGS metagenome assembly JAABVA01 (sample SAMN12812661, study PRJNA571458) | rock metagenome | isolation source: Antarctica rocks | place: Antarctica: Victoria Land, Mt New Zealand sud | collected 2016-01-07
CCACACGGTAGAACAGATCGGTGATAAAATCGACGGTGGTCATGGGGTGCTCCTCTCTTCTGCTGTCTTGACACCATCAGAATCGAGGACGCCCTATGTCCCTGTCAACTAGCACCAGAGGTTATTAATCGTGGATTCATCCAATCGGTGGTACAGTAGAGCAGCAGCGCGAGAGAGTGCTCGCGCGCGTAGTTGCTTAGGAGGCAGCACAAGTGGCAAAATCTTTCATTCGGCGCGCGGTCGCGGCGACCGCGGTCGCCGGGCTCGTCGCGACCGGCAGTCTAGCCGCGGGCGGCCATCAGACGGCCAAGGCGGCCGGCGGGGTCACCTTACAGTTCTGGATGGGCCCCGATACCAACACGCCTAACGACACGCAGCAGCTCGTCAACGAATTCAACAAGATGGAGGCGGGCAAGATCAAGGTCGTCTACGACGTGCAGGCGCAGGACACCGGCCAATACTTCAACACGATCCAGCGCACGCTGCAGAATAAGGGGACGAACCCGGATGTGTTCGGCGGTGACGTCATCTGGCCCGCGCAACTCGCCGGCCAGGGACTCATCCTGCCGCTCGATAAGTACTTTTCCAAGTCGCAGCAGAGCCAGTACCTGGGCGGACCGATCCAGGACGTGCAGTACAACGGGCATGTCTATGGCGCGCCCTGGTTCACCGACTATGGCCTGGTCTACTACCGCAAGGACTTACTGCAGCGGTACCATATGTCACCGCCCACGACGTGGCAGCAGTTGCAGAACGAGGCCAAGACGCTCGTGGCTAAGAAGGCCGTTAGGGAAGGCTTTGTCTTCCAGGGCGATCAATACGAGGGGTTGGTCTGCAACGCGCTGGAGTACGTCAACGGGGCCGGCGGAGCCGTCTTCCCGCCGAGCCAGGCCACCAGTACGGCGACGGAGGCCGCCGCCGGCCTGTCGCTGATGCGCGGCATGATCACCAGTGGCGCCTCGCCCAATGCCGTGACCACGTATCAGGAAAAGGAAACCGCCAACGACTTCACCGGCGGTCTGGCCGCGTTCGCGCGCAACTGGCCCTACATGTGGGGCCTCGCGCAAGGTAAGACGAGCAAGGTGGCCGGTAAGGTCGGCGTGCTTCCTATGCTGCACAGCCCCGGCAAAACAGGGTACTCCACGCTCGGCGGGTGGTTCCTGGGCATCAACAAGTACTCGGCGCATCCGGACCAGGCGTGGCAGTTCATCAAGTTCCTGACTGGTTCCGCCGCGCAGAAGGAATTCGCCATTACCGAGGGCCACACCATGTCGCTGAAGTCGACCTACGACGACGCGCAGGTCGCCAAGGCTGATCCGTGGTTCAAGACAGTGCTTCCGCAGCTGCAGATCAGGCCGCGCCCGACCTCGCCGGTCTACAACGCGATCACGCTGCAGATGCAAAAGGATTTCCACGGTGTGATCGACGGGTCGATCCAGCCCTCCGCGGCGGTCAAGGACATTGATACCTATATCACTGCCGCTCAGGCGCGCTTCCACTAGGCGCCTCTCCGCGCCGTCATGAAGGCGGCCTGGACGCCCGACCGTGCGCGAAGGGGCTGTCGAGAGTAGCTCTCGACAGCCCCTTCGCTTTTATGGCATACTACGATCACTCAACAGTATCTTCCCGTTCGCGGGGGACGCCAATCAACATTTTGGAGGGTTGCGATGAGTGTACGAGAGGCGGTGCGGCCGCTCCCTCGCCAGCGGTCGCGCATGCAGTCGTTTCTACAACGTGAAGAGGTAACGGCCTACCTATTTGTCGCCCCGGCGGTCATCTTGATCGTGGCCATCGCGTTTTGGCCCATTGTACAGGCCGTCTGGTACAGCCTGCTCAACTACCTGCCCAACTACCCGCAGTTCGGCTCCAAGTTTGTCGGCCTCGCCAACTACGCCGCCGCGTTTCAGGATTCGACGTTTGTCGGGAGCATCTGGAATACGCTTATCTTCTTCGTGGTGACCGTGGCCTTCGAGTTCGCGCTTGGATTGCTTTTCGCGATCGTGCTCAACCAGAAGTTTGCCGGCCGTGGTTTGGCGCGCGCCGCCGTGCTGGTGCCCTGGGCTTTCCCCACGGTCATTTCGGCGACAGTCTGGCGCGACCTCTTCTGGCGCAACAACACCGGCGCCATCCCCGCCCTGCTGCACTCCATCGTCCCCGGTCTTGTCCCCGCCAACTGGGCGCCCCTGGCTAGCAGCGGGAGCCTGATGGGCGCGATGATGACCATCGACATCTGGAAGACGTCGCCCTACATGGCCCTGCTTATCCTGGCCGGGCTGCAGGTCATCCCTGGGGACGTCTATGAAGCCGCGCGCGTGGACGGCGCCGGAGTCTGGCAACGTTTCTTTCGCATCACGCTGCCGCTGCTCAAGCCGGCCATCCTCGTCGCGCTGCTGTTTCGCGCGCTCGACGCCTGGCGCGTCTTCGATATGTTCTCCGTCGTGGCCGGAAGCCGCTTGCAGAGCATTTCGTTTTACGCCTACAACCAAATCATCAACAATCAGATCAACTACCCGGTCGGCCAGGCCGTCGCGGTCATGATCGTGATCGGCGCGTTGCTCATCAGCTTCATCTTTATCAAGCTTTTCGGCACGCAGACGGTGTCGTAGCGCAAGGATTAGGAGGGGTACACCAATGGCAGCTACCGCGGCCACCGTTGCGACCACCCGGGCGCGGCGGGGGAACTTTCGCATCACACGGGTTCTGTTCTACATCGGCGTCATCGCGATGGTACTCTTCTGCATCCTGCCCTTGCTGTGGGTCTTCGACGAAGCGCTGAAGACGCAGCCGGACGTTTCGGCCATACCGCCCACGGTTTTGCCGTCGCAGATCTCGTTCCAGAGCTTCTCCGGCGCGTTCACCGACCACCCCACCTTCGCGGGGAACATCAAGAACAGCGTGATCATATCTACGATCGCCACGGCGCTCTCGCTGCTCTTCGGCGCCTCGGCTGCCTACGCCATCGCCCGCCTGCGTTTCTGGGGACGCGGCAGTCTCCTCACCGCTATCCTGGGTGTATCCACATTCCCGCAGATCGCCCTGCTGGGCTCGCTCTACGTGTTCTTTTTCCAGCACGGCTGGATCAACACCTACCAGGCCATCATCATCCCCGATGTGGTGTTCACGCTGCCGCTGTCCATCTGGATTCTGGTCACGTTCTTCCGCCAGTTGCCGCATGAGTTAGAGGAATCGGCCAAGATCGACGGCGCGGGCATCGTGCGCACATTTATCACCGTCGTGTTGCCGCTGGCCGCGCCGGGCGTCTTCACGACCGCCATCCTGGCCTTCATCAACGCCTGGAACGACTACCTATTCCCGCTCTCGTTCACGACCGACGAGTCGGTGCGCACGATCACGGTCGGGCTAGCCAATTTCGCCGGCGGTACCAGTTTCCTAGTACCGTGGGGCGAGATCGCCGCGGGTGCCATCGTCGTGACGGTCCCGCTGATCATCGTGGTGCTGATCCTGCAACGCCAGATCGTGGCCGGCCTGACGGCTGGCGCGGTGAAAGGCTAGTGACGAGTGTTTAGTGTTTAGTGACGAGTGTTTAGTGTTTAGTGGCGTCCACCAAGTCTCGCCCGTGGTTGCAAGACGTCCGGGCACGACTCAATGGAATCCACCAGTAGTTCGTTTAGCGCCAACTAAACACTAGACACTCGTCACTAAACACTCAGGCCTGGCCCATGCCCATCCCCGGTCCGCCTGGCATGAGTTGCGGTTGGCCGACCTCGACGTTGAGCGAGATGGTTCCGACGCGTTCGGTCTCGACGTACAGGTTGAAGTCGTAGCGCCCCGCGAATTCCAGCGGCAGCATGTTGAGTTCGGCCACCAGGTTGCCGCTCTGGCCGGCCATAGCCACGCTGACCGGTATCTCCACCCCCTGGTCCTGCAGCACGTTCGCGCCCGTCGGATCGATCAACTCGACGCGTACCGTGTAGTCGCCCGGCGCCATATCGAAGACGGCCACGACGAAGAAGCGCGGGTGCTGCACCGGCAGGCCGGGTACAGCGATGCGGTCGAAGATGCCGATCAGACTGAGTTTGCCGTCCTGGCTGACCATGGCGTGATCGCACAACACACCGAGGCGCATCAGGGGCGCCATGAGGCCCGAGGCCCGTGGTACTTCCATCATTTTCTCCCTTCGGGAGTAGCACGTAGCAGGTAGAAAGGAGCACGTACGTGCTCCTTTTTACCTGCTACGTGCTACTGTTCTAACCATGTGGCGGGTAATATATCTCGTTTTCGAGCAAGGCGTTCTGTTGCGCGTTGGGGATGCGCACGAGCAACTCACCATTGGTGTCAGCGCGCATAGCTTGGTACATCGTCGCGATGGGGTTTTGGCGCTGCACATGGTAGATGTTGTGACGCTTGAGCCCACGATGGGTGAAATAAATCTCCCAGTTACGCCAATCAGCGGAGAGCGGCGTTGGTCCCTGTATGTCGGTGACACGGTGGTATTTCACCAAGAAGTCTTTAAGATCGAGCGCGAGCGTGCTCAATTCATCGGCCATTCCCGTCGAACCCTCCCCAACCGCGTACAACACCTGTGACGCACAGAACTCTATCCGCATCCGCGTGCGCGCTGTGTACTCTCCGCGCCGTAGTGTAGCATATACGGGGCCAACAAAAAGCGCGATTTCAGTCGCCGTCGTTTGCCATGCGATGTCAATCGCAGGCTGTTATCACCCACCACCATCGGTGCAAATTCTTTGTATGAGCCCCGCCAACATGGCGACGCGCGGCGCGATCGAGGAGACGAGCACGTATTCGTCGGGGTTGTGAGCGGCGCCGCCAACGGGGCCAAGCCCATCGAGTGTGGGGATGCCCAGCGCCGCCGTGGTGTTGCCGTCCGAGCCACCGCCCGTCGCCGTGTCCGTGACGTCGAAGCCGGCCGTTCGCGCGGCCGCGCGGCACCACCCGATCAGGCGCTCGCTCGCCGCCGTCTTCTCCATGGGCAGGTGCGTGACGTCGCCCTCCAACGTCGCCACGGTGTCTGGCACGGTACGCGCCGCCACGACCGCACGGATGGCGGCGATGACGCCGTCAAGCCCGGCCCCGTCGCGCGCCCGCACGTCGATCAGGGCGCGCGCCTCCGCCGCCACGACGTTGCGGCGCGTGCCGCCTTCCACGACGCCGACGTTGACCGTCGCGCCGGGGATCGCGCCATTGAGCGCGTGGAGCGCCACGACAAGGTGCGCCAGCTCCAGTACGGCGCTGCGGCCCTTCTCGGGCTCCACGCCGGCGTGCGCGGCGCGGCCGGTGACGCGCAGGTCGAAGTGCGCCGAACCCTTGCGCGCCGACACGATATCACCGTTGGCGCGGCCAGCTTCCAAGACAAGCACGGCGTCACACCCGCGCGCCTCCCGCGCGATGAGTTCTTTGGAACTGGGTGAGCCGATCTCCTCGTCGCTGTTGAGCACGAAGGTCAGTTCGCCATACTCGTCGAAGCCGGCGGCGTGTAGCGCGTCGAGCGCGTAGAGACCGGCCAGCAGCCCCGCCTTCATGTCGGCTGTACCCGGCCCGCGCGCCGTATCCCCTGCTATCGCGAAAGGATGCGCGGACGGCCAGCCCGCGGCGTAGACCGTGTCGAGGTGCCCGATCAGCAGCACACGCGCGCGGCCGTGGCCGCGCCCGCGCGCCACCAGCGCGTCGCCCCGCGCGCCGCCGTCGTGCCGCTCCACGGTCAGACCGATCCCTTCGAGCTTGGCCTGCATGGCGCGGCCGGCCGCGTCCACGCCCGCCTTGTCGTAGCTACCGCAGTCGATGCCCGACAGCTCCGCCAGGTCACGCAGGAAAGCGTCGAGCCGAGGCTGGACCAGATCGCGCAGCGTCGTATTGTTGTTAGTCATGAGTCGTCTCCATTTCTGTCGTCGGGGCTTCGATCCGCAGACATAGTATATATGAACCTACAAGCCGGCGCGCTTTTGCCTGGGTCTATGCGCTGCGTTCCGCAGCCGTTGGAACGACAGAAGGTCAAGGGTCAAGCGTATGTATAGTAATCCTACAGACATTAGCGGATTTAATCATGCCGCTATACGCTATAATTATGTAGGAAAGTAACGGACACAACGTGCGACGTCACGGAATACATGTGGAGGGACAATATATGGCGGAAACGTATGCGCATCCCGAGGCCCTGGTCTCGACCGACTGGGCCGCCGAGCACCTGAACGACCCCAAGGTTCGCCTCGTTGAGTCCGATGAGGACGTGCTGCTCTACGAGCTCGGGCACATCCCCGGCGCGGTCAAGATCGACTGGCACACCGACGAGCAGGATCAGCTGCGCCGCGACTTCGTCGACAAGGAGCAGTTCGAGCAGCTGATGTCCAGCCGCGGCATCGCCAACGACACCACGGTCGTGTTCTACGGCGACAAGAACAACTGGTACGCCGCCTACACTTTCTGGCTCTTCACAATGTACGGCCACGCGGATGTGCGCATCCTCAACGGTGGCCGCGCCAAGTGGCAGGCCGAGGGCCGTCCGTTGGTCAAGGACGTGGTGAGCTACCCGGCGACACAGTACACGGCCAAGGACGCCGACACGTCGATTCGCGCCTTCCGCGATGAGGTGCTCCAGAAGTTCGTGCGGGGCGCCAGCGGCGCCAGCGGCGCCAGCGGCGCCACGGTGCTTATTGACGTGCGCGCCCCCGCCGAGTACAACGGTGAACTCTTCGCCATGCCGGGCTACGAGCAGGAGGGCGCCCAGCGCAAGGGTCACATCCCCGGCGCCAAGAGCATTCCATGGGGCAAGGCGGCTAACGAGGACGGCACCTTCAAGAGCCCTGAGGAGTTGCGCGCGCTCTACACGGGGCTTGGCGTGACGCCGGACAAGGACATCGTGGCCTATTGCCGCATCGGTGAGCGCAGCAGCCACACCTGGTTCGTGCTGACGCAGTTGCTCGGCTACCAGAACGTGCGGAACTACGACGGCTCCTGGACGGAGTGGGGCAGCCTCGTCGGCGTGCCGATCGAGAGGTAAAGCATGGACAGACAAGAATATATCGACAACCTGCTCGACCACTACGAGAGCCCGCGCAACAAGCGCGTCATCGCGGACGCCGAGATCGACTACACCGGCGGCAACCCCGGCTGCGGCGATATCGTGCGTATGTACGCCAAGCTCGATGGCGACGACCGCATCACCGACGTGTCGTTCGAGGGCGAGGGCTGCACCATCAGCCAGGCCTCGGCCTCGATCATTACCGAGATGACGCAGGGCAAGACGCTCGCCGAGCTTGAGGATATGAACTACCAGACGCTCGTCGAAGAACTCGGCAGCGAGGTCGTGGCCCCACGCATCAAGTGCGCCGTCCTCGCGCTCGGTACTCTCAAGGCCGGCGCGCAGGAGTACCAGAGCAAGCGCCGCGTCTTGACGTAGGTTACGTCAGCGTAGGGTACGAGCCCAGGATCGTGAGCATGGGCGTGAGGCCGTGCAAGGCGCCGAGCGCCGAGCGCAGCGGCTCCTCCTCGGCGTCGCCCTCGACATCCAGATAAAAGATGTACTCCCAGGGGCGCGCGCGGCTCGGCCGCGATTCCAGCTTGATCATGTTGACGCCGCGCGCGGCGAACGGGCCCAATGCGTGGTAGAGTGAGCCGGGCGTATTGCGTGTAGACATAACGAGCGATGTCTTGGTGCGCGGCGGCGGCGCTTTCTCGCGGCCCAGCGCCAGGAAACGCGTGTAGTTGTCGTCGCTCGTTTCGATATTTTCGGCCAGGATGTCCAGGCCGTAGGTCGCGGCGGCGGCGCGGCTGGCCACCGCCGCCACATCGCGCAGGCCCTCAGTGGCGATGCGGCGCGCCGCGCCTGCTGTGTCGTAGGCCGGCTCGATCTTGACGCCCAGCGCGCTCAGGTAGCGCTCGCTTTGCGCCAAGGCCTGCGGGTGCGAGGTGACCGTATGCACCGTCTCAAGGCGCTGGCCGGGTAGTCCGAGCAGCATGTGGCGGACGCGCAGGTTGTACTCCGCCGTGATATAGAGCCGGTCGTGGCTATCCAGCAGTAGATCGTAGGTGTCGTTAATCGAGCCGGCCTGCGAGTTCTCGACGGGCACGACGGCGTAGTCTGTCGCGCCGTTGGCCACGGCCGCGAACACGTCGCGCAGCGTGCGGCATGGTACCGGCCGCCCCCCCGGATAGACGGCGCGCACGGCATCCTGGCTGTTGGCCCCGACCTCGCCCTGGAAGGCGACGGTTGTCTGTTCCTCTTCGTTCATCACGGAGGGTATTGTAACGCGCGCGGGGCCGGGAGGGCAACGTCGCGCTCGCGGACGCTTGTCGTGTCTACTGGGAGCGCCGGCTTCTAGCCGGCCCCTGTCGGCCCACGAGCGTCCGCCAGCACCACGCATGCCCGTCGCGGAGACAGGCCAGCGAGCCGCCGGCGCTCCCAGGGGGTCGTGACCGTAGGCCGGCTGGAAGCCAGCGCTCCCAGCAGATATGAGGCATTGGTTACGTACCAGCTACGCCGCGTCCGGGTACGAGGCGCCCGTGGATGGGGTGTCGCGCGCCGCGGCAGATGGCGCGGGTTCATGTTCGCGGTCACCGAAGTAGGCGTGGAACCACAGTAGATGGCGCATCTCGGCGCGCGTGAGCAGGGGAAAGCGCACCGACGGGCGCGCGGCCACCTGCCGGCAGCGCTCCACCTCCTCGTCCGTGAGCGCCCTCCGCAAGTACGCTGGCGCGGGCTCGTAGTCCTTGCACCATCCGTCGCACATGCGCCGCAGCGCGTGGCGCGCGCACGTCGTCCCATCGAGAGACGTACACCCCTCACAACACGAACAATTAGAGAGAGATTGCCATGCCATGATGTACCTCCTTATCTTTGCCGCCTGTCCCGCTCGCACGTCTATCCCCAGTGATTACCGGTACTGTACGCGCTCATAGGGCACGGGCGCTATAGCCCGAATGGGTCAGGCGTCAGGCGTCAGGCGTCAGGCGTCAGGCGTCAGGCGTCAGGCGTCAGGCGCGAGTAAACTGGCCGCGACCGCATGCGGATAATCATGCGGTAGGCGGCAACGCTGAGGATACTGACGCCTGATTCCTGACGCCTGACGGCTCACAGGTTGTACACCGGCAGCAGCCGCCGCTCCGTTTCGCCCGCGATGCTCGCTTCGACCGCGACGTATTGCTGCAGTCCGGAACTAGCCAGCTTGGGCTTGAGCAATTGGTCGAGTTGGAACATGCCGGCCGAGTTGCTCATAGCGACCGAAATGTGGATCGGCTTGACCTGGCCGGGCGTGATGGTGACGGCGTCGATGGCGGCCGCCGAGAGCGAGTGCATGTCGATGCGTCCGGCCTCGAAGGGGACCCGCGACCGTCCCTCGGCCATGTCCAGCGCGTCGCCCACTTTGACGCAGCCGGCCTCAATGGTCAGGCACTGCATGTCGGAGCGGTGGGCGATGATGGCGTGCAGTGTCTCACTTGTCATAATAGTTAGCATCGGCTCCTCATAGAGGCCGGCCAGGAGCCGGCGCGCGAGGGGAGCGGCCAGAATGAGGCTAAACTGTTCGTGCCCCGCGCGGTGGATCGACATGCCAATGTCGTGCAGCGCCGCGGCGAGGACCGTGACCACCTCGGCGTCCTCGCCGCGTAGCCCATAGTCGCGCACGATACCACTCGGTACCTTGGCGTCGTCGAGCAGACGCAGCAGGCGCAGGGCGATGTTGACCACGATGCGGATGTGTACGGGGCCGTGGTCAGTGATGCCTACACGGTCTGTGGCGGTGACATTGGCGCACTTCCACAGTTGCTGCACCTCTAGGTCGTGGTTGAGCCGCTCGACCAGCATGGCGAGGTGTTGATTGTGCCGGGCGGGCACGCGCATAGGGCGCGCCGTGGGGGCGTGCGATGTGCGCGCTTCCTCGCGCTCCTCGTTGCCGGCCGTTGGCACGCGTCCGTGGCCGGCCAGCGCTTCGACGTCACTCGTCCCCATCGGTTTCTCCCCCTCCCTCTTCCCACCATGCGCGACATCGACAGCGGTAGCAGCGGTAGCCACGGCTATACTGGTCATACTCTCCACTATACCTGTATTACAGGTCATGCTCTCCGCTTCGCCATTTTCACGTTTCAAGCTATGTTGGGCCAGATGTACCAGATGTAGATGTAAAGAAGACAACGCTTATGGGCGAGGGCAGGCGCGACCAGTACTTTTGGACTATGTCTCCTTGGCCACCGCTAGCCTATGGTATGTCGGAGCACTTGTCGGCATATGACAAGCCATGTAGGGACGCGTATCTCTACCATGTCATGCGGAAGGACGTCATCATGGCCATCATAGCGCGGCGCGCCGCTCGTCATCCGGCCCGAGCCACGCTACGCTGGCTGTGGATCATCCTATCTCTCGCCTACCTACTGGGGCCGGCTACGCTCGCCGTCTCGACGGCCTATGCCGAAGGCAGCGGCTCCTTGTACCCCTCGAATGCGGCCTGCAACCCTAATTCGCAGGGCGGCGCTTGTCGCGCTAACCTGGAGTGGCGCACCAACCCGGCGGCGAACGGGACACTGGTTCGCCGTACCCTGCTCAAGGTATACGCCAATGCCAATGAGTACATCCTGATGGGGTCGAGCGCATCTGGCGTGGGGCAGGGGAATATCGTGGTCTACGATCCCGGCGTCGTGACCGGGACCGTCGGGAGCGAGAACTTGCCCGCTTCGCCGAACTTCAACTGCGTCACTCAGGCCAGCGGATCCAACCGGGGCAAAATTGTGAGCCGGAGGGAGGAGTTGACCGGCCCCCAGTCGATCAGCGGCAACCCAATCGGTAACCCACGCGGTTACGTTCCCTGCTATTATCAGGCGCCGGCGACAGGTATCTACGATGTGGCCATGTACGGGACGGACGGGCCAAACTCCAGCGCGGACGGTGGACCTACCGGCGACATCAACCTGTCCGACCCAAGTAACTTCGATACGACGCAGGGCTCCTCGGTAGCGGCCTGGGACGTCACCGTGCGCGACAGTAAGACATCCACGACCAACCTCACCGGCCGCCTGTTCACCGACTACCTGGCCCTGTTCACCGCCGACAATGGACGGCCGGTCACTTCGACGGTCTACCCCGTGACGACCGACGGCTACCTCTATCGTGTCAACCTTAACGGATTGGACCCCAACGGGTTTATCACCTACGGCAATTCGGCCGGCTTTTACAACAGTGACGGGCAAACGCCTCTGTATCATGACGTCATCGGTCAGGATGGCAGCGTCTCGAGCCCGGATGGGAATGTGAAGTTCGCCCCGCCGACGTATCCGCTCTTCTTTAGCACTCCCGATAGCGCGACGCTCACGAGTCTGGGGATTCCGTTGACGCCGACGGTCCCGGTCGTCAGCGCGGTTGATTTCACGGGTAACGCGGGAGGCAACTCGAGCGTCATCGGGGCCGGCGGCACGTTCACCTATACCAGCAACATCACCGGCACCTACCAGATCATCATCAGTCGGGGCGGTCGGGGCGGCGACTTCGACCCTACCAACCCCGCCAACCGCGTGCTGCGCGGCATCCGCTCGGCCGGCGCTCAGACCGTCATCTGGGATGGCAAGGACAACAGCGGCGCCAATTTCCCCGTCGGAAACAATTACCCGATTAGCGCGACGGTACACGCGGGCGAGTATCACTTCCCCCTGCTTGACGCCGAGAACAGCACCAAGGGAGGTCCCAGCTTCACGCTACTCAATCCGCCAAATGGCGTCTGCCCCTTCGGCAACACTAAGGGTCCGTCCACGAATAACGTCTTCGCTTTTCGCGCCGTATTACGCGTCATCGGAGGCGAAATTTGACTACTTTATTCTTCGGCGGACCCTTAAGTGTACCACCGCCTTCTACGACGATCGAGGCTACAAGACGCTCAACGGGACGTCTGTGGGGACGCCGGGGGCCGTGCTTTGCGGCATTGCGCCGCCAGCCACCCCCGCGAGCAATGCCGTGACCGGCTACGACAGCACCACCACCCAGCGAGCCTATGGGCAGGACAGCGGGGGCAACGACAACACTCCTTGCACAGGGTCCTTCGGTGACACCAAGGGCCTGGATGTCTGGACATACTTCCCGAGTTCCTCCATCACGGAGACGCTCAATGTCGTGACTACGGCTCCCACGAACACGCCGACCAACACGCCCACACATACGCCGACCGACACAGCTACCAGCACGGCCACGAACACGCCCACCAGCACAAGCACGGCCACGAACACGCCGGCTAACACGGCTACCAGTACCAGCGCGCCGACAAGTACGCCCACACATACACCTACACATACGCCCACCAGCACGAGCACGCCGACTAACACCAGCATGCCGACCGATACGGCCACGAACACGCCCACACATACACCGACGAGCACGGCCACCAGCGCGCCAACGAGCACAAGTACCCCTGCGAACACGCCAACTAGTACGGCCACACATACACCGGCTGCCACGGCGACCAGCACAAGTACGGTCACACATACACCAACCAGCGCGCCGACGAGTACAAACACGGCGACCCATACAGCCGTTCCTCCGACCGATACGGCCACGAACACGCCGACCGATACGGCCACGAGCATGCCGACCGATACGGCCACGAGCATGCCGACCGATACGGCGACCAGCACAAGTACGCCGACCAGCACGAGCGCGCCAACCGACACGCCCACCAGCGCGCCAACCGATACGGCCACGAGCGCGCCAACCGACACGCCGACCAGTACCAGCGCGCCGACCGACACGGCGACCAGCACCAGCGCGCCAACCGACACGGCGACCAGCACACCTACTCCGTCCACTGATCTGGCCGTGACTGATGTGACCGGCGTTACCACCCCGCCATTGGGCAGCGCCGTGACCTTCACCGTGACCGCTACGAACAATGGGCCGGACGACGCCAGTGGCGTGACGGTGTGGGATGCGCTTCCATCTGGCCTGACCTACGTTTCCTCCGGCCCAGGCGGTTCCTACGACCCAGCGAGCGGGATCTGGACGGTCGGCGCCCTCGCCAAGGGCGCGACGAGCGCCTTGACCATCGTCGCCCGCGTGGCGCGGACCGGGATGATGAC
>JAABVA010004406.1_pt1 | contig 13024 bp, 9 predicted proteins | sample 5560331 | NCBI WGS metagenome assembly JAABVA01 (sample SAMN12812661, study PRJNA571458) | rock metagenome | isolation source: Antarctica rocks | place: Antarctica: Victoria Land, Mt New Zealand sud | collected 2016-01-07
TCTCGGTCGCCGCGACGAACCGGCGCGACACCGCCGACTTCGACGTCGACCTCGACCTCTGCTCCACCCCGACGCCGACCGGTTCCAGGCCGACCGGATAGCGCCGGGTCGACAGACCGGCAAGCATCTTCTCCATCGCCAGGCGGCCCAGCAACTCGGTCGAGGAGAACAGGTCATAGGCCGGGACCGGCAACTCACCGGAACCGTCAGCAGCCCGCACCCGCGGCCGGACCACCGGGACCCGGCGCCCGCCCAAGGTCACCGACCCTGCCCCGGACCCGTGACGAACAGCTGTCCGACCCTTGTCGTGGCGGCCCCGGGGTCCGGCCAACGCTTCGACGTAGGCCTCCATCACCTGGCTCATCACCTGCAACCCGGTCGCGACCGCCAAGGACAGCAGCCCCTCGGCCAGCTGCCCGCTCAGCTCGCCGAACGCGACCGTCACCTGCTCAGGCACGCTCACCGGCGTCCTGGTGGTGTCCTTCGACAACCTTCTCTGATAGTTGTTGCCCACAGCGGTCCCCTTCTTGGCGTGGTGTCTTGGCGGACGCCCAACACCTACCGCAAGGCAGGAGTCAGGCGGGGGACCGCCACCTCAACTCCCACGAGACCCGGGACAACCTCGGAAATCCGCCAACTTGATCCGACGGCGGCTACGAGTGCTTGCTCGTGGCGCTCTCACGCAGACCGGCTCGTGGAGCGGCCGGCCGCAGCCTTCGCGAGCCGAAGCGCTCCCGACGAGCGCGTGAGGCTCTCTCCCCCCCCGCAACTCCCTTCGGGCGAGGACAACGCAGGTTCACAACGTCTCATCGGCCACTTCATGAGGGTGCCCTTGACTCTTCGACGTGCCAGGCACAGGCTACTGCTGTCGGGAGTTCCGAGGGTGGCAGTCCTTCGACAACCTTTGCCCACGTTGGAAGCTTCAACGTGGGCCTTGAGACCGCCACAGGCACCCGTAACGAGCGAAGCCGCAGTCTCATGACTTCGGGCACCACGGAGGGAGTGCCCGCCGCCAAGGGCAAGTCCGTTCATAGAGATCCATGAGACCCCCCGGCGTATTCAAGTGCCTTGCACCGCAGTCTTAGGCTACGTAGAATTGCCAACACCTCTGGGATCGCCTGGCGCATTGCCCCCGTAGCAGCCCGCGATGGCCGGTTGTGCCTTGGGAGGTGCCGGGAAGATGGCCCTCCGGCCACCGAGGTTGTAGGTGACGAGAGGGGACTGGAAGCGACTCTCCGCTTTCGACAGTTGGGGTAGGTCTAAGCTCACAGAAGTTTGATCGCGTACCGGGGAGAAGATGCAGTCGACACCTTTTGGCGTACCGCCTGGGGACGCTGTCCAAGGTCAAGTTTGCAACCTTCTTAGCTCGCTAGAGCCTCAAAACGAGAATATGACCGTCGGCGACAACAAGAACTCCATGATGATTCTGGGCCGCCAACGCCTTCTTGCGCCTCACTGGCCCGTACATTTGGGCGGATTGGGTACATCACAGGAGGTAGCCGCTTCCGTTCTAGAGGAACTCTGCCTCCATGGCATCGACGAGACACGCCGCATTTTGACGATTGATGTCGTCGGTAACTGTATCTTAGTGGCAGGGAGTGAAGCTCAGAAAGAGGCGTGGCTGCCCGCCTTTGCTCGGGGAGAAGCTTTCTCGGCAGTCCTGCTCTCCGAGTCCACCGCCGGCTCCGACCTGGCGGCCATAAAGACGACCGCCACTAACAACCCAGCTGGGTGGCACGTGCACGGCACCAAGACGTGGAGCCAAACGTCACTGGCTGCGGACTATGGACTCTGCCTTGCTAAAACCGGTTCCGGCAGCCCCACAACTTCCTTCACTCTTTTCTTGTTGGACCTTAGGCAGCCCGGGACTCTTCTACGAGAACTGACAACAATAGGGCGAGAGGCTTTTGTGGAAGTGCAAATAGACGCGATAGTGCCGGATGAGCACCGAATTGGCCGACGCGGTGCCGGTTGGACACTGATTCTTGAAGCTCTTCGACACGAGCGTACAGGGAGAGAACAAAACGCCAAAGCCGCGCGATGGCTAGCTCAACTGTTAGCATCTCGGCCTGAGGCAGCCGAGAGTGAAGTGGTCCTGTCATTGCTCTCCCGGTTGGCAATCGGCAAACAGTTGTCTCTGCAGCTAAGCCGCGAGCTAGGTGCTGCCCGGCGTACCGAACAGTTTCTTTCTGAGACCGAACTTGACGCAGCGTCGGCTGCTTGCAAGCACTTCAACACAAAGCTCGCCCAGGATGTACTTTTCGAGTCCCTGAGGCTTCTCGGGGTGGGGGCCTTAACCCCGTATGACCAAATGAAGTCGGGTGAGGTCCTCGCCGGTGGCGTGCAGTGGCTTGAACTACCGGGGCTCGGCATCTCGGCCGGCACGACAGAAATTATGCTTAACACAGTGGCCCGGTCAGTTGTTAAGAATGATTAGCTATATGTCCCGCCGTTATCCTGAGGTCACGCGTCCAATAGCAGACTTCTTGAGTGGCACTTCGGTGGAGGTTTTGCTGAGATCGTACGTGCCGTATGGCTCCGGGGACGAGCGCCGCGAGCTTTGGAGAGACTTCGCACTTACGGGGGCGACTTTGTTTACTGCCCCGGCCGAGGAAGGCGGACTAGGTCTCTCTTTCGGCGTATCCGTCGCGATCGCGCACGAGCTCGGTAGGGCGACATATGGTGGGCAATTCTTGGCGTCTCTTGCTGCGATGGAAGTGCTAGAAGCTATTGATGACGACAGCCCATCTCGCCAGAAATTAGCAGATGCGTCGCTCACCGCCTGCATAGACTTTCGACTACCGAAGCTGAAGGAGCTCGGGACCAGTAGGCAAGAGCGGCCGAACCCAGCGTGGAACCGTACGCGGACTAACATTTTAGCCGATTGCTATCCCGATGTTGCTCTACTCGCGTGGCCGCATATGAACGACGCCGGTGTGTCTATCGAACTCGTGACACGAGTCGGAAACGAAGAGCGCTTCAGCAGCTGGCCTGGAGCGGCGCCTGTGTTCCTTGTTGACGTGGCGCCCCGTTCTCGCTCAGCGAAGCTGACGCTGGAGGACGCTGGCGACTACCGAAAACGCATGCGGTCATCAGCCTTCGAAGAGATCAGAACACGGCACATGCTGAGGCTTTCTGCCTTCTTAACGGGACTCGCATACGGGGCTATTGAAGAGGCCGCGTCATTCTCGGATCACAGATTCACGTTCGGGAACAAGTTGAACCGCTATCAGGCGTTGACGCACGCCCTGGCTGATCTTTCAATCGACGCCCAGGCATGTGACGCCGCTGTGGATGCCACGACGAGATCGATCGAGGCTGGCACCTTACTGAATCATGGGGCAGATCGCGTTGCATTTGCTTGTGCCGAGATGTCGCGGCGAGTTACCGCAAAAGCTTTGCACGTGTTTGGCGCCTGCGGCCTATTACTCACGGGATCGGCACAACTGAGGTACCGCCTCGCCGTATCCTACGCGGCGCTCGCTTCTATCGATACGAGCGTCGCAGGAGCTTGGGCGCAGCAACTCCTGACACACCCGTCAACCGGGCACATCGGTCCCACCGAAGGGAGAAACTCTAGTGTCTACAGGTGAACTCGGGACAGCCATCTCGATCCAAGAGAGAGTCGCGGCGGCGAAGCGACGACGCGAGGAGCGGCTACTTGCGGAGCACGAGACTGATGCAGGAGACGCGCCCTTAAGCTGGCAACAAGAGCAACTGTGGTTCCTGGACAGGCTTCACCCTGGCTCATCAGCTTACAATGTCGCTGATGTCCTCGGGATTCATGGCCCGCTCAACGTTAAGTGTTTGACCGAGTCGGTCAAGTCCGCTTACGAGCAGTCCGATAGTCTTTCATCGGTGGTTTTTAGAAAAGAGGACGGGACTGCGTGGCAACGTCCGTCAGCAAACCCGTTTTCCCTGCAAGTGCGAACAATTCTTGGTCATGGCGATGTCAACCTATCTAGCGAACTTGGGAATTGGACTACCGCGCCGTTCGATTTGGAACAGGGACCCCTGTTTCGGGCAGTGCTGCTCGTTGTAGCCCACGAGCACCATGTGCTGGCCCTTGTGGCGCATCACATTGTGACAGACGGACGCACGATGGATCTTTTAGCAAGAACAATCTCCAGGAGCTATAGGCACCGCCTAGGTCAAGAGCAAGAAGCCCCTCAACCACCGGCGGTCGGCTACTACGCTTATGCTCGCTGGCAGCGGAGTTCGGGTCCGAGACTCCTTAAGCGGGACCTGGATTGGTGGACCCATCAACTCCACGGCGCGGAACCTACTATTCTGAGACCGGACAGGTCGAGTAAAATGCTTTCGCCACGCGACCAGGAGGCCGTTCAGTACGTCATTCTCGGGTGGTCGATGAGAAAGGTCGATGACCTCGCGTTGCGTCTGAAAGCCACCCCGCTGTCTCTTTTAGCCGCCGCGGTCGGCGTAGTGATGAGTCGGCACTCGGGGGTCGACGACCTCTGCTTCGGAACACCGGCCGAGGGACGGATCCTGCCCGAGGTGCGGGACGTCTTCGGATACTTTGTGAATATGCTTGCTCTTCGCTTCAAGTTGACTTCCAGTCTGTCATTAGAGGACACAGTCGACGTGGCACGGCGGTCGCTGTTGGAGGCCCTTGACCACCAGTCTCCTTCCTTTGCTCAGATAGTACAGGCCGTCAACCCCTTCAGAGCAGACGACCAGAACCCGCTATTCAGAATCAGTCTCTCGGTGGCTCAGGCCGGGGCACTCTCTTGGCAGTTGCCCGATTGTCAAGTGCATGAGGAGTTGCAGAGTCTGACCGAGGCCCAGTTTGATCTGAACCTAGTCTGGAAGCTAGAGCCCGAGGAGTGCACGCTGCACCTCGAGTTCGTCAAGGATCGGTATAGCGCCGGTCGCCTCCGGTCGCTCCTCGCTGACATAGGTAGCGTTCTCGAACGACTGTCGGATAACCCAGATGTGAGGCTCCTTGACCTGAAGCTGCCGAGTGCGTTGCCGCTCGCGCCGCTTGAGTCGCAGGAGGAGGTACCTCGTGGTGTGGTCGCAGGTTTCTTGGATTGCGCCCGTGAAGGCCCCGAGAGGGAGGCCGTGCGCTGGAAGGACGGGACCATAAGCTATGGGGAGCTATCGCGCCGCATCGCCGCTGTAGCGGCTGAGCTCCGGCGGGTTGGCATCGGAAGAGGCGCTTATGTCGGGCTCGAGCTCGATCGAGGACCCGCTTTCGTCGTGGGTGCTTTTGCGTGCATGACGGTTGGTGCCGCCTTCGTGCCAATGAATCCGGACGTACTAGAGCGGGAGTCTCGAATCTCAGAGTCGCTTCACCTGGGTCTAACGCTGCGCGTTTCTCGGCCATATGAGTCGCAGTGCGTCGCTGGCGACGTCTATCTTGAGCCGGATGGTCGTATTGCGCACAAGTTGAGGCAGGAGGATCCGTCGCGGCTGGACGAGTACGTCCTCGAAGCGGAAAGTTTCCCCTCCACGAGTCTCGCGTACGTACTGTTCACATCGGGGTCAACTGGAGTTCCAAAAGGCGTCATGATCCAGCGCAGCGGTGTGGACCTTATGGCTAAAGCACTTAAAGGAGAATTCAGTATATCAGTCGGTACACGTGTACTGTGCTTCGCCTCCCCTACATTCGACGTCGCCGTCTTTGAGGTCTTCGCGACCCTATCTGCGGGCGGAACCCTGTGCGTGCCGCAAGATTCTGAGCGTTCGTCCCCTGCGGGGCTGGCGCGTTACCTGCGCCGGGACAGTGTAGAGGTGGCGGACCTTCCGCCGACTTTGCTCTCCCTAATGCCCCAAGATGACCTTTCGGCCCTCCGCGTCCTGTCTGTAGGCGGAGAGACCTTTGAATCTGAATTGGCTGTCCGCTGGCGCTCCCCCACGAGACGCTTTCTCAACACGTATGGTCCGACTGAAGCGACTGTGATAGCTACGTCCTACGATTGTAATGGTGAAGGAGCTGAGGAAGCGCTTCCGATTGGCACAGCAGTGAAGGGCTACGGAGTTGCTGTTGTCGACAGAGACGGTGTCCCTACGCCGGGTTACGCTGAGGGGGAGATTGTGCTGGCGGGGCAAGCCTTGGCAGCGGGATACTTGGGCTCGCCGGCTTTGACCGCACAGGCGTTTGTTCCTAATAACCTGCCGGGGATGCCAGGAACGCGGCTCTACCGGACTGGTGATTATGGCTACCTGAAGGCCGACGGCAACATCGTGTTCACCGGTAGACGCGATGAACAGGTTAAGCTGCGCGGTCACAGAATCGAACTGGGCGAAATCGAGGCAGCACTGCGGCGATGCGATGAGATTGTCCAAGCGGCTGTGATCTTGTCGAACGACACGGTCGGGAGCAACAAATCGATTGTGGCGTTCTTAGTATCCTCCGGAACAGTGGACATCGATGCCCTGCGTGCGCTTCTTTCTCGTCGGTTACCCACGTACATGCTGCCTGGCCGGCTCATCCAGGTCGCTCGCTTACCCCTCACGCCGCATGGAAAGTTGGACAAGGTCGAGCTGGGCCGGCGAGATGACGCTCGGCGCATGCGACTAGATACAGAGAAGGTCTCGGGCAGGATTGAAGCTGACATGGCCCGAATCTTCAGCCGGGCTCTGGACCACGCTGACATTGATCCAGATGACGACTTCTTCGAGTTGGGTGGGAACTCGCTTCAAATTGCGGGACTGGTTGCGAGCGTGACGGAGAACTTTGCTGTCGACTTAGACGTAACCGAGCTGTATCAGGCGCGGTCGGTTAGGGCGCTGTCGGAACTCGTCTCGGCTCGGCTCTCTATTGCTCGAGTAAGTTCCGGACGTGTTGGTGCATCGAGGACTGGGAGGGGTCGGCTTCTTAGACTCAACAGTAAATCTCGGGGCGAAACCCTCGTACTGGTGCATCCAAGTGGCGGCTCAGTCGCTTGTTATTTGTCGCTCGTGGAGAAGCTGCATGACTACCAAGCATTCGGGCTGGAGGCGGCGCAGCTCAATGGCGAGGGTCCCCTAACGGGTGGGACATCCCTGAACGAACTGGCTAGCGATTATGCAGGTACGCTCTTATCTGAGATCCCGGACGAAGAGCCGCTAGTCCTGGCAGGCTGGTCCCTAGGCGGGTGGCTCGCCTTGGAGGTCTGTCGTGCGCTGATTGCGGACGGCCGAAAGGTACAGCGCCTAATCACTTTAGACAGCGTGTTGATGATGTCTGAGCCTCCTGAGCCCGTCGACATCGTAAACACCTTCCTTGCTGAAAGCTTGGCAGGGACGCACCTAGAGGCGGCAATTGTGGGCGATGCATCTTGGGCGTTCGAAGCGTTGGTTGACCACGCGGTCGCCAGATACAGTTCGCTCAAGGGAGCCTCGCCAGCTGAGCAATCACTCTTCCGGCGCAGGCTGGAAGTCTTCTCCTGGCTAACGGAGATGGCATCGCGCTACCACGCTCTGCCGCTGTCTGTCCCGGTTCTCTGTATAGAAGCAGACCGGACAGAAACCCCTGCCAGCCCCTGGGTAAGTGTCTCCCCTCGAGTCGAGCGTACGAAGGTCGACGGCGCAGACCACTACTCGCTCCTCAAGGATCCATATGTCGGGAAGGCCGCCGCCTCGTTTCCTGTGACCTCACAGCCGCTACGCGTCCGTTACTAGGGAGCGATATCTCCGTTCGTCGGGACCTGCGGAAGGAAGTCCAGTGTGTTCAACGAATGTCCCGAATACCGGTGGGTCGTGGCTTGCCCACGACGTATTAGGCGTCTTTGCGCGGGAGACGCCGGATGCACCGGCCCTAGCATCCGCTAACGAGCAAGTGAGCTATGGGCTCGCCTACGACAGAGTGCAAAGGCTTGCTTACTCCTTGAAGGCGGAGGGTCTCACCCAGGAGGACCGCGTTGCGGTTCTTCTCCCGCGAGGTACGTCGTCAGTGATTGCTATGCTGGCGATTCTTGCCGCTGGTGGGTGCTACGTTCCAGTCGACGTGACGCAGCCAGTCGGTCGTATCAAGAGGCTTGTGGAGACGTGCAATGCGCGTTTTGCGGTGGTGCCTCAGGATGGTGCCCACGAGTGGTTCAATGGAGACGTTAAAGCAATAAGTCAGCCTCTTATGGGCGGCAGGCTTGATAGTGGCACCTTCGGATTGCCGGCCTTTACGGGCAACTCGCTCGCCTACATCATCCATACTTCGGGTAGTACTGGGACTCCCAAGCAAGTAATGATAAGCCATGGCAGCCTCAGTAATCTCGTCACGGCCCAACGTGAAGCATTTTGTCTCGACTCGTCAGATCGCATGCTGCTGTGGGCCTCCTCAGGCTTCGACGCTTCTATCTACGAGGTCTTTCTTGCTCTCGGCGTAGGCGCTCGCTTATACGTGGCATCGGAAGACGAAGCAATGCCCGGTCCCAGCTTGACGGGAGTTTTGGAGCGTGAGCGGATTAGCGCTCTGACCATCACGCCTTCGGCCTGGGCGAGAACCCTACCCGGTCAGCTCAGAGACCTGAAACTGCTTAGTCTTGCTGGCGAGCCATTGTCTGCCAATCTCGCGCGCCAATGGTCAGGCGGAGGCCGGAGACTATTTAACCTTTATGGACCGACCGAATGCACGGTCTGGTCGTCGTATAAACTCGTAGACGACTCTTTTGTCTCGTCGGATATCGGCCAGGCGATCCGTGGGGTCTCCCTTAAGACGCTTGATTGTTGCGGTGATAGCGGTAGCGTGGGAGAGAGGCGTGAGCTGCTCATCGGTGGTAAGGGGGTGGCCCTGGGGTATGCCGGTGCACCGAGAGAAACCGCCGCAGCCTTTGTTCCGGACCCGAATGCACTTAATCCCGGCGGCCGTGTCTATCGCAGTGGCGACCTGACCGAGCTGCTTGCCTCGGGAGACCGCCGGCTCATCGGTCGGATAGACAGACAGTTGAAGGTCCGGGGTTTCCGAGTAGATCCGCCGGAGATTGAACACGCTATCCGCGACTGTGCAGGCGTTCAAGATTGTGCTGTCTTGCCTTTTGAAGAGCCCGCATACTTAGGCGAAGTAGTCCGGTCACTCGCGGCCTTCGTGGTTTCCGAAAGTCCTATCGCTTCTCTGCGGGAGTCGTTACAGACCGTCTTGCCTAATTACATGTTGCCTACAAGATTCTTGTTCATTGACCGGCTCCCACTTACGCCCGGCGGGAAGGCTGATTACAAGCGTTTATCTGGTCTTCTCGACGCGGATGGTTCTAGTTTCGATAGACACGCGCAGCTTGGTGTGCAAAGTTCACTGCAGGAGTACGTGTCTGACCTCTGGGCGTCGGTCCTTCCTCCCGCTGAGGACCTTGCGGTCACGAGTTTCTTGGGGTTAGGTGGACATTCGCTAGCGGCGGTGCAGGTCGCACAAAGCTTGGCGTCAGAACTGGAGGTGACGATGACGGCGGCTGAAGTCCTGCAGAGCTCCTCGGTAGAGGCGATGAGTCGGCTGATACTCTCTCGAATCTCCAGAACGCAGTCCTGATTGGGATCTAGGAGAACTCGGTCCTGTTTAGGACTTTTGAAATTGTTTGGAAAGGGCGAGTATACCAATTCTGGCACTTGTCCGCTTCTGTCAGGCAAGAGTCGGTCGGGCGTAGTCGGGCCTGTCCTCTTGGTCACGACCGCAGCCGCGCTGCTGCGACAGTGCCGCCAACAGCCAGGCCGAGAGCTGATTGGGCCCTACAAGACGAGCGCGTCGGGCGCGACGGACCGATCGCCGCCTTATTGACGACCTCGGACTCTAGCCCCGGTCTTTCGGTAGCCGTCCGAGTGGAACATCGTTGGCCGCTCGGGCTTGATCTGATCTTGGGCAGGCGGAAGCGGCCGGCCGGATCGCCGGCTTCGGCGACCTGCGACACCGGCGGTTCGACCCGGCGATCGCCGCAGCCAGGTGCTCACGCAACCGGGCCGTTAGCCGCGAGCGGGGTGGGATCGCCGTCGTCCGCTCCAGGTACGAGCGTCGAGGGCAAGCCGCCGGCAGACACACCAGCCGCCGTTTCCGCCACCACAGCTCCACCCGCTGGCCCGACGTCCACCCGGACGACGTCGTCATCGTCGACGCGGGTGACTTCAAGAACCGTGAACTCGCCCAGCCCGAACAGCATCGTCGTACCGTCTTCCATGCTCGTGGCCTCATCTAACTGGATGCTTCAAGAACAACCAGCATGGCGAGGCCACGAGCCTCACCTACAGCACGACACCCCCGTCAAGTGCGAAGAGCCGTCTTTCCAGGGCCAGTTGCGGTCGATCCGGAGCTGCAGTCGTCGTCCGCTGCGGACCAGGCGGGCGGCGACGTGCAGCAGCCGGTAGCGCAGCTGTTGGGCTCGGCAGTGGCCAGAGCGCCGTCGAGGAGCAGCAGCCGGGTCCAGGCGAGTAGGTTGCAGGCGAGGCTGACGAGCTCGACCCAGACGGTGTTGACGTTGAGCTGCCGGGACGGCAGGTGGGCCAAGCCGGTGTTCTTGGCGCAGCGGATCCGGTCCTCGACGCGGTGCCGGGCCTCGAGGTGGGCGAGCTGCCCGACTTCGGTGTCGGTGGCGAAGGTCTCCGAACCGCCAGCCGTCGGCGTCGGAGAAGGTGAGCTGCGCTCCGGGATGGGGGCGTTCCCGGCGGACGATGACCCGCATCCCGGCCGGCCAGTCGGCGGCGGACAGGTCGCCGAGCGAGCCGGTCAGTTCGGCGACGTCGGCACCGTCGCGGAGTTCAGCGGGTGATCCGCTGGGCGGCCGTCGTGGCGGTGCGGGACGGGTTGCCGTGGTCTGCAGCGACCTGGCGTGGTGTTCACTCCATGCCTTCTGCGGATCGCCCGTCCAGGCGGCGGGGAGCTGATCCGGCCCGGGCCCCCGCTGCTGGGTGCCTGTCTCGATCTAGTGACCGCTCGTGCCCGACCGCCTTCATCAAGGCGCAGCGAGAGCCACGGTTCGGCGAACGTGTGGTCCCGATCGAAGATGGTGAGGGCGGCCTGTCGCCCGTACGATCAACCGGCGGCTGGCCTCGATCGCCGGGCTCTGTGAATACCTGATCATTCGCAGCGACACGACAGTCACGAGAACCCCGTGCCCCGCGGGCTCGCGCTTTGACGGCCAGGACAAGACAGGGACCCGCGCCGACTCAGAGATGGTCGGCCTCGTCGACGGGAGCGAACATCTCCAGCGCACGTCTTGCAGGCCGGGCGACAAGTAAACAATAATGGAGAGCCGCCCGATTACCTTTGGAGTGCCGAATGACTCTAGCATCCCCGATTCAAGAGCAGATATGGCTGGCAGAAAATCTTTCGGACCACGGAAGTGCCTACGTCACTGCAGAGGCGCTCCTTATAGATGGTCTTGTCGATGTTGATCGCTTAGCTAAGAGCCTTTCGCTGCTTGCGCTGCGCCACGAAGCCCTAAGGACCTCCTTTGCATGGCGAGGCCGCGGAGTGGTGCAACTGGTCGCGGAGCAATGTCCCATTTCGCTTGCCGTAGACACTATAAGACCAACTACTTCTGTCGAAGGTATTCGTCAACGGTTATGCGAACGCCTCCGTAAGCCGATCCCGCTCGAGGCCGCACCGCTTTGGTATTGCGTCCTTTGGGCCGGAGGTGGGAAATCGGTGGTCATGCTAGCGCTGCATCACATCATCGCCGATGGACACTCACTCGATGTACTTTTGCACGAGCTGGATCTGGCGTACAGCAATCAAGCGTTGCCGGCGCCTAGCTTGAGTTATTTGCTCTTCAGCCGGGAGGCGAGGGCAGCAGCTGCATCGAACTCGTATCAATCCGATCTCGGGTGGTGGCGACGTCAGGTCAATGGGATGCCCGCAAGACCATCACGGTCCGCGTCACTGCCTCCTGCAACCCACGTAGGAGGGCGAGTACGTAAAGGACTCACAGAGCAACATGCGGCCGCCGTGGAGCGCTGGGCTGTCAGCAATGGAGCTTCGGTCTTTGCGGCATATCTCGTGCTAGCGATGGTTAGTGTAGGACTCAGCACGGGACGCAGGGACTTGCTCGTAGGGGTTCCCTTTGGAAATCGACCCCCAGGCTATGAGGACACGGTCGGTGCCTTCGCCAACCTGCTACCCATCCGCATGCGACTCACGGAGCCATTCGAATATACTGACTTGCTGCATCAAGTAGTGGAGGAACTTCTAGGCGCCTTCTCGCATCAGGCCGTATCGCTGGGGGACATAATCCGGACTAATCGGAGGTCTATCGGCGACGAGAATTCACCGCTGTTTCAGGCCATCTGTGTACCTAATCAACAAACACAAGCGCCGAGGACCTTCGATGGAGCTCAGTCTCAGTTGCTTGACTTGCATAACGGAGGTGCGAAGTACGAGTTCGCTATCACGGTACCGGCGGTACCGGGAGTTGATAGTGTATCGGTCGAATTTGATGAGGGAGCACTGACGCGGGAGATTGTGACGGCCTATCTGAATATATTCAGATCGTGTCTTGAAGCGATAGCCGGCATCAGCGCTCCTGAGGTTGTGGACTAGCGTTCTTCCATGGGCGCGCGCGAGCTCAACGCCAATTGCCAGTCGCACAGCGCGGACGAAAACCTCAGGCTGTGCAAGTTAGAAACCTTATAGCAGGCGGGTTCGCCGCTGTCGCTTTAGACGCTTCCCAAGTAGAAGAGAGGGCCACTTGGACTCCGCTCGCAACCATATTAGGCTGGGCCGACCCCTTCAGCTACTATGGGCGGCATCGACGGCTTCTAGCCTTGGTGACGGGCCTGCGGCGTGTGGTCTTAGCCTTACTCGCGGTTCACTTAACCCGCGATCCTCGACAAGTCGCCCTGGTGACCGTGGCGGCAACGCTTCCTCGACTGCTCTTCGGATTGCCCCTAGATGGCTGGTGCTGAACGCTGGTTGTGGCGGGGCGCCCGAGCGGTTAGGGGCTTGTGCCGGTAGCTGTGGGGACGTGTGAGCGGTTGAATGTCGACGGGACGTGTCGGTCCGCGGTGGCTTGGTGACGCTTCTGGGTGCCCTGTCGTGCTGTTCTGGCCGGTCACAGTCCACCTGCCGTGCTTGTTCACGCGGCGGCCACAGCCCAGGAGCCGGAAC
>JAABVA010004407.1_pt1 | contig 13023 bp, 13 predicted proteins | sample 5560331 | NCBI WGS metagenome assembly JAABVA01 (sample SAMN12812661, study PRJNA571458) | rock metagenome | isolation source: Antarctica rocks | place: Antarctica: Victoria Land, Mt New Zealand sud | collected 2016-01-07
CCCATATACCAGCCATCCGGAGGGTCGCTATGTTCGGCATTGACGCATTTTACCTGGCGCGGGCGCAGTTTGCCTTCACCGTCGGCTTTCACATCGTTTTCCCGGCCTTTTCGATCGGGCTCGCCAGCTATTTGATGGTGCTGGAAGGCATGTGGTTGAAAACAGGCCAGCAGGTCTATCTCGACCTGTTCAAGTACTGGCTCAAGATCTTCTCGCTTGGTTTCGCGATGGGCGTCGTGTCGGGCCTGGTGATGTCCTATGAGTTCGGCACCAACTGGTCGGCGTTCTCCGACCGGGCCGGCCCTGTCGTCGGCCCGGTCATGGGCTACGAAGTATTGACCGCGTTCTTCCTGGAAGCGGGCTTCCTCGGCATCATGCTGTTCGGCATGGAACGGGTCGGCCGCAGGCTGCACTTCCTGGCGACCTGCATGGTCGCGTTCGGCAGCCTCACCTCGGCCTTTTGGATTTTATCCGTCAACTCATGGATGCAGACGCCCGCCGGCTACAGCATCGGGCCGGACGGCCGGTTCATGCCCGAGGACTACTGGCAGATCATCTTCAACCCGTCGTTCTTCGTCCGTTTCCCGCACATGGTGCTGGCGTCGTATCTCAGCGTCGCTTTCATCGTCGGCGCGGTCGGCGCCTACCACCTGCTGCGGGACAACCAGAACCGCGGGGCGCGCACCATGTTCGGCATGGCGATGTGGATGGCCGCGATCGTGGCGCCGATGCAGATCGCGATGGGCGACCTGCACGGCCTCAACACGCTGGAGCACCAGCCCGCCAAGATCGCCGCCATGGAGGGCGACTTCGACCCGAGCGGACCCGATGGCGCGCCGCTGATCCTGTTCGGCCTCCCCAACATGAAGACGCAGCATACCGATTACGCGATCGAGATCCCGCACATGTCCTCGGTGATCCTGACCCATACCTGGAACGGCGCCGTGCCCGGCCTAAAGCAGTGGCCGCTGGCGGACCAGCCATATGCCCCGATCGTGTTCTGGTCGTTCCGGCTGATGGTGGGTCTCGGGTTTGCGATGTTCGGCCTGGGCGCGTTCAGCCTTTGGCTGCGGTGGCGCGGCCAATTGTACGAGAACCGCTGGCTGCATCGCCTCGCCGTCGCCATGGCCCCGGCCGGCTTCATCGCCCTACTATCGGGCTGGGTCACGACGGAGGTGGGACGGCAGCCGTTCACGGTGTATGGCCTGATGCGCACCGCCGACAGCGTCTCGCCAATCGGCCTGCCCGGCATCGCCACCTCATTCGTCGCTTTCGTGCTGGTGTACTTCGCCGTGTTCGGCGCCGGGATCATGTTCGTCCTGCGCCTGATGGCCAAGCCGCCGGAGCTGCACGAACCCGGGCTGCCAACAGACAAGCCGATCCGCACCGCGGGCATCCACCCCGGTCCGGTCGGCGCCGTTCCCCCCAACACGGGCGCCGCCAGCCCGCTTCCCGCGGAGTAGGCTAGTGTCCGGAATTGACATCACGGCAATTTGGGCCGGGCTGATCGCCTTCGCCGTGCTCGCCTATGTCGTGCTGGACGGGTTCGACCTCGGGGTCGGCATCCTGTTCGCGGTCGAGCGTGGGGCCGAGGACCGCGACGTGATGGTGAACTCCATCGCGCCCGTCTGGGATGGCAACGAGACCTGGCTGGTGCTCGGCGGCGGCGGACTGTTCGCCGTGTTCCCGCTCGCCTACGCCACCATCATGCCGGCGCTGTACCCGACCATCATCGGCATGCTGCTCGCGCTGATTTTCCGCGGCGTTGCATTCGAGTTTCGGTTCCGGGCGACGACGCTGGGAGGGAAGCGGATATGGGACTTCTCTTTCTTCGCCGGGTCCATTCTCGCGGGACTGTGCCAGGGATTGTCGCTCGGTGGCTTGCTGCAGGGCATCAAGGTCGTCAACCGCAACTACGCCGGCGGCTGGTGGGATTGGCTGACGCCGTTCACCGTGCTGTGCGGCGTCGCGGTCGTGGTCGGCTACGCTCTGCTCGGCGCTTGCTGGCTGGTGTGGCGCACCGAAGGCGAGCTGCAACGCCGCAGCCGACGGCAGGCGCAATGGTTCGGCATTGCAACCCTGGCGCTGATCGGGGTCGTCAGCCTCTGGACCCCGTTCCTGAACGACACCTTCATGCAGCGCTGGTTCGGCTGGCCCGGCATCCTGTTCACCAGCCCGGTGCCGCTGCTGGTCGCAGTGCTCGCCTTCACCTTCTGGCGCGGCCTGCAGCGCGAGCACCATCTGACGCCATTCCTGTGCGCCCTGGGCGTGTTCGCGCTATGTTTCGGCGGGCTGGGCATCAGCATGTACCCGCTCATCGTGCCGCCCTCCATCACCATCTGGGACGCGGCAGGCGCACGGGCCGGGCAAATCTTCCTGCTGATCGGCGCGTCCGTGCTGATCCCAACGATCCTGATCTACTCCGGCGTGTCGTATTGGGTGTTCCGCGGCAAGGTGCAGGCGGGAGCCAACTATCATTGATCCGGCGGCTGGCATGGTTCGTCGGGATTTGGGCCGTCAGCGTCGTCAGCCTTGCGGTCGTCGCGTATGGGCTGCGGTGGATCATCCGCGGCTGAGCCGGTAGGGCGGATGGACGCGCCATTCTGGAAGACCAAGCGCCTGGCCGAGATGTCGGACGCGGAGTGGGAGTCGCTGTGCGACGGCTGCGGCCGCTGCTGCCTGCACAAGCTGCGCGACGCCGATACCGACATGCTGGCGAACACCAACGTGTCGTGCCGGCTGCTCGACACCTATACCTGCCGTTGCGGCGACTACGCCGGGCGCAAGGCGGTCGTGCCGGACTGCGTGTCGCTGACCCCCGAGGTGCTGGACGAGATTGACTGGCTGCCCCCTACCTGCGCCTACCGCCGCCTGTCCGAGGGGCGCGACCTGGCCTGGTGGCACCCGCTCGTGTCCGGCGACCCGGCGACCGTGCATATCGCCGGCGTGTCGGTGCAGGACCGGGTCATCAGCGAGGACGAGGCCGGGCCGCTGGAGCACCATCTGGTGCACTGGCCCGGCCGCACGCCCCGCGCCCCGCGACGCAAGCCGACGCGGCGATGACGGTCCTTAGAGGTAGTGCTCAGCCAAAGGCGCGAAACCGTTGAAGCGCTGGCTGGCGTAGGTAGTGACATAGGCGCCCGTGGACTCGATTTCGACCCGGTCGCCGCAGGTGAGGCCGAGCGGCAGGCGGTAGTTGCTGCGCTCGTACAGGATGTCGGCCCCGTCGCAAGTCGGGCCGGCGATGCACACCGGGCCAGTCTCGCCGCCATCGTGCGCGGTGATGAACTCGTACTTGATCGATTCCCCCTCCGTCTCGGCCAGGCCGCCGAAGCGCCCGATGTCGAGGTACACCCAGCGCGTCGGGTCGGCCTTCACGCGCTGGCTCACGAGCACCACCTCGGACGACACCACGCCCGCGTCGCCCACCATGAAGCGGCCCGGCTCAATCAGGATCTCGGGCAAGTCGTTGCCGAAATGCGCCGTCATGGCGTGCATGATGGCATGGGCGAACCGGTCGATGCCGGGAACCTCGGTGCGGTACGGCACCGGGAAGCCGCCTCCCAAATTCACCATGCGGAGGTCCACCCCGGCGTCCCGCAAATCGGTGAACAGCATGCCGACCTGACCGATCGCGGCCTCGTAGCTATCGGTCGCGGTCTGCTGGCTGCCGACGTGGAACGACAGGCCATACGGGTCCATGCCGAGTTCCGCCGCGCGGATCATCAGCTCCCGCGCGCTCTCGACCGAGGTGCCGAACTTGCGCGACAACGGCCAGTCGGCGCCCTTGTTCTCGACCAGGATGCGGCAATAGACGCGGCTGCCGGGCGCGTGCCGGGCGAGCTTGTCCAGCTCCTCGGCGGAGTCGAAGGCGTACATCGTGACGCCTGCATCGAAGGCGCGCTGGATGGCCGACACCTTCTTGATGGTGTTGCCGAAGCTGATCGCGCCCGGCGCAGCGCCGGCGGCGAGGCAGAACGACACCTCCTCGAAGCTGGCCGCGTCGAATGCGCTGCCCAGGCTTACCAGTCGCTCCAGGATCGGGGCCGCCGGGTTGGCCTTCACCGCGTAGTAGATGCGCGCAAGCGGCAGCGCCCGGCGCAGCTTGCCGAAATTCTCCTCGACCCGGTCCACATCGAGGACCAGGCAAGGGGTTGCAGGAACCTGCTCAGCCAGGAACCGCGCGATCTTGGGTGTCATCGCACCAAGCCTCCCTTATATTGGGGCGCCCGCCTCATGGGTGTGGCGGCGGACGAAGAGTTGACGAAACGGTCGAACGAACCAGCGAGAAGTACGATTGCCAGAACGCTTGACGTCGTTGCGTAACCCGAAGGCCAGAGGCACGTGCGTTGCTGCGTGGGAGCCGCAAATAGGACCGACCGACTCCCCGCGCAAGATAAAAAACGTTCACGCACGCACATATTTACGGCAGGAACAAACACCGTCCATTAGGGAAGCGAAACCTGGGCGCGCGAGACCACGTTGGAGGCGGAACGATGGACATGAGGGCTACATCATGAGCGGGCAGGAACCGGACGCGGAGGCTGAAGCGCCACTGCCGATTCCCGAGGGTCGCGGCGATATCGTCGACCTCGACAAGATCGTCGACATGCCCGGCGCAGTGCAATTGGGCCGCCTCGCCCACAGCCCGGCCGACATCCCGTGGCCCGGCTGGAAGCAGGTGATCCGCCGCACCTTCAACGAGATGATCTCCGACCGTATCTCCCTCGTCGCGGCCGGATGCGCCTTTTACGCCACGCTGGCGCTGTTCCCCGCCATCACCATGCTGATTTCCATCTATGGCCTCGTGTTCGACCCAGTGACCGTCGAGCCGCAACTGCAGGTGCTGCAGGACCTGCTGCCGCCCCCCGCCTATCAGCTGATTTCCGACCGCGTGCACCTGGTGGTCAGCAAGCCGCCGGGCGCGCTCACCGTCGGCCTGCTGATCAGCGTCGCGGTCACGCTCTGGAGCACCACGACTGGCACCAAATCAATCCTGGGGGCGCTCAATCTCGCCTACGAGGAGCGGGAGCGCCGCAGTTTCCTGCGCTTCCAGGCGACGGCGATCTCGATGACCCTGATCGCGCTAATGGGCGCGGTGCTGGGGTTGGCCCTGCTCGTCGGCCTGCCGGTGGCGCTCGATTTCCTCGGCATGGGCGCGCTGTCCGCCGTGCTGGCCCGGATCGCCAGCGTAGCGTTGCTGCTCATCTTCGTGGTGGGGTCGCTGTCGCTGCTTTACCGGTTCGGACCATCCCGCGAGCAGCCACGCTGGCGGTGGGTGACGCCGGGCTCGGTGCTGGCGACGGTGCTATGGTTGGCAGCATCGGCGCTGTTCTCGCTGTACGTCGGGCATGTCGCGAGCTACGACACAACCTACGGCCCGCTCGGCGCGGTCGCGGGCATGATGATGTGGTTTTATGTGACGGTGTACGTCGTGCTGCTCGGCGCGGAGCTGAACGCCGAGCTGGAACTGCAGACGGTCAGGGACTCGACGGGTGGCCCGCCGAAGCCGATCGGCCGCCGAGGCGCGTATGTGGCCGACCACGTGGCACGGGGCTGACGTCGAACCCATTCACGTCGCCCTCGGGCGCTTCGGCAACCTCGATCGTGTCATCGGCCGGCGCCACCGTCACCACGCCATGTCCCATGTCGATCATTCCGATCCGCCGCGCTGCCCCACGGGACAGGTCGAGGATACGTCCGCCATGAGGGCTCTGCCGGTCGTTGACAAGCACCACGACGGACCGGCCGGTGTCATGCAGCGTCACCTTGATTCGGCTGCCGAGAGGAATGCTGGGGCTGGCCGCGGTCATAGCGTTCTGGTCGAAGATCACGCCGCTGCTGGTCCGGCGTCCGTTGTGCCACGCGCCATACCACGATACGACGCCGCTCCGGTCGCCGCTTGCAGCGTCCGAAGCGGCCAAGGACAAGCAAAGACGGCGGAGGCGATAACGCTTGGCAATAGTATTTTGATGGATGGCTTCATACGAAACTCGTGGGATGCTAGAACAAGCAATCTACCAGATAAGGTCGTCGTCCGCATGAACGATCAAGCAAAAACTTGGATTGAAGGGTGAAACAACACTTAGGCAGAGTGCATATCCGTTGCATCCTAGATACATATCGCTGCACCGTTCACATTATTCGCAAATCTCCCTAACAATATACGTTACCATCTCGGGTCCCCATACGCCGGATCCAGAAAACTTAGACTGCATTCCAATGCATCTTTACTGCTCACCGAAGTAATCTTGGCTGTCCCACCACGATGACGTAGGCTGTCACATAATTGCAACAGTTTAGTGCAACACCCACAAGATCACGATTTGCGTGAGCGCAACTCACGTTCAACGAATCAGTTCCGCCAGCGGGCTCGATGGATTGGCGCCCATTCGACGCGGCATTCGCCCAGCCAGGTGCGCCAAGCGGCCAGCTTGCACGGCAGCCCCCATCGCTCGCGCCATCATCACCGGGTCGGTCGCGAGCGCGATGGCCGAATTCAGCAGCACCGCGTCGCAGCCCAGCTCCATCGCGACCGCCGCATCCGACGCCGTACCCACGCCGGCATCGACCAACACCGGAACCCGCGCCTGCTCGATCAGCATGTGCAGCATCGCTGGGTTCTGCAACCCGAGGCCGGAGCCGATCGGCGCGCCGAGGGGCATGATGGCGACGCAGCCCATCTCCTCCAGCCGCTTCGCCGCCACAGGGTCATCGGCACAGTACACCATCACCTCGAACCCATCGGCGATCAGCGCCGCAGCGGCTTCAAACGTGGCGGCCATGTCGGGATACAGGTGTGGCGGCGGCCCGAGCACCTCCAGCTTCACCAGGTTCCATCCGCCCGCCTCGCGCGCCAGCCGCAAGGTGCGGACGGCGTCCTTGGCGGTGTGGCACCCGGCGGTGTTGGGAAGATAGGTATAGCGCTTGGGGTCCACGTGGTCTTGCAGCATCGGCGCCCCCGGGTCGGACAGGTTCACCCGGCGCACCGCCACCGTCACCATCTCCGCGCCGGACGCCTCGATTGCGGCAGCCGTCTCTTCCAGGCTTTTGTACTTGCCGGTGCCGACGACCAGCCGCGAGGTGAAGGTGCGACCTGCGACCGTCCAGGTGTCGTTGCGCGGCAGCATTCCATCCATGTCAGCCTCCTCCAATGAAATGCACGATCTCCAGAGCGTCGCCGGGCGCCAAGGCCGTTGCTTCGTACAGCGAGCGCGGCACAATCGCTTCGTTTCGTTCCACAGCCACCTTGCGGCCGTCCAGGCCCAGCGACGACAGCAGTCCCGCGACCGTGACCGGCCCGTCCAGCAATCTTCGCTCGCCGTTCAACGTAAGCTCTACAAGTGTGTTCACCGTTGAAGTATGGACGCGCTCCGGGCGGTGAACAACCGCCGATGATGACTATCAAACGCGTCTCACCCATGCTAGGGCCGCGCCCATGCCGCAGCGACTTCCCCTCGTGGCCGTATTCAACGGACCAAACATGAACATGCTCGGCCTGCGCCAGCCCGGCATGTACGGCGCCGCGACGCTGGACGATGTCGAATCGCTATGCGTCGAGGCGGCCGAGGCGCTGGACCTCGCCATCGATTTCCGCCAATCCAACCTCGAAGGCGAGCTGATTTCCTGGGTGCAGGAATGCCGGGGCCGGGCGGCCGGAATCGTCATCAACCCGGCCGGTTACACCACCACCTCCATCGCGCTGATGGACGCGCTGCTGGCGGTCGAGCTGCCGGTGATCGAGGTGCACGTGACCAACATCCACCGGCGCGAGGCGTTCCGGCAGGACTCGTACGTATCGAAGGCGGCAGTGGGCGTCATCTGCGGCCTCGGCATCCGCGGCTACGCCCTGGCGCTGACCGGGATGGCCGAACTGCTTCTGGACGGCCCCCCTCCATGACCCGCATCCCGTTCGACACCGACGAAATCCGGGCGCTGGCCGACATCCTGGTCGACACCGGGCTGACCGAGATCGAGATTTCCGAGGGCGACAGCCGCATCCGCGTGGTGCGGGCGCTGGCCCCGGTCGCTGCACCCCCGACCTATGCCGTTCCGATGCAGGCGCCACTCCCCATGCAGGCGGTCCCGCTGGAGGACGACGCCAACCACCCCGGCGCCGTCACTAGCCCAATGGTGGGCGTGGCGTACCTGTCGTCCGAGCCCGGGGCGCTGCCGTTCGTGGTGCCGGGCCAGACGGTGGCGGCCGGGCAGACGCTGCTGTTGATCGAGGCGATGAAGACGTTCAACCAGATTAAGGCGCCGCGCGCCGGCACCGTCGCGCGCATCCTGGTCGCGTCCAGCCAGCCGGTCGAGTTCGGCGAGGTGCTGCTGGTGATCGAGTAGTGTTCAGCAAGATCCTGATCGCCAACCGCGGCGAGATCGCGCTGCGCATCCATCGGGCGTGCCGGGAATTGGGAATACCGACCGTCGCCGTCCACTCCACTGCCGACGCCGAGGCCATGCACGTGCGCCTGGCCGACGAAAGCGTGTGCATCGGCCCGCCCTCGGCCCGCGACAGCTACCTGAACATCCCGGCGATCTTGACGGCGGCGGCGATCACGGGGGCGGACGCGATCCATCCGGGCTACGGCTTCCTGTCCGAGAACGCCGGTTTCGTCGAGATGGTCGAGGCGCACGGGCTGACGTTCATCGGGCCGTCCTCGGCGCATATCCGCATGATGGGCGACAAGATCACCGCGAAGGCGGCGATGGCGTCGCTGGGCGTGCCGCTGGTGCCCGGCTCCGACGGCGCGATTTCGGACATGGCGGAGGCGGCTGCCGTGGCCGAGCGGATCGGCTACCCCGTACTGATCAAGGCGGCAGCGGGCGGCGGCGGGCGCGGCATGAAGGTCGCGCATACCGCCGAGGATCTGGACGAGGCTTGGCGCGTCGCCCGGGCCGAAGCGCGCGCTGCGTTCGGCAATGACTCGGTGTACATGGAGAAGTACCTCGACCGTCCCCGGCACATCGAGCTGCAGGTGCTCGCCGACAGCTACGGCGCCGTGGTGCATTTGGGCGAGCGTGACTGCAGCCTGCAGCGGCGGCACCAGAAGCTGCTGGAGGAGGCCGGATCGCCCGCGCTGACGGCCACCGAGCGTGACGCATTGGGTGCGGTGGTGACGGCGGGGCTGTCCAAGCTGGGCTACCGTAACGCCGGCACGCTGGAATTCCTGTACCAGGACGGCCAGTTCGCCTTCATCGAGATGAACACTCGCCTGCAGGTCGAGCACCCGGTGACCGAGATGGTGACCGGCATCGACATCGTGCAGGAGCAAATCCGCATCGCATCGGGTCAGCGGCTCGGCTACGGCCAGGCCGACATCCAGTTCCGCGGCCACGCGATCGAGGTGCGGGTGACGGCGGAGGACCCGGACACCTTCATGCCGACGCCGGGCCGCGTGACGGTGTTCCACGCGCCGGGCGGGTTGGGCGTGCGGGTCGACAGCGCGCTGTACGCCGGCTGCGTGGTGCCGCCGTACTACGACAGCATGGTCGCCAAGCTGATCGTCCACGCCCCCACCCGCCCCGAAGCCATCGCCCGCCTCCGCCGCGCCTTGGCCGAGTTCGCGGTGGTCGGCATCAAGACCACGATCCCGCTGCACCAGCGCATCGTGGAGGACCCGGCGTTCCAGGCCGGGACCTACACAATCCACTGGCTCGAAGGCTTCGTCGCTGCGCATCAGGCAGCCACGCCATGAGCAAACCCATCACCGCCGTCGCAACGCCCTGGCAGGAGATCGTCGTGGTCTGCGGCAAGTGCAGCCGCAAGCTGAAGGGCGGCTTCGGAGCGGATGGCGACGACAAGCTGCGCACGGCGCTGAAGGATGCCCTGCGCGAGGGCGGCCGGCGGCGGCAAGTCCGGGTGATTGAAGGCGCGTGCTTCGGCCTGTGCCCCAAGAAGGCCGTGACGGTGGTCGCCGGCCGCGCGCCGCACCAGTTGCTGGTCGTGCCCGCGGGCACGGACGCCGCCGAGGCGCTGCGGCGGATCAGCCTGGCAGCGCCGCCGCCGCCGTGAGCGCGTCCGCAACGCCGGGCGCCGCCGCCAGCATGGGGGCGCCATGCGTCGGTCCCTCCCCCGCCATGAAGTCGCTGACATACGCGCCGGCCTCGGCCAGCACCGCCAGCGCCGCCGCCACGTCCCATAGATTGATGTGCAACTCGGCGTGGCCGTCGAGCCGTCCGGCCGCGACCTCCGCCAGCCCCAGCGCACCCGAGCCGCCCGAGCGCAGCATCGACCCAGTGGCCATGACGCGCCTGCACAGCGCGAGGTAGCCGTCGTTGCCCCGCCGTGGCGACCAGCCGGCCTCCACGATGGCGCGCCGCAGATCCGTAGTCGCGGCGGCACGGATCGGTGCGCCGTTCAGCGTCGCGCCGCGCCCGGCGCAGGCGGCGTAGGTCTCGGCCAGCGCCGGGGCGGCCAGCACCCCGAGCAGGGGCTTCCGATCGTCCAGCAATCCCAGCGAGATGCACCAGCGGGAGGCGCCGCGAGCGAAGTTGCTGGTGTCGTCGATTGGGTCCACCACCCAGCGCAGGGCGCCGCGCCGGGCCGCGCCCTCCTCCTCGCCCTGGAAACCGTCCTCGGGGAAGTGCTGCGCGATGGCGTCCGACAGGAAGCGCTTAACCGCGCCATCCGCCTCCGTCAGCCAATCTTGCGCGCCCTTCAGCGTCCCCGCGCTGGCGCCGGGCGGCGGGAGCATGGAGAGTGCCAGGGACGCAGCGTCCGCGCAGACGGTGCGGGCGACGTCGAACCGGCGGTCGAGCGCGATCATGCGGGCAGCCTCTTGGTCGGCATTCCGGGCTTGCGCTCCTGCGTGGCGGCCTAACCTTTCGGATCATGCCCGCGCCCGCTCCGAAAAGGAATGATGGGTTGACCCGGACATCGCCGGGGCTGCACACCGGTGGCCCGGCGTGCTGGTATGCGCACGCACGAGGACCAGGAGAGACCATGACACACCTTGATGATGACGAGCCCGAGACCCCCGACCAGCCGGACGTGCCGGAGCCGATGGGCCCGGAGCCGAAGGAGCCGGGTGACAACCGCACCCTAAGCTCGCTGGTCAACGAACTCGAAAGCCGCCTGCTGAAGCAGCGCAAAGTGCTGATCTTCGGCGCGATCAACGACAAGGTGGCGCGGGACGTGACCGGCCGGCTGCTCGCACTGGCCAGCGAGGGCGAGGGTCCCATCGACGTTTACGTCAACTCGCCCGGCGGCCACGTCGAGAGCGGCGACACCATCCACGACATGATCCGTTTCGTGGACGCGATGGCGCCGGTGCGCATCATCGGCACCGGCTGGGTCGCCAGCGCGGGCGCGCTGATCTTCCTGGCCGGCCGCAAGGAGCACCGGCTGTGCTTGCCGAACACGCGCTTCCTGCTGCACCAGCCGATGGGCGGCGTGCGCGGCCCAGCGACCGACATCGATATTGAAGCGCGCGAGATCATCAAGATGCGCGCCCGCATCAACCATATCATCGCGCGCGAGACCGGGCAGCCCTACGAGAAGGTCTCGCACGACACCGACCGCAACTACTGGATGAATGCCGACGAGGCGATCGCGTACGGGCTATGCAGCCGAGTCGTAAGGTCGGCCAAGGAGCTATAGCCACTCCGAGTTGGCGCTCCCAGGCGTTCCTAGTGCCTGGGATGCTACGCTACTGGAAACAGGCTCGCGTGGGCGAGGTCCGCGACGAACTGGTGGCCCGTGGCGGTCGGGTGCAGGCCGTCGAAGAAAAGATAGCTGTTCTGCGCTGCGCCGACGGCATTTTCGGTTCCGCTTGCGGAGTTATTGAAGGTGCCGGTCCAGACCGGCTGTGTCACGTTGGCCAGGCCGAACGCTGCCGGATTGGCAACCCCCTGATCTAGAAGCGAGTAAGCGTCTACCAGATGCAGGTTCAAATGATCCGTTGCCGCCAAACTCCCCAGCGATGCGCTGAGTTGGGCATCATACATCGCGGACAATGCGGACGCGAGTTGCGCCACCGCAGGCCCCCGCGCCGTTTCCGCCGGTATCTTGCCAAGGTCCGGCACGTTCAGCACCACTAGGTTGCGCGCGCCCGCTGCTGCAAGGCCCGAGATAAAGGATGTCTCGTTTCCAACCGCCTGTGCGATGTCCGCGGTCGCGCCCCCTGGGTTGGCCGGGTAAGCCGCGATGGCGTCGATTACGTCGTTGCCACCGATTGCTAATGTATAAAGCGCGTTGGCGGCCGGCACCGGGTGACTGACCTCAAATTGCACCAACTGTGACGGCAGGTCGGCGGGGGTCTGCGCATGCAGCGGATCGGCTCCGGTTTCGGCGCCGCCATAGGCAAAATCGGTTCCACCGAGAACACTAGGGCTTGGGGCGGCCAAGTTTAACGAGGCCGCAAGATCTTCCACCCAGACCGGCCCATTGGTGAAATGGCCGTTGACATAGGGTGCGGCCGGAAAGGTGTGCAGAGTAAGGGCATAGATGTTTCCCACGTCCGAAAGGCTGTCGCCAAAGGAATACATGGCGCTGAACGGCTGGCTGCTGGATACCGGCGCTGCGGGCGGGCCGAACAGATTGGAAATATCGCTGCCGAGGGCATTCGATACATCGGTGAAAGTCCCACCGAGAAAAGCCGGACTCGACCCCAGGCCGAGGGTCTTCAAGTTAATCAAACTCACTTGGCATCTCCTGTTGCCCGGCGTTGCATTGAAAACACGGCCGGCCGAAGGAAGTTCGCGAGGGGCCGGACGAGGCTTGCCTATGACATTGGAGTTTGTCCGAACGTTTCCCAGTATACCGGGCCATCGGGGTGAGTCAGCGCCCAATAGGATGCGTCCACCTGGCCGCCGTAGAAGTCCAGCAAAGCGAATCCGTGGGTATAAGCACCGTCCACGACGTCCAGCGACACTTCGGCCGCGAGGGGGGGCGGATCAGGGCTGTTCAACGCTTACGAATGGCGGTGAGTGAGAGCAGGTTCTTGATGCCTGCGAGACCGGCGCGGTAGCGGTCCTGGCTGAGCGTGTCGGTCTGGTTTGCCTTGAGGATGTTGAAGGCGA
>JAABVA010004409.1_pt1 | contig 13022 bp, 9 predicted proteins | sample 5560331 | NCBI WGS metagenome assembly JAABVA01 (sample SAMN12812661, study PRJNA571458) | rock metagenome | isolation source: Antarctica rocks | place: Antarctica: Victoria Land, Mt New Zealand sud | collected 2016-01-07
CTAGTGGACTGCCTGTCGCAAGCCGGTTTCGAGGACGACAAGGTGCTCGGCGTCGTGTTCAACAAAGTCGACCTCGCCACTGCCAAGCGCCTCGATCGCGTCACCACGTACGGCTATCGGCCGCTGGTCCAGACTGCCCCGGCAGTGGGCTGAGTCAGACGAAGCCGTAGCCATGGCGACCAAGATGTTGCAGGCCGTCAGCCATCCGCACCAACATCAGCGCCGAAAATCCATCCGTGTCCGTGATGGAGTAGTACTGGTCGGCAGCGTTCGTCGTCACTCCAGCGGCCGACCACATCGTCCCGAGATGATCGAAATTGAGCTTGGCTCGGGCGGAAAATCCATTGAGCGCCAGAAAATCATGATGGCCGAACAGCGCGTCGCCGGTGTCCTTGAAGCTGAGCACGAGGGCGGTGGCGCCCTGCTGCACGATGGGGCTGGACAGCGACGCTTTGGTGACGACCAGGGTTTGATCAGGTGCGCCTAACCGGGTCAGCAAAGCCGGACCGATCCGCACCGGCGCGCCATCCCCGCCCATCGCGGTCACCTGAAGCATTTGGGCGGCGGACAAAGCAGGGCCGCCGGTGGTCACGGGGGTGATCGGAACAGCGGTGCCGTCGCCGGGCGCCGCGCCGGTGTAGGTCGGCGTCGCCGCGCTCGCATAAACGCGGATGTCGTCGATGAGCAGGTAATCGACCGTGGGAGTGGCGGCGTTGGTCGTGCCGCCCCAGCTCTTGATCCCCCCGACACACAGGTTCGCCACCATGTACATCGGCACGTGCATGTCGGCGGGGGTCGCAGCCGTGATGATGGCGTTGCCGTCGAAGTACCAGCTGATCATGGCCGCCTCCCAATCCACCGCATAGGTGTGAAAGCCGACGGAGGTATCGACGACGCGGGTGGCAAAGCTGTTCCAAACGTTGGGGCCGCCGACCGCGCTGTGCGTCGTCTCATGGATGAGGCCTGGGTCGCTGCCGATCTTTTCCACCACGTCCAATTCGGGCGGCCACGCGCCGTTGACGGGAAGCAGCCAGAACGCCGGCCACATGCCGGCGCCTGCCGGCAGTTCGGCCCGCATCTCAAAAATGCCGTAAAGCTGCGAAAACGACTTTTCGGTCGTGATCACTCCCGAGCTCCAGGTGGCGCCGCCAGGGCCTGGTTGCTAGCCGCGCCGCAATGCCAAGCACGCCCGCGACCAGGCTGAAGGGATTGGCGCCGGTGGAGGCGTCATTGTAGTACTCGGTTTCACCGCTGCTGGCGGCGAGCGTGCGTCCGCCGTGCGCCAGCGAGGTTCGCCATACCCCGCTTGAGCCGTCCGGCGAGGAGGTGAAGAGCTCGAATTCGGCGCCGAATGTCTGATGCAAGCCGGCCAGGTTCTCAGGAAGCTGGAAATTGCTCGCGGAAAGGCCGCTGGTCGCCTGGTTGCGGAACACGAGATTGTTCCCGCTTCCGAGAAACAGCACGGCGTCGCTTCCAATCTGCGTCAACGCCGCGGTGACATCGGCAAAACTGTGGAACTTCGTGAACCCGGCGAGTTCGACCCGATCGAAGGCCAGCTTGAACCCGGTGATCGAATCCGATCCGCTGTAGCTGACCCTTATGACGAAAACGTCCGCTCCGGTCCCGGCAATCAGGGCGTCTGAACCGCCGCCGCCGTCGATCGTGTCATTGCCGGTTCCACCGATGATGATGATGTTGCGTAGATTCCCGATGCCAGTCTGACCAGGGTTCTTCAGCGTCAGGTTCTGGACGTTGGTTGGTAGCGTGTAGGCCATCCCCCAAGTCCAAATCACGGCGGTGTTGACACCTCCACCGGACGGCGCCGTCACGGTATCGGTGGTGCTTTGCAGATTGATGGTGTTGCTTCCGGTGCCTAGGATCAACGCATCGCCGCCGGTGAAATCCCAGAAGACATCGTTGCCGTTGTTGCCCGTTAGCACCTGGCCGGCGGCAGTGGCGGAAAGCCAATGGTCCGGCGCTTGCGTCACCGGCAACACCTGGCCAAGACCGTTGCGGATGGAGTTGGCGGTCGTAGGCAAATAATTGACATGCGGCACCGAAAAACGAGTGGCGGCGCGGTTTTGGGCCAACGGCCAACTGCCATTGCCGCACTCCCAAACCGTCTCGTGGTCGTCCTCTCCGGCGATGGTTCCAATGGTGCTTGAGCTATGGTTCGCTTTGTCGGCTACCCCGTGTCGCGGCAGCCGACCACACGCATTCACACCAGATGTCAGCGTCACGACCGATCCCCGTTCCTCAAGGAACTATGTACCGGGATCCTGAAGAAGCTAAACGGATTGTAGAAACTGCAAGTTCACAATAATTGTGAAGTAAATTTCATCGTTAATGTTAAATAACAATTTTACGGCCAACCCAAGGTGGCAGCGCAACGTGCGAGCTGCCAGCCGAAAGGCGAATGACAATATAACCCGGAAGCGGAGCCGCCCGCCGGGTCTGAAGGCTGACGTGGACGAGCAGGATTTCATGCGTCGCCGCACAACCGCCGTCGGCATGAAACATCTCATGCGCTACGTGAACCCGGTTCGACCCGGCGCCGATTACCCGGGCGGCGACCCTGACGCGGTCCCCGGCCACCAACTCCCGCCGATATACCGTATGCGTCTCGACCGCGAACAAGCCGGCCGCCGCGGCCCTATGGTAAGTAGCCCCAACCTCGATCTGGTCGAACAGCACGTCGGTCGCCAAATCGAATAACACGACGTAATAAGCCAGGTTCATGTGACCGTTGGCGTCGACCCATTCATCGCGGACAACGCCTTCGTAGACGGCCGCGAAATCAGGCCTGGTTATCGTCGAACCCGCCGCCGCTGTCCCAACCGCCGCCGCTATCCTGCGGCGAGTCGTAGCTGACGTTCTGGTCGAATTCCGGAGCGCCGCCAGGTGCGCCAGCGTCCCCGTAATTATTGATGATAGTCTCGTTCTCCGGTCCCATGGCCTGGCCGCCTCCGAGTCCTCCACCGCCGAAGCCACCGCCGCCAAAACCGCCGCCATGACCCTCGAACAACCCCATCAGGGCATTTCCGGCGACCATGCCGCCCGCAACCCCGGCCGCCGTCGTCAACGCCGATCCCAGGAAACCGGACCCGCGCTGCTGGAACATGCCGGGCTGGTAGTTCGGCGGATACTGCGGCGGCGGCGGCGCGCCGGCCTGGAACCCGGGTGGGGCGTAGGCGGGCTGCCCCGAGCCGGCCTGGTTCCAAACCTGCCCCTGAGGTTGCGGCTGGGACTGGCCGCCTCCACCGAACAGGCTGCCCAGGAAACCTCGCGATTGCTGCGGCGCCTGCTGGGCGCGCTGGGCGTTTTCCTGCGCCGCCCGTTGCGCCTGCTGCAATTCCCACTCCAGGCGCTGGATGCGGTTCTGCGCCTCCGCCAAAGCCGCCTCCTGGACCACGGCCATTTGCGTGATGCGGTAGCGCGCCTCGGGATGCGTCTGGAACTGCTGGGCGATGAACTGGTCGGCATCGCGGTCGATCGGCGGCAAGGCCGCTTGCGTGGCCGGCACGCTGCCGCCGAACCCGCTGGACGCTGCGCCGCCGACCCGGGCGACATAGCGGGTGATCAGGTCGCGTTCCTCGTTGGTCATGGGATGCCCTATACCAAGCCTGGTTTGGCAACGGACATGGCGCGGCGAAGTTGCCGGTTCAAGCGAAGATACTGAGCCGCGGCATCTCGATGGCCGGACACCGGTCCATGACCACCGTCAGTCCCGCCGCCCGGCCCCGCGCGGCGGCGGCTGCGTCGATCACGCCCAACTGCATCCACACCGCCTCGGCCCCGAGGCGGATCGCGTCGTCCACCACCGCGCCGGCTTCGCGGGAAGCACGGAACACGTCGACCATCTGCAACGGCGCGGCCTCGGCCAAGGTCGCCACCACGCGCCTCCCGTGCAGCGCCCGGCCCGCCAGCCCCGGATTGACCGGCGTCACGTCGTAGCCACGAGCGACCAGGAACTCCGTTACGTGATGCGACGGGCGCTCCGGCCGGGCCGAGGCGCCGACCACCGCAATGCGGCCGACACGGCGCAGCAGGGCGCGGATGTCGTCGTCGGTCAGTCCGTCGATGGCCATGTCCAATCCCTTGCCGCCCGCATCACAACTACTATGGTGCGGCCCCACCTCACCGGGCATGCGAATGGACCGACCCCTCAGTTTCCAGGACCTGATCCTGCGCCTGCACGGCTTCTGGGCCAAGCAGGGCTGCGTCATCCTGCAACCCTACGACGTCGAGATGGGCGCCGGCACGTTCCACCCGGCGACCACCTTGCGCGCGCTCGGCCCCCGCCCGTGGCGCGCGGCCTATGTGCAGCCCTGCCGCCGTCCGTCCGATGGACGCTACGGCGAGAACCCGAACCGGCTGCAGCACTACTACCAGTATCAGGTCATCATGAAGCCGAGCCCCGAGACGGCGCAGGCGCTGCTGATCGACAGCTACCGCGCGATCGGCCTCGACCCGGCGCTGCACGACATCCGCTTCGTCGAGGACGACTGGGAAAGCCCGACCCTGGGGGCGTGGGGCCTGGGATGGGAGGTCTGGTGCGACGGCATGGAGGTGGGGCAGTTCACCTATTTCCAGCAGGTCGGCGGCATCCCGGTGGCGGTGCCGAGCTTCGAAATGACGTATGGGCTCGAGCGCCTGGCGATGTACGTACAGAATGTCGAGCGGGTGTATGACCTGGATTTCAATGGCGCGGGAGTCAGCTACGGCGACGTGTTCCTGCGCGCCGAACGCGAGTATAGCGCCTACAACTTCGAATACGCCGATGTGGCCCTGCTGACCCGGCATTTTGCCGATGCCGAGGCCGAATGCGCCGCCCTGCTAGCCCGGAGCCTGCCGTTGCCCGCCTACGACCAATGCATCAAGGCGAGCCACCTGTTCAACCTGCTCGACGCCCGCGGCGTCATCAGCGTGACGGAGCGGGCGGCGTATATCGGCCGGGTGCGGACCATGGCGAAGGGCTGCTGCGAGGGCTGGCTGGCGGGGGACGACGTTGCCCCTGCCGTCGCAGCGGCTTAACCTGCCGGCATGGGTCAGGCTTACGCAGCTGCCGGTCGTCATCGTTCAAAGCCCGCTGCCGGGTGCGGGACGCGCTCGCCTTGACCTCGCTCGGCCCGCGCTGATCGTTCGATGCCCGAACTTCTGTTGGAACTGTTCAGCGAGGAAATCCCCGCGCGCATGCAGGCGCGGGCAGCGGACGACCTCGCGCGGCTGATCGGCGACGCGCTAGCCCCGCTCGCGCCCGCCGATGTGCAAACCTTCCACGGCCCCCGCCGCATCGCGCTCGCCGCCACCGTCGCCGCTTCCGTGCCCGCCAGCGTCGCCACCGAGCGCGGGCCACGGGCGAGCGCGCCACCGCAGGCGCTGGAGGGCTTCCTCCGCAAGCACAGCGCCAGCCGCGACTCGTTGGTGCAGAAAGGCGAGCACTGGGTGCTGCGCAAAGCATCGGCGCCCGAGCCCGCCGCCGACCTGATCGCCCGCGCGCTGCCGGGCTTGCTGCACCGCTTTCCCTGGTCGAAATCGATGCGCTGGGGCGGGTCCGGCAGCGCCTTCACCTGGGTGCGCCCGCTGCGCCGCATCTTGTGCATCCTGGACGGCGCGGTCGTGCCGTTCGACCTCCGCGACGGCACCGATGACGGGCACGGCCTGGCGTCGGGCAACCTCACGGAAGGACATCGCTTCCACGCGCCCGGTGCGTTCGCGGTGGGGTCGCTGGAGGAGTGGCGCACAGAGTTAGAGAAGCGCTGGGTGATCGTGGATGCAGCGGACCGGAAGCTACGGATTTTGCCGAACGTTGCCCTACAAGCAGGAGGAATGAGGCTGTTTGCCGTGGATGACCCCGGCTTGCTGGACGAGGTCGCCGGTCTGGTGGAACGGCCCGTTCCTTTGCTCGGCCGTATTGACCCAGCCTTCATGACGTTGCCGCCGGAGGTCATGCGGGTCTCGATGCGGTTGAACCAGCGCTACTTCACCTTGACTGAAGCCGATGGCCAGATCGCTCCATTTTTCGCTTTTGCCGCCAACATCGAGGCGACGGATGGCGGTGCGGCCGTGATTGCGGGCAACGAACGCGTGCTACGCGCCCGGTTCTCGGACGCGCAGCACTTTTGGGACGTTGACCGGCGCATCAAGCTCGCCCAACGGGTCGCCGCGCTGGACACAGTGACGTTCCACGCCAAGCTTGGGACGCAAGGCGCGCGGGTGCATCGGCTGGTGCTTCTGGCCGAGGCGATCGCGCCGCTTGTGGACGCCGGCCCTGCGCTGGCAGTGCGAGCCGCCTATCTCGCGAAAGCGGACCTTACGACCGGAATGGTTGGTGAATTTCCAGAATTGCAAGGCGTCATGGGAGCCTACTACGCCCTGCACGACGGCGAGGACCCTGTGGTCGCCGATGCCATACGCGACCATTACGCCCCGCGAGACGCGAGCGACCCCGTCCCGACTCAACCGATGTCTATTGCGGTGGCACTGGCCGACAAGCTCGATCAAGTCACGGCATTCTTTGCAATTGGCGAGAAGCCAACCGGATCGGGGGATCCGTTTGCACTGCGCCGAGCCGTACTTGGCGCGATTCGGATCATTACCGAAAATCGGCTACGGATCAGCCTGCGTACACTGCTTGTCAAAACCCAAACGATGCTTCCTGGTCCGGTCCCGGTCGATGACATCATGGCATTCATTGTCGAGCGACTGCGTGTGCTGATGCGCTCCGAAGGTACGCGCCATGACGTGCTCGACGCCGTGCTGGCAGCGAAGGCCGACGACGACCTGTCTCGCGTGCTGGCGTTGGCATCGCAGCTCGATGCCCTGCTCTCCGGGCCGAACGGCGCGGATCTGCTTGCCGCTTATAAGCGCGCCGCCAACATTCTACGGATCGAGAACGCGAAGGACGGACCGCACGAGGGCAATCCTGACGACGATATTCTAAGGTCGCCGGAAGAGCGGGCGTTAACTACGGCGCTCGTTGAGGTCGTCCTTCGCGAGATGGACGCGAAGCTTGCCCGGGAGGAGTTCACCGCCGTGATGGACGACCTCGCGAGTCTGCGCCCGCCGCTCGACGCGTTCTTCGACCGGGTCACCGTTAACGACCCCGACCCTTTGCTTCGCCGCAACCGTCTCAATCTGCTACACCAGGTTCGCTCCACCATGGACCGCGTGGCCGACTTCTCCAAAATCGAGGGCTAACCAGCACAATGACCAAATGGGTGTACAGCTTCGGCGCCGGCCATAACGAGGGGCGGGCCGACATGCGGAACCTGCTCGGCGGCAAGGGGGCCAACCTCGCCGAGATGGCCAGCATCGACCTGCCGGTGCCGCCCGGCTTCACCATCACCACCGAGGTCTGCACCGCGTTCTACGACAACGGCCGCAAATACCCGGACGAACTCGCGGGCCAGGTCCGCGCCGCCCTCGCGCTGGTCGAGCAATCCGTCGGCCTCAGCTTCGGCGACCGCGAGAAGCCGCTGCTGGTCTCGGTCCGCTCCGGCGCGCGCGTGTCGATGCCGGGCATGATGGACACTGTGCTCAACCTTGGCCTCAACGACGAAACGGTACTGGGCCTGGCGCGCGCGAGCGGCGACGACCGGTTCGCCTGGGACAGCTATCGCCGGTTCATCCAGATGTACGGCTCCGTCGTGCTCGGCGTGGACCACCACCGGTTCGAGGAAATCATCGAGCGCGTCAAACTCGACGCTGGGGTGATCGAGGACACCGCGCTGACGCCGGCGCACTGGCAAGAGGTCGTGACCGAATACAAGGAGATGGTCGCGTCCGAGAAGGGCAACCCGTTCCCGCAAGACCCGGAGCAGCAGCTATGGGGCGCTATCGGGGCAGTGTTCGGCAGCTGGATGAACCCGCGCGCCAACACCTACCGCCGGCTGCACGACATCCCCGCCACCTGGGGCACCGCCGTCAACGTCCAGGCGATGGTGTTCGGCAACATGGGGGCCGACTGCGCCACCGGGGTCTGCTTCACCCGCGACCCCTCCACCGGCGAGGACATCTTCTACGGCGAGTTCCTGGTCAACGCCCAGGGCGAGGACGTCGTGGCCGGCATCCGCACCCCGCAGCCGCTGTCCCGCCTGCGCGCCAAGCCCGGCGAGGTCTCCATGGAGGAGGCACTGCCCGAGGTGTACGAGGACCTCGTGCGCGTGCGCTCCACCCTGGAGCGGCACTACCGCGACATGCAGGACATCGAGTTCACCGTGCAGCAGAAAAAGCTGTACATGCTGCAGACCCGCAGCGGCAAGCGCACCGCCGCCGCGTCGCTCCGCATTGCCGTCGAGATGGCGCAGGACGGGCTGATCGACCGCACCGAGGCGATCAAGCGCGTCAACCCGGCCTCGCTCGACCAGTTGCTGCACCCGACGCTCGACCCGAAGGCGTCGCGCACGCTCGTCAGCAAGGGCCTGCCCGCCAGCCCCGGCGCCGCCTGCGGCGCGGTGGTGTTCAACGCCGACGAGGCCGAGATGCGCGCGGCCAAGGGCGAAGCGGTCATCCTGGTTCGCGTCGAGACGTCGCCCGAGGACATCCACGGCATGCACGCGGCCAAGGGCATCGTCACCACCCGCGGCGGCATGACCAGCCACGCCGCCGTGGTCGCGCGCGGCATGGGCCGGCCCTGCGTGGCCGGCTGCGGCGGGATCAGCGTCGATTACGGCGCGCAGACGCTGTCGGCGGGCGGGCGCACCATCCGCGCGGGCGACACGCTCACCATCGACGGCGCGACCGGCGAGGTGTTCGCCGGGTCGGTGGCGATGATCGAGCCGAGCCTGTCCGGCGAGTTCGCGACCTTGATGGAGTGGGCCGACGCCGCGCGCCGGATGAAGGTCCGCACCAACGCCGAGACGCCACTGGACGCCGAGACCGCCCGCAACTTCGGCGCCGAGGGCATCGGCCTGTGCCGGACCGAGCATATGTTCTTCGACCCCTCGCGGATAGGCGTGGTGCGGCAGATGATCATGGCGCCGGACGAGCGCGGCCGCCGGGCGGCGCTGGCCAAGCTGCTGCCGTTCCAGCGCGACGATTTCCGCGACCTGTTCCGCATCATGGCGGGCCTGCCCGTGACCATCCGGCTGCTCGACCCGCCGCTGCACGAGTTCCTGCCCCACGCGGAGGCCGACCTCGCCGAGGTGGCGGCGGCGCTCGGCGAGGATTTGGACGCGATCCGGCGCCGGGCCGCAGACCTGGCGGAGGCGAACCCGATGCTGGGCCACCGCGGCTGCCGCCTCGGCATTTCCTACCCCGAGATCTACGAGATGCAGGCGCGCGCCATCTTCGAGGGGGCGATTGCGGCGACCGAGGAAGCCGGAAGGGCGCCGGTGCCGGAGATCATGATCCCGCTGGTGGGCATGAAAAAGGAGCTGGAGATCACCCGCGCCCAAGTCGACAAGGTTGCGGCCGAGGTGTTCAAGGAGACCGGCAAGACGCTGGAATACAGCGTCGGCACCATGATCGAGCTGCCGCGCGCCGCCCTGACCGCGGACAAGATCGCCGAGGTCGCCGATTTTTTCAGCTTCGGCACCAACGACCTGACCCAGACCGCCTTCGGCCTGTCGCGCGACGACGCCGGCAAGTTCCTGCCGCACTACGTCGAGATGGGCATCCTGCCGAAGGACCCGTTCGTGTCCATTGACATCGAGGGCGTGGGCGCGCTGGTGCAGATCGCGGCCGACAAGGGGCGGCGCACCAAGAACAATCTCAAGCTCGGCATCTGCGGCGAGCATGGCGGCGACCCGGCGAGCATCGCGTTCTGCGAAAGCGTGGGGCTCGACTACGTGTCGTGCAGCCCATACCGCGTGCCGGTCGCGCGACTGGCGGCGGCGCAGGCGGCGCTCGGCGCAGGGGGCGATAAGACGGCCTGACGCCGGGCTGATGTTGGCACGGATGTGGCATCCTTCCTGCCACCTTGAGGGATCGTGACATGGACCAGGATACGCCGCCGCCGGCGCTCGACACGCGCGACGACCAGATCAACATCTTGCACAGCCGCATCTTGAGCAAGCTGCTGTACAACATCGGCAAGACGCCGGGGCGGGCGAGCGACCGTGACTGGTTCGTCGCCTCTGCCCTGGCGGTGCGCGACCAGGTGGTGGAGACCTGGACCACCTCCGCCCGCATGGCGCGCGCCAACAAGGCCAAGCGCGTCCACTACTTGTCGCTCGAGTTCCTGATCGGGCGGCTGTTCTTCGACGCGATGGGCAACCTCGGCCTGATCGAGCCGATGCGGGAAGCGCTCGCTCGCTCGGGCGTGGACATCGACCGCATCCGCCTGCAGGAGCCGGACGCGGCTCTTGGCAATGGCGGCCTGGGACGGCTGGCCGCCTGCTTCATGGAGAGCATGGCGACACTCGGCATTCCCGCCTTCGGCTACGGCATCCGCTACGATTACGGCCTGTTCCGGCAGACGATCCTGGACGGCTGGCAGCAGGAGCGCCCGGAGGATTGGCTGTCCGCCGGCAATCCGTGGGAGTTCCAACGCCCCGAGTTCTCCTATGGCATCGGCTTCGGTGGCAGCGTGGAGGCGACCCATGACGACGGCCGGGTCAGCTACGCCTGGCGGCCGGCCGAGACCCTGTCCGCGGTCGCCTTCGACACCCCGGTGATCGGCTTCGGCGGCCGGCACGCCAACACGTTGCGGCTGTGGTCCGCCCGCGCCGCCGACCCGCTGCGGCTGGACGAGTTCAACCGCGGCGACCACGTGGGCGCGCTCGCCGACCGGGTCCGCGCCGAGTCCATCTCCCGCGTGCTCTACCCCGGCGACGACAGCCCCGCCGGGCAGGAGCTGCGGTTACGGCAGGAGTTCTTCTTCGCCTCCGCATCGTTGCAGGACATGATCCGCCGCCATCTGATCGAGCATCCGGACGTCCGCAACCTTGCCGAGATGAACGCGGTGCAGCTGAACGACACGCATCCCGCAATCGGCATCGCCGAGATGATGCGGTTGCTGATGGACGTGCACGGCCTGCCCTGGGACGAAGCTTGGCCGATCACCCAGGCGACCTTCAGCTACACCAACCACACGTTGCTGCCCGAGGCGCTCGAAATGTGGCCGGTGTTGCTGATGGAGCGGCTGCTGCCCCGCCACGTGCAGATCATTTACCTGTTGAACGCGCGCCACCTGGATGCCGTGCGCGCGGCCGGCGCCGCGGACGGCACCTTGGCCGCGCTGTCCTTGATCGACGAGCAGCATGGCCGGCGAATTCGCATGGGACATCTGGCGTTCGTCGGTTCCCATTCGGTCAACGGCGTGTCGGCCCTGCATACCGACCTGATGCGGCGGACCACCTTCCACGATCTCGACACCGCGTTGGGCGGCCGGATCGTCAACCGCACCAACGGAATTACCTTCCGGCGCTGGCTGCACCAAGGCAACCCCGGCCTGACGCGGCTGATCGTGGACACTGTCGGGGAGCGCGTGCTACGCGAGCCGGAGGCGCTGGGCGAGTTGGCGGCGCACGCCGACGACCCGGGCTTCCAGGCGGCCTTCCGGGCCCAGCGGCACGAGCGCAAGCTGGCGGTGGCCCGGCTAGCGCAACAGCAGCTCGGCCTGACCCTCGACCCGGCTGCGATCTTCGACGTGCAGATCAAGCGCATCCACGAGTACAAGCGCCAGTTGCTCAACATCCTGCAAGCGGTGGCGCAATACAACGCGATCCGCGCCCAGCCCACGCGGGATTGGCAGCCCCGGGTCAAGATATTGGCCGGCAAGGCGGCACCCAGCTACACGGTCGCCAAGCAGATCATTCGGCTGGCGCACGACGTGGCGCGGGTGGTGAACGGCGATCCGTCCATTCGCGGGCTGCTGCAGATCACCTTCATGCCGAACTACAACGTGACCTTGGCCGAGACGCTGATTCCCGGCGCCGACCTGTCGGAGCAGATCAGCACTGCCGGGATGGAGGCGAGCGGGACCGGCAACATGAAGCTGGCGCTGAACGGAGCGCTGACGATCGGCACGCTGGACGGCGCCAACGTCGAAATCCGCGAGCGGGTCGGAGCGGACAACATCTTCATCTTCGGCATGACCTCCGACGAGGTCGCGGCCCGGCTCGCCGCCGGGCTCGACGCCCGCGCCGTGGTCGATGCCAGCCCGGCGTTGACCGAGGTGTTGGGCGAGCTGGGCAGCGGCGTGTTCTCGCCAAGCGAGCCGGATCGCTACCGTCCCCTCGTCGAGCGCTTGCTGCACGACGATCGTTTCATGGTTGCCGCGGATTTCGATGCTTACGTGGCCGCTCAGGACGCGGTGGATGCGAAATGGGCCGATCCGCCGGCGTGGTGGCGGTCAAGCGTGTTGAACACGGCCAATATCGGCTGGTTCAGCTCCGACCGTGCCATTGCGGAGTATGCGGCAGGCACCTGGAACGTCCCGGTGCGGCCATGACCTAAACGAGATGACGTGTGAGCCGAAGGCCGAGACTTAGGAAATTCAATACCAGGCTTTCATCCCAGTGGTTCAACGAGGGAGCGTTCACACCTTCCCCGACGCGCCAGGCCCGGCCGATCGCAGCCAAGGCGCCCACCGTGCAGGAGAGTTGAAGGATGTCGGCCAGGGCGCTGAGGGAGTGCTCCGTGAACAACAGCCACGCGGCTGCGGCGGCCGTCGCGTAGCAGCCTATTCGCACGGCCGACACGTGGGCGAACTGTCGAGAGTCGCTGTCGAGGCTGGCCAGCATCGATTTACGTGACGAGCTCACCGGCTTGGCCATGCGATCTGCCCGTTGCCATGGAAGGCGTCTTCCAGAGAAGCAGTGACGTTCCGAACCAAACCTGCTCCGACCATGACGACAGCAAGAACGAGGATGAGCCGGGTCAGGCCGTTCAGGAGGTGAAGTCTTGCATCGACTTGACGGCGAAGATCCGACGCCAACTTGGTCATGGCTTGCTAGGGCGTGTCGTCAATTGAGCCAGATCAGGGCGGCGGCGAGATGGATGCCGCCGAGGAAGTTCCGGGCAGTTTTGTCGTAGCGGGTTGCGATGGCGCGGAACTGCTTGAGCTTGGCGAAGAA
>JAABVA010004411.1_pt1 | contig 13018 bp, 9 predicted proteins | sample 5560331 | NCBI WGS metagenome assembly JAABVA01 (sample SAMN12812661, study PRJNA571458) | rock metagenome | isolation source: Antarctica rocks | place: Antarctica: Victoria Land, Mt New Zealand sud | collected 2016-01-07
CGAGTGGTGCTCTTCACGCGGCTTGGCAATCGGAGAGCGTTGCGCACGTCGGGCGCGCATCCAACACCCCGATCGCCGGTTTGCCGGCTCCGCTGCGGGCCTCAGCGTGTTGGCAATCCTCTGATCGGGGAACGTTCTGCACGCGGCCGTGCTGATGGCTCCCCGATCGCGAAGCCTGGTGCACAACACACCCCCCAGCGGATCGAAGCCTCGTGCACAGCACATCCCCCAGCGGATCGACCGGTCTGCGCGTCGCCCACCCACCCCCGCCGAGGTGCTGTTCACGCGGCTCTGCAATCGGGGAGCGTTCTGCACGCTGGGCGCGCATCCAACACCCCGATCGCCGGTTTGCCGGCCCCGCTGCAGGCCTCGGCGTGTTGGCAATCCTCTGGTCGGGGAGCGTTCTGCACGCTAGTCGTGCTGGTGGCTCCCCGATCGCGAAGCCTGGCGCACAGCACATCCCCCAGCGGATCGACCGGTCAGCGCATCGCTCACCCACCGCCCACCAGAAAGCTGTCCACACCGACCTCAGTTGTCCACAGCCCCACCCCATGGGCCCGTCGGCACCCCGAAACCGCGCCACCATGGCCCGGTGCCTGACCTCGCCGCAGAGCGTGACCTCGCTGCCCTCGCCCGCGCGCAGGGCGGGGTGTTCACCCGCGCCCAGGCCACCGCCGCCGGACTCACCCGCGGCACCGTCGCCCACCGGTTGGGTACGGGCCGGTGGCTGCGGCTGCACCCCCAGGTGCTGGTGGCCGCGACGAGTGCCGTGGACGTCACCGGCCGGCGGTGGGCTGCGCTGCTGGCGGCCGGCCCGAGCAGTGTCCTGTTACACCGCACGGCCGCAGCACTCTGGGGGCTGCCCGTCGCCGAGCTGGATGTGGTCGAGCTCACCACCTCCGCCGGTCGGACACCGTCCGTCACCGGAGCTGTCGTCCGTCGACGACGGCTGGGCGCCGCCGATGTCGAGGTGCGACACGGGCTCGGGGTCACGTCCCGGTGGCGCACCCTGGTGGACTGCCTCGCGAGTGTGGACTTCGGGGAGGCCGAGGCGTTGCTCGACCGGGCGTGGCGAAGTGGGCTCATCAAGCCTGGGGGACTGCGCATCGAGGTGGCAGCGCGCACCGGGTGCGCCGGGACCGACCAGCTGCGCCAGCTTGCCGACGAGCTGGGTCTGCGCCGCGGGTGGGACGGAGTCGGCCGGCTCAGCGGTGTGCTGCGCCGCGCGGGAGTCTCCGGCTGGAGTCACGACGTGCAGGTGGCGACGCCCAACGGCGCTCAGCAGGTCGCCCTCGGCTTCTCCGCGCAACGGCTCGCCCTGGACGTCGGGCGCCGCGTGGCACGCACCGACCCGCGGTCAGCGCCGGCCGACGACACCTGGTCGAACGCGCTACAGCTGGCTGACTGGCGGGTCCTGCGCATCCCCTGGCACGCCACCGTGCATGACCAGCGGCGCACGCTGGAGCTCGTTCGGCGGGCAATAGGCTGACCGGCATGTCTTCCACCGTGCTCACCGCCGTGGCGTGGCCCTACGCCAACGGTCCGCGGCACATCGGCCACGTATCCGGCTTCGGTGTCCCGTCCGACGTGTTCTCCCGCTACCAGCGGATGGTCGGCAACCGGGTGCTCATGGTCAGCGGCACCGACGAGCACGGCACGCCGATCCTGGTGCAGGCCGACAAGGAGGGCGTGAAGGCCCGCGAGCTGGCTGACCGATACAACCGGGTGATCACCAAGGACCTCGCCGACCTCGGACTGAGCTATGACCTGTTCACCCGGACCACCACGCGCAACCACTACGCCGTGGTGCAGGAGCTGTTTCGCACCCTGCACACCAACGGCTACGTGGTGCCCAGGACCACGACGGGCGCGATCAGCCCGTCGACCGGCCGCACCCTGCCCGACCGCTACGTGGAGGGCACCTGCCCCATCTGCGGCTACGACCCGGCGCGCGGCGACCAGTGCGACAACTGCGGCAACCAGCTCGACCCCGCCGACCTCATCCATCCGCGCAGCAAGATCAACGGCGAGACGCCGGTGTTCGTCGAGACCGAGCACTTCTTCCTCGACCTGCCGGCTTTGGCCGACGCGCTCGGCGACTGGCTGAAAGGCCGGACCGACTGGCGGCCGAACGTGCTGCGCTTCAGCCTCAACCTCATCGTCGACCTGCGCCCGCGCGCCATGAGCCGCGACATCGACTGGGGGGTGCCCATCCCGCTGGAGGGCTGGGCCGACCGTGCCGACAAGAAGCTCTACGTGTGGTTCGACGCCGTCATCGGCTACCTCTCGGCCAGCATCGAGTGGGCGCACCGCACCGGGGACCCGCAGGCGTGGCGGCAGTGGTGGTGCGACCCGCAGGCGCTGAGCTACTACTTCATGGGCAAGGACAACATCACCTTCCACGCCCAGATCTGGCCGGCGGAACTGCTCGGCCACAACGGTCAGGGTGCGCGCGGTGGTGAGCCGGGAACCCTGGGGGCGCTGAACCTGCCCACCGAGGTGGTCAGCAGCGAGTTCCTCACCATGAGCGGCTCCAAATTCTCCACCAGCCGCGGCACCGTCATCTACGTCGGTGACTTCCTGCGCGAGTTCGGCCCCGACGCCTTGCGCTACTTCATCGCCGTCGCCGGCCCGGAGAACCAGGACACCGACTTCACCTGGGACGAGTTCGTGCGGCGCACCAACTTCGAGCTGGCCAACGAGTGGGGCAACCTGGTCAACCGCTCGGTCGCCATGGCGCACAAAGGCTTCGGCGCCGTACCCACACCGGGCACCCGTCGCGAGGTCGACGTGGCGCTGCTGGCCGCGGCGGAGGCGGCCTTCGCCGACGTGGGTGCACACCTGCAGCGCAGCCGGTTCAAGCAGGCCGCGGGCGCGGCGATGCGCGTGGTGACCCTAGCCAACCGCTACCTCTCCGACACCGAGCCCTGGAAGTTGGGGAGATCCGGGGACGCGGCGGATCGAGAGCGCCACGCCACCGTGCTGCACACCGCGCTGCAGGTGGTCAGCGACGCCAACGCGCTGCTCACGCCGTTCCTGCCGCACTCCGCGCAGGCGGTGCACTCCGCCCTCGGCGGCACCGGGGTGTGGGCGGCGCAACCCGAGGTGCGCGAGGTCACCGACGACCTGACCAGCGAGCTGACCGAGCGGATGAGCGGGTTCGGGCTACCCGAATTCGGCCGCAGCTACCCGGTGATCATGGGGGACTACGCGGGAGAGCGGGCCACGTGGGCGCGCACCGACATCATCCCGGGCACCGCGCTGGTCAAGCCCACTCCGCTGTTTCCCAAGCTCGAGCCCGCCCTGGGGCAGACGGGCCCGGACTGGGCGCCGATCACCCCTGACCAGCCGTGAGCGACCGCGACGCCCCGCCGCCCGCGCCCGCACCGGTAGGGCCGCTGGTCGACGCGCACACCCACCTCGACGCGTGCGGCGCGCACGACGTCGCCTCGGTGGCGGCCGTACTCGACCGCGCGGCCGCGGTGGGCGTCGGCCGCGTGGTCACCGTCGCCGACGACCTCGCGAGCGCGCGGTGGGTGAGCAGGGCGGCGGAGTGGGACACCAGGGTGTGGGCGGCGACCGCGCTGCACCCGACCAGGGCGAACGCCCTGGACGATGCGGCGCGCGCGGAACTGGAGGTGCTCGCTGCGCATCCGCGCACGGTGGCGGTGGGGGAGACGGGGCTCGACCACTACTGGCCCGGACGGCTCGCGGGCTGCGCCGAACCAGGCGAGCAGGAGGAGGCGTTCCGCTGGCACATCGACCTGGCCAAGCGGGTGGGCAAGCCGCTGATGGTGCACGACCGCGATGCGCACGCCGACGTCCTGCGGGTCCTGGCGGAGCAGGGCGCGCCGCAGACCGTGGTGCTGCACTGCTTCTCCGGGGACGCTGCCATGGCCAGAAAGTGCGTCACCGCCGGCTACGTCCTGAGCTTCTCCGGCACCGTGAGCTTCCGCAACGCGCGCGAGCTGCACGCCGCCGCACCGCTGGTCCCCGCCGAGCAGCTGATGGTCGAGACCGACGCACCGTTCCTCACCCCACACCCGCACCGGGGCAGGCCCAACGAGCCCTACCTCCTGCCGCACACCGTGCGGGCCCTGGCCGCCCTGCGCGGCGAAGACCCGCAGACGCTGGCCGCCACCACCACCGCCACCGCCGAACGGGTCTACGGTCTGTGACCTCGCACTCGCGGTGCGTCACGAAGTTTGCCACGTCGCCGGACCGACCGTTACCGTGCCGTGATTCGTCAGCCGCTCACCCCTGCCCGGGAACCACCAGCGTCAGGACCCCCGTGATCCGAGCCCGTCTGCTGCCCTCGCGTGCCACCGGTGTCCGAGCCGTCCTCGTCGCCCTGCTGTTGACGCTGACGGCGGGAGCCACCACCGCCATCGCGATGGAGAAGCAGGTGAGCGTGGAGGTCGACGGCGAGACGGTCACGCTCGCCACGATGACCTCGAACGTCACGGGCGTACTGCAGCGGGCTGGGCTGCAGGTGGGCGAGCACGACACGCTGGCACCTTCGGCCAACGCTCCCATCTCCGGCGGCGACACGATCGTGCTGCGCCGCGCCCGCCCGCTGACCCTGACCGTCGACGGTTCGCCGCGCCTGGTGTGGACCACCGCCCTCACCGTCGACGAGGCCCTGGCCCAGCTCAACCTCGACGGCACCAATGCGATCGTGTCCGCCTCGCGCTCGGCGCGTCTGCCGCTGGAGGGGTTCACCCTGGACGTCAAGAACATGCGGCTGGTCGTGGTGGATGACGCGGGCACCGTACAGGCCGTCCGCACCGCGACCACGACCGTGGGCGAGTTACTCGCCGAACGTGGCCTGTCGTTGCAGCAGTCCGACACCTCGTCGATCGATGTGGCAGCCCCGGTGACGGACATGATGACCCTGGTGATCACCCGGGTGCGCACCGCAGAGGTCGCCGAGGACCAGCCCGTGACGGCGCCGGAGCGCAAGGTCGACGACCCCGACCTGGAATTGGGGCAGACGGCCGTGCAGGCCACAGGCACCCCGGGAGTGCAGCGGGTGACCTTCCGGGTCACCACCACGAACGGTACGGAGTCCGCTCGCCAGCAGGTCGGCGTCGCAGTGACCACGCCGGCCCAGCCCACGGTCATCCGCGTCGGCACGAAAGCCCCGGCTCCCCCAGCTCCCCCGGTCGCGTCGGTTCCCCCGGTCGCGTCGGTTCCCCCGGTCACGTCGGTTCCCCCGGTGGCGCTGGCTGCGTCGACTGCCAACACCGGCGCCGCCGCGCCGAGTGTGGCCGGCGGCAGCGTCTGGGACCGGCTGGCGCAGTGCGAGTCCGGCGGAAACTGGGCCATCAACACCGGCAACGGCTTCTACGGCGGGGTCCAGTTCGACCGGGGGACGTGGCTGAGCAACGGCGGCGGCGCGTACGCCCCCGTGGCCAGCGAGGCGAGCAGGGAGCAGCAGATCGTGGTGGCCGAGCGCGTCCGCTCCGCCCGCGGCTTCGCGCCGTGGCCCTCCTGTGCCAGCAAGCTGGGCCTGCTCTGAGACCACCTGAGCAGGCTTCGGCCGCACTGCTCGGGCCCGTCGAGGTGCGTGCCCTCGCCAACGAACTGGGGGTGCGGCCGACGAAGGCGCTGGGTCAGAACTTCGTGCACGACGCCAACACCGTGCGCCGCATCGTGGCCGCTGCCGGGGTGGGTGAGCACGACGTGGTGCTCGAGGTCGGCCCGGGGCTCGGCTCGCTGACCCTGGCGCTGCTCGGCCCGGTGGCGGCGGTGATCGCTGTCGAGATCGACCCGGTGCTGGCCGGGCGGCTGCCGCGCACGGTCGCCGAACGCGCCCCAGGTCTCGCGCACAAGCTCACCGTGCGCGAGGGCGACGCCCTGCGGGTGCGGGCGACCGACCTGCCCACCGCGCCGACCGCGCTCGTGGCGAACCTGCCGTACAACGTCGCGGTGCCCGTGCTGCTCACCCTGTTCGCCGAGCTGCGGTCGCTGCGCACTGCGCTGGTGATGGTGCAGGCCGAGGTGGCCGACCGGCTGGCGGCGGTTCCCGGGTCCCGCACCTACGGTGTGCCCAGCGTCAAGGCGGCGTTCCACGGGACGCTCACCAGGGCCGGCTCCGTGGGCCGCGGGGTGTTCTGGCCGGTGCCCGGGGTCGATTCGGGTCTGGTGCGCCTGGACCGCTACCCGAGCTCGCCATGGGCCTGCGACGACGACACCCGCCGCCGGGTGTTCGCCGTGGTCGACGCCGCGTTCGCCCAGCGCCGCAAGACGCTGCGGGCCGCGCTGGCCACCTGGGCGGGATCGCCCGTCGAGGCGGAGCGACGGCTACGGGCGGCGGGCATCGATCCGGGGGTGCGCGGGGAGCAGCTCGCGGTGGCGTCGTACGTGGCGCTGGCCGACGTGGCCCGACCTGCGCCCGCGCACGACTAGGCTCGGCTCCCGTGCTCGCCGTCGTCCCGCCCCCGGTCACCGTGCGGGCGCCCGCGAAGGTGAACCTGCACCTCGCCGTCGGGGATCTGCGGCGCGACGGCTTCCACAGCCTGGTCACCGTGTTCCAGGCGTTGTCGCTCACCGACGACGTGCGCGTGGCCCCCGCCGACTCCCTCGTCGTGACGGTGCGCGGTGAAGGCGCGGCGAGCGTTCCGGTCGACCACCGCAACCTCGTGTGGCGCGCCACCGAGCTGCTGGCCACCGAGGCCGGGCGCGCGCCTGACGTCTCCATCGCCGTGACCAAGACCATCCCCGTGGCCGGCGGCATGGCCGGGGGCAGTGCCGACGCGGCGGCGACCCTGGTGGCGCTGGCTGCGCTGTGGCGCCTGGAGCTCAGCCGCGACGAGCTGGCCGCCCTCGGCGCCCGTCTGGGCAGTGACGTGCCGTTCGCCCTGCACGGGGGGACTGCCCTCGGGACGGGGCGGGGTGAGCGGCTGCTGCCGGTGCTCGCCCGCAACACCTTCCACTGGGTGCTCGCCCTGGCCGCGGACGGGCTGCCCACCCCGGCGGTCTACGCCGAACTCGACCGGCTGCGTGCCGCGGCCCCGCCCCCCCGGGCGGGGGACGTGCAGCCCTTGATGCACGCGCTCACCGCGGGCGACCCCGTGGCGCTGGGCCCCCTGCTCACCAACGACCTGCAGGCAGCGGCGCTCTCGCTGCGGCCGGCGCTGCGCCGCACCCTGCGCGCCGGCACCGCGGCGGGTGCACTTGCCGGGATCGTCTCCGGCTCCGGGCCGACCTGCGCATTCCTGTGCGCCGACGCCGACGCCGCGGTGCGGATCAGCGCCGAGCTCGCCGGGGGCGGGGTGTGCCGCACGGTGCGCGTGGCCAGCGGTCCGGCGGTCGGTGCCCGCGTGGTTCCCGGCGGGGTAGCGGTGCGCAGCTGATGGCCGCCGGGGTGAACCTCGTCAACCTCGAGGACGTGCACCTCTCGTTCGGGGTGAAGCCGCTGCTGGACGGGGTGTCCCTCGGGGTCGCCTCGGGTGAGCGCATCGGCGTCGTCGGGCGCAACGGCGACGGCAAGACCACGTTGCTGGAGGTGCTCGCCGCAACGGCGCCCGTCGACTCGGGCCGGGTCAGCCGCATCGGTGGGCTGCGCATGGCGGTGGTGACCCAGCGCGGGGTGTTGCCGCCGGGTGCCACCGTGGCCGAGGTGGTCCTCGCCCCGCTGGGCATGGTCGAGCATGAGTGGGCCGGTGACCCGCGTATCCGTTCGGTGCTGCACGGGATCGGCGTGGACGGGTCCAGGGCGAGCGCAGCGACGGGGGGTGGGCCCGGCCTCGATGCCCGGGTGGACGACCTCTCCGGCGGGGAACGCCGCCGGGTCGCGCTGGCTGCGGCCCTGGTGCAGGACCTCGACCTCGTGGTGCTCGACGAGCCGACGAACCACCTGGACGTCGAGGGTGTGCAGTGGCTGGCCGAGCACCTGGTGGCCCGGCGCAGCGCCGCCGTCGTCGTCACCCACGACCGCTGGTTCCTCGACACCGTGGCCACCCGCACGTGGGAGGTGGTCGACGGCGGGGTGGAGAGCTACGAGGGTGGCTACGCGGACTGGGTCTACGCCCGCGCCGAGCGCACCCGCCAGACCGATTCCGCCGAGGCACGCCGGCGCAACCTCGCGCGCAAGGAGCTGGCCTGGCTGCGCCGGGGTCCGCCCGCCCGCACATCCAAGCCCCGCTACCGCATCGAGTCGGCGGAGGCCCTGATCGCTGACGTGCCGCCGCCGCGGGACTCGGTTGCGCTGGCGTCCTTCGCCGCTCGGCGCCTCGGCAAGGTGGTGCTGGAGCTGGAGGAGGCGGAACTGTCCACTCCGGACGGCCGTGAGCTGGTGCGCGACCTCACCTGGCGCCTCGGCCCCGGTGAGCGGGTCGGGCTGGTGGGCGTCAACGGCTCGGGCAAGACAACGTTGCTGCGCACCCTGGCCGGGGAGCGCGAGCCGTCGCGTGGGCGGCGCATCCAGGGGCAGACGGTGCGCCTGGGGTGGCTGCGCCAAGAGCTCGACGACCTGCCGGTCGGCCTGACCGTGCTGGCCGCGGTGGAGGAGGTGGCCCGGGTGATCACCCTCGGCGACAAGGAGCTGAGCGCGGGGCAGCTCGCCGAGCGGCTCGGCTTCGCCCCCGCGCGCCAGCGCACGCCCGTGCGTGACCTCTCCGGTGGTGAGCGACGTCGGCTGCAGCTCACCCGGGTGCTCATGGCCGAGCCCAACGTGCTGCTGCTCGACGAGCCGACCAACGACCTCGACATCGACACGTTGCAGCAGCTGGAGGACCTGCTCGACTCGTGGCCGGGCACGTTGGTGGTGATCAGCCACGACCGGTATCTCATCGAGCGAGTCACCGACTCGGTGTGGGCGCTGTTCGGCGACGGCAAGTTGACGAACCTGCCGCGCGGCATCGCGGAGTACCTGCAGCGGCGCGCCGTCGACCTGGCGGACAGCCCGGCCACGTCCGGCTCGGGGGCGCCCGGGCCGTCCGCGGCCGTCACCGGTGCAGCCGAGCAGCGCGCCGCGCGCAAGGAGCTGAGCCGGGTGGAGCGCGCCATCGCCAGGCTGGACGAGCGTGAGCGGAGCCTGCACGGCGCGCTCGCTCAGGCCGCTACGGATCCGGCGAGCCTGCAGACCCTGGGCGCGGAGCTGCGGACGCTGCACGCCGACAAGGCGCGCGCCGAGGAACAGTGGATGGAACTCGCCGAGGCCCTTGGCTGAACTTGCCGGGCCCCGGCTGCGCTCAGTCCGCCGCCGCGACCAACGGCTCGAGGGTCAGCGCCGGGTGCTCCTGCTGGAGGTAGCGCAGCCGCCAGCGGTCGCTGACCAGGGCCAGCAGCACGCCGTCGCCGCGGGTGAACACCTCGATACCCCGCTGCCGATCGAGCTCGCCGGCCGACTCGGCGTCCGTGCGCCGCGCCAGGGCGAAGGGCAGCGGCTCCATGGACGCGTCGACGTCGAACTCGCTCTTCATCCGCGCGGCCACCACCTCGAACTGCATGGGCCCCACGGCGGCCAGCACCGGGGCGGACTCGCCGCGCACCTCGTTGCGCAGCACCTGCACCACACCCTCGGAATCCAGCTGCTCGACGGCGCGGCGGAACTGCTTGGCCTTGCCGCCGACCGCGCCGCGCAGCACCCGGAAGTGCTCGGGGGCGAACTGCGGTATGGGCGGGAAGCGCACGGGGGCGTCCGCCCACAGGGTGTCACCGACGGTGAGCGACAGGGCGTTCACCAGGCCAACGACGTCCCCGGGATACGCGGTGTCCACAGTGGATCGATCGCGGCCGAACACCGACTGGGCGTACTTGGTGGTGAACGGCTTCCCGGTTGCTGCGTTGACCACCACCATGCCGCGCTCGAACACCCCGGACACCACCCGCAGGTAGGCGAGGCGATCACGGTGTGCGGCGTCGAGCCCGGCCTGCACCTTGAACACCACGGCGCTGAACGGATCGGTGACCTCGCGCGGACGGGTGTCGACGTCGAGGCGGGCGCGCGGCGGCGGAGCGAGGTCGACCAGCAGGTCCAGCAGCTGCGCCACCCCGAAGTTCAACACCGCGGAGGAGAACAGCACCGGGGACGTCTGCCCGGCCAGGAACAGCTCCTCGTCGTGGTCCGCGCCGGTCGCCGCCAACAGCTCGCTCTCCTCCACCGCGGTGGTCCAGGCGTCGCCCTCGCGGTCGGCGGCGCCAACGGGTGTGAGGTGCTCCTGCGGGGCGAGGTGGGCACCACCGGCGGTGCGGGTGAAGCGCACGTACTCGCCGGTGCGCCGGTCGAGCAGGCCCCGGAAGTCGCCCGCGATCCCCACGGGCCAGAACACGGGGGTGGGCTCGAGCCCGATGCGGGCGGAGATCTCGTCCATCAGCTCCAGCGGCGCCTGCCCGGGCCGGTCCCACTTGTTGATCACCGTGATCACCGGGATGCCACGGTGGCGGCACACCTGGAACAACTTCAGCGTCTGCGGCTCCAGCCCCTTGGCGGCGTCGATGAGCATCACCGCGGCGTCGACGGCGGTGAGCACCCGGTAGGTGTCCTCGGAGAAGTCGGAGTGTCCGGGGGTGTCCACCAGGTTCACCACCGCGTCGACGCCCGAGCCCGAGCGGTAGCCGAACTGCAGCGCCGTCGAGCTGACCGAGATGCCCCGGGCCTTCTCCAGCTCCATCCAGTCGCTCACCGTGGCGCGCCGGCCCGCCTTGCCGTGGATCGCGCCCGCCTCGGAGATCACCCGCGCGTGCAGCGCCAGCGCCTCGGTAAGCGTCGACTTGCCCGCGTCGGGGTGGCTGATCACGGCGAACGTGCGGCGGCGGGCGACCTCGGCGCGCAGGGCGACCGCGGCGTCGGGTGCCGTCGTCTGCTCAGGCGTCGTCATGCGATCGAGCGCGGCGGACGGCTGGGTCACCGGGGTCCTCTCCTGCAGGCGGCAACGGCCCAGGCTACCGTCGCGGGCGGCCCACCGCGCCGGGTACGGGCCACGGCACGGGCGACATAGGGTGACGCCTCGTGAGCACATTCACCGACACCATGTACCGCACCGCTGCGACGTCGCCGAAGGGCATGGTGACCGGTGAGCCCGGCGTGCCCGTGCGCCGCACCTGGGGCGAGGTGCACGCGCACGCGCGCACGATCGCCGGGTCGCTCGCCGCAATCGGGGTGGGCCCAGCTGACGCGGTGACGGTGCTCGCCGGAAACCCCGTCGACATCGCGCCGGCCATCCAGGGGGCCTGGATGCGCGGGGCCAGCGTGACGATGCTGCACCAGCCGACCCCGCGGACCGACCTAGGCGTGTGGGTCCACGAGACCATGACGGTGCTCGGCATGGTCAGCGCGAAGGTGGTGCTGCTGGGTACCCCGTTCGAGCCCGTGAAACAGGTGCTGATCGACAACGAGGTGACCGTGCTGGAGATGGGCGAGCTGGCCGACGGCCCCGACACCGACCCCGTCGAAGTGGCCGAGGGGGCGACGGCGCTGCTGCAGTTGACCTCCGGCTCCACCGGCCACCCGAAGGCCGTGCGCATCACCCACGCCAACCTGCAGGCCAACCTCGACGGCATCCGGCTGGCCGGTCGGCTCGACCCGAAGACCGATGTGGCGGTGAGCTGGCTGCCGCTGTTCCACGACATGGGCATGGTCGGCTTCCTCACCCTGCCGATGCAGCTGGGTATCGAGCTGGTGTCGGTCACCCCCATGGACTTCCTGGGCAACCCGCTGCTGTGGGCCGACCTCATCAGCCGCTACGGCGGCACCCTCACCGCCGCACCGAACTTCGCCTTCGCGGTGCTGGGCAAGCGACTGGCCAGGGCGCAGGAGGGTTCCCTGGACCTGTCCACGTTGCGCTTCGCCCTCAACGGGGCGGAACCCATCGACCCCGCCGCCGTGCGGGGCTTCACGGACGCGGGGGCGCGCTTCGGCCTGGACGCCGGCGCCGTGGTGTGCGCCTACGGGATGGCCGAGGTGACGCTCGCCGCGTCGCTCGCCGAGTTCGGCCGGGGCCTTACTGTCGACCGCATCGACGCCGACGCCCTGGAGCGGGACCGCCGGGCGGTTCCGGTGGGCGCCGATGCGGTCAACGCCCGGGTGTTCCCCACCCTGGGCCCCTTGCTGTCCGGGCTGCAGGCCAGGGTGGTCGACGAGCAGGGCGCGGTGTTGGGTGTCCGCGGGGTGGGAGTGATCCAGTTGCGGGGCGCTGCTGCGACGCCGGGCTACCTCACCGTGGACGGCCCGGTGGCGACCCAGGACGCCGACGGGTGGATCGACTCCGGGGACGAGGGCTACCTCACCGAAGCCGGGCACGTGGTGGTGTGCGGCCGGGTCAAGGACGTCATCATCATGGGGGGGCGCAACATCTACCCCACCGACATCGAGCGGGCGGCCAGCGAGGTCGACGGGGTGCGCGCGGGCAACGTGGTGGCCGTGCGGATCGAGGCCGGGGACCGGCGGGAGAGCTTCGGGGTGGCGCTGGAGAGTGCGCGGGCGGGCGACGCCGAGGAGGTCGCCCGGATCCGCAAGGCCGTCACTGCGGCAGTGGTCGACGCCGTGGGCGTTCGGCCGCGCACGGTCAGCGTGCTGGCGCCGGGCAGCCTGCCGAAGACGCCGTCGGGCAAGCTGCGCCGGTCGTCCTCGGCCGAGCTGGTGACGTCGGACGCCGCGCGCAGCGAGGCCTGAGTGGGTGGGTGCCGGTCGCGGCGCCAATGCATCCCTCAGCTCCGCGGGTGAACCTGGTTCTGCGCGTCGACCAGGCTGCGGGTGAGCAGCAGCTGCACGGCGTCGGCCGCCTCCTGCGCCACGATCTCCACCTCGGCGCGCTCGGCGGCGGCGAAGGGCTTGAGCACGTAGTCGGCCGGGTCCATCCGTCCCGGTGGACGGCCGATGCCCACCCGCACCCGCAGGTAGTCCCTGCTGCCCAGCGACGCCGAGATCGACCGCAGCCCGTTGTGCCCACCCTCACCGCCCCCGCGTTTGAGCCGCACCACCCCCAACTCGAGGTCCAGCTCGTCGTGCACCACGACCAGGTCGTCGACGGTCACCGAGAAGAACCGCACGACGCCGGCCACCGGGCCACCC
>JAABVA010004412.1_pt1 | contig 13017 bp, 15 predicted proteins | sample 5560331 | NCBI WGS metagenome assembly JAABVA01 (sample SAMN12812661, study PRJNA571458) | rock metagenome | isolation source: Antarctica rocks | place: Antarctica: Victoria Land, Mt New Zealand sud | collected 2016-01-07
CGGTACAGCTCGACGGCGTCACGACGGAACTCCTCCGAGTACGTCTTCCTCGCCATGATCGGGATCGTCTCGCCTCCCCCGGCCGAAGCCGGGATTGAGACGTGTCCACCTCACAGGGTCAGGTCCCTACAGCTCCGGCCGTGGCGTTGGTAGGCGGCGGCTGCTTCGGTGCCGCCGCCTTCGACGGGAAGGTCGGCGGGCTGGTTGTCGACCAGGCTGAACCCGGCCCGTTGCGCGGTCGACCGGGACGCGGTGTTGGTGACCGCGCAGATCACCGTCAGCGCCGACAGGTCCAGCCCGCCGGCGCTGGCCGGGGTGAACGCGTGGTCGGCCGCGGCCTGCACCGCCCGGGTGGCGTATCCCGCCCGGCGGGCGGCGGGACGCACCCAGTACCCGACTTCCCCGTGCCCGGCCCGCTCATCGAGGCGGGTCACCGACACCAGGCCCACCGCCTGCCCGGTGTCCGGGTCGGCGATCGCCCACGTGATCCCGGCTCCAGCCCGGGCCATCTCCTCCCGGGTCTCGATGAACTCCGCCGCAGGTGCCTCGGTGAACGGGTAGGGCAGCCCGGGGAACTGCCGCCGCGTGGCTGGGTCGTTGAAGGTCTCCACAACGGCCGCCACATCACCGCGGCCGTCGACCCGCCACGCCCGCAGTAGCACCCCGTCACCGCCCAGGGTCGGGACCGTCAACACCACCGGACCAGCGTGCTCACCGAAGCGGTCGCCCACCGGTGCGCCGTCGGTGAGGGCCCCGTCCACGTCAGCCACCCCGAACCGGTCGGCGCCCGCAGCGACGAGGCCCGGCAGAACAGTGCTCGCTAGCGAAGAAGCCGGCCGGGTGTGCGCGAGGTGGGCGTCGGCGGCGACTTCCGGGTCGACTCCCACGTCGGCGCGCCACCCACACGAGCAGAACGGGCGGCTGATGCCCCGAACGACGTTGTGCGCGGCGACCTCGACCTCAGCCCTGTCCGCTGCCCGCCGCCCCATGCAGCCATGATCGACGTCCACGGCGGTGGCTGTCCGCCCGGCCGCGCGGTGTCCCAGAGGGCGTCAACAGGGCAGGTCGACCGGGCCGAGCTGACCGTCAGGACGGATCGGGGTCGTCCGGCTGGTCATCGGCGGGGGACTTCGCCCGAGCAGCGGCCGCCTCGGCGTCGTCCTTCGAGCTGGGTTCGCTCGGCTTGTCAGCCGAGTTTGGATCGGCCTGTTCTCGGGGATCAGCGTTCGGGGTGTCGCTGCCTGTGCTCATGCACCTATCGTCCACTGGACCTCCCGGTCCGGCGAACTCGACGGGTCGAATCCAAACCTGCGTGGTCGCACGAAACCGTCAACGGGGCGCGAGGTTGACTCGCCGAACGCGACCGCCCGCGGCCCCGTTCCCTGCGCATGCCCGCGTTCACAACTGAGTATCAGCAGTCGATTGGATCACCCCTGCACCGCTGCCGTGCATACCTGTCGCTATCCATGACAGAGTCTCTCCTCGACGTCGTCAGACCAACGAAGTCGGTGGTGCCCGAGGCTAGGAACTGCTTCGGTGGCGCCATGAGCGACCTCTCTACTTTGCGGCTCCAGCTACACGCGGTCGACGTCGCAGAGGCAGAACGCATCGTCGCTCGGAGTCCCGGCCCCACCGACGCCTGGGCGGAGGACTACCCGTTCGAGGGCGACCTCGGGGCACTGGAAGGCTTCCTTCGTGCATCCGCTCGTGAAGACCAGCAGCCGTTCGGGTACTACCGGATCACCCGCCTGATCGACGGACGCGCCATCGGAGGAGTCGGCTTCAAGGGACAACCGGACAGCGGTTCCGGCGAGATCGGCTACGGACTGGCCCCGTCCGCCCGTGGGCACGGCTACACCGCAGAGGCGGTCACCGCCGTCCTGACCATGGCCGCTGAACACGGAGTCTCCAAAGTGATCGCTGACACGACCCTCGCCAACATCGCCTCGCAGAAGACCCTCACACGATCCGGGTTCCACCTCCTGCGAACAGACGACTCACTCAACTACTACGAAGCACTACTCGACGCCAGCCCCCACCAGTAGCGGCCGTCACCCAAGTGGCTGACCGGCCACCATCACCAACTCGCCGACCCATCATGCATAACTCCAATATCCACCACAGAGGCGGCCTCTCCCGCGGGGTTACTTGAGGAGTTCCGGACCGGGTTCAGGCGGCGGGGGCGTCGTGGGCGGCGCGGTGGGTGAGGACGTTGTCCATGTGCGCCTCGGCCCAGGCCTTCAGCCCGCGCACCGTCTGGTGCAGAGACAGCCCGAGGTCGGTGAGCTGGTAGGAGACCGTGACGGGCACGGTCGCGACCACGGTGCGGGTGAGCAATCCGTCGCGCTCCAGGGACCGCAGCGTCTGGGTGAGCATCTTCTGGCTGACCCCGGCGAGGAGGCGGGCCAGCTCGGAGTACCGCATCGACCGGGAACCACCGGCGCAGCGGGGATCGACCTGATCCGAGCCGTCGGCGCCGAGCGCGGCCAAGACCAGCACGACCCACTTGTCCGACAGCCGGTCGAGCAGCTTGCGGCTGGGACAGACCGCCAGGAAGGCGTCGTACCCGGATTTGGCCTGGGCCCGCTGCTGGGCCGCCGTCATCGTCGCCATCACCACGTCCTCCGCTGCGGGTGCCGTACGCACTCTCGGGTGCCTACTTCCCGTCAGGATGCTGCTCGCCCAGCATGGGTGGGAAGGCCGCCACGCGCCACCACCGCACCCGACCCGTAGACAGAGGTTCGACCATGCCCGCGACCACTCTTCCCGGCGCCACCTGGACCCTGGGCGACCTGACCGTCACCCGGTTCGGCTATGGCGCCATGCAGCTCGCCGGCCCCGGGGTCATGGGGCCGCCCACCGACCGCGACGGCGCACTCGCCGTCCTCCGCAAGGTCGTCGACCTCGGGATCACCCACATCGACACCAGCAACGCCTACGGGCCGCGGGTGACCAACCAGCTGATCCGGGAGGCGCTGCACCCCTACCCGGACGCCCTCCACCTCGTGACCAAGGTCGGCGCCACCCGCGACGCCCAGGGCGGCTGGCCCCCGGCGCGACAGCCCCACGAGCTGCGCCGCTCCGTTCAGGAAAACCTCGACACCCTCGGCCTCGAGGCGCTCGACCTGGTCAACCTCCGCGTCGGCGACGCCCGGGGACCCCAGCCCGGCTCGCTCGCCGAGGCGCTTCGAGCCCTCGTCGACCTCCAGCAGGAAGGGCTGATCCGCCACCTCGGGGTGAGCAACGCCACTCCCGAGCAGGTCGCCGAAGCCCGGGCGATCACACCGATCGTGTGCGTCCAGAACCTGTACAACCTCGCCCACCGCGACGACGACGACCTGATCGACAGCCTCGCCGCCGCGGGCGTGGCCTACGTGCCCTTTTCCCTCTCGGCGGGTTCAGCCCGCTGCAGTCCGCGGCACTGTCGGCCGTGCCGCCCGGCTGGACACCACCCCGATGTCGGTCGCCCTCGCGTGGCTGCTGCGGCGCTCGCCGAACATCCTGCTGATCCCCGGCACCTCTTCCACCGCGCACCTGCGGGAGAACGTCGCCGGCGCGGCGCTCGCGCTGTCCGACCAGGACATCGCCGATCTCGACACGATCGGCCGCTGACAGTGCACCGCAGTGGTGGGGGCCGCCGCTGCGACGTGCGTCACTGCGCGGCATAACCTCCCCTGTCCACCACAGGTGGGCCAGCGGCCAAGGTTGCTCGTGAGTGGATCGGTGAGCGGGTCGTGGCCAACTGCCGGCGGCTGGCAGCAACAGCTATGCGGCGATGGTGGACGCGTGGGCTTCGGCGGCGGTGATGACGTCGTCGAGGCGGTCCCGGGTCCGCGCGAGGTCGCGGAGCCGGGCGTCGAGACGGTTTCGCTCGACGGCAAGGCGGGCGATCATGGCCGGGGTCGCGATCCCGGTGTGGACACACGGCAGCAGGTCCACGATCGCACTGCTCGCCAACCCGGCGGCGTAGAGCTGCTGGATCAGCTCCACCCGCTCGACCGCGCTGTCCGGGTACTCCCGCTGGCCCCCGGGGCCGCGGGTGGCGAACAGCAGCTGCTGCTCCTCGTAGTACCGCAGCGCCCGGACACTGACCCCCGCCGCTGCGGCGACCTCACCGATACGCACCGTCCGCCCCCAACCCCGGCCGTCGACTTGCCTCTGACGTCAACGTCAGATCTTAGCGTAGCGACTCCAGGGCTCGTCCGGTCGACGAGCCCCCTCATCGGAAGGGATCCCTCATGCAGATCGCCGGTTCGGTCGCCCTGGTCACCGGGGCCAACCGCGGCATCGGCCGCCAGTTCGTTCTCCAGCTGCTCGAGCGCGGAGCGAGCAGGGTCTACGCGACTGCCCGCAACCCTGCCCTGGTCGACATCCGGGGCGTCGAGGTGCTCGCCCTGGACATCACCGACCCGGCCTCGGTCACCGCGGTCGCCGCCATCGCCGGCGACGTCACCCTGCTGATCGACAACGCCGGCATCTCAACCGGCCAGGACCTGGTCACCGGGGACCTGGCGGAGATCCACCGGGAGATGGACACCCACTTCTTCGGCACCCTGAGTGTCGTGCGGGCCTTCGCCCCGGTCCTGGCCCGCAACGGCGGCGGGGCGATCCTGAACGTCCTCTCGGCGCTGTCGTGGTTCTCCTACCCCGGTGCCAACGCCTACGCCGCCGCGAAAGCTGCGGAGTGGAGCCTCACCAACGGCATCCGCCTCGAGCTCACCGGCCAGGGCACTCAGGTGGTCGCCCTGCACGTCGGGTCGGTCGACACCGACATGGGCGCCGGCTACGACGGCCCGAAGGTCGACCCCGCCGACGTGGTCGCCGCCGCCCTCGACGGCGTCGAAGCCGGTCACGTCGAAGTCCTCGCCGACGACTTCAGCGCCCAGATCAAAGCTGCCCTGGCCGCCGACCCCAACATCGATCCGACACAGCCGGTGCCCGCGGCATGACTCACCGGACCGCTGCCAGAAGCACCTGTCATACATACCTGTCGGTATCCACCACAGATCGGGAGCGGTTCCCCGGTGGCTGACGGGCGCCGGACGGTCCCGCGTCTCAGCGGGTTCGGTCTGATCCGTTGTCTGGCCTGCAGCCACCTCGCAGACTCAGCCTTGCTGACCGCCGGCAACCCGCGAGACCAGGGGGAGTAGTTCGATGGGTGCGCTAAACGGCAAGGCAGCGGTCGTAACCGGCGGGTCGCGGGGGATCGGCCGCGCGGTCGTCGAACGCCTCGCCCGCGACGGCGCCGCGGTCACCTTCAGCTACGCCGCCGACCGTGCCGCGGCCACCGCCGTCGAGGTGGCCGTCGCCGCGGTCGGGGGTCGAGCGCTCGCCGTGCACGCCGACCAGGCCGGCAGCGCCCAGACCACCGCCCTGTTCGACGCCGCCGACCGCTTCGGCGGCGGTCTGGACATCGTGGTCGCGAACGCCGCGACCGTGTCCGTCGGGCGCATCGCCGACCTCACCGACGCCGACTGGAACCAGGCCATGACCGTGAACGCCAAGGGCACCTTCCAGGTCATCCGGGAAGCTGCCCTCCGTCTCCGCGACGGCGGCCGCATCATGACCTCCTCGGTGAACACCGTGATGCCCGCGCCCGGGATCGGCCTGTACGCCGCCGCCAAGGGCGCTATCGAGCAGCTCACCGCGGTAGCCGCTCACGAGCTCGGCGCCCGGGCGATCACCGTGAACACCGTCTCCCCCGGGGCGACCGACACCGACATGCTCCGCGGAGCGAACTCCGCGCAGGCCCTTACCGCGGCCGCCGCAATGAGTCCACTGGGTCGGCTCGGGCGACCCGCCGACGTCGCCGACGTCGTCGCGTTCCTCGCCGGCCCCGACGGGAGGTGGCTCACCGGACAGAACCTCCGAGCCGGCGGCGGGATCCGGTGACCCACCACCACCAAGCCGCCCGCTTACCCCTCCCAGAGGCGACCCGTCATGCATAACTCTAATTATCCACCACAGGCGACCGCCTCCCCCAGGCTGCGTCGCTCACCGTCAACGCCGGCGTGCCCGGCCGAAGCCGCTGGTCCGCGCGGTCAGGACCGGGGTGCCGGGCGGGTCAGCTCCTCCCGGACCTCACGGAGCAACCGCACCGCCTGATAGCCCACCACCACCGCGATGACCAGCGCGACGGCCGGGTCAAGCCAGTCCAGGCCGCCGGTGACGAAGATCACCGCACCGCTCACCGCGACCCCGCCGGCGGCGGCGGCGTCCCCGGCGGTGTCGAGCAGGACCGCCCGCATACTCAGGTCCCCGCCGCCGTCCCGGGCCGCCGGGTCCCCATCGTCTGCACGCAGGATCAGCGCCCCGACCACCATGACAGCGGCTGCGATGGCGCTGACGAACAGGACCGGCAACCCGTGCACCGGGCCGGTCCCGGTGATCAACCGGTCGGCGGCTCCGGCGACGACCAGGACGGTCAGGATCAGCAGCCAACCGGCGTTCACCAACGCCGCGAACGCACCGGCCCGCGGGAAGCCGTCGGGACGGCGGGCGGTCGTTGCTCGATGCGACAGATGCAGCGCGAGCAGCGACACCCCGATCCCGGCGGCATCGGCGAGGTAGTCCACCCCCTCGGCGAGCACCCCGACCGAATGCGCTGCCCACCCGACCACCACCAGCGCGACGACCAGCAGCAGATTCAGCACCAACACCACACTCAACCGAGCCCGACGCGACACGACTGGACCGTGTCCACCCGCGCCACCCACCCCCCGGTTAAGGACCGCGGACGCTGAACGTCATAGTTTTCGCCACCCGCACACGTCCCGGTCGCTACGACTCAGAGGCCGGGCATCGGAATCATGGCGCCCCTCGCCGGCCAATGAGTCCAACCCCCGTCCCGATGGCATCCATAACTCTCCTCATCCACCACAGGCTCGTCCGTCCCCCGGCGGACGACAGCGGCGATGCGGTGGACGGCGGTGGTGAGCCGGTCGGGTGGGTGCGCGGCGTAGCCGAGGACCAGCCCGGGCGGCCCGGGGCGGACGCGGTGCCAGGACAGGGGGTGCACGAGGACCCCGGCGTCGCGGATCCCGTCGGCCAGGACGGTGTCGTCGGTGGTGTCGTTCAGCTTCGGCAGGGTGATCAGTAGGTGCAGCCCGGCGGCGACTCCTTCGACCCGCGCGGCGGGCAGGGTTTGGTGCAGGGCGGTGAGGACCGCGTCGCGGCGGCGGCGCTGGCGGGTCCGGACCAGTCGCAGGTGGCGGTCGTAGGCGCCGCTGGCGAGCAGGTGCGCGAGGGTCAGCTGCGCCAGGACGGGGCTGCCGAGGTCGCTGGCGTGGCGGGCGGCGACCAGGTCGTCGTACAGGTCGGGGGGCGGCACGAGCCAGCCGAGGCGCATCCCGGGGGCGAGGGTCTTCGAGGTGCTGCCGGTGTGGGCGACGTGCCCGGGGGCGCCCGGCTGCAGGGCGGGGACCGGGGCTAGGTCGTAACGGTGTTCGGCGTCGTAGTCGTCTTCGATCACCAGCCGTCCCCCGGTGGCCCAGTCGAGCAGGGCACGGCGGCGCGCCGGGGCGAGCACGACCCCGGTGGGGAACTGGTGGGCCGGGGTGAGCACCGCGACCTCGAGGCCGGTGGCGGTGAGGGCGTCGACGTCCATCCCGTCACCGTCGACGGGCACCGGGACCGGGGTCAGCCCCCAGTGGGTGAGCTCGTCGCGCGCCCCCCGCGACCCCGGGTCCTCCACCGCGGTGGCGGTGTGACCGCGGTGGCGGAGTGTCTGCGCGAGCAGCGCGAGGGCTTGGGCGACCCCGGCGACGACCAGGACGGCGTCGGGAGCGGCGCGCACGCCCCGGGTCCGGGCCAGCCACCCCGACAGCTCGTGGCGCAGCCGGGGGTGGCCGCGGGAATCGCCGTAGCCCAGGTCGGCCCCGGTGGCCCCGGTCAGCACGGCCCGCTCGGCGGTCAGCCACGCCGCCCGGGGGAACGCCGCGAGGTCCGGTACGCCGGGTGACAGGTCGAGGTCGACCGCGCGCCACCGCCACGACGCCAGGGGCAGCAGCGGCGCCGGTGACCGCGGTCGCTCGGGTCCGCCCCCACCGCGTGAGTCCGCCGTGGACACGCGCCCGATCGGTCGGGCGATGGCCGTGGCGAAGGCCGCGGTCGTGCTGGTGCGAGCCACGGTGGTGCCGCCGCGGGTGCGGGCGGTCAGCAGGCCCTCGTCGGTGAGGCGCCGATAGGCCTCGACCACCAGGCCCCGGGAGACGCCGAGATCGGCGGCCAACACCCGCGTCGGGGGCAGCCGGCTCCCGGCGGGCAGCCGACCGTCGGTGACCGCGGCCCGCAGGACCCCGACCAACCAGACCGTCAGCCCCCCGGGCGGTGGTGGTGGCGCGACCGTCAGGTTGAGGAAGTCCGCACCTCCGCCACCACCACCCGCGACCAACACCGACTCCCCCGCCATACGCCACCACCCGAGCCGGTTGGTCCACTCGAAGACCACCCGTTTGGTCCTCCCCAGGGGGCCATCAGACTCCTAGCGTCTCAGAGATGCCTCTTCCCGACGCCACGTCCGAGCCCGTCACCGCCGAAGGTCGACCCCACCCGGGTCTGCGGGCGCTGGCGCCGACCGGCACCATCCGCGCGTACCGCGACGGCGACCGGACTTCGGTGCTGACGGTCATCAACGCTGCTGCGGCGGTCTACCGCGGAGTCATCCCTGCCGACCGCTGGCACGACCCCTACATGGACCCCGCCGAGTTCGACACCGAGATCGCCGCCGGGGTCAGCTTCTCCGTCGACGACCGCGGCGGGGACGTCGTCGCCGTCATGGGCATCCAGGCCGTGCGCGATGTCGACCTCATCCGCCACGCCTACGTCGCCCCCGCCCACCAGGGCCGCGGCCTGGGCGCCGGGCTGCTCCGCCACCTGCAGGACAGCACCCGGCGCCCGCTGCTCGTGGGCACCTGGGCCGCCGCGCACTGGGCCATCGGCTTCTACGAACACCACGGCTTCCACCAGGTCGCCCCCGACCGGGCCGCGCAGCTGCTGCGGACCTACTGGACCGTCCCGGACCGCCAGATCGAGACCTCCGTCGTCCTCACCGACCAACCCGCGCCCACCCGGCACCGCACTGAACCCGCGGCCGACACGGCCGCGGCCGACACGGCCGCGGCCGATGACGGGACACGGCCCCGATAGCCGCTCCCGACCGGTGGGGCGGGCGTCCGGTCACGTCGGGTCGAGGCTGAGCCGCACAGCCCGGTCGACATGGAGGGCGGTGGTGTCGTACAACCGCGTGTCCGGGGCGTCGGCGGGGGTGATGAGCAGGCTGATCTCGGTGCAGCCCAGGATGATCCCCTGTGCGCCGCGGGCGACCAAGTCGGTGATGACCCCCTGGTAGGCCTGGCGGGACCGGTCGGACACCACACCGCGGGTGAGCTCGTCGAAGATCACCGCGTCGACCAGCGCGCGGCCGCACTCGTCGGGGACCACGACGTCGATGCCGTGGCGGGCGAACCGGTCCCGGTAGAAGCCCGGCGCCATGACCGGCGCGGTCCCCAGCAGTCCCAGCGTGCGGGCCCCGTCGGCGACGGCGGCGTCGGCGGTGACGTCGACGATGTGGACGAACGGGATCGCCACCGCGGCCTCGATCCGGTCCGCGACCCGGTGCATCGTGTTCGTCGCGAGCAACAGGAACTCCGCGCCGGCCCGCTCGAGGCGGCGGGCACGGTCGACCAGGTGGTCAGCGGCCCGGTCCCAGGCCCCGGTGCGGATGCAGTCCTCGATGACCGCGAAGTCCACGCTGTAGACCACGACGTCGGCGGCGGCGTGCCCCCCGCGGACCGCGTTGACGCCCTCGTTGAGGCGCCGGTAGTACTCCCCGGTCGCGACCCCGCTCATCCCGCCGAGGACCCCGATCGTCTTCACCACGCCACCTTCCCACCGTCGACCCGCTGGCCCACCCGCTATCGCGGCGCGATCCTGCCCCGCGCGGGTCGGGACGTTCCCCGCGGTCAGCGGCGTGGGCGTCGACCGGTGCTCAGGCCACGGTGGCGAAGGCCCGCACGGGGAAGGTCCCCAATCCGCGGACGGCGGGTGGGACCGCGGTGAACCGCCCGCCGGTTACCGGCAGGGCACCGAGGTTGGTGAGGTGCTCCACGACGAGGACACCCGCGGCGAGCAGGACGGTGTGGGCCGGGCGGTGACCGCTCGTGGTGTCGTCGATGTTCACCGAGTCGATTCCCACGTGCACCGTCCCGCGGTCAGGGCCCCGGCCCCGGCCTCGGTGAGGTGCGGATGCACGGGGTCGCCGTAGCGGTCGGTGCGCCAGTGGCGGTCCCACCCGGTCCGCAGCAGCACCGCCGCCCCGGTGACCGCGACACCGGCGAACGCGTCGGAGCCGATGGGCCCGTCGGCGTCGACGACGACCGCGGGCAGGTCGACGCACCGGTGCGGCTCGAGGTGCAGACGTCAGCGGTCCGCGCTACCGCGGTGTCTGGGTCGGTTGTACGTGGTGGAGGCGGCCCTGGGCGAGTGCGATCCCGGTGAGCACGACCACGGCGCCGGCGGGTTCGTTCCAGGTGACGTGCTCTCCCAGCAAGACGACTCCGACGATTCCGGCGACCAGCGGTGTGAGGTAGGTGACGCTGCTGGCGGTGGCGGCCCCGGCGGCGGCCACGACCCGGAAGTTCAGGACGTACGCCACCCCGGAACCCGCCACCCCCAGGGCGGCCATTGCCGCGACGACCGCGCCGGTGACGGGATGCTCCGGGCGGACGCCGCTGATGAGGAGGACCGGGACCATCAGCGCGGTCGCGCAGGCGACCTGGCCGGTGGCCAACGCGACCGGCCCCTCCCCGCGGCCGGTGAGGTAGCGGCGGGAGTAGGGGAACGCCACCCCGTAGCAGCCGACGGCGAGCAGGCAGGCGGCGATCCCGCCGCGCTGCCCGCCCGCGAAGCCCCGCCACACCCCGAGCACGGTGAGGACCCCGACGAAGCCGACCAGCAGCCCGACGACCCGAGGCCGGGTTGGTTTCTCACCCGGAAGGGCGACCAGGACCACCAGCAGCGTCGCCAGCGGGGTGGTCGCGTTGATGATCCCGGCGAGGACGGAGGACACGGTCTGCTCGCCGATCGCGAACAGGGTGAACGGGGCGGCGTTCAGCAGCACCGCCAGCACCGCCAGGTGCGCCCAGGTCCGGGCGGAGCGGGGCAGCCCGGTCCGGGTGACCGCGCTGATCACCGCGAGCGCCGCGAGACCCAGCAGGAGACGCCAAGAAGCGACCTGCACCGGGGACAGGGCGTGCAGCCCGACCCGGATGAACGCGAACGAGCACCCCCAGAACAGCGCCAACGCAAGGAAGCTGCCCACCCACGACCGGCTGCTCCCCGACCCGACAGGCGGCGTCCCCGCGGCCCGGGCGGTCGGCCGGGTCGTCCCCGACACGGTGGTGTCGTCGCACCCGTCGGCGCACCCCGGCTCTCCCCTCACCGGGAACCCGAGGGTTCACGGTCCCCGGGTTCGGTGATCAGCACCGGGTCACCGTCGACTCGCGCTGGATCTGGAACATGTAGCAGCCGGCGAGGACGTTGCGGGCGTGGACGTAGGCCACGTCCGGGCGGTCGAGGAGCACGTCCAGCGCCGCCTCGGCCGCGTCGCCGCCGTCGACGATCTCGTTGTCGACCACCCGGCCCCCACCGTCGTAGGAACGCAGCAGCTGCCGACGCCCCCGGAACCCCTCCGGGTAGCCGCGGCCGATCCACCCCGCGCAGGCCTCGGCGTGCACGAACACCGGACCCACCTCGGCGTACGCCCCCGGGAGCGGAGACGGCTGCCACGCCAGCAGCGCGACCCGGTCACCGACCGCCGCGTCGCGCAGGCAGCATCGCAGCGGCGTCCCCCCGGGATCCTGGTTGATGGTGACGACGAGGGGGTTGCCGAAGTCGTCGACCCCCCGCTGCCGGATGCGGTCGAGGTCGTCGGCGGACAGCGCAGACACGTGCAGGAGGTTCATCACAGCGGGTAGACGCCCGCCAGGACCGCAATGTGAGGTCAGCTCGCGGGGCGAGAACGGCCGCGGCGGCGGTCACCGCCCTACCGCAAGGTCCGGCGGACCGTCGTGACACCGATCCCGACCTCGGCGGCGATCGCCGCGACCGGGACGCCGGTGGCGGGCAACCGTCGGACCTCAGACGAACGGTCCGTCCGCGCTGCGGCCACCTTCGCGGCGGAAGCGTCGGCGGCCGCGGCGACCTCGGCCCACCACGCAGCGGTCGCGGGACGCCCAGGTCGGATGCCTGCCCGGCCGAACCCCGACGCCGTGGATCCTGATGCGGTGAACGCGGACCCCGGGCACAGCATCCTGGTCGACGGCAGCGGGACAGACACCGGTGGTGGGACACCTCAGCAGCGGTTCGCCGCGCTCGTCGAGGTCTTGCGCGGGGAGGCCGACGTGGACGGCCCGGACGGTGCCAGGCGTGGTTTCGGCGCAACCGGGCTCACCGTGCACGGCCGGATCTTCGCGATGCTCACCCGCGACCAGTTGGTGGTGAAGCTGCCCCGCGCCCGGGTGCTGGCACTGGTCGCGGACGGCACCGGGTCACCGTTCACCGCCGGGAAGACGTTCCCGATGAAGGAGTGGGTGACCGTCGGGGGCGTCGAGGAGGCCATGTGGGTGCGCCTGGCACGCGAAGCTCTCACCGCGGCGCGGGCCGCGGCCGCTGCTCCCCCGCTGCCCTGACACTCCTGCGGTGCCGCGGGCACGGCCGTCTGCTGCCCGTCACGGACGTGGGCCGGCCGCTCATTTGGGGCTTCCCGTTGCCCCCGGGCGTCTCAGAGTGGTACACAAGTTCTCACTTGCACAAACCGTCGTATGTGGGAGGGCCGGCGTCGTGACGACCGATGACCAGGACTACCAGGCGCACCTGGCGTTCACGGCGCGGCCGGCGGCGGTGTTCGACGCCCTCACCACCCTGCCCGGGCTCGCCGGGTGGTGGACCGCGACCGTGACCGGGAACGGCGGGCAGGGCGGGCAGCTGCGGTTCTTCTTCGGCGACGACGTCCCGACG
>JAABVA010004414.1_pt1 | contig 13014 bp, 8 predicted proteins | sample 5560331 | NCBI WGS metagenome assembly JAABVA01 (sample SAMN12812661, study PRJNA571458) | rock metagenome | isolation source: Antarctica rocks | place: Antarctica: Victoria Land, Mt New Zealand sud | collected 2016-01-07
ACGCCACGCAGAACCGTCAGGTCGCGGTGAAGGCGATGGCGCCCGAGTGCGACCTGGTCATCGTGGTGGGCTCGCGCAACTCCTCGAACTCGGTGCGGCTGGTGGAGGTGGCGCTGGGTGCGGGTGCACGCACGAGTCATCTGGTGGACTACGCGGCCGAGATCGACGATGCCTGGTTGGACGGCGTGCAGACGGTCGGGGTGACCTCCGGGGCGTCGGTACCGGAGCTGCTGGTGCGCGGGGTGCTGGATCACCTGGCCGAGCGCGGCTACGGCGAGGTGCAGCCGGTCACCACCGCGAACGAGACCTTGGTCTTCGCGCTGCCCCGCGAGCTGCGCAGGGACCGCGCGACCCGCTGAGCCGGCCGAAGCCGGGCCGTCAGACGCTGCGGCGGGGGTCGGGTCCGGGCCGCAGTCCGGCGGAGGTCGGCACCGCCTTTCCCGACGGCACCGCCCTTCCAGAAGGCGCTGCCTTTCCAGAAGGCGCTGCCTTTCCCGACGGCACCGCCGTTGCCGAGGTCGCGCCAACCCGGCGCGGCAGCACCTGAGCCCGCGGGCGGTACGCCGCCTGCGCAGCCTCGGTCCGCTCGGGCGTGCCTCGCGGATAGGCACGGCGCTGGATCACGATGCGTGCCACGCCAAGGCCGACGGTGGCCAGGGTGGTCAGAGCCATCGTGGGAAAGCCGTTCACCAGAGGGAGCGCCAGCGTGATCACTTCGTCCTTCATGCCGCCTTTGGTGGACGTACCGAGCGCACGGACTACCAGTGGCACAGTGATGGCCAAGATCAGGGGCGGCTGCACCATGGCTGCGAAGAGCCCCCGATGTGCGACGGCCAGCACCGCGGCGAGACAGCCCGCGACGTAGCAGGCCAGAAAAATTGCGGTGAGCGTGTTACCAAAGGTCAGGTCGATCGCAATGCCGACGCCGGTCATCGCAAAAGCCACCAGCACGGCCCCCCACCAGGGCAGTCCGCGCTTGGACGCCACAACGGCGCGATCCGCCAACGGGACCCTGCGCGCGGGCTGGATCGTGATGCTCACGCCGCTGACCTTACCGGCACCATCGGGCTAGCCGGTGTGCTCCCGCAGTTCGGCGGCCAAGACGCGCCGGGGGAGTCGATCGATCGGGGTGGGTTCGGGGACCTCGACGCCGGAAACCTGAAGATCGTTCAGCTTACGTGCGGTCACCAGCACCCGACTTTCCATCGAGCTGACCGTCGCGTTGAAGGAGTCGACGGCGCGCCCGAGTTGGGAGCCGAGCTTGTCGAGGTGCGAGCCCACGGTGACCAGTCGCCCGTGCAGCTCGCGACCGAGCGCCAGGATGGCAGCAGCGTCGTGGGACAAGGAATCCTGACGCCAGGTGTGCGCGACGGTGCGGAGCAGGGCGATCAGCGTGGTCGGCGTGGCGATGACGACGTTGTGGGTGAAGGCGTGCTCGAGTAATGCTGGGTCTGCGGTCAGCGCTGCCTCGAGGAATGGGTCTCCCGGCACGAAGAGCACCACGAACTCCGGGCTTGGCTCGAACGCTCGCCAGTAGCTCTTGGCAGCCAAGGCATCCACGTGTGCGCGCAGCTGACGAGCGTGCTTGGCCAGCAGGGTCCGACGTTGCCCGTCGTCGGCGCTCTCGGCGGCGTCGAGGTATGCGGCGAAGGGGACCTTGGCGTCCACCACCACGTTTCGGTTGTTGGCCAGGCGTACCACCAGATCCGGTCGCACCCGCACAGGCCCGTCCGGGCCGTCGAAGGTCGTCGACACCTGGGTGTCGAAATCGCAGTACGCCACCATCCCGGCGAGCTCCACCACCCGCTCCAGCTGCAGCTCGCCCCACCGGCCTCGCACCTGGGGGGCGCGCAGAGCGGTGACCAGCTGCGTGGTCTGCGAGGTCAGCTCGGCGGAGTTCCGGTGCATGCCGGCCACCTGCTCCTTCAGTCCCGCGTAGGCGTCGACGCGGGAGGTCTCTACGGCGGCGACGTGCTCGGCCAAGGCCCCCACGGCTTCACGTAACGGCCCGACCACACCAGCCAGCTCGGCGCCGATCGCGCCGGACTGCCTCCGCGCCGAGTCCTCACTGAGCAGACTGATGGAGCGCCGTACGGCCTCCTCGTTCGCTCGCCCGGCGGCCAGCGATGCCTCGGCGGCGGCCAGCCGGGTGCCGCTGTGCGCCGCATGACCGCACCAGCCCAGCACGACGCCCACGGCAAGCACCACGAGTAGTGCCAAAAGCAGCAACAGTGCGGTAGGGAGGTCCATGCCCAGCATCATCACGACGCGCACCGACACTTTCCGTCAAGACCCGGTTCTGTCGGCATGGTGCCCTAGCGTTCCGGGTATGCGAATCCTGCACACCTCCGACTGGCACATCGGCCGTACCTTCCACGGCGTCGATCTGCTCGCCGACCAGGAGCGGGTGCTGACGGACATGGCCGACCTGGTGGCTGCGCACCAGGTGGACGTGCTGGTGCTGTCCGGTGATGTGTACGACCGCGCCGTGCCCAGCGCCGAAGCCGTGGGCGTCTGCACGAGGGTGTTGGAGCGCGTTCGCGCGGCGGGTGCGGTCATCGTGGCCACGTCGGGCAACCACGACTCCGCGCCGCGGCTGGGTGCCGCAGCGTCGTTTGCGGCCGCCGGCGGGTTGCACTTACGCACCAAGGTCGCGGACCTGGACACCCCGGTGCTCCTGGCTGATGAGCACGGCGAGGTGGCGTTCTACGGATTGCCGTTTCTCGAGCCGGACACCGCACGCCACGCCTTGCAGCAGCCGGGAGCGCGTACGCATGCCGCTGTGCTCGCCGCGGCAATGGACCGGGTCCGGGCAGACCTCGTTTCGCGGCCCGGTACCCGCAGCATCGTGCTGGCCCACGCCTTCGTGGTCGGGGCAGCGGCTGCAGGATCTGAGCGCAGCATCTCGGTGGGCGGGGTGGAAACCGTGCCCGTCGGCGTCTTCGACGGCGTCGACTACGTCGCGCTCGGCCACCTGCACTCCCCGCAGACGCTGACCGAGCGGGTGCGCTACAGCGGCAGCCCGCTGCCGTACTCCTTCGGTGAGCGCCACCACCGCAAGGCCGCGTGGCTGGTCGACCTGGACGCGGCGGGTCTGGCCGAGGTGCGCGAGCTGCGGCTCCCGGTGGTCCGCGGGCTGAGCGAGCTCGAGGGCACGCTCCCAGAGCTGCTCGAGGGCCCGCAGCACGCGCAGGCCGAGGCGCACTACGTGTCCGCCGTGCTCACCGATGCCGTGCGTCCGTTGGACGCAATGCGGCAACTACGGCGCCGCTTCCCGTGTGCGGTGCACCTGGAATGGCGCCGCCCCGCTGGCCACCGGGAGCTGCGCTACGCCGAGCGGGTGCGGGGCCGCTCCGACGCGCAAGTCGCGCACTCCTTCCTCACCGACGTTCGGGGTCGGCCCGGTCCAGCCGAGTCGAAATTAATGGAGTCGGCGTTTGCCGCGGGCACAGCGGGCCCGCCGCCATGAGACTGCATTCCCTGCAGATCAACGCCTTCGGGCCCTTCGCGGGGACCGAGACGGTGAACTTTGACGCACTCGGCGCGGACGGACTGTTTCTGCTGCACGGCGAGACCGGCGCCGGGAAAACGACGGTGCTCGACGCGGTGGCCTTTGCGTTGTTCGGCCGGGTACCCGGCGCGCGAAGCGAAGCCAAGCGGCTGCTGTCCGATCACGCTGCGGCTGATGCCCGGCCCCAGGTGCAGCTGGAGCTTACCGTCGGCGGACGGCGTATGCGGCTGGTTCGCAGCCCCGAGTACGAGCGGGCGAAACGTCGCGGCTCGGGCACCACCAAGGAAAATGCCAAAGCGTCACTGACCTGGGTGGACGAGCCGGGTTCGGAAGGCATCACCCGCCTGGACGAAATCGGCGAGACGGTGTCGCGGCTGTTGGGCATGAGCGCGGAACAATTCTTCCAGGTGGTGCTGCTGCCCCAGGGAGAATTTGCCCGCTTCCTCCGGGCCAGTACCGAGGACCGGGCGTCGGTACTGAAACGGCTGTTCGACACCGGCCGCTTCGGCGACGTCGAGACCTGGTTCCGGGAGCAGCGCAAGGACAGTGCGACACGGGTCGAGCAGGGCAAACGCGCGCAAGCCGTGTTGGTCGGCAAGCTGGCTACCGCCGCAGGCGTGGAAGACCACGAAGGCGACCAAGCACTAGAGCCGATCAGTTGGGCGGGCGCGCTGGCCGAGTCGACCGACGGGCTCACCGCGCAGCGTGAGCGGGAACTGGCCGCCGCCGAGGCCGCTGCGCAGACGGCGCGTCGGCAGCTGACGACCGCGACGAAGCGCGCCGACGTGCTCGAGCGGCGCAGGAGAGCCCAGCGGGAGCTCGCCAAGTACGATGCCGATCGGCCCCAGCTGGCTGCCCGCGAGCAGCAGCTCCTGGCCGCGGAGTCTGCCCGCACCGTGCTGGCCGCTGCCGCTGAGGCGGAGGAGGCACAACAGCTGGCCGACGAGAAGCTTGACGCGGTGGAACAGCTCGAGGCGGCGGTGCGGGCCGATGTCGATGGGGCACGCGAACTCGGTGTTGACCTCGGTCGTGCGGTTGCCGGTTGGCGCGCGGAGCTGGGCACCTTGGCAGAGTTGGTTGCGCTCGCCGAGCGCACCGAACTCGACGTCGACGGGCTCACGGAGTTGCAGGCCGACGTCGCACGGCGCGGGGACGTGTTGGCCACGCGCGACGTGCAACGGTGCGCGCTGCCCCACGCGCTGGCCGAAGGCGAGGAGTGCCTGGCGCGGGCCCACCGAGCCGAGGAGTCACTGGCTGGGCGCGCAACCCAGCTCGAGTGTGCAGTCGATGCACTGGGCGCAGGAACACAGCTGATCGACGCACAGCTGCGCGCAGTGCAGACCGAGCGGGCGGGGGCAGTGGCGGTCGCCGCCCATCAGGACGCCAAGCAGCAGTGGCTGGACCTGCGTGAACGTCGCCTCGACGGCATGGCCTCCGAGCTGGCCAGCACTCTGCAGACCGCTCAGTCCTGCCCGGTGTGTGGGTCGGCCGAGCACCCCTATCCCGCTGAACCCCGGGGCGATCACGTGAGCCGCGGGCAGGAACTCGCCGCCCGTGCGGCGGAGCAGCAGGCAGCAAAGGTCGCCGACGCTGCGCGCGAAGTGCTGCACCAGACGGCGCAGCAGGTCGAGCTGTTGACCCAGCAGAGCGGGGGGCAGCCGCTGGAGGTTCTGTGCGCGGCCGAGACTGCCGCCCGGGCCGCCCACGAGGAGGCGCAGTGCAGCGCCCGCGACAGACCGGCCGCTGCGCAACGGGTAGCCGAACTGCACTCGCAGCGCGACACGCTGGACGCCGAGATCCGTGAGCTCCGCACCGCTGCCGCCACCGCCGCCGAGCGCATCCGGGCGGCCCAGGAGCGAATCATCGCAGCGCAACACCGGCTGAGCATGGCCCGTGGCGCTGACGCGGATGTGCGAATGCGCCAGGACCGCTTGGATCGCCTGGTGGTGGCGGCCGACGCGTTGCTCGTAGCGCAGGCTGCGGCGCAGGTGGCGAGCGCACACGCACAGGATCGCCACGCCAGGACCGTGTTGGCTGCATCGCGGGCCGGATTCCCCGATGTCGCGGCCGGGCTGGCCGCTGCGTGCCTGGACTCGGTCGTGCTGGAGCTGCGTGCCGCTTTGGAGGCGGCGCGCGACGCCGAGGTCGCGGCACAGGCGGTGCTCGCCGAGCCTGAGGTCGTGGCGACCCCGGATGTCGACGTCGACCTTGCGGCACCGCAGCAGGCGTCTGCGGACGCCGACGCCGCGCTGGGTCAAGCCCAGGGTGCTGCGTCAGATGCCCGACGCAAAAGCGTGGAGGTGCGCGATTTATTGGCAGATCTCACGGCATTGGAGTCGTTTTTGGGACCGGAGCTCGACCGCCACCGAGAACTCGCCGCGTTGGCGGACGTCATCAATGGCCTGGGCCAGAACAGCCGTCGGATCTCGCTGCACTCCTACGTCCTGGCCGCACGCCTGGAGGAGGTTGCTGAGGTGGCGTCCGGTCGGCTACGACGCATGTCAGGCGATCGGTACGAGTTCGTACACTCCGATGCGCCAGGGGCCCGCGGGACGCGCGGTGGACTCGGCCTGGACATCCGGGACGACTACACCGGCGCAGTGCGTTCCGCCAAGACGCTGTCCGGCGGCGAGGCGTTCCTGGCCTCGTTGGCGCTCGCGCTCGGCCTCGCCGACGTGGTGGCCGCGGAGTCCGGCGGGGTGTTGCTGGACACGTTGTTCATCGACGAGGGCTTCGGTTCGCTGGATTCAGGCACGTTGGAGGAGGTAATGGCCGTGCTGGATGATCTCCGGGCTGGCGGCCGAGTCGTCGGACTGGTCAGTCACGTTGACGAGCTCCGCCAGCGGATCCCCAATCGGCTGCTTGTCCACAAGGGTCGTAACGGGTCCCGGCTGGAGCTCAGCGCGGTCTGAGCTCCGGTGGGCGTTCACGCCACCGTGGACGTGGCTGCTCGGCGTCGGGATCAACCTCGTGCTGTCCCTGCTGTGGTTGGCCTGGCAGCCCGTCGATCACGCTGCTCATCGCGACTGGGTGGTCCTGGTCGGCACCTACTTCGCGTCCTTTATCTTGGCCGACGTCACGACCACCAATGTTCTCGGTGCGGATCCGGTGCGAACCCGCGCCCGCACAGCCAGGGGGATCCCGGTCCACCAGCAGCTGTTCGCCAAGAACGGCGCCCTGCTCGTCATCGTCAGACTCCCGACCCTGCTGCTCACGGCGGTGCTCACCGCACTGCTCGAGACTCCGCAGCGCCTGGCCATCACCCTTCCCGACGTTGCGCTGCCGATCTTTGCGTGGCTTGGGGTGGGCAACCTGGTGTCCGTGCTCCTGCCGGTCGCCGTGGTGCCACTACATCGCCGATGGCAGCAGCGCCACGACCGACGCTCCACGATGCGGTGGCTCTGGCACCTCTTGCTGCCCTACGCGCTGTGGTACGCCGTGGACCCCGTCGGCCAGGCTCCGCGCGCACTGCTCGGCCAGCAGCTGAACCACTCGCTCGGGCCGGATGTCCGCAGCCTGCTGCACGCGCTGGTCGGACTGCTGATCTGGGTGATCGGCACGTGGCTCGCCGGCGTCGTGGTGCACCGCCGCGGGCTGCGGTTCCGCTGAGCGCCCGCTAGCCGCCCCAGGTCCACTCGGCGATCTCCGGCAGATCCTGGAAGTGCTCGCGAACGTAGCTGTGGTGGCGCTCCAGCATCTCCCGGCAGTGCGCGGCCAGCTTCTCGCCGTTCTCCGGCACACGCCGGGCACGCCGCAGCGCCTCCAGCACCAGGTGGTAGCGGCTCATCTCGTTGAGCACCACCATGTCGAACGGTGTGGTGGTGGTGCCCTGCTCCATGAAGCCGCGGACGTGAAACCGCCCGGCCCCGGTGCGCCCGTGCAGTAGCTCGTGCACCGCCCGGGGATAGCCGTGGAAGGCGAACACCACGTCCGTATCCCGGGTGAACAGGTCCAGGAAGGTGTCTTCACTGAACCCGTGCGGGTGCTCGGAGTGGGGGAGCAACGCCATCAGGTCAACCACGTTGACCACCCGCACCCGCAGGTAGGGCACCCACTGGCGCAGCAGCTCCGCCGCCGCCAGGGTCTCCATCGTCGGCACATCCCCGGCGCAGGCGAGCACCACATCCGGGTCCTGGGCATCGTCAGGTTCAGTGCCCGCCCAGTCCCACACCGAGGCACCCGCCGCACAGTGCACGTTCGCCGCCTCGATGCTCAGGTACTGCAGGTGCTGCTGCTTGTCGGCCACCATCAGGTTCACGTGGTCCCGGCTACGCAGGCAGTGATCGGCGATGGACAGCAGGCAGTTGGCGTCCGGCGGCAGCCACACCCGCACCACCTCCGGCGACAGTGGGATCACCGTGTCGATCAGGCCGGGCCCTTGATGGCTGAACCCGTTGTGGTCGTTGCGCCAACAGGTGGACGTCAGCAGCACGTTCAGCGAGGCCACGGGCTGCCGCCACGGCAGCTCGGCGGCGTGTTGCAGCCACTTGACGTGCTGGATCAACATCGAGGCGCTGACCATGGCGAACGCCTCGTAACTGGCGAACAGCCCGTGCCGGCCACTCAACAGGTAACCCTCGAGCCAGCCTTCGCACAGGTGCTCGCTGAGCACCTCCATCACGCGGCCCTGTGGGGAGAGGTGGTCGTCGGTGGACAGGACCTCCGCCTGCAGGCAGCGGTCGGTGGCGTCGAACACGTCCTGCAGTCGGTTGCTGGCCGTCTCATCGGGGCAGAACAACCGGAAGTCGCCGCCACCGTCCGCGGCGCGCTCCGTGCGGCGGTAGACGTCGCGCAGCAGCTCGCCGAGGGGTTGCGTGGTTTCGTGCGACACGGTTCCGGGGCCGGGGAGCTCCAGCGCGTAGTTCTCCGTCGGTGGGACATCCAGTGCCCGCACCAATCGGCCGCCGTTGGCGTACGGAGTCGCGCCCATCCGTTTGTCACCACGCGGAGCAAGCCCAGCGACATCCGCGTCCAAAGCGCCCTCGGAGTCGAACAAAGTCTCCGGTGAGTACGAGCGCAGCCAGCTCTCCAGCTGCGCGAGGTGCTCCGGGTTGTCCCGCACCCCCGAAAGCGGCACCTGATGGGCCCGGAAGGTGCCCTGCACCTGCACGCCGTCCACCACGTCCGGCCCGGTCCACCCCTTCGGGGTGCGCAGCACGATGGCCGGCCATCTGGGAAATCCCTCGGGTGCCACGTCCCCGCGCGCGGCGACCTGGTTGGCGCGGATCTGGGCGTGGCTGGCGGTGAGCGCCTGCTCCAGGTCGTCGAAGACCTGGTGCGGGTCGTCGCCGGACACCACGATCGGATCCCAGCCCTGCGACGCGAGAAACATGCACACGTCGGCGTCGGAGCTGCGGCCGAGCACCGTGGGCCCGGAGATCTTGTAGCCGTTGAGGTGCAGGATCGGCAGCACGGCACCGTCGCGCCGCGCGTTGAGGAAGGCAGGCAACTTCCAAGACGCCGCCAACGGACCGGTCTCGGCCTCACCGTCGCCGATGACGCACGCCACCAGCAGCTCGGGGTGATCGAAGGCCGCGCCTGCGGCGTGCACCAGGGCGTAACCCAGCTCACCGCCCTCGTGGATGCTGCCCGGGGTCTGCGCGCTGACGTGGCTCGGGATCCCGCCGGGGGTGGAGAACTGGCGCACCAGGTTGCGCAGGCCGTCGGTGTCGGTGGAGATCCGCGGGTAGACCTCGGAGTAGCTGCCCTCCAGGTAGGTGTTGGCGACCAGCGCCGGGCCGCCGTGACCGGGCCCGGTGATGTAGAGGCAATCGGTGCCGGTGCGCCGGATTAGCCGGTTGAGCAGCGTGTAGATCATGGACAGGCCCGGACTGGTACCCCAGTGCCCGAGCAGTCGTGGCTTGATATGCGCGACCTTCAACGGCTCGCGGAGCAAGACGTTGTCCTGCAGGTAGATCTGCGCCACGGTGAGGTAGTTGGCCGCCGCCCACCATCGCAGGTCGAGCTCCAGCTCCGCATCGTCGTAGCGGCTCATTTCTCCCCTCGCAGGACGGTGGTCAGCTCGAGCGGGTTGTACACCGCCGCGTCCTCGACGCGCTGCCCGTCGAGGAACAGCACGGGCGTGCCGTCCGGGTCCTGGGTCTGGAACTCGCTCTCGGTGACCTGCACCCACTGCTCGTAGCGGCCCTCGCGCACCCCGGAGGCGAAGTCCTCATCGGTGATCCCGGCCCGTTCACCCGCGGCGAGCAGGTCGTCGACGGTGAACCCACCCGTGTGCTCCTCGGGCTGGTGGGCGAAGAGCTCGGTGCGCAGGTCGTCGAAGTGTCGGGACTCCGCGGCGAGGGCCAGCGCATTGCACCCCCGCACCGACTCCGGCCCCAACATGGCCCGCATCCGGTACTCGACCGCCAGATCGCCCGCCGTGATCTCCTCGCGGAGCAACTCGGCGTTTGCCCGCTCGAACTTGGCGCAGTAGGGACATTGCGGGTCCTCATAGACCACCAGACGTCTGGCTGCGCCCGAATAGCCTTCCAGCACCCCGCCGTTAGGGGTGTGCTCGCGTGGCATCCTCATCGTGTCGTTGTCGGCCATGCCTCCAGGATGCCTCCCGCCCAAAGATCACACCGGTTGAGACTCGGAGCGCTGGGTTCGGACGAGTGCGCCGAGCGCGATGAGCGCCAGGGCAGCGACGCCGAGGGTGAAGGCGATGCCGGCTGCGGTAATGCCGAAGGACTGCACCGCGAAACCCAGGCCGAGCACCGGCAAGGACAGCGCGACGTAGAGCACCACGAAGAACGTCGACGTCACCTCGGCCTTGCGAGCCGGGTCGACCTGGTCGGTGATGGCGGCCAGCCCTTTGCTGAAGCTCATCCCCTGCCCGGCGCCGGCGATCACGGCCCCGGTGATGAGCGCGAGCATCGAGGTCTGCCACAGCGCCAGCGCGATCAGCAGCATGCCGAGCGCCAGCGCGACGCAGCCGAGATTGACGGCGCGGTTGCGCGGCATGCGGCGGAGCGCGATCTGCGCCACGGTGGACGCCCCGAACACGATGAACACCACCAGGCCCTCCACTGCGTGGTTGTGCACACCCAGCACGTCGGAGAGCAGACGCGGTGACAAGGCGGTGAACAGACCCAGCACGGCGAACCCGGCGAAGCCGGCGATGGACGCGCTGATGAACGTCTGCCGGGCTTGAGCGGGCACCGACAAGCGCTGCAGGTGTGGTCGGGCCCCGGGCTGGACGTCGACCGTCTCCGGGCACAGCGTTACGAGCACCCCAGCGACGACGACCAGCCCGATGTGCACGACGAAGTCCAGGTGCAACGGCCAGGGCAGGTACTGCACCGCGAGCCCGGCCAGCAACGGCCCGAGGCCGAGCCCGCCGATGTTGACGCCGGTGGCGACGTAGGCCGCGCGGTCCTTCCAGTGCGCCGGTGCCATCTCGATCACCGCCGCCGTGGCCGTGCCGGTGAAGATGCCGGCGGAAACACCGGAGAGCAGGCGCCCGACCAACAACTGCCAGATTCCCCCGGAGGCGAGGAAGAAGACCCCGCTGAGTATGGCGAAACCCAGTCCGGCGGCGAGCATCGGGCGGCGGCCCAGGGTGTCCGACCACCGCCCGAGGCCCAACAGGGCGGCCAGTACCCCGACGGCGTAGACCGCGTAGATCACGGTCAGCATCTCCACCGAGAAGCCGAGCTTGGCCTGGTACAGCGGGTACATCGGGGTCGGCATGGTGGTGCCGAGCATCACGACGGCAAAGATGAACGCCAGAGCGGCGAAAGCGGCGCCGCGACTCACGTGCGCAACATTATTCGCCCCGGGACGACGCAGGATGAAACCCGACGGAGTTTTGCAACCCCTCGTCAATGAGATCGCCCGTCGCGGTGGCGTCGTCGCCCACGCCAACAATCGTGAGAGCGCCCTTCGACTCGTACAACACGTAACGGACGTCGCTCAGCCGCTGGGTACCGAGTTGGCGCAGTTGGGCAAAGAGGTCGCTGTCGGTGAGGCCGCAGCGGCGCAGCTGTCCGCGGCGGAGCTCGCCGTTGACGACGAGGACCCGGACGCGATGGTCGAACAGCTTGTTGAGGGTGGGGTGGAAACGCAGCCAGCTGGCCAGCCGATGCACCACGATGAGGGTGAGCAGGGCACCGGCGCCGGTGACAAAGGATTGGCTACTGGCCACCGCGGTACGGCCGACGATCGCCCCGATCGCAACGGCGGTCGCGAAGTCGATGATCGTCCACTGGGCCAGGGTGCGGCGCTCACCCAGGCGGAGACCGACGAGCGCGACCAGATAGATGAATACTGCTTTGCCGGCCACCATGCCGAGGCTCTGCCAGTCGCCGCTGATCCAGGACATTGCGTCGCTCCGCTCATCGGTTGCTCGTGTGCCCTCCAGTGGAGCAGAGCAGGCTGCCCGCCGCGCGACGGATGGGCGCGCCCCGGTCCGTAGACTCCACCGACCGTGAGCCTCACCCTCGGAATCGTCGGACTGCCCAACGTCGGCAAGTCCACCCTATTCAACGCCCTGACCAACAGCGACGTGCTGGCCGCGAACTATCCGTTCGCCACCATCGAGCCCAACGTCGGCACGGTCGCCTTGCCCGATCCTCGCCTGGGCCAGCTGTCGGAGGTGTTCGACTCGGAGCGCATCGTGCCCGCCACCGTGTCCTTTGTGGACATTGCCGGCATCGTCAAGGGCGCGAGCGAGGGGCAGGGGTTGGGCAACAAGTTCCTGGCCAACATCCGCGAGGCTGACGCCATCTGCCAGGTGGTGCGGGTGTTCGCCGATGACGACGTGGTGCACGTGGACGGCAAGATCGATCCGATCGCCGACATGTCCGTCATCGAGACCGAACTGATCATCGCCGACCTGCAGACGCTGGAGAAGGCCATCCCGCGGCTGGAGAAAGAGGCCCGCACGCAGAAGGACCGCACGCCGGTGCTGGAGGCGGCCCGGACGGCGGAGACCGTGCTCAGCGACGACCGCACGCTGTACTCCGCGGCCAAGGACGTCGACCTGTACCTGTTGCGGGAGCTGTCGCTGCTGACCACCAAGCCGTTCCTGTACGTATTCAACGCCGATGAGAGCGTGCTCACCGACGCCGCGCGGGTGGCCTCCCTCGCCGCGGCAGTGGCCCCTGCGGACTCGGTGTTCCTCGACGCCAAGATGGAGCAGGAGCTGCTCGAGCTGGACGAGGAGTCATCGATGGAGCTCCTGGAGTCCATCGGACAGACCGAGCCGGGACTGCAGGCGCTGGCCCGCAAGGGGTTCCACACCCTCGGTTTGCAGACCTACCTGACGGCCGGGCCCAAGGAAGCGCGGGCGTGGACCATCCACCAGGGCGCCACCGCGCCCCAGGCCGCCGGCGTCATCCACACCGACTTCGAGCGGGGCTTCATCAAGGCGGAGATCGTGCACTACGACGACCTGATGGCGGCCGGGTCGATGGCGGCCGCGAAGGCGGCCGGCAAGGTGCGCATGGAGGGCAAGGACTACGTGATGCACGACGGCGACGTGGTCGAGTTCCGCTTTG
>JAABVA010004415.1_pt1 | contig 13011 bp, 15 predicted proteins | sample 5560331 | NCBI WGS metagenome assembly JAABVA01 (sample SAMN12812661, study PRJNA571458) | rock metagenome | isolation source: Antarctica rocks | place: Antarctica: Victoria Land, Mt New Zealand sud | collected 2016-01-07
CCGGCTCGGCGGGAACTACCGCCAGATCCCCGTGAACACGCCCCGAGTGCCGGTGCACAGTTACTCCAAGGACGGCCACATGCGGGTCCAGAACGTCACCGACCCCGTCTACGCGCCGAACTCCTACGGCGGCCCAAAGGCCGATCCCGGGCTCACCGACGACGGCGGCCATTGGTACTCCGATGGTGAGATGCTGCGTGCCGCGTACACACTGCGCGCCGAAGACGACGACTGGGGCCAGGCCGGGACGATGGTCCGCGAAGTTCTCGACGACGCGGCTCGCGAACGCCTTGTCGACAACATCGTCGGCCACCTGCTCAACGGCGTCAGCGAGCTCGTCTTGAACCGGTCATTCGATTACTGGCGCAACGTGGACAAGAACCTCGGCGACCGGATCGAGGCCGGAGTCCACGCCAAGCAGGACGAGAAAGATCCCAAGGCGGCCGAGCAGAGCAACCCGGCTCGGTCGAGCATGCAAGCCAAGGCCTGACCCCCTACGCGATCTTGGGTTTGTGGTCGCTCAGGCGGCCACCAACCCAAGACCGCCGCGGCAAGGCGAACCCCATCGTCCGATACGCATCCAGCCGGACCGCGGGTGCCCCGATGGCCCGGCCCCGACGTGCGGACAACGGGTGCGGCTGCGCGGACTTGGTCAACCCATCGAGGCGGTGGAGCTCATCGTCGCGTCCCCACACCAGCCGGGTTGTGATGGGCGCCTCGATCAACCTGGAGACCAAATCGAGGGCGTGACGGCCGTCGGCGGCTGCTGTCATAGCCATCCACGACCTGACCCGCGCCGGGTCACGTCATGGCGAGACGTAGTCGTCGAGCTCAGCCTGGATGCGGCAGACAGCGCGGCGGGTCCAGTAAGCACGGGCCTGGAGCAGTTGCTCAACGGTCGTGGCCGCCAGCGCCGGTGCGCTGGGCACGATCGTCCCGTTCGATCTCGACGCCAGAAACGGGTCCGAGGCAGGGCGTGGCCGCCTGCGGTGGTCAGCTGCTGCCTGCCTGGGTCGGGTTGTTCGTCGCGGTCAGGTGCACGTGTGCCCAGGAGTTGTTGACGTAGCCCTTGGGGTTCCATGGTGGCCTGGCGACTCAGGCTGTACGGCGGCCGACGTCTCCCAGGCCCGAGCGGTGATGTCCACTTCGCCGGTGGGCAGGTCCAGGGTGGTGCGCCACTGCCGCCATGACCATGGGCCGCTCTGCTCGTCGAGGTCGGCCTGTTTCCAGCTGGTGCCGCCGTCGAGGGAGACGTCGACGCGGGCGATGCCGCTCGCCCTGACAGGGCGAACCAACTAACCAAGATCAGTTACACCCAAGATCGGACACTCCCGTGGAGGGACCATCACAGCGCGGGTGTCTGGCTGCGGGTGGCGTAGATGACGATGTTGTCGCGGTAGTGCCCGGTGGCGGCGTCGAAGGGCCCGCCGCACGTGATGAGTACCAGTAGGGGTGGGCCTTTGGGATTGAACACGTCGGCCGGCAGGGTGTTCTTGCTGTAGGCCCGGATGGCCTGGACCTGATAGGTCAGCACCCCTCGGGTTGCAGTGACCTCGATGGCGGCGCCGAGCGTGAGCCGGGACACGGCGGCGAGGGCTCCGAGGCCTTGCCGGGCGCTGTCGACGTGCCCGTCGATGACAACCGTGCCGTGGGGGTCGCCGGGGGACGGGCCACCGGACCACCATCCGAGGGTGTGGACATTGTCGGGAACGCCCAGGGCGGCGTTGTCGATCTGCACCGGGACGACGGGGGCCGTGAGAGTCACTGTCGGGATGGCCAGCCGGGTCGGGCTTCCGCCCAGCGGTGGGACGCTCAGTGGCTGGGTGCTGACGGCAGGCCGGTCGCCGGGGGGCGCTGGCTGGCCCAGGCTGGGGCCGGGGATACGGCCGGCCGACGCAACAACGAAGGCACGAGAAGCCGGGTGGTGGTGGGCCAGGACGGCGCCGGCGCTCACCGCCAGCGCCGCGCCGAGCACAAGACCGGCGATGGGCTGTGCTCGCCTTCCGGCCTTGGGGCCGGGTGGGGCGCTGACGGTGGGCGTGCGGCTCATGAACAGTTCGCCTCGCGTCAGCGCCCGGTCCGGCGGCCGATGAGCCGGCGACCGGAGGCACCGGCGAGCAGTACGCCGGCTGCGAGGGCTGCGATCTCGACTTCGCGTGCGGTGTTGGTGCCGGCTGGGGTGGCGGCCTGGCCGCCGGTGCCGGCGTTGACCTGCGTCGGTGTGCCAGCGGCCCCGGTTGAGGCTGCGCTGCTGCGGCTGGCGATGACCCAGTCGATCGGCATGAACGTCTTGAAGGTGTTGACGCCGCCGGCGCTGGTGCTGGGCAGATGCATGGGATAGGCGTGTGCGGTGTCGGTCGCGTTCGGGTTGTAGATGAACACCTCGGTCCCGGCGGTCTGGGTGCTGATGGTGACCAGCTTGGCTGCCTTTGATCCCAACGTGGTGTTGCCATAAGAGTTCGGGGTGGTGCTCAGCGGCTGGTATCCGGTGAAGGCGACGGTGCGGCCGTCGACGTGCTCGCTGCCAGCGGCAGAGTTGGGGAAGTTGCCGAAGGCACTGGTGCAGCCGGTGTAGTCGGCGGCGCACTCTTGCAGCCCGAAGGTCACCAGCGCGGTCTCGCCCGACGGGGGGGTGACGTCTCCGCTGCTGGGTGAGGTGTTCAAGATGATCCGCCGGGCGCTTTTGACGGCGCCGGGAGCGAAGGTGACCGTGATGCCGAAGCCGCTCACAGTTCCGCCGGCTGGGCCGATCTGCGCGCTGGCGAAGTTCGTGGGGGGCGCGTCGGCGGCGTAGGCGGCGGTCGGCAGCACCAGGGCTGCGGTGCCTGCTGCTGCAGCCAGCCCCAGGCCGAGGCGGCCCATATGACGGCGGTGTGAGGATCGCACAGACGTTGTCCTTTCCAGCGGGTGGTGACCGGTCTGGACCAGGCACGAAACGGGCTCGGCCGGCGCGACACGGTCGTTGACATCGGCGGACACGGCTCTCGCGTGGGAACGGTTCACCGGATCCGGAACCAACTTTTCGAACAGGCCGACGCGCAGTAGCGAACTGCTGCCAGCCAGTCCGGTGCCGGCCCGGTGCGCCGCAATGAGCACTGCGAGGCGGTGTTACGTGCCGGGCGAGTCGCTCGCCGGTCTCACCTCAGTCATGTGCCACGGGGCCTGTTCTCGGGCGATACCCGATCGGCTGCGGCCGACGTGTTCGCTGGCTTCCCGCCGGCGCGGTCGGCGGCCGGGGGCCGGGCCGGCAAGGGCCGTTCACCTGTCTCGGGCCGTGGGTTGAACCGTTCGCCCCGTCGCTGCGTGTCCCCTGATGACCTGCCTACGATTCGGAAGAAGCCTCATGACCCTCGGTCGCACCAGCGCCATCCTCGGTGCATCACTCGCCGTTGTGGCCGGCCTTGGGACCGGCACCGCGCTCGCTGCCGGACCACCTGCTGCCGCCCCCACCTACGCCACCGCCGTCATCACCCCTGCCGGCGGATCAGTGTCTGGCTTTGGGATCACCGCTACGTTCGCTCCCGGCGCGGTCACCAGCGACCGGCTGATCGTGCTCGGCAACTGGCCCAACGGCCTCGACGTCACCCCACAGAGCGGCACTCCTGTGAAGACGTTCGGTCTGCAGGAGTGCAACGTCGACCGCACGAGCTGCACCAGCGAGTTCGGCAACTACCCCAACAGCCCCGCCGGCACCGAGAGGATGATCCACAGCCGGCAGCTGCCGTTCACCGCCGGACACCCGCTGCCCGACACTGCCGGCAACACCAACTTCGGCATCGCGGCGCACAAGCTCCTCAGCATCACGACCCGCACTAGTGCCGACAGGGTCTACGTCTACAACCCCAACGTCGCCGACACCGCCCGCGCCTACCCCACGCTGCTGCCCAGCACCAGCAACGGCCAGTCGCTGACGTTCCAGACCTTCCAGCCCATCGTCTGGACCCTGACCGCACCCGCCGCCTAACCCCGGCGGCCTAGCATCCAGTCGAGACCCGTAGGCAAGGACCACGTGCAGGGACCCCGACCGTGAACGCCGACGACGAGCTGATCCGGCTGCTCGCCGACGAGCACGGCGGGGCTCTCTACGCGTTCTGCGTCCGATTCACTGGTGACCGTCAACGAGCCGAGGACGTCGTGCAGGAGGTCCTGCTGCGCGCCTGGCGCCAGCTCGATGCCCTCCAACCCGACGACCGGCCGGTCCGGCCGTGGCTGTTCACAGTGGCCCGCAACCTGCTCACCGACCAGCACCGTGCCGCTGCCGCCCGCCCCCACCTGGTGTGCGACGACACGGCGCTGTCCAATGCGAGCGTCAGCACTGATGAGATCGACCGTGCAGTCGAGTCCTGGACGATGACCGAGGCGCTGGGTCGCCTGACCCCCGAACACCGCGACGTCCTCGTCGCGTCCTACTGGCACGGCCGGTCCGTCGCCGAGACTGCTCTGGTGCTGGGCATCCCCGCCGGCACCGTGAAGTCCCGGACCTACTACGCGGTGCGGGCCCTTCGCCTCGCGCTCGAAGAGATGGGAGTCGGCCGGTGAACACCCACGACGAGATGCGGCTGCTGCTCGGCTGCTACGTCCTGGCGACCCTGGACCCCGCCGAACGCTCCCAGCTCGAAACCCACCTCTCCGGCTGCCCCGAGTGCCGCAGTGAGCTGGCCTCCTACGCGGGGCTGCCCGGTCTGATGTCACGCCTCAGCCCCACGGAGGCCGCCGGGCCGGCGGCTGCACTGGCACCCCCCGCAACGCTGCTGGCCGGTGTGCTGGGCGCCGCCCGCGCCGAACGCGACCAGCAACGCCTGGCCACCCGGCGCCAGCAACGCCGCTGGCGCTACGGCGCATTCGGCGCCGCCGGCCTCGCCGCGGCCGCGGCCGCAACCGCGATCATTGCCGTGCTCCCCGCCCCGTCCGCCCCGTCCCGTGCCCTCGCCGCAGCCGCCGGAGCCACCAGCACCGGTCAGCTCACCTACACCCGCAAGCCGTGGGGCACCCAGGTCCGCCTCATCCTCGCCGGGCTGCCCCACACCGGCACCTTCGCCGCCTCCGCCGTCGGCCGCGACGGCACAACCAGCATCGCCGCGACCTGGAGCGCCACCCCGAATGGCCACGCCGACGTCACCGGCGCTACCCCCCTAACCCCCGAAGCCCTGACCGGGCTGCGCATCACCACCGGCGACGGCACGGTCCTACTCACCGCCCTCAGCTGAGCGAAGCAAGGCGCCTGTCGAGTCTTGGCGCAGGCGCAGCAACCCGTCCGGATGTCGATGACGGCTACGTACAACCCGACGTAGGCCGTAATCGGCTGCAGTCCTACGTCGCTACCCTGGCCACCACCCCCGACTCCCCCGCGACCCGTACTGCCCGCACGGCTTCTACATGGCCATCAGCCGACCCGACCTGCTGGCAGCCGCTCTCAGCGGGAACGGCCAGGGCGCTGAGGCGGCAAGGTGGAACCCGGGCGGCGTCCCGCAACAACTCCCGGCCCGGGCCGGGTCACGCGGCCCGGCCCGGCAGGCGCGCCGGCCAGCCGTCGGATGTGCTCGGCGCGCAGTTGCTCGGCGGCCGGCCGGGCGGCGGCGGCCTGCACCGACTGGTCCTGCTCGACCCGCATTCGGGCGACCGCGTCGGCCAGGGCGGCGAGCTGGGCCAGCAGCGCGAGCATCTGGCCGTGCTCCGGCATCCGCACGGCCCCACGCCTGCCGGGCGGCCCGGTCGTAGTCCTCCGCCGCCGCATGCAGCGACCCGCCGCGGCGGCCACCCACCAGCCGGGCTATGGCGGCGAGGAAGTCAGAGGCGGCGCAGGCGGCGTCTGCCGCCCCCGCGGGTCGTCGCGGTGCGCACCAACAGCGGCGGTGGCCTGGCGGGCGGCGTCGATCGCCTGCTCCCACAGCCCGGCCCGCTGCGCCTCGCTCAGCCCGGCACCGCCCACCCAGCCCCTGCTGCTCGCCACGCCCGGGCTGGCCGCCGGCCGCTCGAGCGGCAGCCTCGCCGGTCGGTGCCCAGCGGGGCGGCGAGCTTGGGCAACGTGAGGTCGGCGGCGAGCTTGCCGCCGGAGTAGAACACCATCCGCGTCCACCTGACCCGCCAACGCAACGGCGTAGCCGGTCAACGCACCGTCCTGCTCACCGTGCCGCTCCTTGACCACCAGCCCGACGTCCCGCAGCCGGCCGAACCTGGAGCTCCTGCTCCCGCTGGCCCGCGCCCACCGGGTCCCGCTCGACGAACTCGTCGGAGCACCCGCCACCGGCGACCCGCGCATCCACCCCCGGCCCATCACCCGGTACGGCATGACCATCCTGCCGCTGAGTCGACGAACCGACGGGCTGCAGGCCTTCAAGCACGTCATGCCCGCGGCGACCGGCCACCACGAACCCGACCCGCAAGTGCACGAGGGCTACGAATGGATCTACGTCCTGTCCGGCCGCCTACGACTCGTCCTCGGCGAGCATGACCTGACCCTGGCCGGCGGCGAAGCCGCCGAGTTCGACACCCGCGCCCCGCACTGGTTCGGGCAACCCCGGACCCGACCCGGTCGAATTTCTCACCCTGTTCGGCCGCCAAGGCGAACGCATGCACGTACGTGCCCGACCCGCACGGTGACCGCCCCCCACCTAAGGCGAGGCGCGTGCCTGCAACGTGCGGGGCCTGGTCAGCGCTGACCCACGGCCACGTGGCGCCGAAGGTCACAGATCACGCAAGTAGCTGGATGCCGCGCGGTCAGCAACCATCAAGGTGCGTGAACCGACCTTCCCCAGGGCCGCCTGCGCCCAGGTGGGTCTTGTGCGGTAGGAGGATCCCTGAGCGGGACGACCGCGCACATTGCGGCACGAGCGGACGTGGAGGCGGCCAGGCCAGATGCAGGAACGCCGGGCCAACGCAGATCTGCAACGGCAGGCATCTTGCACCGAGTTCCCGAACGGATGCTCGGGAGCTCCTTGTCCTACGGTAGGTGCGCAGGGCACCCGCTCCGTAACCTGACGGGGGTCGGGGTCGGGGTCGGGGTCGGGGCGAGCGCCGTCAACCCTGGCGGGCCTGGCCTTGGACGGGAATCTGAGGCGCGCTACGCGGGCGAAAGTCGTCTCCGGCTGGGGGTCTCGTCGCGGGCCAGCGTCGGCATAGACGACATGGGGGCCGTCACGCGTCGACAGAGGTCACGCTTCTGACGTGCGGCTTTCCAGGCGGGGAGAACGGCCCGGCTTCAGGCATCCACGCTCGCAGGGGCGCCGGTCGCAGCAGGCGAAGCTGTCCGCGCCTCGACGGAGTCCAGGGCCAGGTCCAGGGCCATCCGAAGCGGAGTATCCGAACGGGCGGCCTGCGCGAGCAGCAGCCCCCCTGCACAGCCGCCAGCAGCCCCAGGGCCAACGCCTGCGGGTCGGCGTCCGGGTCAAGCGCACCGTGCTCTCGCATGGCCTCTAGCCCCGCCGCCAGCCGGCCCTGCCAGCGGGCGAACCCGGCCGTCAGCGCCGCCCGAGCCGCCGGGTCGCTGTCGGCGAGCTCGCTGGCCAACCGACCGAGCGGGCAGCCGCGCGCGTCCTGCCCGTTGAGGGAAATCACCCGGTCGCCCCACCGGCGCAGACCCGCCACCGAGTCGGCACTGTCGAGTTCGGGCTGCTGCGCCTTCAGCACCTGCTCCACCTGCAGCTCGATCACCGCCCGCACCAACGCCGACTTGTCGGCGAAGTAGTGGTATAGCTGCGACTTGCTCGTGGCCGTCACCGCACGCACGTCGTCCAGGCTGGTCCCGGCCACCCCGCGCTCGTAGATCAGCGACGCCGCGGCCGCGACGATCCGATCCCGCGTCGCACGCCCCCGCGCGGTCAGCGCGGTCGCAGTGGCAAGCACACCTCCCAGCCTACGGGGCACTGGACTTGACAGTCCACATCTTGTGCGGGTAATTCTGGACCCACCGGTCCACTGCCTACAACCCAATGTGACCTTTGGAGGACCTCATGCCTCGCCTCGAGAACGGCCAGACCTTCCCCTCCCTGCAGCTGCCGCAGGTCGGCGGCGGGACGCTGTCGCTGCCCGATGGCCTGGCCGGAGCCTTCGGCGTCGTCCTGGTCTACCGGGGGGCCTGGTGCCCGTACTGCAACGCACAGCTGTCGGCCTTGCGCCGGGCGACCGAGAGCCTTGACGAGGCCGGGGTGAAGGTCGCGGCCCTGTCCGTCGACGACGAGCAGACCTCGGCGGGTCTCGTGGACAAGCTGCGCCTGCCCTTCCCCGTTGGGCACAGCGCGGACGCCGACCAGGTCGCTAGCCAGCTCGGCTGCTACGTCAACGACGAGCCGCACTACCTGCAGTCCACGGGCTTCGTGCTGGCTCCCGACGGCACTGTGGTCACCGCGGTCTACTCCTCCGGCGCGATCGGACGGCTGATGCCGGAAGACGTCGTCGGGCTCGTGACCTACATCAGGGATCACTCCTGACCGCAGGCAGGTCCGACGTCCGCCCCACCGCCCCGCTGTTCCTTTTGAAGGAGAACTCATGGACCTGCACGACCGCTCGATCCTGCTCACCGGCGCCGGCAGCGGTATCGGCCGCGCTCTTGCGCTGCAGCTCGCCGACTACGCGCCCAGGCTGACCCTGGTCGGCCGACGGGCCGAGCCGCTGGAGGAGGTCGCCGCGCAGGTACGTGAACGCGGTGGACAGGCTCTGGTGGTGCCGTCCGACCTGACCTCTTCCGGCGCCCCCTCCGTCGTCGTCGCCACCGCGCAGGAGCAGTTCGGCGGGATCGACGTCCTGGCCAACAATGCCGGCAACGTCCGCGCCGGGCGGCTCGAGGCCGTTGAGGAGTCCGAGGTGCTCGCCCAGGTTGCTCTGAACCTGACCGCTCCGATCCTGCTGACCCGCGCCGCACTGCCCGCGCTGCGCCGCTCAGGCGACGGGCTCGTCGTCAACCTCTCCTCGGGCATCGCCCTGATCGGCATGCCCTTCTACGCCACCTACGCCGCCACGAAGGCGGCCATCGCGCACTTCGGGGAGGCGCTGCGCCGTGAGCTGTACGGCGAAGGCGTGCACGTTCTCAACGTCTTCCCCGGCGCCACCAGCACCCCCATGATGGAGACCTCGAAGGCCGGCGCGGAGCACGGCTTCGACTACGAGAGCCCAGAGGACGTCGCGGCAGCAACGATCGTCGGCATCACCGACGGCAGCCTCACCGTGATCCGGGCGGCGAGACACGCGCCCAGATGATCGCGCTGAACCGCAACGACCCCGCAGCCGTCGACCAGCTCCTCAACGGCCGCAAGCCCGAGCTCGAGCAGGCCGTCGCCGGCCACTCCAGCCTGTAATCCCCTTCTCAAGGAGCAGCCCCGCATGACCACGACCTTGATTCGCGGCGGCACCACCGGCTACATCAACGACCCCGCGTTCGACCTTGCCACGTGAGGCCCGCCCGTCAAGCTGGGCTGCAGGGCCCGTGAGTCCTCGGCCCGGCTCGACGGGCGGACACGACCGGCTGTGGTGGCGGCCGGCGTTGGCGATGTTCGCGGTCGGCTACGGCGCGAATCAGTTCGTACCCCTGCTCAGCGTCTACCGCCGGGCCCTGCACCTGTCCGACGCGCAGGCAACGGCCGTCTTCGGGGTGTACGCCCTCGGGCTGATTCCCGGCCTGCTTCTCGGCGGCCGGGCCAGCGACCGCTACGGCAGGCGTCCCCTGATGCTGGCCTTCGCCGCGCTGTCCCTCGTCGCCACCGGCGTGCTCATCACCGGGCAATGGGGGCCGGGCGGCCTGTACGCCGGACGGCTGCTGACCGGAGTCGTGTCGGGCACCGTTTTCACGGTCGGCACGGCCTGGGTCAAGGAGCTTTCCACCGGCGCGGCACCCGGCACCGGTGCGCGCCGAGCCGCCGTTGCGCTGACCGCGGGCTTCGGCCTCGGGCCGCTCGTCGCCGGGCCGCTCGCGCAGTGGGCACCCGCCCCGGAGGTCCTCCCCTACCTCGTGCACCTCGTCCTCGCCGCCGCAGCCCTCGCGCTGCTGCCCGGGGCGCCCGAAACCCGCAAGGCGGGGACTACAGCCAGCCGCCGGGCGCGCCTGCTGCCGGCGGCTGCCTCCTCGGCCCGGTTCCGGCGGCTGGTCCTGCCGCTCGGTCCCTGGGTCTTCGGCAGCGTGACGCTCGTGTTCACGACCCTCCCGGCACACGGTGTCCGGCCGGTTCCTGCTCTAGGCGTCGCACTCCCCGGTCTGCTGGCGGCAGCGTCACTTGGTGCCGGTTTCGCGGTTCAGCCGTGGGGACGGCGTCTTTACGGCCGCTCCGGCGACCACGGCGGTCCCAACGCGGCGGCCATCGCCCTCGCGGTCGCGACAGGGGGATGTCTGGCAGCGGCCGAGGCCACCGCCCGCCCCGGCCTGCTCGCCGTCATCGTCGCGGCGCTGCTGCTCGGCGCCGGGTACGGGCTGTGCCTCATCGTCGGCCTGCGCGAGGTCGAGCAGCTCGCCTCCCCCGACGAGCTCGGGGCGGTCGTCGCGGTGTTCTACAGCCTCGCCTACAGCGGCCTCGCCGTCCCGTACCTGCTCGCCCTTATCGCCCCCCACGTCGGCTACCCCCGGGCGCTGCTTGGCACCGCCGGCGCGGCCGCCTTAACCCTGCTCGTCGTGCTGCTCGGGGCCAAGCGCCACCCGGCGTCAAAGCGACCGTCCGAGCAGCGGCACGCCGCGCAGGAGCAGCCGATGGTCAGGCCACCGGACGGACGACGGTCTTCGTGACCTGACCGGCCACCACGACGGCTCTTTCGACCGTTGCCTCGGCACCCCACCAATGCCAGCCGCGGCACTGCTCTCATCCGCGACGTCATGCGTGACCGTCTTCCCTTTGGGGTCCAGGTCCGGCAGCAACGCGAGGTAGCAGGCGACGTCGAGCAACCCCGTGATGATGCCGCCGCAGCGGATGTAAGCACCTTCGCCAGTCGGACACGGGGGGCCACCCGATCGAGGAGTAGGTCGTGTACCCGCGCTGTGGCTCACCCATCGCCGCCGTGACGTCGGCGCAGGATGTTGACTGGCAGCAGGTGAAGAACCATCTCGTCGTGCTGGTTGAACACCTCCGCTTGGGTGTGCACCAGCCCGCGGTCGGGCTTGGACTGCGACGGACGGACGCTGACGATGGTGGTCCGCAGGTGGAGGAGGTCACCGGGCCGCACGGGTGTCGGCCAGCGCAGCTCATCCATGCCGGGCGAAGCGAGACTGGCCACGTGGGACAGGTAGTGGGTGACGAACAAACGCATGCAGATGCCGGTGGTGTGCAGCCCGCTGGCAATGAGGCCACCGAAGGGACCTCGTGCTGAGAACTCCGGGTCGATGTGGATCGGCTGGGGGTCCCATTGCTTGGCGAACTCGATGATGGCCTCGGAAGTGACCTGAACCCGGCCCTACTCGTAGACCGAGCCCGGCAGGTAGTCCTCGAAGTAGCGCTCAGCCGGAGGTGCCGGAAAGTCGCTGTCGCTCAGGATCCTGGTCGCCTCAGCTGGTTTCGCAGTCGTGGTCATGGGGGCCAGCCTCCCATTGCACGGGTTGGGTCCATCTACTGACGTGCGTCGGGCCAACGCCCGGGGGCTCGGCTGGCAGATGCACACTGGGCACAGGGAGAATGGCCTCGATCTGCTCAGTGTGCTCTCGACGTCCGATGACCTCTGGTCGCCGCGGACGGTCGCGGTCCTGAACGACTACGACGTACGGCCGGCCAAGACGCGCGGCGCTTTCCCGCGCCACAGCCACCCCGAGACCGACGAGCTCTTCCTGGTCCTGAGCGGCTCGCTGACGATAAGGATGGACGCGGGCGACGTGCAGCTGGGCCCTGGAAAGCTGTCCGTCGTCCCTCGGGCGTCCAGCATCAGCCGGTCTCCGTTGAGGTCCGGAGATCCTGCTCATCGAGCCGAACACGACCGTCAACCCGAAGACGCACCCGGAGCGTTGACGGCGCAGCGCCGGCTGGTCTGAGCTTTGATATCGGCTGCCACCCGACGCGGGCTGATGCTGCTCGACCATGCCGGGCACCAACTGGCGTCAGAGAGGGATTACATCCTCCCGGGACCCGGGACGCGATAATCGGGCTACCCCACCAGTGAATGCAGCGGGCACGGGGTACGGCAGTTTGGGCACGTCGGTAGCCGGGGCAGCAAATCAGGCGGCCGCCCCCGAGCACTCCGAGCAGCGCACACGCGCCGCGGCGCTCGGCTCGGCGAACCAGGCCGTGCGGGACGCCGAGCTCGACCGACCGGTCGACGAGCTGGTGGCCGGGCGACCTGCGGTTCACGTGCCAACAAGGCGTGGGGCAGGAGCACGCTGTACGCCCATCTCGATCGCCCCGAGCGTGGCGCCTACCTTGTGGCGATGACGGCGATGGCTGGTGCCAGTCAGACCCCGCGCGCGGTGGAGAACATCGCCGCGTTCCCGGGAGAAGCGCGGGTCGGTGTGGACGGACTGATGCCAGCGCGGGCCGCTGGTTCGGAAGCCGTGACCGGTGCACGTCGCTGCGACGTCGTCGTGGTGGGCGCGGGCATCGCCGGCCTCACCGCAGCGCGCACCCTGCTGTCGGCGGGGCGCACCGTCGCGGCCCATGAGGCGCGGGACCGCGTCGGCGGACGGCTGCTCAGCGTCGGCGACAGCGACGGCGCGGTTGACCTCGGTGCCACCTGGTTCTGGCCGGACGAGCCGCACGTCCAGTCGCTGGTCGCCGAGTTGGGCGTGCGGACGTTCCAGCAGTCGCTGTTCGGCGACGCCCTGTTCGAGCCGGATGCGCATGGCCCCCAGCGCAGCTCCGGCAACCCGATCGACCGCTACTCCGGCCGGTTCAGACACGGGGCGCAGTCGCTGGCTCTGCGCGTCGCCGATGAGCTCCCCCCCGGTACGCTGCGCCTGAGCGATCCGGTGGCGGCGATCCACGTCAACGACGACGGCGTCACGGTGCAGGCCGCGAGCGGAGCGGTCGCAGCAGACCACGTCGTGCTCGCCGTACCACCAGCACTCGCGGTCGACAGCATTGCCTTCACGCCCGACCTGCCCGCCCGGGTGCG
>JAABVA010004419.1_pt1 | contig 13008 bp, 11 predicted proteins | sample 5560331 | NCBI WGS metagenome assembly JAABVA01 (sample SAMN12812661, study PRJNA571458) | rock metagenome | isolation source: Antarctica rocks | place: Antarctica: Victoria Land, Mt New Zealand sud | collected 2016-01-07
CGACCCGGGCCGGCAAGTCACAGATTCTGGACGCAGTGTGCGCGGTGACCGGCTTCGACCGCGACTACGCACGCCGGGCGTTGACGGCCGCCCTGACGCCGCAGGTGGTTCGCCCCCGGGTGCCGCGCCTGCCGGTCTACGACGCGGATGACGTTGCGGCGCTGGAGACATACTGGGCGGTGACCAGTGCGCCGGGCCGGTCAGCGGCTGGCGCCGATCTTGGCCGAGCTGGTGCCGGTGCTGCGCCGGTACGGTGAGCTGGACCTCGACGACAACGCGGCGGGGCTGCTAGTGCGGATGAGCGCGGCGAGCATCGGCCGGCGGCTGGCCTCGGCCAGGGCCACGATGCTGGTGCGGGGGCCGGTCGCGCACCAAGCCGGGGTCGCTGCGCAAGTCCCGGATCGAGATGCGGACGTGGGCCGAGCATGACGAGGACAGTCCCGGGTTCGTCGAGATCGACCTGGTCGGCCACGATTGTGGACGATCACGCATTTCCCCAGGTGTGGCGATCACGTCATTCCCCAGGTGCGGTTCGTGTTCTGTTTCTACTCCAGAGTCTGGGTGGTTGTCCAGGGCCCCGGCAAAGTCGGGGTGTAGGGCGTTGACCTGCGGGTTTGGTGGTCTACCGCGCGGTGTGGCGTGTGTGACGGGTGTGGCCTGTGAGGCTTGAATGAAGGTTCTCACACGCAGCCACCGAGCCGAGGACCACACCCGCCTATGCCATCTTCCCCGACGCCTGTGCCCGGCACCGAACGACACGGCCGAGTCGAGCTGCTGACCTTGCTCGCCTCGGTGCCCGACCCGCGGGACCCGCGCGGTGTTCTCCACCCACTGCCGGTGTTGCTGGTGCTCGGGTTGGCTGCGGTGCTGGCCGGTGCCCGCTCGTTCGTGTTGAGGAACTGCTGGCCCTGTGCGGTAAGGGTGTAGTCGACGTCGTGGCCGTAGCCGGTGCGCCTGTCGCGTCGGCTCAGGTCGGGGTTGAAGGTGCCGTCGCCGCCGGTCAGCTGCCCGCGTCTGATCATCGCGGCCATGATGTCGACGCCGACGTGGCCGGCGACGTGGTCATAGCAGGTACGTGCTGTCCGCAGCGCCTGCGCGGGTGCCTTCAGGGACCACCGCGGCGGCAACAACAGCGGCGGCGACGGTGGCGGTGCGTGGAGGACGGTGAGCGACATCAGGCTCTCTTCCCTCACCCCGGCGCGGTGGGCGGCTGGTGCGACCCGGAGAACGCGTCGGGCATCCGCCGACCAATCTCGCTGACACCGGTGTCTGTCAAGCCGAAACCGACCGACCCGGCGGTCCCCGGCGCCGATGTCGCGGCCACCCCGCCGGTGGCCCTCGCCCACTTTCCTAGTGTGGAGAGCCCGGTTATTGGTAGGTGATCATCAGGGGTGCGGGCTGGTGGGCCATGGTCTGGGCCGGAGACAGCATCGGGGTGTCCTCGTCGTAGAAGTTCTTCCACCCCAACGGCAGGCCCGGTGGGGCGGCGGCGGTCACCGCGGCCCAGGTTGCGTCCTTCAGAGCGGGCGAGCCGTTGCCGTCCACGTGGATCAGCAGCTGGATCTCGGCATGTTGGGTGTCGAGGTGGGGTTCGTGGCGGATCATCGAGAGCTGGAACTGGTGCAGCACGAGGAGCTTCTGCGGCAGGTGCGCCGTGGCGGTGAGCTCGGCAAGCCAGGCGGTGACGGCGTTGATGTCGGCGGCGTCGACGCCGCCGATCTGCTGCAGGGGTTTCTGCCCGGCTTCCAAGTGCCACTCCGAGTCCAGCGCCAGTCCGACGTTCGGCAGCTGAAGCAGGTCGGTGTAACGGCGGGCCTGGGACAGGAAGTCGGCGCGGCCCGGTTGCAGGTCGAGCAGCACATACATCCCCGCCGCGGCGGCCTGCTCGACCCACGGCCGCAACGACGCCACTGCGGACTCCGACGAGTAGTCCCCGTCCGCACCGGGTTCTGCGCTGGCCGTGGTGGCGATGATCTCGAACGTCGGCACCACCGGCACATCGCTGAGGGCGGCGTAGGACGCGGCAAGCTTCTGGGCGCGGGCGATACTGCCCGGCAGGTCCTGCTCACCGAGCACCCCCAACGCCGCGGTACCGGGGTGCCCATACAGCGCCACCAACCGGCGGCCGGGGAAGAAGACCCGTCCCCCACCGGGCAACTCCGGTGCGGGCGCTGTGGTCGGGGCGGCCGGCGCAGCCGTCGCGGCCGTGGCGGCACCCCGTGGCGGCGGCGCGGCGCAAGCTGCGGCGAGCAGCAGCACCGCCGCGGCGGCCGCGGCGATCACAGCCGCCCCAACAGGACGCGGCACCCCGACATTGCGGGCGAACCTGCTCTGATACACGTTGATCCCCCTCCTCGGCTGCAATCCAGACCGGCCACGGCGGTGTCAGCCTGCGTGACCCGGCGCCACCTCCTACAGCATCCGTGCGCACAACGAACAATGACCGTAGGTGGGAGCCGGCCCTCCAACGCCTCGCCACGCCGGACACAGCCGGACCAAGATCTTCGCGTCTCCCGCGATGACCGCGTAGTTTTCCTACCATGATCGGTGATCCTCGATTGGGGATCGGCTTGTGGGACGACCGGGCACCGACGTCGGTGAACGCGATAACCGTCGTTCGGCGCGGCGTGGCCGTGATCAACGAGATGCGCGTTACTTGCCTATATCGAACATTCTGGCCCCGAGTTACGCCTGGCGGTCACTGAGACGTTGTTGAGGGTCACCGACGGACGACTGTCGTACGGTGATGGCATGGCTGATCCGGTCCGCGTGATGCTCGAGCAGGGCAAGAAGAAGCGGGTGGTGGCCTGCGCCTTCGACTGGCCGGGATGGGACCGGAGCGCCAGGATCGGTGAGGACGTGCTCGCGGTCCTCGCCGCCTATCGACTCCGCTACGCGAAGGTCGCCGAGCTGGCCGGCTTCGGCGCCGAGTTCGGGGCCACGGGCGAGCTCGACGTGGTCGAGCGACTCGAAGGGATCGGGATGACCGATTTCTACGGCCTTTCGGGCAGGACGGCCGCGCCCGAGAACGACGCAATGACCGAAGCCGAGTGCGAGCGGAAGATCGCGCTGCTCCGGGCCTCCTGGAACATCTTCGACGACGTCGCCGCAGGCGTCTCGCCCGAGCTCCAGAAGGGTCCGCGGGGCGGCGGCCGCGACCGGGATCAGATCATCCGGCACGTGAACGGCGCGGAGATCGACGAGTTCGCGCCAAAGGTCGGCGTGAAGGTCCCGCTGGAAACGAGGGACGACGCCGAGGCCCTTCGCGCCTACCGGGATGCCTTCGTCGAGGGGATCCGCGAACACCACGCCCGCGGTGAGTCGGCGCGGTCATGGGCGCTGCAGTTCTTGATCCGACGTTGTGCCTGGCACATGCTCGACCACGCGTGGGAGATGGAGGACAAAGACCTGTCCAATCGGAACCTGACGTCGCGGCCGCCGACGTGACGGCAAGGACGACGGGCAAGGGCAGGCGGCGCCTCCGGCGCGTCAGGGGGCGCATGAAGCGCGTCGGGCGGATGCGTCGGAGCGTGCTCGCCGACAGGGTGGTGGCGGCAGAGTATCGGCTCGACCGTCGCGTCGGCCTTGATCGCTTCCGCTCGACCATCGACTACCGACACGCGCTTTCGAGGTCCCACCGCCGCCTCAACGGCTGATGGGTGCCGGGCACGTCGCTGCTACGCGCCGCAACGGTGCAGCCAGTTTTGGGTCAGCGTGCGGAACAGGGCGGGTTGCTCGAAGGGCAGGTAGTGACCGGCCGCCTCGAGCGCGCAGTAGGTCCCTCGGGGATAGTTGCGCAGCGTCCGGAACTGGTCGCCGTAGCCGACGACGCGGTCGTTGCGCCCGGCGATCACGGCGACCGGGCCGTTGAAGACGACGTCGGCGTCCTCGTCGACGAGGGCGTACCCGGAGCCGCCGGAAAGAGCGTCCTGGTACTGCTCATCGCTTGGACCACCCGCGCCCAACGCCTCCAACACGGCGGCGGCAACGGCTGCCGTGCGGTGTCCGATGGCGCGATCCATGTGGCCACGCAACTCAGCGGGAACAGCGTTCAGCCAGCCTGGCTCGGCGGCCGGCGGCTCCTCCTGCGGGAGGTCCCGTTCGTCCGCTCCGACCTGCACGCCGGCGCAGACCAGCAGCAGCCCGCCGACCAGTTCAGGGCGTTGTCGGGCGATCCCGGCGGCAAGGTAGGCGCCATAGGAGGAGCCGGCCAACAGCGCCGGCCGGTCGAGGTGGCCCTCGAGCCAGGCGCACAGGGTGGCCAACACCGTCTGTGAGTCCGCAGGCCCGTCGCCCGGTGAGTCACCGTGGCCCGGCAGGTCCAGATACACCTCGCGCACGCCGTCCGTGCCGGCGAGAGCGGGACCGAAGGCCATCGCGGTGGCGACTCGCGACGTTCCCAGCATCGGCAGGCTCACAACGGGTGTGCCGGAACCACCCGCATCGTCAATTGCCAGACCCATGGCCTGATCGTAGGAGCGAGGCGGACGCCGGCCCTGTCGGGGGTAGCACGATGGGCGTCCCACTCGCCGATCGGTTTCCGGTCATCGCAGCAGGGGCAGTCGCTTCACGTCGGAGCCGAGATAGCTCCGTTGCTCCACGAGGAGTCAGCCCGCCCGGTCGCGGCACGCACCCACTGCTCGTTGTTCCACGCCTCGGGCGTCGAGCGTCCCAATAGGCCGTCCACAGTGTCGCGTGTGATCGCGACGGGTTCGGGATGGGGGCCAGCGCTGTCGAGGTCGACTGTCATATCCAGGTGATGAATTGTGGCCTCAACGACGAGCGTGGCGAACAAGTCGCCCACGCTGAGCACATGCCCTTGGGTGGCGACCAGTTCCTCCGGTAACGCGCGTCCAGCCAAGGTTACGACCGCAGTAGTCGTCTCGGCGAAGGTGGCAGTCAGATACTCCAGGCGCCACTGGCTAGCTGGGTAACGTCGATCCCCACGCCAACCCCGCGGTAACCGCGCGCGTCGCCCCGTCTTCGCCGCCACGCGCAGCCCGACGGCGCCGCCGCCGGACGTATCCCGCTGAAAGGACCCGGCTGGACAGCCCTCCTGGACAAGCGTGACAGGTAGGGCCGTGGGCGACACCTGTCGCTGACGCGAGCGGGCGTCAACCGCAGCCGCTGACCTGTCCGAATGGGCCCATATAAAGACGAGAAGCCGAAAAGGTGCCAGGTCGATGAGAATCAGGCGGCTGTCACAGTGTGAGAAACCTGTGGAGCCGTTGCACGAGGAGACCGTTGGAGATGACAAATGCAGCGAGAACCTACAACGTCGTCCAGCTGGACGAAGGTGGGGCGCGTCCCTCGGGCGCCGTGGTATCCATGAGCCGTGGCGACCCGGCGCGATGAACAATCCAGTGATGTCGTGCGGGGGTTGTCGTTCGGGTCGGTCGCGAACCAGTACGAACGCTACCGGCTGGACTATCCTGGCGAGTTGGTCGATGTGGTGGTGCGGTACGCCGGAGCGCCCCTTCGCTCCGCGCTCGAGGTCGGCGCCGGCACCGGGAAGGCGACCCGTCTGTTCGCCTCACGAGGCATTGCGGTGACCGCGCTCGAACCCGACGCGGAGATGGCCGACGTGCTCGAGCGAACGACTCGCGGATTTCCGGCGAAGCCGGTGGTGACCACCTTCGAAGAATTCGGAACTGCTCGCCACTTCGACCTGGTGTACGCCGCGGCGGCCTGGCACTGGACTGACCCGGCCTGCCGGTGGGCCCGCGCCGTCGAGCTGCTCGTCCCCGGAGGTGTGCTCGCGCTGTTCGGCAGGCCGGCCGAGCTCAAAGACCCGGACCTGTTCGCGGCGGTCGACGAGATCGAAACGCAGGTGCTGCCCGACGACGATCGAGCCGTCGGTCACCCGTGGTCGGTCGATGACATGGCGACGACCGACGGCTTGATCGACGCCGTTCAGCGCGACCTGCCTTGGGTCGTGACGACGACGGCCGCGGACTTCGTGGGACGACTGGCCACCGTCTCGGCGTACCTCATGCTGAGCCCCCAGGCGCGCGCCGACGCCCTGCGCCGAGTCCGTGCGGTCCTTCCCGACCGATTCGATATCGACGCCACGGTGCAACTGTCCCTGGCTCGGCGGGCCTGACCGCCGCGGGTGCTGCAGGCCATGTTCAAGTCCGTGTCGAAGGGTGACCGGTCAGCGATCGCCATGCGGGGATCCTTCAGCGGTCAATTCGGTGGCGTCCGGCTGATCGCATCGGTCGAGCGGGGCAGGATGGCGATATGGAGATTGATCAGCCCGTGGTTGTTTCCGTCAGCCGCGATGGCGAGCACCGCTTCAGCAAGGTCGTCACCGACGAGATCACGCTGCTGTCCGGTCTCGGCGTTCAAGGTGACGCCCACGCCGGGACCACGGTGCAACATCGCTCCCGCTTCGCGGCCGACCCGACCCAGCCGAACCTGCGCCAGGTGCACCTCATCCACGCAGAGCTGCACACCGAGCTACGCGAGCAGGGCTTCGACGTCGCACCCGGCCAGCTCGGGGAGAACATCACCACCACCGGGGTGAGTTTGCTCGCTCTGCCGCGCGGGACGCTCCTGCAGATCGGGACGGATGCGGTCGTCGAGGTGACCGGCCTGCGCAATCCGTGCGCACAGATCAACGACTTCCAGCCAGGCCTACTCAAGGCTGTCCTAGTTCAGGGCACTGACGGCGCGTCGGTCCGGAAGACGGGCATCATGGGTGTCGTCGTCCGAAGCGGCGCCGTCAAGCCGGGCGACACCATCCGGGTGTGCCTGCCTGCAGGCCTGCACCACGCTCTTGAGCGGGTGTGACCCCGCCCGCATGCGGATCGTGACCGGGTCGCAAGGGAGCGCCCCTTGTCCTGGGCCGGCTTCGGGTTTCCGGCTTCCTCCGACCGGCTTGGCTGCCATTGGCGCGAAGGGGCGGGCGGGGGCGGGCTCGAGGACGTTCGTCGTCGGGGTGCTGCATGCTCTAGGCATGGGGATGCACCCAGGGCAGCTCGACGTGACCGAGGCGACGGTCCGCGCGCTGGTCGATCAGCAATTCCCTGCTTGGCGCGACCTGCCGGTCCGGGCGCTGCCTTCGCAGGGCACGGTGAACGATCTGTTCCGCTTGGGCGAGGGGCTGGTCGCCCGGTTTCCGCTGGTGCCTGGTGAGGTCGAGGCGACCCGGTCGTGGCTGGAGGCCGAGGCGCGAGCCGCCCGGGAGCTCCTGGGCCGGACCCGGTTCCCCACCCCGGAGCCGGTCGCCCTCGGCGCGCCCGGGCCGGGCTACCCGCTGCCCTGGTCGGTGCAGACGTGGGTGGCGGGCACCGTGGCTACCCAGGAGGACCCGGCGGGCTCGGTGGCTTTCGCTCACGACCTGGCTCAGTTCATCCGCGACGTCCGCGCGATCCCGACCCGCGGTAGGACCTTCCGCGGGTCCGGTCGGGGAGGTCACCTCCCAGACCACGACGCCTGGGTGCAGGACTGCTTCGAGCGCAGTCGGTCCCTATTGGACGTCGAACCGCTGCGGCGACTGTGGGCCCGGCTGCGCACCTTGGGGCCGAGCCCGGGCGGCCACCTGATGACCCACGGCGACCTCACCCCCGGCAACGTCATCGTGGCCTCGGGGCGCCTGGCCGGTGTCATCGACGTCGGAGGAGTGGGACCAGCCGACCCCGCCCTCGACCTCGTCGCCGCCTGTCACCTACTCGACACCGGTCCGCGACAGTCGTTGCGGGCCGACCTGGACAGCGGCGATCTGGAGTGGGCGCGCGGCACCGCCTGGGCACTCGAGCAAGCCATTGGCGCGGTTTGGTACTAATACTACGTCGACAGCAACCCGGCCATGAGCTGCATGGGCAGCCGCACCCTCGCGCGGATCACAGCGCACCCGCCAGCGATCCCGTAGAACGATCCCCTAGTGGCACAGCTCGGGGATCTCGGGCGCAGCCGTGGCGCCACAGAGATCAAGCAGGTCTTTGCTGTGTACGCTCTCCACGGTTCAGACAACAGGTGTCTCGGTTTAACGCTCTACGGACGATGGTCGCGGGACTCGCGGACGTCGCCGCGTTGGCGGCAGCCGGCGACCGATTCGGGGTGACCGCGAACACCATCAGGCGACGGCTCGAAGAGCGGCGCGTGGATATCCGTCTAGGCGTCGGAGGTCCCGCCCGCCGACGTGCCGCGGCTATCGCGGCCGGACAGCGACTCGGGTCTCGATCTGAGTCTTGACCTGGTTGTAGATGTCCACGTTCACGGTCGGAGCGACCCAGAGCGAGAGCGCCACGGCGAAGTCCACCTGTTGCCCAGCGAGACCTCCGGCTTGCTCATAGCACTTGACTCGGACCAGCATGTCCGACCCTTGACCGGAGCCGAAGGCGCTGGTCAGTTCCCACGACTGATGCTGCACGGTTGAGGCACCGCGGGTCGTGGCGTCGGCAGAGAGACCACTGGGGGTTTGGAGCTTGGGTATCGATCCGGCCGGCTTCACGAATGACAGTGAAGCCCGTCGGTACTGCCGGTGTCGCCAGTTGACCGGGCTCAGCCACGCGAGGGTCGCGTCGATGCGCTTGGCCTCGCGAATGCTGAGCCCATCTGGGAGCGGGAACAGAAGTTCTTGCTCTTGCGCGGCGCCGATGGAGCCGACGAACAGCACGACCGCTTCGTTGGTTGCACACCCATCGGCGTAGTCACGCTGTATGGTCCCGTTGCCCAGCGCTGATTCGCGGGCCAGCGGCTGCGTCGACAGGTCCGGCGGGAAGTCCGTGCCGTGCACAAGGAGCGCCTTGATCGCGGATGCCCGCTGGCGGCGGGTGATGGAACGCCCCACGGTGATCTCGTCGATGAGGTCGTGGATTCGGGCCGCTTGTCGTGTCACCAACGCCGCAGCGGGGCTCGTGCCGGCGATGAACGCTTCCTTGTCTTGTGTCGGCGTCGCGACGCGAATTCCTGGTCCTAGCGATGACAAGCTGGCGAAGGATACGGACTCTTCGGGTACCGGCGGCTCGCGGAAGATCACCCGGCCGCCGTTGACGACGAGATCTGGTTTGATGCTCCGTCGATACCCGCTTCCTGTTGCGGAGATGGGGCTGAGGCTTGCCAACCCGTCGGTCGGGTCAAGTGCGTATCCCCGTGGGTTCGTGCCGGAGGCGTCGTCGTGGAGGGCACCCACAGCGAGAGCGTTTACCGACTCGGCCGGAGCGAGCGGGCGGCGGTTGTTCTGCTCGCGTTCCTGCGCATCGAGAACGGCTTGCCGACGTCCTTCGCCAGTGAGATCCGCGATCTCGCGGGAGTTGCTCGGCGACAACCGGAGCCTTGGGTGGTTTCCCACCGAGACGATGACGAGCACGCCGTACTCGTAGCTGAGCCAATCGATGATCCGTGCCCACGAGGAGAGGATCGAGTCGAACGGGGAGGCGGGGTCTCCGACGGAGAGGTTGACCACGGCGATCTGCGCACCTGCCGGTCCTTCAGCGCCTTCCCCGTCGAAGAGCTCCCGAAAGACACGCCACATCAGATCGGGCACGAGCTCCGCGGCGGGCAGCTCTTCACTGCGATCCGCGGTCTCATCCGACGGCGTCAGGATCGGTCGGACCAACACCGGGCGACTCGCGGCCGGCTCATTCGAACCGCGGTCGCCCCAGATCGCCGCTGAGGCCATCCAGGTCCCATGTTTTAGTTCATCGACCGTCGCGTTGCCGAAGAGGTCGTCAGGGTCGTGGACGATGACCCGGTCTCGCAGCAGCGGATGGTTCGCGACGGGCACACCGTCGAGGAGACACACGACCGGCTCGGTGGTGGGGATCGGGCTGTCCTGGCCTGGCACGGCGTCGATGGGTGGGCCGACGATCGGGAGCCCTTGGCCGGTGACCCGTAGATACATGACGTTGGTGGAGCGGACGACTTGCACGGAACCGAAGTTGCCGCGTGCGAGATCCAGCAGGACGATGGTGGGGACGGTGCACTTGAGGCCGTGATAGCCGATCTGCTCGATGACCGCTGAGGCGTGTACCCGGCCCCCGGCTTGTTCGACCAGGGCGGTGACCTCACGTTGGCTGGCGAGGCGTGTTTGGGGTGAGCGTCGGTACCAGAGTTCGATCTCGATAGCGTGCGGCCGATCGGTGATGCGGCCGGCGAAGTGCTCGTCCCAGTCGAGCATCTTCAAACGATCTTGCGGACCCCACGGACGCAGGTCCTTGAGGTGGGCAAACAACTCCCGCAGCGGCGAGTACCCGTAGGGGAGGGACTGGTTCCGCTTCCAGGCCCTCCACAGGGACAACAGATCATCGAGTGCACTCTGGTTGAGACAGACGGCGTGAAGGCACGAGCCGATGAAGGGGTTGCGTGGTTTCTTGCTGATGAGCTGGTACTCATCGGTCGGTTCCATCGCACCTTCGGACTCGACCAGGATCTCCAGTCCGAGCTTCTGGGCGACTGCGGTCAGGTCGATCTGCTCGTCGAGGGCCTCGAAGACCAAGACGAGTTGAGGATCGGCGGCTTGGATCGATTCCGCGAGTTGGACTTGAGCCCCGAACGCGGCGACGGTCTCCTCGAATCGTGAGTCGATCCGGTCGACTCGTTCACCGTCGTTGAGAAAGTTGACCCGCTGACCCCCGCCGGAACGGGGCCGAATGGCACGTGGTGCGGAAATCGTGCCCAGGATCACCGGTCTCGACGTCGAGACCCCATCGGCCGGTGGAGTCATTGTTCACTGACGTCAGCGCGCGCAGACCACTGCTTGAGAAGCTGTTGGGTGACCGCATGGGAGTCCGGCTCCGGGCCTGAGAGGATCGAGCGGCGTTGCACGTCCAGCGCGAACTCCTCCAGCTCGGCATAGCTGACGCCGCTGAGCCGATCGGCGATGGTTCGCGCGGAAAGACCGAACTCCACCCCCGTCCTTGCTGACCACGATTGCAGCCATTCGACCTTGCCTGCCCGGGTCGGGTTCGGCAGGTTGAGCCTCAGCTGCATCCGGCGCCACACCGCACGGTCGAGAAGCTCAGCGTGGTTGGTGGCTGCGATCACGATGACGTGACTGGGCAGTTTGTCGACCTGCAGCAGAAGCGAGCTGACGACACGCTTGATCTCACCCGTCTCGTGAGTGTCGCCGCGTTCCTTCGCGACGACATCGAACTCGTCGAAGAAAAGGACGCAGGGTCGCACCCGCACCGCGGCGAACAGGGTCTCCATGCGGGACGCGGTCTCGCCCAGGAAGCTGCCGATGAGTCCCTCGTAGCGGACACTCAGCAACGGGACGGCGAGCTCGGTGGCGATCGCCTCGGCCAGCGAGGTCTTACCGCCGCCGGGCGGTCCCACGAACAGCAGCCGATGTCGCGGTTCCACTCCGTGGCTACGTAGCAGGTCTCGACGATGGTGTTCCTCGACGAGCTGGTTGACTGCCTGACGTACATCGGTCGGAAGAACCAGGTCAGTGACCCGTCGTTCGGGCTCCTGCTCGTAGAACAGACCGTTGGATGCCTCGTTGCGGCTCAACGAGGTGACGTTCGTGCCAGTGTTCGGTCTTCTGCGAGTCAGAGCGTCAGCGAGCTGGGATGCCAGCACGCCGTGCTTCTTGTTCTCCTCCTCAGCGATCAGCGCCTCAGCGGCGCGGCGAAACGCCAGATCATCGCCACCGGCACCAGACTGGACGAGCGCGAGAAGCAGGTCTGCGCGTGCCATGCGTCCTCCGATCACCGTTCAGCCCTCACCAACCTTCTCAGACCCTATGTCCACCACCACATCGACACGATCCGCATCGCCGCTGACCACACGGCGAGTCACCGGCGGGACTGAGACGGTCCCACCAGCTCGATGACGAGCCGGAGCCGTCCCGGTCGTCGAACGCTGAGCGACACCAGACTGGCGGCCTCGGCGACGTTCGGCCTTGCATACACGATCACCGGTTGAGGATCGCTCAGCGGGACGTCGCTGGCGTCGACATTCGTGGGTCCCGCTCAGCAAGATCTCGCCGCATCACCAGACGTAGCATGCCGCTCGCCGTGGCGTCAGTGGTTCCGACGACCCGGAATCCGGCTCGTTCGAACATCGACTTCGTCCCGACGAACGCCATTGTCAGGTCCATCCGTTCCGGCGGGTCGACGGGGTAGGCCTCCACCGCTGGCGCGCCGTGCGACGCGGCGTAGGCGACGGCGCCTTCAAGCAGTGGTGCCGTAACGCCTCGTCGACGATGACCCGGGCGGACGACGACGCCCACGATGCTCCACACTGGCACATCGTCGACGGGGTGGATGAGACGCGAGCGGACTAGACGCGGGATCTCCGCGCGGGGACCGATGTTGCACCATCCCACCGGTTCGCCGTCCAGGTAGGTCACCACCCCCGGCGGATGCTCACGCTCGCACAGGCGGCGCATGGCCTGCTCTCGGCTTCCGCCGCCGAGCCGCTCGATCTCGGCCGCCTGTAGCCGGTGAGACAGGCACCAGCAGTGATTGACGCGGCGGCTGCGGTTGACAACGTCAGTGAAGTCCTCGAAACGGTCCGGAGTTACCGAGTGCGTCTCCCAATCCATGGACTCCACCCCACCACATCCCGCCTGCTGATCACTCGACGCCGAGATGCTCCGCAGGACGATCCTCTTCTGGCTGCGACTGGCCTTCCCGGTGGATGGTCGGCAGGGGGATGATTGTGTGGTGCGGGTGACGACGGTGGGCGCTGGCGATGCGTTCGGCTCCGGGGGGCGGTTCCAGACCTGCATCGCCTTGGCCGCGGACGAGGCGACCGCGCCCAGCCTGCTGCTGGACTGTGGGGCCACCAATCTGACCGCGCTGCGCCAGCAGCAGATCGACCCCAATCAGATCCAGGCGGTGCTGGTCAGCCACCTGCACGGCGACCACTTCGGTGGCCTGCCGTTCCTGGTGCTCGACGGGCAGTTCCACCGCCGTACCCACGACCTCACCGTCGTCGGGCCGCCCGGCACCCGTACCCGCCTCGAGCAGGCGATGGAGACTCTGTTTCCCGGGTCGAGCGGCGTGCAGCGCCGCTTCGGCGTCCACGTCGTCGAACACGTCGATCGATGTCCGGTCG
>JAABVA010004421.1_pt1 | contig 13005 bp, 11 predicted proteins | sample 5560331 | NCBI WGS metagenome assembly JAABVA01 (sample SAMN12812661, study PRJNA571458) | rock metagenome | isolation source: Antarctica rocks | place: Antarctica: Victoria Land, Mt New Zealand sud | collected 2016-01-07
GTCGCCGTCCATGCGCTCAACCGCATGCTGGAGCTGGGACGCCCCAGCTACGTCCGCGTCGCCTGACCCCAGACGAGGCTGGGATCGATGCGCCCGCATCCCTGATCCATGCACCACGCTAGCCTGGGCTGACATGTCATGATCCGGCACCTTAGCCGCCGACCGTCATTGTCCGACGCACGCCGGGCAGAGCCCCGGCTTGCCCGGCATGCCGAACCGGCTGCGGTCGAAACAACTCAGACGCCGATATGGGCAACCAAGACTGATGCCATGCCCGGCCCTATCGCCGTCAGCACCCCAAAGTCGTCGCCATTACCTGCCAAAGTTATGCCAGAAACGCCGCACCAGCCCATCTACGATCGACTTCCGGCGCCGACGCTGAAGCAATCCCCATAGTCCGCGCAGGTGGCCCGCGGCTCAGTTCAACGCGCTTCTTTACGCCATCCCAGCAAGGCCTGCGCCGCAGACGGCAGCCGCAGCGCCAGGGATGGCGTAAAGAACGTTATCCATTGCACGCAGCATCGCCGTTTGGCGTGGCGTATTGCACGCAGCAAACGGGGGATCTAACGCGGGGGATAAGTTGCGTGCAATACCAGCAGCGCCGGCCACCTCTCCCGGCCAACCTGGCTGGATAGCCGCGTTCCTCGCCAGCTTGTCGCATGGCGACGTTGCGGGACCCACGACATTGCGTGCAATACCGCTACTGTACGTTTTCGTTTGGATGGGCCTTCCGCCCCTATTACGGACAAGCGCTACATCATTCGGTAATACAGGTTGGACAGCACGACCAGCGTGCCGCCGACCATGAGGGCGATGATCAGCGACGAGAACAGCAGCAATATCAGGTCGGCCCTGGCGGAGCGCTTGAGATCGACATGCAGGAAGCAGCGCAAATGCACCAGCATCTGTATCAAGCCGAGGCCAAGCACGGTGTAGAAGGCCTCCTGCCCTCCGAGCAGGCGGAGATAGACGAGGCCGAACGCGGCGAGGGATAGCAGCAGGGCCAGAGCGTAGCCCGTGACATAGGTCACCGTCTCGCGCTGCTCAGTCCGTGGCGAAGTCAATGGATCACCCCCTGCAGGTAGACGACAGAGAAGATCGCGATCCAGATCACGTCCAGGAAGTGCCAGAACAGGCTAAGGCGGATGAGGTTGACCTTCACCCGCCGGTCGCGGCCGAGGGCGGCCAGTTGCAGGAGCATCACGATCATCCAGACGGAGCCGATCGTGACGTGCAGCCCGTGCATGCCGACGAGCACGAAGAAGGCGGAGAGGAAGCCGCTGCGGTCGGGTGTCGCGTGGTCCGCCGCCATGGTGGCGAAGTCGTGCCCCTCCATGCCGAGGAAGACGAGGCCAAGCACCAGAGTGGTGATCAGCCAGAGTACCAAAGCTAACCGCCTGGCGCGCTTCAGCGCGATCGAGGCCATGCCGAAGGTGAAGGAGGAGGTGAGCAGGATCAACGTCTCCGTGAAGGCAGAGCCGATCTTGAACTCCTGCGCCGGGCTAGGCGCGCCGACGGTGGCGCTGAGCATGGTGCCGTAGATGGCAAAAAGCAGCGCGAACAGCACCGCGTCGCTCATCAGGAAGATCCAGAAGCCGAAGACATCACTCTCGACCCCGTGAAGTTCGGCCGGGTCGTGCGAGAGATTGAGCCCAGCGTGGCGAATCTGCGGCCCTACGCCATCCATTGCGCGAGCCCCTCATTGCGTTCGGACTGTTCGAGCTGCCGGGGAATCGGGCGCGCAGCGTGGGCTTGAGCAAGCCAGCGGCGATCGACGGCCTCGACCGTCGCGGCGGAAACGATGCGGGTGACATCGCGCATGAAAGAGCGGGCGATGACGGTCGTGATTGCTACGGCCAGGAAAAGCGCCGCCATCCACCAGATGCGCCAGATCAGTCCGAAACCACAGACTGCGGCAGCAAGGCCGATGATCACGCCGCAAGCGGATTCCTTGGGCAATTCGATGTCGCGGTAGTGGTCGGCAGCCTTGTAAGCGCCGCCGTTGCGTTTGCGCCAGTAGAAGGCGTCGCGGTTGCTCACTTGGGGGATGGTGGCGAAGTTCCACTCCGGCGGAGGTGCGGCGATCGACCATTCCAAGCTGCGGGCGTCCCAGGGATCGCCGACGGGCACGCGGTGGGCGTCGCGGTCGCGGATGCTGACGTAGAGCTGCACGAACAGGCTGGCGAGGGCGGCGGCCAGGATGAAGGCGCCCAGCAGGGCGACCAGCAGCCAGGGACGGAAGGCTGGCTCGAACACTTCCTGCGTGCGGCGCGCCATGCCGGCAGCGCCCAGCACGTAGAGCGGCATGAAGGCCAGGTAGAATCCCACGATCCAGCAGCCGACGGAAATCCAGCCCCAGCGCTCGTTCAGACGGAAGCCGAAGGCCTTGGGGAACCAGTACATATAGCCGGCAATCATGCCGTAGAGCAGACCGGGAATGAGCATGTTGTGGAAGTGCGCGACCAGGAACAGCGTGTTGTGCACCATGTAGTTGAGCGGCGGGGTGGCCAGGATGATGCCGGTGAAGCCGCCGAGCACGAAGGTCATCATGAAGGCGATGGAGAGCAGCATGGACGGGGTGAACCGCACCTCGCCGCGGAACATGGTCCAGATCCAGTCATAGATCTTGACCCCGGTGGGCACGCCGATCGTGATGGTGGCGACGCCGAAGGCCGCGTTCACGTCCGCGCTCTGCCCCATGGTGAAGAAGTGGTGCAGCCAGACGGCGAAGGAGAGGATCGCGATCGCCGCCGTGGCGATCACCAGCGAGGTGTAGCCGTAGAGTTCTTTCGACGAGAAGGCGGAGATCACTTCGGAATACACGCCGAAGGCCGGCAGGATCAGGATGTAGACCTCGGGGTGGCCGAACAGCCAGAAAAGGTTGACGTAGTTCATCATATTGCCGCCGAGATCGTCGGTGAAGAAGTGCATCCCGGCGTAACGGTCAGCGGCCAGCAGCAGCGTCGCCAAGGTCAGCGGCGGCATGGCGAAGATCATCAGGATGGCGGTGCAGAGCGACGTCCAGCAGAACAGCGGCATGCGCATCCAGGTCATTCCCGGGGCGCGCAGCTTATAGATCGTGCAGGCGACGTTGATCCCGACTGTAGTGCTGCCGATCGAGGACAGGGTCACCGCCCAAATCCAGTAATCCGGCCCCGGCCCGCCGCTGAAGGACAGCTCGGTATAAGGCGGGTAGCCGCTCCAGCCGCCGGTAGAGAATTCGCCTACCACCAGGGAGGCCATCATCAATCCGGAGCCCCCGGCGGTCAGCCAGAAGCCTACGGAGTTCAGATAGGGAAAGGCCATGTCGCGCGCGCCGATCTGCAGCGGCATGACGTAATTGATCAGCCCGGTCAGGAACGGCATCGCCATGAAGAAGATCATGATGCTGCCGTGGGTGGTAAAGAGCTGTGCGAAGTGGTTTGGCTCCACTAGGCCGGGCGCGTTGATCGCGGTCGCCTGCTGCGTGCGGATCAGCACCGCCTCGATCAGCGCGCGGGTCAGCATCACCCCGGCGAGGACGATGTACATGATGCCGATCTTCTTGTGGTCCAGGCTGGTGAACCACTCGGTCCAGAGGGTGCGCCACGCCTTCAGGTACGTGAGCATTACCAACATCGCGACGGCGCCGATCACCACAACCGCCCCGGCCCCAGCGCCGATGATCTCGCTGACGTTCGGGTCGCGCCAGGCGCGTACGAAGGGCAGTGCGCCCCAGCTCAGATTGCCAAGCACGACATGCCAGAGACCGGTCTCACTCATGCGGGCTGATCTCCATCGGCAGCGGGCGCGGCGGCAGGCTACGCAGGTCAATGGTGTGACCGCTGGGCTGAGTCAGGCTTACGATCCTATCGAACAGGCCGGGCTCGACCGCACCGAAGGCGAGCGGGTGCGGCAGGGTGGAGCGGCGTGACAGGGTCTCATACACGGCCGGGTCGAGCCGGTTCGGCTGCGCCTTGGTCTCTACGAGCCAGTGCTCGAAGCTCTCCGCGTCGAGCGCCGCGACGTCGAACTTCTGATTCTGGAAGCCCGTGCCGTTGAACTGCACGTTCTCGCCCCAGGACGAGCCAGGTTTGGCGGCTTCGAAGTTCAACTGGGTCCGCATTCCCGCCATGGCGTAGATCTGCCCGGCCAGACGCGGCATCAGGATCGACTGCATCACCGTGGCGCTCGTCAGGCTGAGATGCACCGGCTGGCCGGCTGGGATCACCAGGCGGTTCACGGTCGCGACACCCTGGGCGGGGTAGATGAATAGCCATTTCCAGTCGAGCGCCACGGCCTGAACCTCCAGGGAATTTCCGGGCAGCGGCTTATAGGGATCGAGCCGGTGAGTGTCGCGCCACAGGAACACCGCGAGGACGATGACGATCATGGTCGGGGGGATCCAGATCAGCCCCTCAAGCGGCCAACTGAAGCCCCATTGCGGGCGATAGGCGCTGCGCGTGTTGGACAGCCGGTAATGCCAGGCGATCAGCGGGGTCAGCAACAACACTGGCCCGATGACGAAAAGCATGATCAGGCAGACCAGCAGAAACTCGCTCCTGATGGCGGAGGCGACCGGACCGGCGGGGGAGAGGAAGCCGTGGTCGATCACGTCGCACCCGCCTAAAAGGAGGCACAGGGCAATCACCGCCATGCAAAAGACTACCTTGGACGACAAGATGTTCTCCGTCTCGCTACGCGGTGGGCTCCACCTGTCTGATAATCGGATCCAATACAATGCGGGGACGCCTTGTGCATCCCAATCGGGGCCATTCCAGCCCTCAAGCGTTACAGCACACGGCATTAGGTAGACTTTGGCCCGCGCATGTCGCGAACCAAAGCGGCGCGAACTGCGATCGGCCGCTCAGCCGCCAGCTTGGCTGGACCATGCTCACCAATCTTGTGACCCTCCCGTGCGCCTGCCATCGCAAAACTTTTTTGATCCACTGACGCTGCCTGTAGCCATTGAAGTGTGTCGTAATACGACATATGTCAAGTCATGCTTGTGAGGTTAACACCCTGCGGTCTCTGGCCGGATATGCCGAAGCGTTCTGTAAGGAAGCAACTGGAATCAAGACTAATCAAGGTTTTGGACGAAAGGGGAAGAGGATGTCTGATACGGAGCATGTGCGTGAACAGCTAATCCGGGAGAGGGCCTACCCCCTCTGGGACGCAGACGGCCGCCCGGATGGACGGGCCGAGGAATATTGGGAAATGGCACGTCAAGAGGTCGAAGATGCAGAGAACGTTGCCCCCGACGCTTAAGGCCGCCCCAGTCTGCGACTTGCGTGGTCGATGCGTAGGCCCGGGCGCGCGCGTGAGCGCGCCTGCAACGCCTCTCGCGAATTGGCAACAGCCCGCAATCGGCATTGGCGTATTGCCCACGGAGAACGAGCGGTGAGTAAGATCGTTGTTATCACAGGCGCGGGTGCAGGCGTCGGACGCGCAACCGTCAGAGAGTTCGCGAGACACGGCTTCGACGTCGCACTCCTCTCTCGAGACCCTGGACGACTAGAGGAAGCCGCCACGGAAGCAAGGGGCTGCGGCGTTCGTGCGCTGCCCATCCCAACGGATGTCGCTGATGCTGAGGCAGTTGAAGCTGCAGCCACACGCGTCGAGGAAGAACTTGGTCCGATCGACGTTTGGGTCAACGTAGCAATGGCAACGGTATTCTCACCGGTTGCGAAGCTAACAGCGGCGGAAGTCGCGCGCGGAACCGCGGTGACATATCTCGGTCAGGTCTACGGTATGATGGCAGCTCTGCGGCGCATGACACCGCGCAAGCGCGGGTCGATCGTCAATGTCGGCTCGGCCCTGGCTTATCGTTCGGTGCCTTTGCAATCGGTGTATTGTGGGGCCAAGTTTGCGATCCGCGGGTTCACCGATTCGCTTCGATCGGAAGTTCTCCACGACAAGCTTGATATCAAGATCAGCATGGTTGACCTTCCGGCGGTCAACACGCCTCAGTTCAGCTGGGCGTTAAATAAGACGGGCCATCGCGCACAACCGGTGCCGCCGATTTTCCAGCCGGAGATTCCGGCGCGAGCCATTTACTTCGCCGCTGTGCATCCGCGGCGGCAGACCTGGATTGGATTTCCGACCGTCAAAGCGATCCTCGCGAACCGCTTGGCACCAGGCCTGATTGATCGCTATCTCGCACGCGCGGGCTACAGGGGCCAACTGGAACAAGAGCGATTGCCGGACGACGCGCCCAGCAACCTCTTTGAGTCCGTGCCCGGTCCATACGGCGCCCATGGTCGCTTTGACCGGCGTGCGCGAGACCATAGCTGGGAGGTTTTCACCAGCAGGCATCGCAACGCCATGTGGGCAACCGTGGCTGTTGGCACCTTATTAGTCATTCATCGCGTCGCCAAGCGACTGCACGTCTGAAATGACCGAGCACCTCGCTCCCGCCGGCGCGCTAAAACTTGAAATGCGGGATCAACCACGTAAACGCCTGCGGTGGCCGCAGAGACCGCACTGGGGTTGGCAGTTGAGCAGGGAAAGCGCCATCCCGACCCCGACTTCTCCCTGGAGCAAGATGTGACAATTGCGGATCACTACGACGTCATCGTCATCGGCAGCGGTCCCGGAGGCGCTTCGCTGGCGCAGCGGCTCGCTCCCACGGGCAAGCGCATCCTAATGCTGGAACGGGGCGGCTATCTGCCGCGGTCGCGCGGCAACTGGGACGCCAAGACCGTATTCGTGGACGGCGCCTATCAGGCGCCCGAGACCTGGCACAGCTCCGCTGGAGGTGAATTTCATCCCGGCCTGCACTACTACGTGGGAGGCAACTCCAAGGTATACGGGGCGGCGCTGTTCCGCCTGCGCGGGCGGGATTTCGGCGAACTGCGGCACAAGGATGGTATTTCCCCGGCTTGGCCGCTCGGATACGACGTATTCGAGCCCTACTACACCCAGGCCGAGGCTCTTTATCACGTCCACGGGCAGCGCGGGGAGGACCCGAGCGAGCCTTGGTCCAGCGCCCCGTACGCTTACCCGCCGGTGCAGCACGAGCCACGCATCCAGGAACTAAACGATATCCTCGCGAAAGAAGGATTGCACCCGTTCCATTTGCCACTCGGCATTAAGCTCGACCAGAACCCGGACGGGTCCGCCACCACATACAGCCCTTGCATCCGATGTGACGCCTTCGACGGCTTTCCTTGCGCAATCAACGCTAAGGCCGACGCCCAGGTGATCTGCGTTGATCCAACCCGCGCAACGCATCCCAATTTCACCCTGCTTACGGGCGCTTACGTCACGCGCCTCGAAACCGACACGGCGGGCCACAGCGTCAGCCGGGTCCACGTGGTCCGCGATGGCCAACCGGGGGAATACTCGGCCGATATCGTGGTCGTCGCCTGCGGAGCGCTTAGCTCAGCCCTCCTGCTGCTGCGCTCGGCCACCGATGCCCATCCTAAGGGCTTGGCCAACGGCTCGGATCAGGTCGGCCGCAACTACATACGGCATAACATGTCGGTCGTGATGGCATTGTTGAAGGAGTCGAACCACACCGTTTTTCAGAAGACGCTGGCTCTCAGCGACTACTACTTCGACGCACCGGACTGGGAGTTCCCGCTAGGGCTGATCCAGATGTGCGCCACCTCTCACGGCGAGCAGATCAGGGGGGAGGCGCCGATGCCGCATCTGATGTCGCTGGTACCAGAGCTGCCGTTCGAGAAAATGGCCGAGCACTCGATTGACTTCTGGTTGCAGAGCGAGGATCTGCCGCGGCCGGAAAACCGCATATTTTACGATGGCGACCGGGTTGTGTTGGATGTGAAGGAGAACAACACGGAGGCGGCGACCCGGCTGAAGCAGAAGCTGCGCGACATGCTGGTGCCAATGCGTGCCTGGCCCGCGTTGCTGGAGCGTCGACTGTATCTTGGCAAGGACATTCCGATCGGCGGCACCGCTCACCAGGCCGGCACGCTGCGCTTCGGAACCGACCCGGCGACATCCGTGCTCGACCTCAACTGCAAGGCCCACGAACTAGATAACCTGTATGTTACCGATGCCAGCTTCTTCCCCTCGATCGGGGCGGTGAACCCGACGCTAACGATCATCGCCAACGCGCTCCGGGTTGCCGACCGGATCAAGGATCGGCTGTAGGCCATGCGGGGGCTGGTGGGCGCCGTTGGTGGTCACCCCTCCAAAACGACGGAGTCACGCGTATATCGTGTTACGACATTTATTCAAGCTGCGTTGGTGAGTGGAGGACAGGATCGCATCGTGCTAGAGCGTCAGGGCGATGGCCAGCTTGATCGAGAACAATACGCGGCGATCGCAACTTTTCGATATGAGTTGCGGCGTTTCCTGGCCTTCAGCGAAGCTGCGGCCAGCGCCGAGGGTCTGCCGTCTCAGCAGCATCAGGCATTGCTCGCCATTGCGGGTCACCAAAGCCCAGAACCGCCAACCGTAGGCACGATCGCCGACCGACTTCTGATTGCTCCGCATACTGCGGCCGAGCTCGTTTCGCGTATGGAGAAGGCCGACCTTCTGACCAAGTCGCCTGCTGTGCACGATCGCCGGTGCGTCGAATTAGCGCTGACGCCGCAAGCAAGAAAGCTTCTTGACCGCCTGACAGTGGCGCATGTCGAGGAGCTCACAGTTCTGGAGCCGGCTCTCGCACGCGCCCTCGGACGCCTCGGGCGCGACCTATCCTAATGAACAACCTGCCCGTCGCTAACACTGACCCTATTTTGGCGTTCGATGAACGCTCGCTTGGAACGGCGCCAGAGAGAGCATACGCGTTCAAGCTCCCGCGAATGTGCATGGCAACGCGGCGCACGCACGAGACAGGTGGCATGTTCAATCACGCGCGCCAGACGGCTGCTGCTAACGGTCCGCACGCATTCTGCGGACAGAACAGGAGCGCCGCATGACCCGTTTCGTGGGCACGCAAATGCTGTTGGTCTTTGCTGGAATGGCAGCGGTAGGATTGCTGACCGGCAGCGTCTCGTCGCACGCCCGAAAGCGTACGGGCGTGAGACGGCTCCGGCGGAGTAACCGGCCGCCTTGCCACGTGGTCATCGTCGGTGCGGGGTTTGGCGGGCTGGCGGCCGCCACGCGACTGGCGGGGAGGCCCGGCGTCGACCTCACCGTGATCGATGCCCAAAACCACCATCTCTTCCAGCCATTGCTCTACCAGGTCGCCACCGCCGCGCTGTCGCCCGACGACATTGCCTCGCCGGTCCGTGGCATACTTCCCGCCTCACCGGACCTGCATATCCTGATGGCGCGGGTGACCGGCATCGACACCCAGGCACGGCGCGTGCTGTGCGACCAACAGGCCGTTCCCTACGACCAGCTCATCATAGCGACAGGTTCGCGGCCCAGCTACTTTGGTCACGCCAACTGGGCCGGCCTCGCACCCAGCCTCAAGACGCTGGACGACGCGCTCGGGCTCCGCCGCCAGATTCTCGACGTGTTCGAACGGGCATCGGTCGCCAACGCCGCCGACCGCGAACGTCTGCTGACCTTTGTGCTGATCGGCGGCGGCCCCACCGGCGTCGAGATGGCAGGCTCAATCGCCGAGTTGGCCCGCGATGTCCTGAGCCGGGATTTCGATCTGCCGGACACCCGCGCGCGTATTACCCTCGTGGAGGCTGGGCCACGAGTCCTTTCCACCTTCCCGCCGGACTTGTCGCACTATGCCGCCGCTGCGTTGCAAGAACTGGGGGTCGAGATCATCACAGGAACCGAGGTCACCGCCATCGCTCCTGGCGAGGTGCATCTCGGCGAGAGGCCGATCGCCGCGGCCAGCGTGATCTGGACGGCGGGCACCGAGGCCACGCCGGTTGCCGAATGGCTGGGCGTGAAGCCCGCCCATGGCGGGCGCGTCGCCGTCGGTCCGGACCTGCGCGTTCAAGGCCACGCCGACATCGCGGTCATTGGGGATGCGGCCCTGGCGGTCGGAAGAGACGGGAAGCCGCTGCCCGGGTTGGCCCCGGTTGCCAAGCAACAGGGGCAGTTTGTGGCGGATGCGATCCTGCGCCGTCTCCGGGGACGGCCTGCACCGGGTGCGTTCACGTACCGGGATTATGGCTCGCTGGCCACGATCGGCAGAAACAAGGCAATCGCGGAGTTTGGGAAGCTCCACATGACCGGCTTTCTCGCCTGGGCGACCTGGGCGGTGGCGCACATTTTTTTCCTGATTGGCTTCAGGAATCGCGTGCTGGTCAGCGCGCAGTGGGCGTTCGCCTATTTCACTCACGAGCGCGGCGACCGCCTGATCCTTGGTCGCAAGGGCCGTCCCTAGAGAAGAAGCACTGGAATTTGTGCGGCGCGGCATAGCGAACATCGGAGCAAGCATTGGCCCAACTCATCGAGGACTACGCGCTGATCGGCAACTGTGAGACGGCGGCCCTGGTCGGCCGTGACGGTTCGATCGATTGGCTCGGATTGCCCCGGTTCGATAGCGCGGCCTGCTTTGCGGCCTTGCTGGGCTCGCCAGAAAACGGACGCTGGTTGATCGCTCCCACGGACGGCTCAGCGCGGTCCACGCGGCAATACCGCGGCGACACGCTCGTTCTCGAAACCCTGTTCGACACCGAAGCCGGCAGCGTCCGCGTCGTGGACTTCATGGCCCGGCGCGAAGGGGCTACCGATGTCGTGCGCCTAGTGCAGGGCGTCCGAGGAACTGTCCCGATGCGGACGGAGCTGGTGGTCCGCTTCGATTACGGGTCCGTGGTGCCGTGGGTCTCTCATCAACCGGATCAGCCACTTGAACTGGTCGCAGGGCCTGACCGGCTGACCCTGGACACCGAGGTTACGCTGCGCGGCGAAAACATGCACACCGTCGGCGAGTTCAATGTTCGCGCAGGTGATGAGCTGGGTTTCACGCTAACCTGGACACCATCGTTCCGCCCCAAGCCCGCCGCGCTGGACCGGCAAGACGCATTGCGCCGAACGGAGGGGTTCTGGCTCGAATGGAAAGCGCGCTTTGCGTCCAAGGGGGACCTAGCCGAAATCGTGCTTCGTTCCCTTCTGACCTTAAAGGCGCTGGCGCATTTCGAGACCGGCGGGATTGTGGCAGCCCCGACGACATCCTTACCTGAGCAGATCGGCGGCCCACGCAACTGGGACTACCGGTATTGCTGGCTGCGCGATGCAACGCTGACAGTCTATGCTCTCATGAAATCAGGCTTCCTGGAAGAGGCCGGTGCGTGGCGGGAATGGCTGCTGCGAGCAGTGGCTGGCAGCCCGGATGACTTGCAGATCATGTATGGCGTCGGAGGCGAGCGGCGGCTGACAGAATATGAGGTGCCGTGGCTCGCCGGATACGAAAACTCCGCGCCGGTGAGGGTCGGCAACGCGGCCCATGGGCAGCGGCAGCTCGACGTCTACGGCGAGGTGCTCGACGCCCTGTACGTCGGCCGGTGTCTAGGCTTGGCGGAAGACGACTCCAGCTGGAGTCTCGAGTGCCAGCTCGTGGCGCATCTGGAGACCATCTGGGACCAGCCCGATGACGGAATCTGGGAAATCCGTGGTCCGCGGCAGAACTTTACCCATTCCAAGGTGATGGCGTGGGTCGCCTTCGACCGCATCATTCGATCCGCACAGCAGTTCAAGCTCGATGGGCCCGTCGCACATTGGACCGAGCTGCGCGACCGTATCCACGAGGATGTCTGCAAACGCGGGTTCAATGAAAAGCTGAACTCGTTCGTGCAGTCGTACGGTTCGGATCAGCTCGATGCCAGCTTGCTGATGATCGCGACCGTGGGGTTTCTGCCAGCCTCCGACCCGCGCGTGGCCGGCACGGTGGCCGCGATCGAGCGGACGCTGCTGCGCGACGGCTTCGTGCTCCGTTATGACACCGGCTCTGGTACGGACGGTCTACCCCCGGGCGAGGGAGCTTTCCTGGCTTGCAGCTTCTGGCTGGCGGACAATTACGTGCTGCTGGGACGCACGGACGAGGCACGGGCGCTGTTCAACCGGCTCATCACCCTTCGCAACGATGTCGGCCTGCTCGCCGAGGAGTACGACCACGGCCGCAAACGCCAGGTGGGCAACTTCCCACAGGCATTTTCGCATTTGGCGCTAATCGGCACCGCGCACAACCTGCTCGACGCGTCCGGACCGGCGCACCAGCGATCCGCGAACACGTCCGCTACCAACCCATCGCTAAACTCTGGAGGCTCCCAATGACCGATGCCGCCGCCGATCCGAAGAGTCCCTCAGCACCCGCGCTGCCCGATGCGGCGCGCCTGGCGCACCCGCGTTACAACGCGGTGCTCACCGGTCAGCCCGCACTCGTTACAGGCGCCAATTCCGGCATCGGCCGGGCGGTGGCGCTCGGCCTGGCCCGGGCAGGGGCCGATGTCGTGGTGAACTACGTGACTCATCCGGAGACCGCCGACGAGGTGGTGCGCGAGATCGAGGCGATGGGCCGGCGGGCGGTCGCGCTCAAGGCCGACGTCAGCAAGGAGGACGAGGTCGAGAGTATGTTCGCCGCGGCGGTCGCGCAGTTCGGCACCCTGCATATCGTTGTCAGTAATGCCGGACTTCAGCGGGATTCGGCGTTCGACGAGATGACGATCGAGCAGTGGAACACGGTGATTGGAGTGAACCTCACCGGTCAATTCCTCTGCACGCGCGCCGCTGCCCGCGAGTTCAAGCGCCGCGGCGTCGTGGCGTCGGTATCGCAAGCCGCGGGTAAGATCATCTGCATGAGCTCGGTGCATCAAATAATTCCGTGGGCCGGTCACGCCAACTACGCGGCGTCCAAGGGTGGCGTGCTGATGTTCATGAAGAGCATTGCACAGGAGCTGGCGCCGCATTTCATTCGGGTGAACAGCATTGCCCCTGGTGCTATCCGCACGCCCATCAACACGTCCGCCTGGGACACGCCGTCTGCCTATGCCGACCTTATGACGCTGATTCCCTACAAACGTATTGGCGAGCCGGATGACATTGCCCAGGCAGCGGTATGGCTGGCGTCCGATGCAGCCGACTACGTTACTGGTGCAACCCTGTTCGTGGATGGCGGGATGACACTGTTTCCCGGTTTTGCCTCCG
>JAABVA010004423.1_pt1 | contig 12999 bp, 9 predicted proteins | sample 5560331 | NCBI WGS metagenome assembly JAABVA01 (sample SAMN12812661, study PRJNA571458) | rock metagenome | isolation source: Antarctica rocks | place: Antarctica: Victoria Land, Mt New Zealand sud | collected 2016-01-07
TTGAAAAAAGACAAGCTTTCAATGAACACTTCAAATTGTTGAGAAAAAAAATAAGAAATTCTCTTTGTAAAGACTTTTATATATAAAAAGCATGTAATTCAGAAAGATCAAAAGACAGAAATAAAGATTTACATGAATATCAGCGTCAAGATGAACGTGATTAGTCAACGTTTCATCATCAAGCAAGATATGTCATTGCTGAACATTAATTTCTCAAGATTTATTCGAATGAACGATCAGAGTATCTATTGTTATGACGTCTATAAGATGTGTTATTGATTGAGAGACAGCTGAAGCATAGAGAAAAAAGATATAAGTATCTTTTATGCTATTGACAAGAAAGAATCTCTTTTGATTCTAAGTATGTTGAGTATGCAATTCAAGCATATTTGAATAGACATGATTGCAAGAACATGATGTTTTGACATGAATAAGCATGCGTTCAAGTTATTCATTGCAGAAGATTTTGCAAAAGCTCTACAAGATGAGTTTACTATGTATGCTTTTATCATGATCAACGTTGTCAAAAAGTTAATCATTGAACATCAAGTGAAAGCAATGAATAACGTGATGAATTGTATCACAAACGCGCTTGAAATGCAGACTTTATTCGTTGAATTGAAAGAATATGAAGATGTATTCTTAACAGAAAGTGTCGACAAATTGCTTTTGCATGAAGATCATGATCATGCAATCGAAATCACTGCAAAGTTGTTGTATGAATCATTGTATAATTTGTCGAACATAAAGTTAGCAACTCTGAGACAGTATTTAGATGATATCTTAGCGAAAGAATGAATTAAGCACTTCATCAGCTCGACTGACGCGTCTATTTTATTCATTCTCAAAAAGAATGATAGTCTTTATTTATGCATGAATTATCATGAATTATCAAGATCTGAATAAGATCACTGTCAAAAATCATCATTTACTGTCTTTAATTAGTGAAACTTTAGACAGATTCAAAAAAGTCAAGCAGTTCATTAAGTTAAATCTGAAGAACATTTATCATCATTTCAGAATTCAACGTGAAAACGAGTGAAAGACGATGTTTCGTACTCGTTATGATCACTTCAAGTATATGATCATATTATTTAATTTAATCAACACGTTTATCATCTTTCAAACTTATATTAATAAGATCTTGACAAAGCTTTTAAATGACTTTTATGTTGTTTATCTGAATGACATTCTAATCTTCTTCATAGAGAAGACTGATCACGTAGATTACGTGAAGTAAATTCTCGAGAAATTAAGAAAGTTCAAGCTATATGCTAGCTTGAAGAAGTATGAATTCTTCATCACTAAAGTGAACTTTCTAGAATTTATTATATTCATCGAAGATGTTTTGATGAACTTAATTAAAATAAACATCATCAAAACGTGACTCAGATCGAAGATGTATTCAAAAATACAAGTTTTTCTGAGATTCATCAATTTCTATCAACATTTTATACATCACTACTCTTAGATAGCAGAGTCTTTAACAGAATTGCTGAGAAATAGTGTAAAAAATGTAAAAATGAGTTCATTCATATGATTGAACGAAGCGAAACAAGCTTTTAATCAGCTTCATGACGTTTTTATGAGAACATTTATACTAAGACACTTTGACTCAGAGCGACATATATGCATTGAGATTAACATGTTCAATTATGCAGTCGCAAGTATTTTGTCTCAGTCAGATGACGAAGATCAGTGACATTTGATTGCATTCTGATTCAGAATGATGATAAACGTTGAAAGAAATTATGAAACATATAATCAGAAACTTCTAGTCATAGTAGCGATGTTTAAACACTGACGACACTATGTGAAAGACAATTATCATACTGTTGAAGTTCTGACTGATCATAATAATCTGAAGAGTTTTATGAATGTTTGAAAGCTAAACGAAAGACAAGTTAGATGAATCATAAAATTGTTGATCTGCAACTTTGAAATAGCACATAAATCAGAAAAGACAAACTCAATCAATGCATCATCAAGATGATTTGACTATAAGAATGAGAACATTTCTGTGAATCATTTGCTGCTCATTCTGCAGCGAAAGCTGACTAGAATAAAAAGCTTAAATAACTTTATATTTGTAGCGATCAGAGAATGATACTGTATATGAGTGATTAACGATGTCGAGAAGACGTTCGTTCACAGTATAAGTATGAACAGATATTCAGCAGAACATGTCGAAAGCAGATTGCAAGATGAAACTCACTGATAAACATGAGTGATTAACAATGTCGAGAAAACATTTGTTCACAATGTCAGTGAACGAAGATATTCAGCGAAACATGTTGAAAGCAGATCGCAAGATGAAATCTACTGTACATGAGTGATTAATGAAGTCAAGAAGATGTTTGTTTACAGTGTCAGTGAAAATATGAATACATGTTCAGCAATGCATGTCAGAAGTATGCTGCTGAAAGTTATGACTTTAACAGTGCAAGAAACGCATCTAGATGAAGTACATTTCTTGAAAGATAGAATTTCTTAACTTGAATCAACAACTTCAAAGAGCACAGACATTGAAACGTTGACTCATAAAAATCACAACGTAGCTGAGAAACAGCTTAATTCTGTTGCTGAAACTGTTGATTGCAAACAACTTGTTTCATGTGCAATTGTCAGAGTATTAACATTTCATGAAATGACATATAACTTTAGTAGTAAATTCATAGTTAAGCTCATCAAGATCTTATAGCAAGAAGATGAATTTGCTGTATGATTAAGAGCAGATGAGATGATGAATATATGAAAGAGTGACGTTGAAGCTTGAACATTGAATAGTCAAGAAATGATAGAATACAATGAATCATGGTATGTTTCAGAAGATCTTTCTGTCAGAGAAGAATTATTGAAACGTCATCATGATGACTCGTTAGTGAGACATTTTGATGCTGACAAGATCAGCGAGCTATTAAATCATAAATATTACTGAAAAAGTATGATCAAGAATGTCAAAGAGTATATAGATACTTGTGACATTTGTCAGAGAGTAAAGATGAAACATCATCTATCATATGACAAGTTAAGATCATTATCTCAATTCACAGATTTCTGAAAAAAAATCACTATGAATTTTATAACAGATCTGTCGTCTAGTAAATGAAAAGAAGTCGTATATGACTTGATTCTCATGATAGTCAATCACTACATAAAGATGATGCATTATCTGTTTTCGAAGAAAACTCTGACTGTCATAGAGTTAGCAGAGTTGTTCTTTGAGAAGATTGCTTTAAAATATGAGATTTCAAGTGATATAATCATTGATAAAGATAGTCTATTTATCAATGCGTTCTGATCAAAGATCTGTTTTCACACGAAGATGAAATGATGACTAAGCATCATCTTTCATTTGCAAACAGACAATCAGACAGAATGATAAAATTAAATGCTGAAACATTATCTATGAGTATATTATTCAGAAAAGCAAGATGACTGAGTTATGCTTCTACTTATAGTCAAGTTCATGTATCATCAGATGAAGCACTCTTCGTTGAACTGTAGTTTCTTTAAAGTCATGTATGATTATAAGTCAATCTTTGATATATGCATCAAGAATGATGCTATGAAAGAAGAAGTATCAGCAGCAAAAAAAACACGTTGAAATGCTGCAAGATGTACAAAACACGTTGACGTAATGATGATAAAATGCAATCAATGCTCAAACAAAGTACTATAATTGAAAACATAAGTTTAAGTTCTTTAATGTTGATGATTTAATCATGTTATCAGCAAAAAATCTGAAGCAGAAGAAGTTAAGCAAAAAGCTATCAAATAAGATGCTAAAGCTCTTTCTCATACAAAAATCTATAAACAAGCAGATGTATCATCTGAGTCTTTCAATTATCTACAAAATTCATTCTGTCTTTCATGTATTCATCTTAAAATTGTATAATTGTAAGCAAAACGATGATTCTATATTCAAGTATCTTGCTCTTGAGCTTATTGATGATGAGCAAGAATGAGAAGTAGAAAAGATTCTACAAAAGCGAAAAAGAAAGAAAATCTTATATTATAAGATACAATGAAAGAAGTATCTCATGAAATATAATCAATGAATATTGAGCGAAGATATGAAAGAAGTCTTGAAGCTTAAAGAAGCTTTCAAAACAAGATTGAAACGTGAGTAAAAAGTATAGTCATTCACTTTCAAGCATAAACTCATGATTAGAAAGAAAGAGAATTACTGTATTATGATGATTTTCATTCTTTAATGAGATGATCACATTAAAGATATTAACACTCAAACAAAAGAAAAAACACAGACAGAAGAAAAAAGCGCAGAGATGCAAAACGCGCTCAACACGAAAGTGCAATCTCAGCATAATCACATCAACTTCATCAGTTATCTTTTGCAGAAGACGTAATTACAATCTTCTTTTTCTCACTCATCTTGAGATTCATGTTGAGATGTGAGATGAGTGAATCAAGAGCGAGCAGATTCGTTTATAAATATATCATGTCAGTTATAAAACTGTGATCAAACGATATTGAAACGCGATAGAACATACAAAATAGTAAAACGCGTTAAGCACATTGCAAGCAATGTCATTAATTGTCATTGCTTCTTTCAGCTGCAGCTTCTGTACATCAAATGATTTAAACTTGCATGTGTTGTTTAAATGATCTTTCACACACGTTGCAATCATGAGCTTCTTTCTCAGTTTTATCTGATTAATTGTAAAGATTGCAATAAAGATCACATCATCATCTTCTGATGCAGTTTTAAATATTGTCTCAAGTTGAAAAGACTCATTTAATGTTTGAATGCATACGTTTGAAATTTAAGAATTCAAACATAAGTGTTTAATGAGCGCATCGAGTAAGTTTACTCATCACAATGCATGAAACATCTTTCTTTGCACATCAGATGCAGCGTTGATACATCACTTTTTCATGAAACTTAACATCGCAACTTTGCGCTGTCTCTTCATCATGAAATCTACATGTATATTTAATGCACATTACTTTGTTCAATATCTCAGAAGCATCAACACTTCTTTCGCTAATTCTTACAACTGAAAGCTGAAAAGAATCAGTAATAACATTTAAACGCTGAGTACTCGACTTATCATTCTTCTATTGCTAGAAGTTCAAGACAAGTTGAGCAAAAGCTCTGATGCTGAGAAAGCATCAGAACTCATTTCATCGCTCATCTCTTTATCAGAGACGTTTAGATCATCTTCAGAATCAACAGATGTAATGAGTTTCAAAATAAAAGATGATGTTACATGATCACAAAGATGTTGAAGAGTAAACTTTTTTGCAATAATCTATGATTGTTAAATTACAATCTCGATCAAAGAAATTCAGAATAAGCATCACATATCTTGCTTACATCATCAGCTTTGTCATCAGTTTTGTCATCAACTTTGTCATCAGCTTTGTCAATCTTTCACATCTTTGAAATCATCATAAATTGAGCATGTGTCATTTCAATACTTGAAACAGAATTTTTTCAAGTAAATACTAATATAATTATCTGTACAAGCAATTCTTTATCAAAGTTGTGAAAAAGAACTCTGATACAGAATGAAGATGAAATGAGAAGAAGATGAAGATTGAGAAAAACTAAAAGAGTGATAAACAAAACAATGATTATTATTCACTCTTGTTTATGCTTTATCATCTCAACAACACAATTTAATCAAAAGACAATCAATGTTTATGCATCATTTACACATGATTGATGCTATCATTTACGTTAACTACACATCACATATACTATTTATAATGTCATCTACATGCATTATAATTGAAGATGAATCATCATTCAATCGAAAGTTTCTCTTTTTCTTGTTTTCTTACGAAGATTTAAAGATTTTTATCGAGAGCTTCTAGAGCGAAATTATGAATACACATCATCATTTATTAAAATAAATCAAGACATTGATTATTGAGATCAAGAATGAACTCACTTAAAAAAGAAAACAATTGTCATGATGAATTGACACATAAAGATTAAATCAAAGATTAAAGTCAAAGACTGAGTTGAAGATCAGATCTGAGTTAGCTCTGAAACTCTATAACTCTGTCAAGACATCATTTAGACTACGTCATATCTTCGACTTAATATGTCATGAATTATGTTGTGCTCAACTTGACAATGCTTGACAAACTCTTTATAGTTGATTGATTCTCTTGAGTTATTGAGAGCTTCTTAATAATTAGCTCTATCATAATATATATTCATTCTGTGTCTGTTTAAAATATTACATTGTCATATCATTCTTATAAACTTCGTCTATTCATCTAGTAGACTTGATCATCACAGCATGTAATCATGAGCTTCAGCTCATGTATTAATGACAATGATCATAAGCTTCTCAATACTTACATAAAGCTCACTCATTAAAAAAGATGCAAGATTCATGATAATGATGAGATAAAATGAATAATAAATAGATAAAATAATTAATTGATGAAAGAACATATATGCATTATTTTGATTTGATTTGATTTGATTTGATTTGAATTCATACATTCTTGTGATATTGATTTAGATTCAACTCATGAGAAAAACTATGTTATGTGTATTGAATGAACAAAACTCTTTGAAAAAGAAAATCACTCGTCGACTACATGATGACTTCACGTCGTTAAAACAATAAAATTGATACTATATTATCAGTAATGAATCTATAGCTTCTATTCAGCATGTGATGCTCAAGTAAACTTTTGATGAGAGTGTCTGTATTGTTTGATTATGATGCATCATCTTTGCTCTGCTCTTCATTGACAATATTCTATACAAATGATGTTTCAATTCGATTCTCAATTTGAAGATGAAAGACATTTTCTTTGCACTTGTGATGCTCATGATTGTAAATTTATAATGTTGAAAACTGTGTTCTCTTACTTAATGATTGTCATTCATTGAGCAGAGAAATATGTGATGAAAAAGAGATGCATACAATGAGAAGATAAAGTATGATTGTATTAAATAATTCTATTCTGCTCTTGATTTGACTTGTGTCACATAGACGTTGAATAGATTGTTAGTATAAACGTGCAATTGCAATCATTCAATGCATGACTTTAATCAATAGTAAAGAATACGTTCTAATCATTCTCATGAACTCTCAATTTTTTATGTAGATAGATGTATGATTTGACATCAAGTAAAAAAGATGAGTTCAAGTCTCTTTAATATATCAGCGTAATCAATGAGTCACTACTTCTTCAAGCATTGTAATCACGATTCTCAGACTCATCATCTGAAATGATTATTCTATCTGATATCTTTTCATCAATTACTTGATGACATTGTTGATGTGATGAAGACATTTCAGCATATCAATGCAGTTGATGAGTTGCAAATTCTTCAATCACTTGTAATCACAATTCACAGACTCTTCATCTAAATTATCTTTTTCACTAGTAGTATCTTTTCATTTCTTACTGACATTGACATGTCATTAATCTTCTTCATAAATTAATTGTGACTGTTAAAGAAGAGTGTTGTCACATAAGTGAAAACTCTGCATGATGATCTTTCTGATCACGTAACGTTTTAACATTGTTCAAACTGCATTGAATTGAAATCTCTTGACTCTTCTGACTTCTATTCAAACACAGAATAAAATCAAAAGATTCATAATTAACATCATGTATAAATGAATTTTATTGTTAATCACATTATTTTAATTTGATTTGATTTGATTTGATTTGATTTGAATTGAATTCATACACTCTTGTGACATCGATTTAGACTCAACTCATGAGAAAAACTATGTTATGTATATCAAATGAACAAAATTTTCTGAGAAAGAAAATCGCTCGTCAACTACACAACAACTTCACATCATTGAAACAATAAAATTGACACTGTGTTATCAATAATGAATTTATAGCTTCTATTCAGCGCGTGATGCTTGAGTAAACTCTTACAAGTGTTTGTGCTGTTTATTATAACACATTGTCTTTGCTCTACTCTTCATTGACAATGTTTTATACAACGATGTTTCAATTCAATTCTTGATTCAAAGATGAAAGACATTTCTTTGCATTCATGATGCTCATGATTGTAATGCAGAAACTGTGTTCTCTTGCTCAATGATTATCATTCATTGAGCAGAGAAATGTGTGATGAAAGAGAGATGCACATGATGAAAAGATAGAATGTGATTGTATTGAATAATTCTTTTCTTCTTTTGATTTGACTTATGTCACGTAGATGTTGAATAGATTGTTAGTATAAATGTGCAATCACAATCATTTAATGCTTAGCTGATTGATAGTAAAGATGCATTTTAATCATTTTCATGCACTCTCAATTTTTCATGTAAATAGATGTATGACTTGACATCAAGTAAAAAAGATGAGTTCAAGTCTTCTCAATATATCAGTGTGATCAACAAGTCACTACTTCTTCAAGCATATGTAATCATAAACTCAAGACTCATCATCTTATTCATTTATTCTATCTGATATCTTTTCATCAATTACTTGATGACATTATCAATGTGATGAAGACATTTCAATATCGATGTAATTGATGAGTTGCAAATTCTTTGATTACTTGTAATCATGATTCTCAGACTTTTCATCTGAGTCAACTATTCTACTAGTAGTATCTTCTCATTTTTTACTGACATTGACATGTCATTAATCTTCTTCGTAAATTGATTGTGACTGTTAGAGAAAGATGTTGTCACATGAGTGAAAATTCTGCATAATGACTTTTCTGATCATGCAACATTTTAACATCATTTAAACTGCGTTGAATTGAGATCTCTTGACTCTTTTGACTTCTATTCAAAACAGAATAGAATTAAAAGATTCATAATCAACATCATGTACAGATGAATCTTATTATCAATCACATTATTTTAATTATTGAATCATTAAATTTAGTTGAATAATTGTTAAATTTATTTGAAAGAATATATATATAGTAAAAAAGAACATAATTGTAGTAAAAAGAAACGTCAATGTAATAAAAAAAGATGTACATTTAGTGATAATTTAAATTAAAAAAACAATTAAATTAATAATTACTTTTCATACTTTTCACTAATATTTGATTTGATTTGAATTCATACATTCTTGTAACATTGATTTAAGTTCAACTCATGAGAAAAACCATGTTATGTGTATTGAATGAACAAAACTCTTTGAAAAAGAAAATTGCTCATCAACTACATGATGACTTCACGTCATTGAAACAATAAAATTAACACTATATTATTAGTAATAAATTTATAACTTTTATTCAACGTGTAATGCTTGAGTAAATTCTTGATGAGAGTGTCTGTGCTATTTAATTATGATGCATCATCTTTACTCTGCTCTTCATTGATGATATTCTATACAATGATGTTTTAATTCAATTCTTGATTTGAAGATGAAATATGTTTCTTTGCATTCGTGATGCTCATGATTGTAACGCAGAAACTGTGTTCTCTTGCTTAATGATTGTCATTTATTGAGCAGAGAAATGTGTGATGAAAGAAAGATGTGCATGATGAGAAGATAAAGTATGATTGTATTGAATAACTCTTTTCTTCTCTTGATTTGACTTGTGTCACATAGACGTTGAATAGATTGTTAGTATAAACGTGCAATTGCAATCATTCAATACTTAGTTGATCAATAGTAAAGATGCATTCTGATTATTCTTATGAGCTCTCAATTTTTCACGTAGATAAATGTATGATCTGTCATGATGTCAGATCATCAATTCAATTTAGAACATAGATCGTTGATATCTTAAATAATCTCGATTCATTGAATCTATTTCGCAGTTCAATGAATCAAGTCATCAATCTAGTCATTATCATCTTAATCTAGTCTCAGCAATTCTGTTTTGATCATCTCAGTCGTGTGCGCGAACTTCTGCAATCTTAAGTCAATAGAACTACTGTCTAGTCTTGATTCTGCTCGATTCATGTATATAGAAGTTGAGCTTTCGTTCTTTTCTTTCACTCTTTGTCTTTCGTTTTATACATTATCTGATGTATTGTCTTGTATCTAGATTTTATCAAAGTAATAATAATATCAGTCTTTTATATTGATAGTATCTCTAGTCTAGCTCAGTTTCTGACAAAGAGCTTGAACTCATCTTCTTTACTTGACATCAGATCATGTCAGAGACTAGACTGAACTAAAGATTCTATCAATATAAAGAATTGATTATTATATTACTTGAACTAGATATAGAACAATACATCGAATAATGTACAAGATGAAAGACAAAGAGTGAAAGAAAAGAACGAGAGCTTGACTTTTATATACATGAATCAAGCAGAATCAAGACTAGACAATAGTTCTATTGACTTAAGATTGCAAAGATTTGTGCACATGACTGAGATGATCAAAACAGAATTGTTGAGACTAAATTAAGATGATGATGACTAAATTGATAACTTGATTCATTGAACTGCAAAACAGATTCAATGAATTGAGATTATCTAAGACATTGACAATTTATGTTCTAAATCAAGTTGATGATTTGACATCATGACAGTAGCTTCTCTCTTCAAGACTGAGCTTCTGCAAGATGATGAGAAGAAACAAGATGAGATGAGAAAGAATCAAAGATGAAGACTGAAATGAGATGAGAATTGATGTGAACGCATTTTAATATGATGAAGCACAGATGAGACTGAAATAGATCTGAGTCACATCTGAATCAGATCTGAGCAAAATTTCTGTAAAATAAGATGAGATGAGACGCATTTTAACGTGATGATGCACAGTCGAGACTGAAATACATCTGAGTCACATCTGAATCAGATTTAAACAAGATGTTTAAAATAGATCTAAACAAGATCTGAGTCAGATTTGAGCTGAGTTGAGATGATGAAGATTGAACTTAAAGTTCTTGACATTGACATTGAGACATCACACACGACAGTACATGTGATTCTTCGACGACAGAATTGACGAGATGATATTCATCGAGCGCTTGCTCACAATTATTCAGAAGATTGAAAAACTCTCAAGTAGAAAAGTGATCTTCTCAATCAATGTAATACTTGAGCAGAAGTGAATTATAGCATTTATCATGCTTGAAGTTTAGTATGCTGTTTACATATTAGAATCTTTCGTCATTCTTGACAACAACAAGTTCTTGAGATTTCTGACGTTGACTCGAGAGAAAATCACTTGCGATATGATTCAGAAGAATGACATGAAAGATTGAGTGAATCTTCATGAATATTGAAAGATCTAACTCGATGACTAGAAAATTATTCTCGAAGACACACTTGATCTTGAAGAAATCAACATTACAATCATCTAACTTGACAGTGAGACGAATGATGCTGAGATTGCGAGCATTCAATCAGACTTCATCTTTGACGAAGTATCTAGAACAAGAACGACGAGAGAGATTGACATTGAATTCGTAGATGATCTGAGCTATAAGCATCTCATCACGTAGATGCTCAGTTAGTTTCTTCATCTTCTTGATGAACTCTTTGACATTGATTAACTTGTCTCAAGCTTAAGATGTAAGATTCTCGAGCAGAGACTCAAAAAGCTCAAAGTTTAAACGTGAGTTCTGACTCAAATTGATCAAGAAGAATGATGCTAGAGTGATTGATGATGATGCATTATTGACGATGAATTCGACTTCAGAAAGTCACTTAGCTCAGTCATTCTGCATGTAGTTGACGAAGACTCGAAGATAATGCTTCATGACAGCATTAATTCTCTCGATTTGATCATCGATCTCAGAATGATACGTCGTTGATAACTTAGCATCTATCTTCAGCATTTTACACATATGCTTTCAGACATCAAAGATGAATTGTGTGTCTCGATCAAACATGAAGAACTCGAGTAAATCATGATGTTTTCAAACATGAGCATAGAAGTAGTTGATAACTTCTTCAACTTTCATAGAAGTGATGAGAACTAAATGTCTCATTTTGATAAAACGATCGACAAAGATTAGAACATATCTATATGTGATATTCATGAAGATACTGAGCGATAAAGAATCTACATAGTTCATGAAGACATCACGTCAACGACGTTCGAGAACTGAAAGAAAATGCAATCATTCTTGAGTTCATTGTTTAGAGAGCTTGAAATGTGTGCACACGTGACAGTTTTGTACGAAGCGTTGAACATACTTATAAATGTTTGATCATCAGTAAACTCGACTGATCAGTTCATAGCTTTTTGCTCTTTCTGAATGATCATCAACGACACTATTATGAGCGAGCTGAATGATACGAAGACGTAGTTTATCTGAGTTGAGCACATACTTTCTTTCTCAAAAGTACAGATGATTCTCGTGTTCTTCACACTCGACTAGAGAGATCTTGTTGTGATATCGTGCTTCATTGCAAAGTGCTTCGATTATCTGAGCTGTGAATTTGTCATTGATTTCGACTTGCTTTCACAATGTCTGAGTGAGAATGTCAGCAGAATCTTCATCAAGATTCAGAGTGTCTTGATTTAGCTGAGACTCAACGTCTTCAACGTCGAATTCTTCGATTTCTAGATTCATGAGAACTAGAATTTGCAAGAATGCTGAGATAATTGAGAACAGATGTAACTGAACTGAATCTAGAGCAATGATTTGTGACTGAAGCTTCATGACTTTGATGTCGAAGACGTCAAGAGCGAGATTCTCAACAATATCGAGATCTAAAACATGAGTTTTCAAAATTGTTTGATGTTGATATTGATGTCAAGAATCGAATGTATTTCTCTCTTTAGAGAGATCTTCTGAGTGACGTGTCAGAGCATTCGACTTATTGTCGATCTTGTCAAGATGATAAGCGATGCGATAGTTGAATTTAGACAGAAACTCGCTTCAACGAGCTTGACGACGACTCAACTGCTTAGTTGACATGAAATACTCAAGGTTTTTGTGATTCGTAATCATCTCAACAGAATAGATAAAGTCTTCAAGCTCTGATCATCATTTCTCGAAAGCGCAAACAATGATCATGAGTTCTTTATCGTAGATCTCGTAGTTACACTCGACTGAGTTATGCTTCTTCGAAAAGTAAGCGACTGAATGAAGAATCTCATTCT
>JAABVA010004425.1_pt1 | contig 12994 bp, 9 predicted proteins | sample 5560331 | NCBI WGS metagenome assembly JAABVA01 (sample SAMN12812661, study PRJNA571458) | rock metagenome | isolation source: Antarctica rocks | place: Antarctica: Victoria Land, Mt New Zealand sud | collected 2016-01-07
AGGCCACCGACTGGTGGGGGTGGGCCGCCACCCTCGCCTTCGCCGCATCGGGTCGACCGCCGTTCGGGAGGGGCCCGATGGACGTCGTCCTGGACCGGGTCCGTCGCGGCGACACCGACCTGACCGGCGTGGACGCGCACCTCACTCCCCTCCTCGAGGCCGCGCTCTCACCCGATCCACGACGCCGACCGCCGGCGCGTACGGTCGTCGCCGCACTGGAGCGGTATGCCGGGGGAGGGCCGGCGTCGGTCGTCCTGCCCGATGACGCGGCCACCCGTCCCGGCCGTGGCTGGGGCTCGCCGGTCGGCGCGGACCCGGCTGCACGGCATACCGGGCCCACCGTCGTGCGGCACACGTCTGTGCTGCCGCAGGCGCAGACCCGGGAGGAGGCCGGGAACGGGTTCGACAGGTCCTGGTACGGCGTGCAGGAGAGCGACGACCGAGCCGTCGCGGGCTGGGACGGGGCCCAGGAGTCCGACTGGCAGACCGCCCGGGAGAGCGGCCCCGGTGACCCCGACCCGCGGATCGGCCGACCGATGCGCGTCGGCACCCTCGCGAGCCTGGCCGCCGCCTTCGCCGGCGCCGCCGCGAACTGGCCGGGCATCACCGTGATCGCCGTCGTCGTGTGGTGCTGGGTGGCCCGGTTCGGCGACCGGTCGGTGACGTCGCTGGCGCTGCGCCGGTTCCAGCGCGGTCGGCGCCGCAGCGACGTCCCGAGGGCGGTCCTCGTCAGCCCCTGGCACGTCCTGACGTCGGGCGCCTCGACCGTCGTCAGCCTCGTGCTGCCCGCCGTCGTCGCGGTCTCCGCGGCGTTCTCTGCGGTCCTTGGCATCTCCGGTCTCACGACGCTGCAGCCCGGCAGGGCCACGAGCCCGGCGCTCGCAGTGGGCTTCGCCGCCGGCGCGGTCGTCGCCTGGTGGGGTCCCGGCGGGGCGTCGCTGCGGCGAGGCACGAGGTCCGTCGTGCGCGGGCTCGTCCGGCCGGGAGTCGCCACCGACGTGGTGGTCGGCGTGCTCCTCGCCGCGGCCCTCGCGCTGGTCGTGTTCGCCCTGGTCAGACCGGGCGAGGTCGGGTGGTGGCCGCTGCCGGGTTCCCCCGGCGCAGCCCTGCGGGGACCACTGGGCTGACGCGGCAGCAGGCGGCGATGTGCCCCAGATCACGCCGACCTCACGCTTGGATCACGAAAGTGTCTGGCGAAGACTTGGATTTCGCCAAGAATCCCCGTACCGTCGTGCCCGTGGCCGGGGACGTTGTCCCGGTCACGCCCGCTGACTCGGAGCCATCCGGCGGCACAACTCCACAGATGCACCACCCATCACCCACCCATGCTTGCTCGCCGCGCCGAACCTCGTCAGGCGAGCTGTTACTCCCGGAGATCCCGGGGCATGGCGAGGACGGGGGACCCAGTGAAGGACCGGCCCGAGAAGGCTGGTCCTTGGGGAGAAGCCAGCACGCTGGCCGGGCACCTGACAGCCCGATCCCGACAGCTAACCCCGTATGCGCACGTCAGGAGAGGAAATCCTTTGCACTACAACTCCAAGCACTCCACGCCGGCCAAGCGCTCACTCAAGGGCCGGATCGCCGGAGTCGGCATCGCCGGTGCCGCAACCGTCCTCGGTGGCGTCGCCGCCGCGAACACGGCTCAGGCCGCCTCGGTCTGGGACGCAGTCGCCCAGTGTGAGAGCGGCGGCAACTGGGCCATCAACACCGGCAACGGTTTCTATGGTGGCCTGCAGTTCACCCGATCGACGTGGCTCGGTTACGGCGGCGGCGCCTACGCCCCCACCGCGAACCTTGCTTCGCGTGAGCAGCAGATCAGCATCGCCCAGCGCACCCTCGCGGGTCAGGGACCGGGCGCCTGGCCCGTCTGCGGTGTCAAGGCGGGTCTGACCCGGGCGAACGGCGGCGCCACGTCCGGTGCCGTTGCTCCAGCACCGGCTGCTGTGCAGGTCTCCCGCTCCACGACGCGCATCGCGCCGGCGGCCGTGGCGCCCCCGGCCGTCGCGCCCAAGGCGGCTCACGTCCACCAGGCGGCTCACGTCCACCAGGCGGCTCACGTCCACCAGGCGGCTCACGTCCAGCAGGTGGCCACCGTGGCTGGCGGCCAGGCGTTCGCCGTCAAGGCCGGTGACACCCTGAGCCTGCTCGCTGCCAAGTACAACGTCACTGGTGGCTGGCAGGCCCTCTTTGCGGCGAACAAGGGTGTCGTGAACAACCCGAACCTCATCTACGTCGGCCAGCAGCTCCAGCTGCCCTGAGGTTGGTTCGACGGCTCCATGAGTCGAGCGTGAGGAACGGCCCCGTGGGAGAACCACGGGGCCGTTCGCGTGCCCGTGGACGAGCGGACGGCGTCGGTATGCCGGGTGGCCGGCCACCCGGCATACCCACGCCCTCCGCTTGCGGCCCGGTCGGCTGCCGGGTCGGCTGCCGGGCGATCGTGGTTTGGCTCCGCTCCTGGTCCGGCGGGTACGCTTTCGCCCGTCCTCGCCGGCTTCGGTGAGGTGCCGGCGTGGCGCAATTGGCAGCGCACTTGTCTTGTAAACAAGGGGTTGCGGGTTCGAGTCCCGCCGCCGGCTCCGTTTGGACTTCGTGTCCTCAGGCCTCTGACCTGCGAGGATGCGGCGGAGGGCGCGCCCTTTCTTCTCCTTCTGATGCGCTCAGGTGGACGTTCTCGGGCTTCTGCTGCAGGGATGCTGCAGGAAGTGCATTCGAAGTGCCGCGCATCGCGTCGGCGATCCGGTCCGCGGCTGCCTGGCTGACACCCCGTGAGACGTGCGTATAGAGGTCTGCCGTGATGGAGATCTGGGAGTGGCCGAGACGGTCAGAGACGACCTTGAGATCGACCCCCGCGGCGAGGGCGACGCTGGCGTGGGTGTGGCGCAGGTCATGGACTCGGATGAGCGGGAGCCCTAGCTGTCCAGCGAGGGCCGCGAAGTGCTTCGTGGCGTACTGCGGCCGCAGACCGCGTCCGTCCTCGCGGGTGAACACGAGCCCCGCCTCGTTCCAGGCGGGTCCCCAGGCGATCCGCTCGAGGTCCTGAACTGCGCGGTGCTGGCGGAGAGTTGCCACGGTCACCGTGTCCAATGAGACGACCCGGGTCCCGTGCTTCGTCTTGGGGGTTCCGACGACGGGCTGACCCCGGACCTCGACGATCTGTTGGATGACATAGAGCGCGGCACCGTCGAGGTCGAGGTCCTCCCAGCGCAACCCGAGTGCCTCCCCGCGGCGCAGCCCCGTGGCGAGGATGAGTTCGTAGAGGGGAGCGAGCCGGTCGTCGGCCGATCCAGCGAGGAAGGCCTGGCACTGGGCGATGGTCCAGGGCTTGGGGCGGCGGGGGTTCTCGGGCGCGAGTTCGATGTGCTCCGCCGGGCTATACGGGATGAGCCGCCTCTTGACTGCGGTGGTGAGCGCCGATCGGAGGACGCCGTGCACGCGGCGGATGGTGCTGGGGCTCAGCGGTCGCCCGCTCTTGCCCACGGTGATCGCGGCGTACATCCGGTCCAGGTGCTGTGCTCGGAGCTCGAGGAGCTTGATGTCGCCAAGGTGGGGAACCAGGTAGTTGTCGGCGAGGGTGCGGTAGAGCTCCACGGTCTTCGGCTTCAGCGCGTGCTTACCAGTGAGCCACGTTTCGAGGTACTCGCCGACAGTCACGCTGTGGACGCCGACGTCGACGAGCAGTGTGCGGACAACGTCCTGGAGCGCTTGCTGCGCTGCAGCTCGGGTCGGGAAGCCGGCTTTGCCGGTCTGCATCCAACCGCAACTCACGACACGGTTGGTCGACTCAGGGTTGCTGTACGCGCCCGCTGCGTTGACCGCGCCCTCCCTCGAGCGACTCCGGGCCCGAATCCGCGGCGACCTCGTCACGGTGGGTCGGCCCGACATCGATCGGTTGGCCCGCGCCGCGAACTCCCAACGAACACAAGCTCGCAGAGACATTGACGTCTTGCCCTTCGCTGTGCCGAGGCGAATACAGGGCTCTGCGGGTCCAGTGGCCTCTCGCAGGCACAATGTTGTTCTTGGTCCAGACTGAGGGCGATGGCGTGATCCCCTACCGCCCACGAGCTGGAAGGTCGGTGCGCATGGACGGTGAACGCGAGGTTTGTGTCGGCTTGTCCGGCGAGGATCTTGGATGGCGGCGCATCCTTGACCAAGAGCGCATTGCTTTCCGTGTTGACGACGTGCCGGCCGCCCCCATCGTGTTGCTCAGCGGTGAGGCTCCGGGTTGGCTGGAGAATTTCATCGAAGGCGGAGGAGTGGCGGTCCTCAGTGGCGCACTACCGGGCTGCCCCCTTCTGCCTGCCGGCTTGAGGATCGCGGTGACCGGCTTCACGCCTCCGAGCGGTCATCTCCGCTGCTCCGCATCCTCGCTAGCCAGCATTCGCAGGTCCAGGTGATGGCGAACTTCGGCTTCACGAGGACCGAGTTGTGAAGTATGGCGTGGATCCCGATCGATTCCCGGTAGTTCAGACCGTCCGGCACGGAGCGGGAGGCCTGATCGCCTCGGGGATGCCTCTGACCGACCTGCTTACTGCGCCCGGAGACCGGCTCCGCCGGTTCAGCCGGACGAGTGCCGTCACAGAGCGTGTAGCGAGCGTGGACAAGGCTGACGTGGCTGACACGTTGCTGCACATGCTTCGTCTGGCGTTCCGCCTTGCGGGGCTGCCGCTGGTAACTCTGCCTCGCTTCCCGCGCGGTTCGCCCTCAGTCCTGATCCTGCGGATCGACGTCGACGGCGTGTTCGGAGACAATGTCCGTACCTTGGCGCGGGTGGCGGAGCAACGAGACGTCGCCATGTCCTTCTTCCTGAACGCGGAGTTGATCGAGGCGCATCCGGGAACGCTTGACTGCTTCCCGCGAAGAAGCGAGGTCGGACAGCACGGTGCCCGTCACACCCTCCTGGAGGGTTTCGAGGACAACGTCGCGAACCTGCGTGAGGCCGAGTCGTGGATGCAGGCGACTGTGGGCATGCGGCCGGACTCGTTTGTCGGCCCGCGGGGGTTGTGGAACGCCGGTCTGGGGCAGGCTCTCAGCGAGCTCGGCTACCGCTACTCCTCTGACTTCGGTCTGGACTTCGACTCACTCCCGTTCCGGGCGGACTCCGGCGTGCTGCAGGTGCCGGTGCATCCCTACTCGCCCGAGCGGGCAACCGTCTGGGCCGACGAGTCCGGCGTCCCCCGACCAACGAGCCGTGAGGTGCGCGAGCACTACGTGTCGGTCATGGCGGACCAGGTCCGGCGTGGGCGTCCCGCGCACCTGTATGGGCATCCTGAGGTGCTCGGTGCGATGGCTCCGGAGGTTGTGCCGGCGCTGCACGACTTCGCCTCTACACATCAGCTTCCTAACCTAACCTTGGGCGAGTATGCGGATTTCTGGCTCAGTCGTGAGTTTGCAACTCCACAGGTGCTGCTGGCTGGAGGCCAGCTGTCCATCACGATGGGGGACGTCGGACTTCCGGTGCAGGTGTCCGACGGCAGGGGGTTTGACGTCACCGTCAACGGCGTTCGCCGTGGCCGTCAGGCCCGTAGCTTGGCGAGGTACTGGTAACGGTCACCCGGGGCGGCCGCACGGGCGTACTCGACCGGTCGCCCGCGGTTGTCGGACACCCACCGGTAGATCACGATCACCGGGGAGGCTCGACGGATGCCCAGCGCCGACGAGTCTTGGTAGGTGGCGGCCTCAGCGCGGATGATCTCGGTGGCTTCACTCAACAGGACGCCGAAGTCCTCGCCGAGGGTGCGGTACAGGGACCCCATCTCGGTGAGTCGCTGTGCGGACAACGTGCGACCGAAATCGTCTGGGATCCAGGAAACCATGTTGCAGAACGGCAGCCCGTCGGCAGTGCGCAGCCGCCCGACTCGCCAGATGACGGAACCCTGGAGGTGCTCGATCGCGTCCACCGGCGGATCCGGATCCACCGCCACGGTGACACGCTCCGTGCCGGGCTGAAAACCCCGCTCCCGCAGGACCTCGGTCAGACTCTTCAGCTCCCCGATCACATGGCTAAGCCCATGGGGGGCCACGAACGTTCCGCGGCCCTGTCGGCGGGTAACCAAGTTCCTCGCCAGGAGCACATTGAGCGCCTGTCGGACGGTGTTGCGGCTCACCGCGAACCGCTCGACGAGTTCCACCTCGGTGGGCATCTGCTCGCCGACCTTCCACCGTCCGCTCTCGATGTCGCCCCGCAGCGCCGAGGCGACGCGGTAGTAGGCCGGCACGCTCGTCATCGCAACTCCCGAAATTGGTACCTACAACTATTGACAGTTGTGGGCATCATTGCAAGGGTGGGCCATCGATTAGAGGGCCCGAGGGTGATTCAGGTGGCTGGCGAGGCTCAACCTGGAAGGCCCGAGAACACCTCTTCTGGGAATCCATTGGCGAGCAAGGAGTCGGGATGAAGCGCAGGACGCATCTAATCACGATCGTGATCACTTCGGCAGCGCTTGCGTTGTCGGCCTGCGGGACCACCAACAAGCCGCAAGGCGCCGGTGGGCCTGCCGGAGCCGGGGCCACCGGCGGTGCCTCTGGGGCGGCGGGCGGCGGCAAGATCAAGATGGCCTTCGTGCCGCAGATCGTCGGCATTCCCTACTATGCCGGTTTCGAGCAGGGCGCCCAAGAGGCTGCAGCCAAGTTCGGCGTCGAGTTCAAGATGTCCGGACCGTCGACCGCGAACAGCGCCGAACAGCTGCAGATCTTTCAGAGTCTGGTCCAACAGGGTTACCAGGCCATATCCATCTCGCCACTGGACCCCACGTCGATCAACTCGGCGATCGCAGCCGCCCGGGCTAAGGGTGTGATCGTGACCACCTCAGACGCGGACGCCCCCAAGAGTGAACGGCAGGTCTTCGTCTCCCAAGCCAATGACAAGGACCTCGGCTACACCGTCATGGACGAACTGGCCAAGCAGATGGGCGAGACCGGCCAGTTCGGCATCGTCTCGGGCGCCCCGGACACCGCGAGCCTGGACTCGTGGGCCAAGTTCATCCAGGAGCGGGCGAAGACCAAGTATCCCAACATCCAGTTCGTCGGAGATGTCCGACACGCGACGGACAGCGCGCTCGCCCTGAAAGAGGCTCAGAACCTCATGACCGCCTTCCCCCAGATCAAGGGGATCGTCGGAGTCCCCTCCACCGCAGTGCCTGGAGTCAGCCAGGCCGTGCAGAACGCCGGAAAGGCCGGCAAGGTAGCGGTGATTGGGTACGGCTCGCCCAAGACGGCCGGTCCCTTCATCAAGGCTGGGGTGATGAAGAACACGGTCCTGTGGGACGTGCCCCAACTGGGCTACCTCACCGTGTGGGCGAACAAGCAGCTCATCGACGGCAAGAAATTGGAGGCGTCGAACACCGTCCCGGGGATCGATCACCCCATCAGCTACGACGATGCCTCGAAGACGCTCCTGCTGGGGCCGCCCAAGATTTTCGACGCGTCGAACTACGCCCAGTTCAACTACTGATCGAACGATGGCAAACCAGCACGAGCTCCCGCGACCTGCCGAAGAACCCAGTGCCAGCGTCCCCCTACTGCGCGCCGAGGGACTCTCGGTCACCTTCGGGGCAACGCGAGCTCTGCGTTCCGTCAGCATCGAGGTTCGCCGCGGCGAGCGGGTGGTGGTGGTCGGTGAGAACGGGGCTGGCAAGTCCACACTGATGAAAGTGCTCGCCGGGGTTCTGCGCCCCGACGAGGGGCACATGAGCATGGGCGGGGTGCCCTACGCTCCCGGCTCTCCTCGGGAAGCCATCGCCACCGGGGTGGCGATGGTCCACCAGGAGCCGACCTTCTTCCCCCAACTCTCGGTGCTGGAGAACGTCTTCATGGGCCGAGAGATAAGGAGTCGAACCGGCAACCTGCGGTGGGCCGCGATGCGCGCTGAGGGGCGTGAGCTGTTCGCCGAACTGCGGCTGCCGGTGCGCCTCCTCGATCAACGGATGGATCGGCTGAGCCTAGGGGAGCAGCAGCTTGGGCTCATCGCGCGCGCTGCACCAGCACGCACAACTGCTCATCCTCGACGAGCCCACCTCGATCCTGACCGACCACGAAGCAGAGTTGCTGTTCACCCTTATCGACGGCCACGTTGTTGGTGGCGGGGGGGTGCTCTATATCAGCCACCGCATGTCGGAGTTCCCACGCGTGGCGGACCGGGTGGTCGTCCTCAAGGACGGTCAGGTGGTCACCGAGCTTGCCGCGGAAGAAGCCAACGAAAAAACAGTCATCAGGCACATGAGCGGACGTGAGCTGATGGCGTTCCAGCGCGGCGCCGGACGGACCCGCTCGAGCGAGCCGGTGCTTGCCTTGTCGGGCCTGACCCGGCGCGGCACCTACGCCGACATCGACCTGGTCGTCCACGGCGGGGAGGTCGTGGGCTTGTACGGTCTGATGGGCTCGGGGCGCACCGAGATCGCCCTGACCGTGTTCGGAGCAATCCGACCCGACCACGGCACGATGCTGCTCGACGGTCGACGGTACGCTCCCGGCAGCCCGGCCGAGGCGGTCCGGCAAGGGGTCGCCTATGTCCCGGAGGACCGCAAGACGCTGGGTCTTTACGCCCTCATGGACTGTCGCGCGAACCTCTCGTCGGCCGCCCTCCCGCGCCTGACCCGCCACGGACTGGTCCAGCGGCGCCAAGAACATCAGCTCGTGGCCGACGGTTACTCTGCTCTAGCGATCAAGTCCCGCTCGCAGGAAGAGTCGATCTTGAACCTCAGCGGGGGCAACCAACAGAAGGTGCTTCTGGCCCGTTGGCTGGCCAACAACCCCCAGCTGCTGCTCCTCGACGAGCCGACCCGAGGCATCGACGTCGGAACGAAGGCCGAGATCCACCGCCTCGTGGATGAGCAGGCAGGACTGGGCCGAGCCGTTCTGCTGATCTCCTCGGAACTGCCCGAACTTCTCGCGCTGAGCGACCGCATCTACGTGCTGTACCAAGGCCGGGTCGCCGCGGAGGTCGCCGGCGGTGCCGCGTCCGAGGAGTCCGTCATCACGGCAACGATGGGGGTGAATACTCGTGTCAACTGACACGGAGCTGGGCGCGAGCAGCGCCACGTCCGCGACCGTCGGGCAACATTGGTGGCAGGGTGTCGCCGGTCTCCGACAGCTCGTCGTGCCCCTCCTTCTGCTGATCGAGGTTGCCCTCTTCGCGACGCTCTCAGGGACCTTCTGGACCAGTGAGAACATCGCGAACGTCCTGCTCAACTCCGTAGACCTCGCTCTCATCGCAGGCGGCCTCACTTTTGTCATCCTCCTCGGCGGCATTGACGTGTCCACCGGTCCCGCTTTGGGTGTGGTCGCTTGGGTGGTGGGCACATTGACGGTCGCGGATCTGCCCCCGGTCGTCGTGGTGGGCGCGGCGGTCGCCCTCGGCTGCCTGATTGGGCTCCTCAACGGGCTTCTGGTGTCAATGCTCAACGTCACCGCCATCATCGCCACTCTCGGGACGGCAGCCGTGTGGCAGACCGTCCTGTTCGGGCTCTGGGGCGGCTCAGATCTGTTCGCTCCCCCGGTGTCTGCATACGCCTCGTCCGCCCGCACTGCGGGAATTCCCACCGTCGCCTTTCTGGTCCTAATCGTGTACGGCGCGCTGTGGTACGTGTCGCGCTACCGCGCCTACGGGCGACATGTGTTCGCCGTCGGGAACGACGTCGAGGGAGCACGGCTCAGCGGTGTCGGCGTGCGCGGCGTCAGCATTGCCACCTATGTCCTGGTCGGTGCCATGGTCGGGTTCGCAGCCGTGGTGTACATGGCTCGCACCGGCGTCGTCCAGGCTTCTTCCGGTGCGGACCTCTCGTTGGCCGCCATCGCCGCGGTCGTCGTGGGGGGGACGTCCATCACAGGAGGTCGGGGAAGCGTGATCGGCACCCTGTTCGGCGTTCTGTTCATCGCCGTGCTGCAGAACGGGGTGGTCCTAACGGGAGTGCCGCCACTGTGGAACGGCGTCCTGGTCGGGGCGTTCATCTTGGCAGCGGTCGGCGTCGACGTGACCAGCGAACGGCTCTCGCAGCGAAGGCCATCGTCATGAGCAGTCCTTCCCTGGCTCGGGCCCGTCTGCTCATGCCCAGGTTTCTCCGCGACCGTTCGGCGTCCTTGGTCGGCCTGATCCTGTTCACCGCCATCGTCATGTCACTGATCTCGCCGTACTTCCTCAACTTCGAGAACCTGCTCGCGATGACCCAATTCGGAGCCGTCATCGGATTGCTTGCCCTCGGCCAGACGCTCGTGATCCTCGGCGGTGGCGGGGGGATCGACATCTCCGTCGGGTCAATGTTGAGCCTGTGCGGGGTCGCCATGGGGCTCCTGGTAGGAGCCGGGGCGCCCGTCTGGGTGGCCGCGGGAGCGACGCTTGTCATCGGCGTGGGACTGGGCGCGTTTAACGGCCTGCTCATCACCGTTGTGGGGATCCCGGCGCTCATCACCACACTTGGGACGCTGTACTTCTTTGGGAGCACCGCCCAAGTCCTCGCCCGCGGCTCACAGATCGTCGGGTTCGACCAGGCGGGCTTTCCCTTTCTGGGCACCGGCACCCTGTTGGGCATCCCGGTCCAGGTGCTCCTCGTGCTCCTGCCCGTCTATGCGGTGGCGGCATGGGTGATGCGTCGGACGCTGTTCGGACGACGCGTCTACGAGGTCGGCAACAACGACAAGGCCGTGCGGCTTGTAGGAGCTTCACCGTCAAGAATCCGCTTCCTTCTCTACTGCTCCTCCGGCCTCCTCGCCGGCCTCGGCGCTGTCGTCACCAACGCCTGGCTCCTGGTCGCCCGCCCCGGTGCGGGTAGCGGCTTCGAACTGCAGTCGATTACCATCGCCGTTCTCGGCGGCACGTTCATCTTCGGCGGTCGTGGACAAGTGTCGGGCACCCTGCTCGCGGTCCTGCTCATCGTCGTCCTCAGCTCGGGCCTGCAGCTGGCCGGAGTGGACCCAGCCTGGCAGGCGGGTGTGCTGGGTACGGTGCTCGTCCTCTCGGTTGTGCTCAACAACCTCGTCATGCGGCGCAGCGGCGAGCGAGCCTGACGTGGGGTTGCACACCGCACAGGCTCGACGGTGGGATGTCGTTGGGGTGGGCGATATTGACGTCGACCTCTTCCTCGGCGTAGGACAGCTCGCCGGACGGGATGACAAAGTCCTCGGACAGCTGCTCGGCGAATACTCGGGCGGGATGATCGCCAACGTCTGCTGCGCCGCCAGTCGCCTCGGGGCCGCTTCCGCCATGATCGGTCGAGTCGGCACCGACCCCTACGCCGAGATTGCCGTCACGGGCCTACAGGAGCACGGGGTCGACACCTCCCTCGTGCGAGTAGTCCCCGCTGGCCGAACATTCTTCTGCGTCATCATGCTTGACCGCTCCGGGGAGAAGGCGCTGACCGCGGTTGACACCGACTGTCACCTACCGCGCCGGGAAGACATCGACGTGGATGCCTTCGCTCAGGCACGCCTTGTGCACGTAATGGGAGACGACCTTGAGGTCGCGTGCTGGACCGCTCGCGAGGCGAAGTCCCGCGGCGCCTTCGTCTCGCTCGATCTTGAAGCTTCAACGGCTGTCCATGGACTGGCCGCCCTGCGACCACTGCTGGAAAGCACCGACGTGTTGTTCATGAACGGACGTGGCTGCCGCGAGACCTTTGGCGAAGAGTCGATCGCCTCGGCACGCACGGCCCTCGAACTCGGTCCCCAGGTGGTCGCAATCACTCGCGGCTCCGAAGGCGCCATCGTCGCCGACAAGGACACGGAGCTCCTTGTTGATGCTCTGCGCCGTCCTGTTACGGACACGACCGGAGCGGGGGACTGCTTCATCGGCGCGTTCCTGACCCAACTGCTCAATGGGCGCGAGCTGGCGTGGGCTGCTCGCTACGCCACAGCCGCAGCCTCGTACGCCATCGGCTCGATCGGGTCACGCACCTCACTGCCGACCCATCCCATGGCACTGAGCCGCATGGACGAGACGGTCGTTCGACCCGCACAACGAGGAGATTCATGAACCACAGTGACTTGTACGACCGGGTGCTTGGCAGCCTCGCCACCGCGTGTATCGGTGACGCCCTGGGCGCTCCCGCAGAGCAGCGTTCCCCATCCGAGATCGAACAGCTGTGGGGCGGCTGGCTTCACGAGTTTCGCGCCCCCCCGGTTGACTCTCCGTATGCCGGCGGGCGCAAGGCTGGGCAGATCACCGACGACGCCAGTCAGATGATCGGTCTCGTGGACGCCTACCTGGCAGAACCGGTCGGACTCACGGCCCGCGGCGTCGCTTCGATGCTCCTTCACTGGAGTGAGACCGAGTACTATCCCCGCTTTGCAGGACCGAGCACCCGGCGGGCCGTCGAAGGACTACAGGCTGGCGGCGATCCCCAGACTCTCGGCGCCACCGGAAGGTTGTGCACCGATGGGACCAGCAACGGCGCAGCCATGCGCGTTGCCCCTGCCGGCCTTCGACACCCCGGCGACCTCGATGCTGCGATAGCCGACGCCCTCACCTGCTGCCGGCCGAGCCACCTGACAAACATCGGAGTCTCCGGCGCAGCCGCGGTGGCCGCTGCGGTGTCCACTGCCGTGATCCCCGGCGCCACGATGCTCGAGGTGATCGCCGCATCGCGCTACGGCGCGCGCGAGGGCCACCGGCTCGGAGCCGAGCATGGCCGCGACGTGGCAGGCCCGTCCGTTGCTCGACGCATCGAGCTCGCAGTCAGCGCGGCCCTGGGCTCCGACGACTTCCCCAGTGCTGTTCGGGCCATCACCGACGTCACCGGGTCCGGTCTTAGCATGAGCGAGGCAGTTCCGGCAGCGCTCGGCATCCTCGTCGCTGCCGAGGGCGACCCGTTCCTGACCTGCGTGGGCGGAGCGAACGCCGGAGACGACACCGACACAGTCGCCTGCATCGCCGGCAGTATCGCCGGCGCGTTCCGCGGCTTCTCTGCCGTACCGCGAAACCTCTACGACGAGGTTGTCTCCGTCAACCATCTTGATCTGGAACAGCGGGCCGAGGACTTCACCGCACTCGTCCTCGGAGCGCGGG